>ENA-OWPM01000111-OWPM01000111.1-human-gut-metagenome-genome-assembly--contig:-NODE-111-length-110970-cov-74.293324_pt1 | contig 110970 bp, 105 predicted proteins | sample MGYA00248267_ERZ651852 | MGnify/ENA primary metagenome ERZ651852 (study PRJEB26924, sample SAMEA4378228) | human gut metagenome | biome: human gut; feature: human-associated habitat; material... | reverse complement strand
AGCCTTTAAGGCGTTAAAAGAAAAGCCACCGGCTAAGCCGGTGGATATTTACTATTATTTATCAATCCTTTAGTTGACATTTCTCTTGAAAATTATTATACTTTAAGTTATGACTAAAAGGAGAAGTATTTTATGACATTTAATATAATTACACTGGGTTGTAAGGTTAATCAGTACGAATCTCAGGTTATGACAGAGGTTATGCTAAAGGATGGTTTTACTCATAGTCAAGACAAAGACCATGCAGATATTTTTATTGTAAATACTTGTACTGTAACTTCTGTAAGTGATAGCAAAAACAGAAAGCTAATCAGAAGAATTAGAAGAAATAACGAAAATGCAATTATTGTAGTAACAGGTTGTATGTCACAAGCATTTCCTGAAGATGAAGTGTATGAAATTTGTGACATTGTTGTTGGTAATACAAACAGAAAGATTATTTCAAAGTTAATTAAAGACTATGTGGCAAATTCAGACCACTATGTAAATGTTGAAGAACATACAGGTGGAGAAATTTTTGAACCAATCAAAATTACTAACTTTGAAGAAAGAACAAGAGCACAAATTAAAATTGAGGACGGTTGTAACCGTTTCTGTGCATATTGTATTATTCCTTATGCAAGAGGCAGAGTTCGTTCAAAAGATATTAATGAACTTAAGGAAGAAGCAACAGACCTAGCATCAAAGGGCTTTAGAGAAATTGTCTTAGTAGGTATCAACCTTTCTTGTTTTGGTCAGGATACTAACTTGAATTTATGTGATGCAGTAGAAACTGTAGCTTCAGTTGATGGTGTTGATAGAGTAAGACTAAGTTCCCTAGAACCTGAAAGACTTGACCCTGAGTTTATCGAAAGACTTGCAAAGTGTGATAAACTATGCCCGCAGTTCCATTTATCTTTACAGTCAGGTTGTGACGAAACCCTAAAGAGAATGAACCGTCATTACGATACAGAAGAATATAGAACTATTGTAAATAACTTGCGTAAAGCATTTAAAGATTGTGCAATTACTACTGATGTAATGGTAGGTTTTGCAGGTGAAACTGAAGAAGAATTCCAGAAGTCCCTTGACTTTGTTCATTCCATTAAGTTTGCAAAGGTACATACTTTCTCTTATTCTCGTAGAAAGGGTACAGTAGGTGATAAGCTCCCTAATCAGGTTGACCCACAAATTAAGAGTGAACGCAGTAAGAAAATGATTGAAGTTACTCTAAAGGATAGAAAAGAGTTCCTTAGAAATCAGCTTAACAATACATATTCAGTTCTGTTTGAACGAAAGAAAGAAGAAGGTTACTGGGAAGGTTACACAATGAACTATACACCGGTGAGAGTATTTTCTGACTTAGACCTAAACGATAAGATTGTAGATGTTAAATTAACAGATGCTTTTGATGATTATTGTATAGGTGAATTAATTTAATTTCATAGTAAGGTTTGCAATTTCCTTAGTTGCAGATTTTTCAGATAGAGAACTATAACTGTATAGCATTATACCATTGTAGTTCTTTTTTACCGCGATTTCATATTCTTGCTTTAGTATATCGTCAAAGTCACTCCAAGTGCCACTGTCACTGTCATCAGTACCGGCCTTATATCCGGCAAGACCTGAATATATTTTGATATTTTTATTTGTCTTAATCTTTAGCCAATCATTAATGGCATCTTCATATGTAAGTGCAGGATTGTCTAGGCTAAAGTAAATTTGAGGACAGATATAGTCTATATATCCATCTTTACTGCACCAAGTTTTTACATCAGCATAAATTTCCTTGTTGTTGTCAACATTGCCTTGTGGTGAAATGCCAAACTGTACATTATCTTTAAGACTGTGAACCTTCTCATATACATTTTTGATAAGTGTATTAACATTGTTCATTCTCCATTTATCAAGGCTAAGACAGTTGTTATTTTGTGCTTTTTTGTATTGACTGTATTCCCTACTGTCAAAACTTTCATCATCAGTAGGGTAGAAGTAATCGTCAAATTGTATTCCGTCAATGTCATAGTTAGCAACTATTTCTTCAACACCTTTTACAACTAGGTCTTGAGCCTTTTTACTGGCTGGGTTAAGATATATTCCATCATCAGTTTCAACACCTATGGAATTGTCCATAACATATGGGTTATCATTTGATAATTTTTCCGGAACTTTTTTGCTTTTTACTCTGTATGGGTTTACCCATGCCTCAATTCTCATTCCTGAAGAATGTACCTTTTTACACATATATTTTAGCCCATCATAATTTGGATTTTTACCTTGTTCACCTGTAAGTATGTGTGAATAAGGATATATACTTGAATTATATAATGCATCGGAAAATGGCCTAACTTGTACAATAAGTGTGTTAAAGCCTTTTTCTTTGCAAGTGTCAACAATAGAATCAAACTTCTTTTTAAAAGAAGTATAACTTCTGTCTGTGTCACTCATATCAAGGTCCATATATGTAACCCAAATTCCTTTCATAAAGAATTTGTCCTGACTTTTCTTAATAACCTTTTTAGTGGTACTTTCGGTTATAGGTACAGTATTTGTGTTTATTACTTCCTTTACAGGATTAGCTACTTCATAGTAATTTAATGTGATCACAGCTATTAGAAGTGATAAAGCAAGTAAAGATAAATAAATTTTAGTTTTCAATATTAACAATCCTTTCGGTGATATTATGTTATATTTTCTGATTATATATTTAGTAGTAGTGAATATTATAGCCATAGCTTTGACTATATATGATAAAAGAGCAAGTGTTTTAGGCTTGTGGAGAGTGAGAGAAAGCACCTTAATGCTATTTTCATTTTTAGGTGGTTCAGTATTAATGTACCTTATTATGAGAATTATTCACCACAAAACAAGACATCCACTTTTTATGGTTGGTATTCCCATTATTTTTGTGTTACAAATTATTTTTACATTAGTAGTGCTTTATGCAGTAGGTTATATAGGATAGTGTTATGGATAGAAAAAGTTTAACTTTTATAGTGCCAATTGAATATGACAACAAAAATTGCAAAGAGTTCTTAAAGTATTATTGCAACATTTCGGCAAGATTAATTACTAGACTGGTTAGAACAGAAATGGGAATTACTAGGGATAATCAGCTTTTAAGAACTATTGATAATGTGTATGTAGGGGATAAAGTAGTAATTAATTTACCTAACGACAGTAACGAAATTACTCCAACTCAAGGCGAACTAAATGTAATTTATGAGGATGACTACATTTTAGTAGTAGATAAACCACCACTAATGCCGGTACATCCTACTAAGAATCACCAAACTGATACCTTAGCCAATATAGTTAGATATTATTCACTTAACAAAAATGAGGACTATACCTTTAGAGCAATTAATAGAATAGACAGAGATACATCTGGCTTAGTTGTAATTGCAAAAAATAGATTTGTAGCAAACAAAATCAAGTCCCTATATAAAGAATATACAGCAGTATGCTGTGGTAATATTGTCGAAGATGGTACGGTAAATAAAAATATAAAATTAAAAGAAAATAGCAAGATGGTTCGTGATGTTTCTGATGATGGTGCAAAGGCTATTACTCACTATAAAGTAATTAATAGAAGTCCAAGCTATACAGAAATTCTCTGTACTTTAGAAACAGGCAGAACTCATCAAATAAGATGCCATATGTCCTACCTAGGTTATCCACTGGCAGGGGATGATTTATATGGTGGTTCTTTAGAGCATATCTCCAGACAAGCGCTACATTGTAGCAAGGTGATTTTTACCCATCCAATAAGTAATGAAAAAGTTGTATTACAGAGTAATTTGCCTTTTGACATAAAATATTTGTTAAAATATTGACTATTATGTAATTTGTGATAAAATAGAACTAGAGTTCATATATGAAAGGTCGATTATATTATGGAAGAAATTAAAATTGAACTTACTAAAAATCCCAAAGAAAAACCACAAGACGAAAGTAAATTAGGTTTTGGTCGTATTTTCACAGACCATATGTTCCTAATGAATTATGATGAAGGTCAGGGTTGGCATGACCCAAGAATTGTACCTTATGGTCCAATCGCACTAGATCCATCAGCAATGGTATTCCACTACGGTCAAGAAGTATTTGAAGGTATGAAAGCATACAGAAATGTCAACGGTGGTATTAACCTATTTAGACCGGACAAAAATATGGCTAGACTTAATGTTTCTAACGAAAGACTTTGTATTCCTCAGATTGACGAAAAGTTTGCAGTAGAAGCTGTTAAGAAACTTGTAGAAGTAGAAAAAGATTGGGTACCACACTCAGAAGGTACATCTCTATACATTAGACCATTTATTTTCTCAACAGATGCTCAGCTAGGTGTTCACCCAGCAAAACATCTTCTATTTGTAATTATCTGTTGTCCTGTTGGTGCTTATTATCCTGAAGGACTTAACCCTGTTAAGATTTATGTAGAAGAAAATTATGTTCGTGCCGTTAAAGGTGGTATGGGCTTTACTAAGACAGGTGGTAACTATGCTGCTTCTCTAAAGGCTCAGGATGAAGCTGAAAAGCAGAAATATACTCAGGTTCTATGGCTAGACGGTGTAGAAAGAAAGTATATTGAAGAAGTTGGTACTATGAATGTATTCTTTGTTATTGATGACGAAGTTATTACACCTGCACTTCAGGGTTCAATCCTTGGTGGTATCACAAGAATGAGTACTATTGAACTTCTAAAATCTTGGGGTTACAAGGTTTCAGAAAGAAGACTTTCAATTCAGGAAGTTGAAAAGGCTGCTGACGAAGGCAGACTAAAGGAAAGCTTTGGTACAGGTACTGCTGCAGTTATTTCACCAATCGGTGAACTAAAGTGTGGCGACAAGGTTATGACAATCAACAATGGCGAAATCGGTGAAATCAGCCAGAAACTTTACGATAACCTAACAGGTATTCAGTGGGGTAAGATTGAAGATAAGCTAGGTTGGGTTGTTCCTGTTTGCTAATCTAAAATCTAAAAAGTTAAGACTTTAAGACCTATGTTTTACATAGGTCTTTTTTATACCTTTTTTATATTATCCTAAACTTTTCTAAACTAAAATTTACTTAAATTATACTTGACTAAATTCCTAAAAAATGATTGAATATTATTAAAGAAAATTTAAGTAGGGATTAATTATGAAGAAATGTCTTGTAGTTGTAGATTATCAAAATGACTTTGTTTCAGGTTCTCTTGGCTTTGAAAAGGCTAAAGAACTTGACTCTGAAATTGCTAATTTAATTGAAAAGTACCATAATAACAGTGATGATGTTGTTTTTACTTTAGATACCCATTATGATGATTATATGAATACAAATGAGGGTAAATCTTTACCTGTACCACATTGTATTAAAGGTACAATCGGTCATAATCTTTATGGCAAAGTGTCACATTCGGTTAAAGAATCGGATTTACTTTTTGAGAAAAACACTTTTGGTTCAGATAAACTTTTTGAATATTTAAAAAATAATCGGTATTCATCAATAGAATTAGTTGGTGTAGTAACAAATATCTGTGTTATCTCAAATGCAGTAATTGCAAAAATTGCCCAACCTGAAACAGAAATTATTGTGAACAAGAATCTTGTAGCATCAAATGACGACAAATTAAATGATGAAGCACTTTCCGTTATGAGTAGCTTCCAAATTAAAATAACAGAATAAGTAGGTGTAAATATGACAGAAAAGAATATGACTATGCTATGTGACTTCTATGAACTTACAATGGCAAATGGTTACTTTAAGAACGGTTTTTATAAGAAAATTACATATTTTGATGTATTCTATCGTTCTGTACCTGACAATGGTGGTTTTGCAATTGTAGCCGGTCTTGAACAAGTAATTGATTATATAAAGAACCTTCATTTTTCAAGTGAAGATATTGACTACCTTCATTCAAAGAACATTTTTGACGAAGAATTTTTGGATTACCTAAAGGATTTTCATTTTACTGGTGACATATATGCAATACCTGAAGGTACACCTGTATTTCCAAATGAGCCAATTCTCACAGTAAAAGCACCGGCAATTGAAGCACAACTTATTGAAACATTTTTACTTCTTTCAATTAACCATCAGTCACTAATTGCTACTAAAGCAAATAGAATTGTGAGAGCCTCTCAAGGCAGAACAGTACTTGAGTTTGGTTCTCGTAGAGCACAAGGTGCTGATGGTGCAATCTTAGGTGCAAGAGCAGCATATATAGGTGGATGTGCTGGTACTGCTTGTACAATTACCGATGAACTTTATGGTGTACCTGCCGGTGGTACAATGGCTCATTCTTGGATACAAATGTTTGATACTGAGTATGATGCATTTAAAACTTATTGTGAAACTTATCCTGAGAATGTAACACTTTTAGTTGATACTTATAACACCATAAAAAGTGGTGTACCAAATGCAATTAAGGTGTTTAAAGAAATTCTTTTACCGAAGGGTATTACTAATTTTGCAATCAGACTTGATTCAGGTGATATTTCCTATCTATCTAAGAAAGCAAGAAAAATGCTTGATGATGCAGGACTGCAATGTTGTAAGATTGTAGCATCCAATGCACTTGATGAATACCTAATTCGTGATTTAATGATGCAGGACGCAAAGGTAGATACTTTTGGTGTAGGTGAAAGACTGATTACCTCCAAGAGTACACCTGTATTTGGTGGAGTGTATAAGTTAGTTGCAGTTGAAGATAATGATGGCAATATTGTTCCAAAAATCAAAGTCAGTGAAAATACTGCAAAAATCACTAACCCACACTTTAAGAAAGTTTATAGATACTATGACAAAGAAAGTGGCAAGGCTTTGGCAGATGAACTTTGTATCTATGATGAAGTAGTAAGTGATAAAGAACCTAGAATAATCTTTGACCAACAAGCTACTTGGAAAACTAAAGAGTTAACTAATTTTAAAGTTAGAGAACTTCAAGTACCAATCTTTAAAGATGGTAAGTGTGTTTATGATATGCCAACCCTTGAAGAAATCAAAGATTATTGTGCTAAAGAAATTGATTTACTATGGGATGAAGTTAAGCGTTTTGAAAATCCACATACTTATTATGTTGACCTTTCAGAAAAACTATGGAATACCAAGAAAGACTTACTTTCAAGATTTAAAAACTTTATTTAATATATTTTACGAAAAAGGCTAGTGATAAATAAAAATATCACTAGCCTATAATTATTTTATTAACTTTTCTTTTTTACTTACACCAAGTATTCCACCAATAGTGCCGAATAGGAAAGATACAATAAACTTTAAGAATGTAAAAACAGTAAAATTACTGTCAATGCTTATCATACCTGCACTAAAGATAATTAAGAAAAATATAAACCCACTGCTAATCCCATTGATATATCCCTTAATAGGAGAAATTTTTGAACATATAAACCCTGTAACAAATGCACATACACCACATATAATAGTGAGAAGAATGTTTAGTACAGTGCTGTTAAGTATCCCTGTGTTACTCATAACTATTGCCACAAGGCTAAGTAAAACAATAAGAGTTAATTCTCCAACTATTAAACCAACTACTAAACCTTTTATGTACTTAAATTTATTAAATCCTAAAGTAATGCTTTTCAAAAAAACACCCCCAAATATGATACTAAATCATATTCAGGGGAATTGAAAATTATGTAATTATTTTTCAACTGGGTTTTCTTCAGCATTTTTTTTCTTTCTACCGAAGAAACCTTTCTTTTCTGTCTTGTCAGTCTTTTCAGCAGTCTTATCCTTATCTGAATTAACAGTTGAAATAGCCCAACGCTTAAATACCATCTTTGTCTTTTCAGAACCTGTTTCAAGTACGATTTCATCAGCTTCTTCTCTAATAGCAATAACTCTACCAACGATACCACCGATTGTTGTGATTTCATCACCAATCTGTAGGCTGTTTCTTAGTTCCTGTTCTTGCTTTGATTTCTTTGACTTTGGTCTGATAAGAATAAAGTAGATACCAACGAAGATAAGAGCGTAGATGATGATTAGTGTCCACATGCTACCGCCACCAGCTGAGCCGGAAAGTAAGTTTAGATTCATAGTTAAATTCTCCATTTCATATTAATAATTAGATTATAACAACTTTTCATTGCATATTCAAGTACTATTTTAAATGCGTTTTCCTAATATGTCAATATTATTGTTGTAATATGTCTCAAATTCTCCATTATCAAGAGCATTTCTGATTTCTTCCATTAGATTATTGTAGAAATATAAGTTGTGCATTACTGCAAGTCGCATATAAAGCATTTCCTCAGCTTTCTTAAGATGTCTTAGGTATGCTCTTGAAAAACTCTTGCATACAGGACAATTACACTCTTTGTCAATAGGAGCAAGGTCCTTTTGATATTTTTGATTGTTAATGTTGATGATACCACTCTTAGTGAATAGGTGACCATGTCTTGCATTTCTACTAGGCATAACACAGTCAAATAAATCAACACCACGCTTAACACTTTCAAGAATATTTACAGGAGTACCAACACCCATTAGGTATCTGATTTTATCCTTAGGCATATATGGTTCAACATCTTCAATAATTTGATACATTTCTTCAGCAGTTTCACCAACTGCTAAACCACCGATAGCATAACCGTCAAGGTCAAGTTTAGCAATATCTTTCATATGCTGAATTCTAAGATCACTGTAAGTAGAACCTTGGTTAATACCGAATAGCATTTGTTTCTTGTTAATAGTGTCAGGAAGACTGTTTAGTCTGTCCATTTCTTTTTTGCATCTTTCAAGCCATCTGGTAGTACGACCAATAGAATTCTTTACATAATCATATGGAGCAGGGTTTTCAATACATTCATCAAATGCCATAGCAATAGTTGAGCCTAGGTTAGACTGAATTTGCATTGATTCTTCAGGTCCCATAAATATTTTTCTACCGTCAATATGGGAAGAAAAGTAAACACCCTCTTCTTTAATGTTTCTTAGCTTTGCAAGAGAGAATACCTGAAATCCACCTGAGTCTGTAAGTATAGGACCATCCCACTTAGTAAGACTGTGAATACCACCCAACTCTTTAATAATTTTATCACCTGTTCTAACATGTAGGTGATAGGTGTTACACAACATAACCTGGCACTTAATATCCTTTAAATCAAAGGAAGATACACCACCCTTAATAGCACCGGCAGTTGCAACATTCATAAAACAAGGAGTTTGAAAAGCACCGTGTGGTGTTATAAACTCACCTCGTCTTGCAGTTTTTTCATTCTTAATTAATTTAAACATATTTCTCCTTACTCAATAAACATACTGTCACCAAAAGAGAAAAATCTGTATTTCTCTTTGACAGCTTCTTTATATATACTCATAACTTCATCATAACCGGCAAAAGCAGAAACTAGCATAATAAGTGTGCTTTCAGGTAGATGAAAGTTAGTAATAAGTCCGTCAAGCACTTTAAACTCAAATCCCGGATAAATGAAAATATCTGTCCAACCTTCACAAGGAACAACCTTGCCATATTCCTTTGCAACACTTTCAAGTGTTCTGCAAGAAGTTGTACCCACTGCAATAACTCTCTTGCCATTCTTTTTGGTTTCTTCAATCAGCTTTGCAGTTTCTTCCGGCACTTCATAATGTTCACTGTGCATCTTATGAGTTGTAACATCATCAACCTTTACAGGTCTAAATGTACCAAGTCCTACATGAAGTGTTACATATCCAATCTTAATGCCCTTAGCCTTAATTTTTTCAAGTAACTCATCAGTAAAGTGAAGACCTGCAGTAGGTGCGGCAGCAGAACCAAGTTCGTGACTATATACTGTCTGGTATCTTTCCTTGTCCTTTAACTTTTCGTGAATGTATGGAGGAAGTGGCATTTGACCAATCTTATCAAGTGTTTCATAGAAGTTACTGTCACACTTAAATTCAACAATTCTGTTGCCATCTTCAAGTACATCAATAACTTTACCTGTCATAATGCCATCACCAAAAGTAAAGCTGTCACCGGTTCTTGCTTTTTTACCGGGCTTTACAAGTGTTTCCCATACCTTGTCTTTAACTTGCTTTAACAGTAAGAATTCTACATTAGCACCGGTAGGAATTTTTGTACCGTAAATTCTTGCAGGTAAAACTCTTGAGTCATTAACAATAAGAGCGTCACCTTCATTTAAAAAGTCGATAACATCATAAAAATGCTTGTGAAGAACTTCCTTAGTTTTTCTGTTATAAACCATCATTCTTGAAGAATCTCTTGGTTCAACAGGTGTCTGAGCAATAAGTTCTTCCGGTAAATCATAATAAAAATCACTAGTCTTCATAAAAAATCAACATCATCCTAATCTTTATTTCTCAAAATAATTGACATAATCTTTCTTAAATGATAGAATAAATAAGAAAATAGGTCAATTTGTTTTTCCTAATATATAATATAATAAACTTGAGAAAAACACAACTGATTTTTTAAATTTGGAGGAAGACGAATATGAAAAATTATAAAGTTGGTATCATCGGCGCTACAGGTATGGTAGGTCAGAGATTTGCAACTCTACTTGAAAATCACCCTTGGTTTACTGTTACAGCACTTGCTGCAAGTAAAAGAAGTGCAGGTAAAACATATAAAGAATGTGTAGAATCTCGTTGGGCTATGACAACACCAATTCCAAAGGCTATGGAAGATATGATTATCCTAGACGCAGCTAATGTTGAAGAAGTTGCATCAAAGGTTGACTTTGTATTTTGTGCTGTTGATATGCCAAAAGATCAGATTCGTGAACTAGAAGAAGCTTATGCAAAGGCAGAATGTCCTGTTGTTTCAAATAACTCAGCTCACAGACACACACCTGATGTACCAATGGTTATCCCTGAAATCAATGCTGACCATATTAAGATTATTGATTCTCAGAGAAAGAGACTTGGCACAAAGAAAGGCTTTGTTGCAGTTAAGTCTAACTGTTCTCTACAGTCATATGTACCTGCAGTACACCCACTAAGAGAACTAGGTTGTAACAAGGTTCTTGCTTGTACTTATCAGGCTATTTCAGGTGCAGGTAAAACATTTGAAAGATGGCCTGAAATGGTTGATAACCTAATCCCATATATCGGTGGCGAAGAAGAAAAGTCAGAAAAAGAACCACTAAAGATTTGGGGTCATATTGAAGGCGACCAGATTGTTGATACTGATGATATTGCTATCACATCACAGTGCCTAAGAGTTCCTGTTTCAGATGGTCATACAGCAGCTGTATTTGTTTCATTTGACGGTGAAGTTCCATCAGAAGAAAAGATTATCGAAACATGGGAAAACTACAAGGGTAGAGCTCAGGAACTAGAGCTACCAAGTGCTCCAAAGCAGTTCCTACACTACTTTACAGAGCCAGACCAGCCACAGATTAAGACAGCCAGAACACTAGAACATGGTATGGCTATCTCAATCGGTAGATTAAGACCGGATACTCAGTACGATATGAAGTTTGTATGTATGAGCCATAATACATTGAGAGGTGCTGCAGGTGGTGCAGTTCTTCTAGCTGAACTTCTATGTGCTGAAGGATATATTGAAAACTAAACCTTTTGGAGGTTATATATAATGAGTACACCAATTTTTACAGGTGCAGGTGTTGCCTTAATTACACCTATGAACAGTGACGGTTCCGTTAACTTTGATGAACTTGGAAGACTACTTGAATTCCAGATTGAAAACGGTACTGATGCTATTATCGCTTGTGGTACAACAGGCGAAGCTGCTACACTTTCAGTTGAAGAACACAAGGCTGTTCTTTCATATGTAGCAGAAAAGGTTAACAAGAGAATTCCGGTTATTGCAGGTACAGGTAGTAACGATACTGCTACTGCAATCAGCCTATCAAAGTCAGCACAGAAGTATGGTGCAGACGGCTTACTTTCTGTAACTCCATACTACAACAAGACTTCACAGGCAGGACTTGTAAAGCACTTTACAACAATTGCTGATTCTGTTGACCTACCAATCATTCTTTACAATGTTCCATCAAGAACAGGTTGTAATATGCAGCCAAAGACATATGCTGAACTTGAAAAGCACCAGAACATTGTAGGTGTTAAGGAAGCTAACGGTGATATTTCATCAGTTTCTCTAACAAGAAGCCTATGTTCAGATGACTTTGCTATTTATTCAGGTAACGATGACCAGACAGTTCCATTTATGTCTCTAGGTGGTAAGGGTGTTATTTCTGTATTCTCAAACTTCTGCCCTAAGGAAATGCACGAAATTTGTCAGGCTTGTCTTGATAACGATTTCCAGAGAGCAGCAGAAATGAACTTCCATTTTGTTGAACTAATGGATATTATGTTCTCAGATGTTAACCCTATTCCGGTTAAGACTGCTATGAACCTAATCGGTTTCAATGCCGGTGAATGCAGATTACCACTTGTACCAATGAGCTATTCAGGTTATCACGACCTAAAGGATTGCTTAGCTAAGTACAACCTACTAGATAAGTACAAGAAGTAATTAAACTAATGAATTTGGGCGTACATTGTACGCCCATAACTATATTTAAGGGGAATAATAATGACAAAGGTTATTTTAAGTGGTTGCTCAGGTAAGATGGGTCACGCTATTGTAAAGGCAATTGACGAAAGAAACGATTGTGAAATTGCTTGTGGTGTAGATGCTTACGATTGTGGTGACTATGATTTTACAGTATATAAGAGTTTTTCTGAAATTACTGAAAAGTATGATGCAATTATCGACTTTAGTAATCCTGCAGTACTTGATACTATGCTTGACTATGCAGTAACAAATGCAGTACCTGCAGTTATCTGTACAACAGGTTTTTCTGAAGAACAAATTGCAGAAATTAAGAACGCGTCAGAAAAGACTGCTATTTTCTATTCAGGCAATATGTCACTTGGTATCAACCTAATGGTTGAACTTTGCAAAATAGCAACAAAAGTATTTGCTAACCATGGTGATAACTTTGATATTGAAGTTATCGAAAAGCACCATAACCAAAAGCTAGATGCTCCAAGTGGTACTGCACTTATGATTGCTGACGGTATTTCTTCTGTATCTCCTACAGAAAAGCAGTATGTTTATGATAGACATGCTTATAGAAAGAAGAGAGATAAGAACGAAATAGGTATTCACTCAATTCGTGGTGGTACAATTGTCGGTGAACATGAAGTTATTTTTGCCGGTCATGATGAAGTAGTTTCAATTAAGCATGAGGCTCATTCTAAGGAAGTTTTTGCTATTGGTTCTATCAATGCAGCCGTATTTATGAAAGACAAAAAGTCCGGTATGTATGATATGTCAGATTTACTAGCTGAATAATCTAATAAACACATATAAAATCTCACCCCATAGTATGTAGTGTACTATGGGGTGATTTTATTGAAAAAATATATATTATTAAATTCTGTGTCAAGTGCCTTAAAGTCTAAGGAAATACTTGACAAACACAATATAAAATGTTCTGTTGAAAGAACACCAAAGAACAATATTGCTCGTTCTTGTGGTTATAGTTTACTGGTGTTTGGTGATGTTGATAAAGCAAAGGATATTCTCCTAAAAAATAAAATTTCAGTTTTAGGTATTGTAAATAGGTGATTTATCTTGATAACGGTGCAACTTCTTTTCCTAAACCACTGTCAGTACGACAAAATGTAGATATATCATTAAAGAAGTTTAGTGCAAATCCCGGAAGAAGTGGACACTCACTTTCTCTGAGAGCTGCTAAAGAAATTTTTGAATGTAGAAAAAGATTAAAGGAACTTTTCAATGTAAACAGTGAAGAAGAAATTATCTTTACAGAGAATTGTACAATGGCACTAAATACAGTGATTTTTGGTTTGCTAAGTGAAGGTGACCATGTTCTAATATCTTCAATGGAGCATAATTCCGTTACAAGGCCATTAGAATCACTAAAAGATAAAGGTGTAACTTATTCAACCTTTGATTATTCCTATGACGATAATGAAACCGTAGATAATGTTCGAAACTTAATAAAGCCTGAAACAAAATTAGTTATTTGTACTCATGCATCAAATGTTTTTGGTTTTAGGTTTCCTATTGAAAGAATATGTGCTTTGTGTCATGCTTATGGAATTCTCTTTTGTGTAGATTCAGCACAGTCTGCCGGTGTATTTGATATAGATGTTGGCACAAATCAATATGATTTTGTCTGTACGTCAGGTCACAAAAGCCTTTACGGACCAATGGGTACAGGTGTGTTAATTCTTAATAATCGCAACCTAAAGCCATTATTATACGGTGGTACAGGTACTGAATCTGTAAAGAAATCTCAGCCTGAGGGACTACCTGAAAAGTTTGAAAGTGGCACACAAAATATGAACGGTATTTCAGGACTAAAGGCAGGAGTTGACTTTGTAAAAAATAGAGGTATTAAAAATATTTATAATCATGAATATAAACTTGCAAAACGCCTATTTAATGGACTAGCGAATAACAGAAAGGTTATAACCTATAATAAATCATTTGATTATGGCAAAGTAGCACCGGTAGTTTCTTTTAATATAGATGGAGTTTATTCTGAGGACCTTGTAGCTAAATTAAATAAATACGGAATAATGACTAGGGGAGGACTTCATTGTTCACCACTTGCTCATACAACAATGAATACTATAGAAAATGGTACAGTAAGAGTGGTTCCGGGAGCATTTAATACAATAAATGACATAAACTACCTACTAAATGTTATAAGAAAATTAACAAATTAAAATTTTCTTGAACTAGTATTATTTTTATGCTAAAATATATGTAAGTAAAAATAAAAGGAGTGGTAACAATGAATATAGGTGCATTGTTTGACAGTATTTTAACAGTGCTAAAAACATTCAGATTTGTTGATGTTATTGATATTGTTGTTATTGCCTTTATTGTATATAGTCTATTTAAACTTGTTCGAGATACCAGAGCAGAACAACTTGTAAAAGGTATTGTAATTTTAATGATTGCCTACTTGGGTGCATCAATATTTAATATGTTGATGATGAAGAACTTGCTGAAAACATTGTTTGAATTTGGTGTTGTTTTGTTGGCAATTATTTTCCAACCGGAAATACGAAATGCTTTGGAGCAGTTAGGTCGTAAGAATATAAAGAGTTTTTCCTTTATGAATAGGGTAAACCGAACTGATGAATGGATAGAAAAAGAGAAAAAGGCAATTTTAGATGTAGCAGAAACTGCTGAGGTATTTAGCAGACAAAAAACAGGTGCTTTGATAGTATTTGAAAGAGAAACCAAACTTTCGGATATTGCAGCAACCGGTGTAGAGATTAATGCAGATACTTCAACTGCTATTTTAGGTAACTTGTTCTTTAACAAAGCACCACTTCATGACGGTGCAGTAATTATCAGCAACGGACTTGTTAAGTCAGCCGGTTGTATTTTGCCTCTAACTTCTAGAAACGAAGATGTAGATATGAATTTAGGTACAAGGCATAGAGCTTCCATAGGTATTTCTGAAGTTTCGGATGCAGTTATTGTTGTTGTATCTGAAGAAACAGGTACAATTTCTGTTGCACAAAATGGAGAATTAACTTCTAATTACAATAAAACATCTTTGATTAAAAAACTGGAAGAAGAACTTATCCCTACACAAGAGAAAAAGAATTTTCTAAGTAAATTCTCCTCTAGAAAGGAGAACAAGAAAGATGAATAAAGGTATTTTGTCTAGAATTTTTTCCAACAAACTTTTTCTTATAATACTGTCAGTTGTTATTTCTCTTACAATTTGGATTAGTATTAATATGGGTGACTTTGCAGAAACCAGCTATTCAGTTTCTAATATTCCTATTACAATTGATTTGCCTGATACTGCAAGTAGCCAAGGACTAAAGGTATTTAACAATGATGAACTAAAGGGTACTGTAACAGTTTCAGGTAACCGTTCGATTATCGGAAATCTTACTTCTGATGATATTGAGATTGTGCCGGAACAAACGGATAACCTTACTTCTGCCGGTTCATATACCTTGTCACTTGTAGCCAAGAAAAAGTCTAGTTCTCTAAACTATACTATTGAATCAGTTTCACCTAGTACAGTTTATATTAAACTTGACAGAAATAGAAATATAACTAAGAAAATTGAACAGAATATTAGTTACACTATTCCTAAGGATTATTATGGAACTGTCCTTCTTGATAACGAGTCAGTTACTATTTCAGGACCTGAAACTGAAATTAAGAAAATTGATAAAGTTGTAATTGAAGGTGATGTTAAGGAAGAACTTAAGAGTTCAGTAACTAATGAATATGATGTTAAGTTACTTGATTCTTTCGGTGAAGAAATCAAAACTAATGATACACTTGCAATTTCACCATCAAAGGTAAAAGCAACAGTAAGTGTATTACAGAAGAAAGATGTCAATGTTGAACTAAGTACTGTAAATGGACCTAGTGGAATTGATTTAACTAAGTATAGCAAAATCGAACCTAATTCAATTTCTTTAGGTGCTGACTCAAGTAATATTGAAAATATCACTAAGGTAAGTATTGAACCTATTGACTTCTCAACTTTGAGAAATAAAGATTATAAGATTAATAAAAATCTTGATATTCCTAACAAGTGTATTGATATTAATTCAGTTAATTCTGTTGTTGTTAATATGGACTTGTCCTCAATGAAAAAGAGAACTATTACATTAACTGATTTTGATATTAAGGGGCTTGATAAAAAGTATTCTGCAAATGTTACTACTCAATCTGTAGAAGTAACATTGTATGGTACAAAAAGTGCATTGAAAAATATTGATGAAAACGATATTGATGCTGTAATTGATTTTACAGGTACAGAGGTATCAGCAGGTTCAAGGACTATGCCTTTAAGTCTAACCCTAAAAGATAAAGACGGTTGTTGGATTTATGGCTCATATGAAGTAGTAGTCGAAATAAGTTAAATTATAACTGACCTTGTTAATTCAAGGTCAGTTTTTCTTTTGTAAAAATATTACAAATTATTCCTAGAATATTAATCAAAATAATATTATTTTGATAACAATATGTAGTATCTTGTTAAAGAATACATATTAAATTAATAGGTCTTGTATGACTAAAATATAATTGCAAGAATGAATAAGAAACTTGCAAATATTTCAAATTAGTTTCAAAAAACATACTAAAAACAGAGAAAATTGCAACAAAAATAAAAATAATTGCAATTTTCCTTGACATATGCCCTTCATTGTGTTAAAGTTATTTATGCAATAAATCTTAAAAATTGTTGTAGAGTTCACCCCTATAACTATATGTAGGGTTAGTGTTCAATATAAAGAAACTAATAAAAAGGAAGTAGGTGCTTCTGATGGATAACTTCAGAAATCAGGAACCATTTGCAAAACAGGGTTTGTATGATCCTCGTTTTGAGCATGACAACTGTGGTATCGGTGCAGTAGTCAACATCAACGGCATTAAATCAAGAAAAGTTGTTGACAATGCTTTAAGTATTGTAGAAACACTTGAACATAGAGCCGGTAAAGATGCCGAAGGCAAAACAGGTGATGGTGTTGGTATTCTTCTACAGATTTGTCACCAATTTTTCAAAGATGCTACTGCTGACCTAGGTTTTGATATTGGAGAAGAAAGAGATTACGGTATTGGTATGTTCTTCTTCCCACAAAATAAGCTAAAAAGACTTCAGGCTATGAAGCTTTTTGAAATTATTATTAAGAAAGAAAATCTAGAGTTCTTAGGTTGGAGAGAAGTTCCTACTGATCCATCAGTAATCGGTCAAAAAGCATTAGACAGTATGCCATACATTATGCAAGGTTTTGTTAAGAGACCTTCTAATGTAGAACAGGGCTTACCTTTTGACAGAAAGCTATATATAGCTAGACGAGTATTTGAACAGAGTAATGAAGATACTTATGTAGTTTCTCTTTCAAGCCGTACAATCGTTTATAAAGGTATGTTCCTTGTTAAAGAACTAAGAAAGTTCTTCTATGACCTACAGAGTGATAAATTTGTTTCTGCTATTGCTACAGTACATAGTAGATTCAGTACAAATACAAATCCTTCTTGGCAGAAGGCTCACCCAAACAGAATTATTGTTCATAATGGTGAAATCAATACAATCACAGGTAACGCAGACAGAATGTTAGCTCGTGAAGAATCTATTTCATCAGAAGTTTTTGGTGATGATTTGTCAAAGGTATTTCCAATTGTTGATCCTAACGGTTCTGACTCAGCCAGACTTGATAACACTCTTGAATTTATGATGATGGCAGGTATGCCACTTCCTCTGGCTGTTATGATTACAATCCCTGAACCTTGGAGAAACAACCGTACAATGTCTCTTGAAAAGAGAGATTTCTATCAGTATTATGCAACAATGATGGAACCATGGGATGGTCCGGCATCAATCATCTTCTCAGATGGTGATATGATGGGTGCAGTTCTTGACAGAAACGGTTTAAGACCATCAAGATATTACATTACAAAAGATGGTTTCCTAGTTCTTTCTTCAGAAGTTGGTTGTATCGACATTCCTGCTGAAGATGTTGTAGTAAAAGAAAGACTTCGTCCGGGTAAAATGCTTCTAGTTGATACAGTTAAGGGTAAGCTAATTGATGACGAAGATATTAAGGAATATTATTCAACAAGACAGCCATATGGTGAATGGCTAGACCAAAATCTAGTTCACCTAGGTGATCTAAAGATTCCTAATAAGGGTATCGAAAAGTATGACAAAGAGTCACTTGTAAGACATCAAAAGGCTTTTGGTTATACATATGAACAGATTAGAACAAGTATCCTACCAATGGCTAAGAATGGTACAGAACCAATTGCAGCTATGGGTGCTGATACTGCAATTCCTCCTTTATCACAAAAGGATGGTCCTCTATTTAACTACTTTAAGCAGTTATTTGCACAGGTAACAAACCCTCCATTTGACTCAATTCGTGAAGAGATTGTTACAGATACAAGTGTTCATCTAGGCAGTAACGGTAACATCCTAGAAGAAAAACCTGAGAACTGTCATATCCTTAAGATTGAGGACCCAATCCTAACAAATACTGACTTACTAAAGATTAAGAACATTGATGCTCCGGGTCTAAAGTCAGCAGTTATTCCAATCACATATTATAAAAGTACAAACCTAGCTAAGGCTATTGAACATCTGTTCATCCTAGCAGATAAGGCATATAAAGACGGTGCAAATATTATCATTCTATCAGACAGAGGTGTTGATGAATACCATGTTGCTATTCCTTCCCTTCTAGCTGTATCAGCAATGCAACAGCACCTAGTTAGAACAAAGAAGAGAACATCAATCTCAGTTATTCTTGAAAGTGCAGAACCTTGTGAAGTTCATCACTTTGCAACACTACTTGGTTACGGTGCAAGTGCTATTAACCCTTACCTAGCACAAGAAACAATCCGTGACCTAGTAGATTCAGGTTCACTTGATAAAGATTATTACGCAGCAGTTAATGACTATAATGATGCTATCCTACATGGTATCGTTAAGATTGCATCAAAAATGGGTATCTCAACAATTCAGTCATACCTAGGTTCTAAGATTTTTGAAGCAATCGGTATTTCTAAGGAAGTAATTGATAAGTACTTTACAAATACAGTTTCAAGAGTTGGTGGTATTACACTACAGGATATCAGTAAGCGTTCCGAAAGACTTCATGCATCAGCATTTGACCCACTAGACCTAAATATTCAGCTTGAAGTTGAAAGTGCCGGTAGTCATAAGTTAAGAAGTGGCAAAGAAGAACACCTATATAACCCTGAAACAATTCATCTTCTACAGGAAGCTACTTGGACAGACAACTACGATTTATTCAAGAAGTATTCAGAAGCTATCAATAGAGAAGATACAAATATGAACCTAAGAAGTCTTCTTGACTTTAACTTCCCTGAAGATGGTGGTATTCCAATTGATGAAGTTGAAAGTGTAGGAAGTATTTGCCATAGATTCAAGACAGGTGCTATGTCATACGGTTCAATTTCTAAGGAAGCTCACGAAACAATGGCAATTGCTATGAATCAAATCGGTGGTAAGTCAAATTCCGGCGAAGGTGGCGAAGATACTGATCGTCTAACAATCGGTAAAGATGGACTTAACCGTTGTTCAGCTATTAAACAGGTTGCTTCCGGTAGATTCGGTGTTACATCAGAATACCTAGTAAGTGCAAAAGAAATTCAGATTAAAATGGCTCAGGGTGCAAAGCCCGGTGAAGGTGGTCACCTACCAGGCAAAAAGGTATATCCTTGGATTGCAAAGACTCGTCATTCAACTCCCGGTGTTAGCCTAATTTCACCTCCACCACATCATGATATTTATTCAATCGAAGACTTAGCTCAGCTAATCTATGATTGTAAGAATGCCAATAAAGATGCCAGAATTTCAGTTAAGCTGGTATCAGAAGCAGGTGTAGGTACAGTTGCAGCCGGTGTTGCGAAAGCCGGTGCCGGTGTTATCCTAATTTCCGGTTTTGACGGTGGCACAGGTGCCGCTCCTAGAAACTCAATCTATAACGCAGGTTTACCATGGGAACTTGGTCTTGCAGAAACTCACCAAACACTAATTATGAACGGACTTCGTTCTAAGGTTGTTATTGAAACAGATGGTAAGTTAATGACAGGTAGAGATGTTCTTGTAGCTGCTTTGTTAGGTGCAGAAGAATATGGCTTTGCAACAGCTCCTCTGGTAACAATGGGTTGTGTAATGATGAGAGTATGTAACCTAGACACTTGTCCTGTAGGTATCGCAACTCAGAACCCTGAACTTCGTAAGAGATTTAAGGGTAAGCCTGAATATGTTGTTAACTTTATGCACTTTATAGCTCAAGAGTTAAGAGAATATATGGCTAAACTTGGTATCCGTACAGTTGATGAACTAATCGGTAGAACAGACCTACTAAAGGTTAAAGAAACTGAAGAGGGTAGCAAGGCATCAAGAATTGACTTAAGCCAGATTATCAACAATCCATTTGTCAGTTCTGATGAACCTCAGAGATTTAATCCGGCTGATGTTTATAACTTTGAACTGGAAAAGACTATTGATGAAAAGGTCATTCTAAAGGAGTTAGAACCGGCATTTAAGAATAAAAAGAAGAAACATTCAATCGAAATTGATGTTACAAATACAGACCGTTCTGTTGGTACAATCTTCGGTTCAGAAATCACAAAGAACTTTGGTGATAACACACTTGAAGATGATACATTTAAGGTTAAGTGTAACGGTGCAGGTGGTCAGAGCTTTGGTGCATTTATTCCAAAGGGTCTAACACTTGAACTTGTAGGCGACAGTAACGACTACTTCGGTAAAGGTCTATCAGGTGGTAAACTTGTTGTTTATCCTCCAAAGGGTAGCACATTTAAGAGAGATGAAAATATTATCATCGGTAATGTTGCTCTATATGGTGCTACAAGTGGTAAGGCATTTATCAGTGGTGTAGCCGGTGAGCGTTTCTGTGTAAGGAACTCAGGTGCTATTGCAGTTGTTGAAGGTGTAGGCGACCATGGTTGTGAATATATGACTGGTGGTAGAGTTGCTATCCTAGGTAAAACAGGTAAAAACTTTGCAGCCGGTATGAGTGGTGGTATCGCTTATGTACTTGATGAAGACTCAGACCTATATATGAGAATGAACAAGGAGCTTGTTTCTGTTAGCGTTGTATCAGAAAAAGCCGATATTCTTGAACTAAAGAATATGATTGAAGAACATGTTAAGGCAACAGACTCTCCAAAGGGTAAGGAAATCCTTGATAACTTTGATGAATATGTTCCTAAGTTTAAGAAGATTTTACCAAACGATTACGCAAAGATGATGCAGACAATGTATGCTATGGAAGAAAAGGGTATGACACCTGAACAAGCAAAGATTGAAGCATTCTATATTAATACAAGAAAGTGAGGCGTTGAAAATGGGTAAGCCAACTGGTTTTTTAGAATTTGAAAGAAAAAGCAATGTAGGCACGTCGCCTCTTGAAAGAATTAAAAATTATAAAGAGTTCCACACACCATTGACAGAAAACGAAAGAAGACAACAGGCATCAAGATGTATGGATTGTGGTGTTCCTTTCTGTCAAAACGGTAAGCCAATTATGGGTATGGTATCAGGTTGTCCTTTGAACAACCTTGTACCTGAATGGAACGATTTATTATACACAAACGAATATGAGGCAGCAGCACATAGACTACTTATGACAAACAACTTCCCTGAATTTACTTCAAGAGTTTGTCCTGCTCTATGTGAAGCAGCTTGTACTTGTGGACTTAACGGTGATCCTGTTTCTGTTAAGGAAAACGAGAATTTTATCATTGAGTTTGCTTATAACTCAGGTTTGATGCAGCCTAACCCTCCGAAGGTTAGAACAGACAAGAACATTGCCGTTATTGGTTCAGGTCCTTCCGGTTTAGCTTGTGCCGATCAGCTTAACAAGAGAGGTCACAATGTTACTGTATTTGAAAAGGATGACCGTATCGGTGGACTACTAATGTACGGCATTCCAAATATGAAACTTGAAAAGCAAATCATCGACAGAAGAGTTCACTTAATGAAAGAAGAAGGCGTTAAGTTTGAAACTAATGTTAATGTTGGTGAAGATGTAAAGGCTAGTAAGCTACTTAATAAGTATGATGCAGTGGTGCTTTGTTGTGGTGCCGGTAATCCTAGAGATATTAAAGCAGAGGGTAGAGATGCCAACGGCATTTACTTTGCAGTAGATTTCCTAAAAGCAACAACAAAGAGCCTACTTGACTCTAACCTACAAGACGGTAACTATGTTTCTGCTAAAGACAAAAATGTAGTTATTATCGGTGGTGGTGATACAGGTAACGACTGTGTGGGTACATCAATCCGTCAAGGTTGTAAGTCAGTAGTTCAGCTTGAAATGATGCCAAAATTACCTGACTCAAGAGCAGAGAACAACCCATGGCCTGAATGGCCAAGAGTCTGTAAGACAGACTACGGTCAGGAAGAAGCAATTGCAGTATTCGGTCATGACCCAAGAATTTATCAGACAACTGTAAAAGAATTTGTCAAGGATGAAAACGGCAACCTAAAGGGTGTCAAGACAGTTATGGTTCAGTTTGTTACTGATAAGAAAACAGGCAGAAGAGTAATGCAAGAAGTAGAGGGTAGTGAAAAGTACCTAGATGCAGAACTTGTACTAATTGCAGCCGGTTTCTTAGGTCCAAAGAAGTATATTGCAGATGCATTTGGTGTAGAAACTAATGAGAGAAGTAATGTAGCTACTGAACAAGGCAAATATTCTACAAATGTAGATAAGGTGTTTACTGCCGGTGATATGCACAGAGGTCAGTCACTTGTTGTATGGGCTATTCGTGAGGGTAGAGATGCAGCAGCTGAAGTTGATGAGTATTTAATGGGTTATACAGCCTTAAAATAATTACAATATTGCTAAAAAGCAAGGTGTTTTTGCACCTTGCTTTTTTCTTTGTTGAATAGTATAAAATTATCATATAATGTAGATTAATATTTTATTATATAGTAAAAACTTAAATATTGTTAAAATAACTCTTGAAAGTATTAACATAAAATGGTACAATATAGATAAATTAATGAAACAATTAAAATAATGAAAATTCACTATGTAAAGTTGAACAATACTAATTGTATGCATAGTATCTCAGTTTAACATTTGTGCTTTTAAATTATTTGCGTTGCATTAATTTAATATTAATATTCTAACGATATTATTCGATAGAAACGAAAGGAAATGTAAAATTATGAAACAAAGAAGTTTAAATTTGTTGCTAATCACTGTGATACTTACATTGTGTGCTTTGTTTAGTGGTTGCACTTATTCTAATAGTGAAACTAATGAAAATAAAAACAGTGTTTCTCACCCAACCACTATAGCAAGAAAGTCATATACAGAAGAGGAATTTGTAAGCTTTAGTGACCATAATAAATTTCCAAAATCATATTTGATAAAAGTTGGTGATGGTGATTGTTTTACTATTGACCACTTTGATAATAATGGTAATAACAAACCTGTTACTGTTACTTTTAATAAGGTATCTAAATATTCTAATATAAGTGAATTTGATAAGAACAACTTTGCAAATTATAAAGATGATATTGCTCCTTATGTCGATAAAAAGGGTAACTTGAAATCTTATAAAAGAACCACAAAGAAACTTATTAATGGAGGCTTAGATAAAAAGTTTGTTTCAGTTAATAAGAATGCACAACGTGAATTTGTTGTTCTTGATGTAGAAATTAGGAATACGTCTGATAAAAAGCAAGAAGGAATATCAACATACCAATTAGGTTTTGGTCGTTATAAAAGTTTGGATGATGAATTTGTTAGTAATGAATTGAATAATTATGAATTTACAGATGAAAAGGATAATTTAGCGTTTAGTGACTCAAATATATATTTTACTAAATCTAAATATAAAAATGTGAAAAATGTAAATAAGAGAATGATGAACTTTTATTCTTATACATTACAACCTAATGAAACATTAAAGTGTCAGGTAGGCTTTATGATTGATAAGGATTTAGAAGATGCAATGATTATTATGCCTACAACAGGAACTCCATTACATTTGCAGGTGTTCAAATGAAAAAAATATTAAGCATTTTATTTATAGCTATTTTAGCTTGTGCGTTATGTTCTTGTGGCAAGTCGGAAAATACCGACTTGCCACAAAATACAACTGTGCCTACAACAACCGAGTCAAATTCCACTGAACCTAAGAAGTTAGTAGAACAATACACTAATACTATTGATGAAGAAAATCCAAATTTTTTAAAAATTAATGGTGATAAATTTACAGTTTGGTTTGTAGATTATAACCGTGATTTCGGTTATGACTATTATGATAAAAATGACGATTTTAAAAATTATTTTAATTTTAATAAAGACTTTGTTCCTATTGTTCAGTTGGTTGATGATTCTACTATAAAATATCAAGATAGTAAAGAGAGGGAGCTTAATCGTGAGTACTCTCTAAAGGCTTACACTAGATATACTTATGAAAATAATAAGCTAGTCAATAAAACAACTAAGGTTAATAGAACTTTACACACATTACAGTTAAAGATTCGTAATTCTTCTGATGATGAGGTTACTTTAACTAAATTACCTGAGATTAAGTTTATAAAAGATGATTCTTACGGTAATCAATCTTTTGTTAAGGAAAAGGTATATAAAGATAAGAATGGAAAGGTTCAGAAAGAAACTACCCCTATCTATGTTTATCCTTCAGCTAATCAATCTTCAACTAACTACAGTAAGTATTGTTCAATAAAGTTTAAGCCTAAAGAAACCAAGATTGTAACATTTAGATATATTCTTGATAATGACTTATACAATTCAGCTTATTTTTGTTTAGAAAATGAAGATAAAACTTTGTATAAGAAATTAAGTTATGATTATGATTGATTTAAAAGGAATTTATAATGAATATTTTTAAGTTAGAGCTAAAAAGAGCAATCTTTAATAAAAGAATGTTAATAGTTTTGCTCTTTGGTGTTGCTTTAGTGTTATATTATAATATAACTAATTTTATGGGTGAAATTGAATATTATAAGTATATTGCCCAAGAGAATTTAACAGATGGAGCTGACCTAACTAGTTTATATGGTAGATGGTTTGGTATGAATACTGATGTGGAAACAATTGTTTTCTTTTATTTGTTCCCACTAATTGCAGTTTATCCTGCTGCTATGATTTATTTTGATGACAGAAAAAATGGTTATCTAAAGAATCTCTATACTCAGTGTAGTAAGATAAAGTGCCTAATAAGTAAGTATTTCGCTACATTTGTTTCAGGAGGTGTAGCAGTTACTACACCTCTTATACTTAGTGTTATGTTATCTGCTTTATATTCTCCGGCGAGAGTTCCTGATTCAATTATCAATACTACTATAAATGATTGTAGTTTATGGGCGAATTTATATTTTCAGCATCCATTAATTTATTTGATTGCTTATATTTTACTTGACTTTGTTTTTGGTGGTTTATTTGCATGTCTAGCAATGTCTTTAAGCAATGTATTAAGTCACAAATTTACTGTGTTTATGTCATCATTTATATTTGTAGCTGTACTTGATTTTATTTGTCATCAACTAGGTACTTTGGAGTTAGAACCTGACCTATTTCTTGTTCCTGCTCAACTTGCTAAACCTATTGGTTTTGAACTGTTGATTTTTATTTTTGTGTTGTTGTTCTTCTCTTTGTTTACTTTCATAATAGGAGGTTTGCGTAGTGAAACTTATTAAACTTTCTATATTTGATATTAAACGAGGATTTAGAGAAGAAAGAAGTAAATTTCTATTTACAATTTTTGTATGCATAGCTATGTGTTTTTTGATGCATTATCAGTTACATAATTATTTAACGGTAAATCATATTAAAGGTGACTCAAGTCTTTCTTGGTTTGATTATCTGTTTTATAATCTAAAAGGTGATAAAGTATATAATTATCAAGACGGCGAGAGATTTATTATGCCTGCAAATTGGATTTGTTTTCAGGTTATTGTAGCACTTATTGTAGGATATTACCCTATACGTGATTTGTCCGGTTATGGCAAGAATACTTTAGTTCGTTCCAAAAGCCGAGTATTATGGTTTACTTCCAAGATAATTCTGACAGTTATTTTAGTAGCTTTGTTTTATGTTGCTATTTATGGTACTACTCTTGTATTTGGTTTATTTGATAGTGGTAGTGTTTCTACTAATCTAAATGTGGATGTTACTAACATTTTCTATCAAGTAGATATTTCTGATATTTATATGCCTACCTTTATAGTGTATATGTTAGTTGTTCCGCTGTTAACTTCAATAACTATTAGTATAGTACAAGTTGTTCTTTCTTTTGTAGTTAACCCATTTATTTCATTGGTTTTAGTAATCGGTTATTTTACATTAGGAACTTACTATGATTCTCCATTTTTAATAGGTAACTTCTCTCAGATATTTAGGAGTAAGTTCTTTAATGTTGAAGATGGTCGTACTATGGAACAGGCTTTATTATATTTAGGAATTATCACTGTTGTTTTCCTTGTGTTTGGCTATATTTATTTTAGCAAGAAAGATATTTTAAACAAGAATTGAGGTTAATATGATATTACAAATTGAAAATTTAACAAAGAAAATCAAAGGTGTTACTGTACTTGATAATATTAATCTCACCCTTACAGGTGGCACTTGCTATGGTTTTGAAGGAAAGAACGGTTCAGGTAAAACTATGCTTATGAGAACTATCTGTGGACTTATTCGTCCTACAAGTGGTGTCGTTAAGTTTGACGATAAGGTACTTGGTAAAGATTATTCTTTCCCACCTAGTATAGGTGTTTTAATTGAAAATCCGGCTTTTATTCCGGAATATTCAGCTTTTAAAAATCTAAAGGTGTTGGCTTCAATCAATTCTAAGGTAACAGATGATGAGATTAAGGAAGTACTGGAGCAGGTTGGACTTGACCCAAATGAAAAGAAAATTTACAAAAAATTCTCTCTAGGCATGAAGCAGAAGTTAGGTATAGCTAATGCTGTTATGGGCAGTCCAAAGGTTGTTTTGCTTGATGAACCAATTAACGCTATTGATGAAAATGGTGTTGAAAATGTACGAAAGATTATTGCAAAACTAAAGGAAAAGGGTTCAATAATTATTGTTGCTTGTCACGATAAAGAAGAACTTGAATTCCTTTCTGATGAAATTTATACAATCTTTGAAGGCAAGATTGTTGACCATAGGAGTCTTAACGAAAATGAGTAAGAAAAAAGTAATTGTACTTTCTGTTGTTCTTATATTGGCTATAGCATATATTTCAAGGGTTGCTTATGTAAATATTGTACAAGCACCTGTAAAAATAGTGCAGTATTCCATTGGTGATAAAATAAAACATTGCAACTATCAGTTGCAAGTTACTAACTATAAGATTCTTTATAAAGATGAATTTATAAAAAAATATGGAGAATTTAGTGATGATTCCTATGATGATGACGATTATGCATTCATACTTGTTAATATGAATTACAAAATGTTGTCAGATAAAAACTATAAAAATTATAAATTTTCACCATTTGATATTCAAGCACAATATAACGCTATTTCTTTAATACCTGATTTGGACTTATATTATGATGTAATGCCGGATGATTATGAAGTAGTTGAAAAAGTTGGTGATTCTACCACTGTTATTCTTCCTTATGCATTTGCAAAATCTAACCTAACTGAGGAACATTGGAAAAATTTTAAAAACTTAGATTTTAAGTTATCTCTAAATGATGCCGAGAATAAGAAAATTGAAATTAATCTAAAAAAATAATTCAATACTACTATAAAAGCTATCAATTATTTTGGTAGCTTTTTTCTTTATAAAAAATAACTGTCCCACTTTTGGGACAGTAAATGTGTTATAATGTAACTGTAAGAAGATATTACCTATATGAAAGGAGTATTTCTATGAGTAACAACGGTTTTAATAATGATTTCAATAATGACTTTATGAATTACCAAATTTGTAATTCTGATATTCATTCACCAACAGGTAAGTATAAGAAAAAGCATTTCAATTCACTTGGTAGCATTATTCTCCTAATTATCGGCATAATTCTTGCAGTGGCTTTGATTGTCGGTTATGAAAATTCTGTTAATGAAAGGAAAGCAAGAGATAAAGAGTATTCACAGTTTTATAAATCTCATACTATTCCAACTACTACCACAACATATGATGACTATACTGTAAATGACAATTACAATTCATACAACAGTAATTATTCTTATGGTAGAAAAAATTCAAATTCATACAGTGATGATGAATATAATGTAAAAAGTTATAGCGACTCTGATGATTTTTATGAAGACCATTATGAAGACTTTGATGATTTTGAAGATGCTGATGACTACTATGAAGACCATATAGATTAAATTTGTGTCAAAATAAAAACCTCACCATAATATATAACGATTGGTGAGGTGATAGTATGGCTTTAGACACTAGGGAACTATTTGCTCGTATATTAAAGTGTGAAGCAGAATCCGAAGGGGAAGATGGTATGAAAGCCATAGCAACCCTAATTATGAACAGAGCAACAGTTCCTTACGGAGAATTTGCAAGAGTAAATGACGGTGGCAATGTTCGTAATATATTAACTCAATATCGACAATTCACCTGCTATCATGACAAGGTAGTTGGTATTTTTAGAAAAGTGCTTATTTACTGCAATTTTAAGCACTTTTCTATATTGGTTGCAACCAATTTGCAACCAATATAGGTAATAACTAATTTTGTGATTCTAATGCTAATAAATTTAGCTTGTTAGCAATTTCTTTATTAACATTAGGATATAAATGCCCATAGATTCCTAAAGTTGTTTTTATATCTTTATGTCCTAGCCTATCCTTTATTGCAAGTATATTTTCTCCCATTGACATTAATAAAGCTACATGGCTATGTCGCAAAGCATGAGCTTTAATTCTGTGCACATTTGCAAGTTTAGAATATTTTCCTAGCCATTCCGATATTAATTCCTTACTGAAAGGTAAACCAGAAAATGAAAAAACATAATTAGTTTTGACATTTTGGGATTGAGTTTTTTTCCAATCCAATAAAACATTAATAGTCTTATCATCAAGAGCTAGTATTCTAATTCCTGCTTTTGTCTTTGGCTTTTTCACATAAAAATTGTCTTTATTATAATAAACCATTGATTTATTAATAACTAATGTTTTATTGTCAAAATCAATGTCATCCCAAGTCAAAGCTTGTATTTCACCTCTACGAATACCTGTCATAAATAAAGTCCAAATTATTGAAAATCTAAATTTTCCTAGATATTTGTTTGTGTCAATACAAGATATTACTTTTTTAAATTCCTCTAAAGTCCAAAAATTAACTTCTTTATTAATTTCTCTTACATTCTTAACTTTTCTTGCTACATTTTCTTTTAACAAATTTAATTGAACTGCAAGATCTAAAGAAATTCTAAAAGTAGCATAAATTTTATTAACATATGCAGATGAATACTTTTCACTTAAAGAATTTTGCCATTTTTTAATCATAGGAGCAGTTATATCTTTCAATTTTACATTAAAAAAATAGCAAAAATGAACTTTAATATAACCAAGTCGTGCACGATAAGTACTATCACACACATCTTTTTTCATATCTGGTAAAAAGTACGAATACAAAAATTCCTTATAACTCATAGTACTATTCATTTTAACAGCACTATCAGAAAATTCATTCATATATTTACTATAAGCGATTTTTGCCTCTTTTTGAGTAACAAATCCTCGCTCCCAATGACGAATTCTTTTACCCTCATGGTCATAACCTAAATTGGCTACAAAATACCACTTTTTACTTTTTTTATCTTGATAAACATTTGAAACTTTTGGCATAAAATTAAACCTCCAATTTTAATTTTGTTCCAAGTATTTCTTCAATGGCTTCAATAGGAACACAACCTAATTTTCTGTTAGAATAATAGTTGTATCCTTTATCGACCATTAAATGTTTTGCTTTACGAATGATGTCCGAAGATTGAGAAGGACCAAATCCTAATTTTATTAATTCTTTTTTTGTTATCATTGTTGTCATAAATTTTCTCCTTATAAAATTGAAATATTTATAAATTTATATACTAACAATCACAACTAATTGATGTTAAAATTCAATTCTCCTTTCTTATTAAGATTAACTATTTCCTTATAATCTTCAAACATAAAATAAAAAGGGTATTGTTTATAATATATTGTAGATTTATATATAAAAAAAGTAAATAGTCAAAATACATCAAAAAGTGATGATGAAAGAGCCTGTATTTCTACAAGCTCTAATTGTATTGTAGCACACATAATAACAAAAGTGTTGTAATATGCAATAAATATTTATTATTTTTAAAAAAAAATAAGGGCTTTGCAGAATTTTTCTTTCCGTCAAAGTCCTTTTTTCTATAGTTATTTATTATTATTTTTTGGCAATTTCTTTTTCTAATTTTTCTGATAATGTTTTTTTACATTCTTCACACAAAATCATTGAAATATTACTTGATCTATTATCAAAATTTATAATATATACATTATCAGATAATCTATTGCAAATGCTACATCTCGTTCTAGTATTAATTTTATTAATTTCCATCATATTCACCTTCTTCTTTTAAAAATTCTTTACATTACTTTTTTTAATTTTTGTAATAAGATTATGAGCCTCAACACAATATGTACCTTTATAATGCTTATGTAAGTATTTATTTAATCTTTTACCTTCTTTTTGAAGTTCAATAATGTTGTCAAAGAAATAGTCATCAACTTTACATTCATTGATTTTCTTGGTATCAATGATAACTGGCATTTTGATAAATGGTTTACTTTCATTTTCAATATATGCAATTACATTTACAAATAATTCCCAAGTTCTAGAATCATTATAATTCCAAATACCAACTAGTAGTGTCACACTAAATTTTATATCATTATTATCATTTTTAAATTGCATAATAGAATTATCAATATCATTAATTAATTGATTATATGTATTATTATTTTTCGTATAAAACAACTCCTTTTTCCTTTAATATAATTATAGCATAAACAATAACAAAAATGTTGTGATTTACAATATATTTTTTTAAAAAATAAAAAGCTCCCAATAACAATATCATTGAGAGCATACTAATTATTTACACCTAAAAACGAGTTATCCGTTTTTAATTGCATATTTTGAATTAAAATCTATGAATTATTGCACCTAAAAGCAGAAATTTAGATTTTAATTATTTTATTATAGACTAGAGTTATATTCTCTGAAATATCTTTATCTAGATGATAATGCCCAGAGAACCAATGCTTGTATTTAACATTGTCTTTTATATAATCAAAATAATCTGTTAGATTATTACTTGTATAATCAGCATTGAATGTATGAAGTAGAGAAGATGGTACAGAATGAGTTATGATATAATCAACTTCATTATTATATTTATCTAGATTACCAATACCATTATCTAGTTCTTTAACATTTGGCATTTCTTCTTTCCACCAAGAAATATGCTCTGTTCTATGGATCTTGTCAGTTGACTCAGCACCACCCATGCAAAAGAAGGTTTTACTGTCTAGCGTATATATTTCCCCTCTCATTAGACGAAATATATTCTTTCCTATTTCTTGAACTTTACCACCGAACTTTTCAATGATAGGAAATTCATTTAATAGTTCATAATTTTCATGATTACCATCTATGAATAGGGTAGTGAAGTTTTTCTTTTCTAGCCACTTTCTCCAATACATTTCCTCATTTGAATTATTCCATACCATTCCAAAGTCACCACAAATAATCACATAATCTGATTTTGTAAGTTTTTTTTGTTCTGGAAAATTCTTTGTGTTTAGCTTTGAAATATCTATATTTTGATGTGTATCACCAGTTATGTAAATCATAATATTTTACCTTTCATTAATTATTTTTAAATATATCTAAAGGTTGATAATATCTAACTTCAAAAATTATAATTAAAGGAATATATAATAATTCCCACCAATCAATTATTCTATGACCAAATATTATTTTAGTAATGAAACAAGTTAAATTTAATAACAAGGAATAAACTACTAAAAAAAACATAATATATGAACATGCAGAATATAATTTTTTAACGATTTTTCTTGCCTTCGTTTTACGAAAACTCCTTTCTTCTTAAATTTTCTATTTTCATATTTTTACTTCCTTTCTGCCTTTATTCATGGGCTTAAAATTTTTATTTTTTTATGCAATATAAAAAATTACATAAAAAAAGACCACATTTTCAATGAGTTGAAATAAACTCCAAAAATTGTAGTCTTTAAAAATATATAAAAACAAAAAACTATTTATAGTTTTTTGTAGATATAACTAAATAGATTATTTTAAAATAGTCAAAAGACTAATATAAAACATCTAATAAATTAGAACCATTTTGCAATGGTTCTCATTACTCTTAACTTAATAAGAGCAAAAAAGATAATGTATATTTACAATTATCTTTTTAATTTTAAATTCACTTAGTAATATTCAAAAGAATAAAGACCAAGTGATGAAATCTAAAAGGAAATTTTCAGATTTAACATAAATATATTACATTATCATTATACAATATTATTAGTTGCAAGTCAACACAATTTTGTTATTCATTATGCTATATTTTCGCAGAAACAAATAAAGACCTGCTAAAAAGCAGGTCAAAAAAGCATTACAAATGTAATATGTTTTTTATAATATCATCGACACTGTTTCTCCAAATGCCATAAGTTTTAACACCAGCAAAATTTAAAACATCTTTAATTATTTCATCTTTTTCTAATGCTTCTTGATAGGATTGAACCCTACCATTAGTTTCGTAAAAAATCTAGCTGTGGCAACCCACTACTTTAGTGGTGGGTTGCTGACTTTACATATTCTTCTTATTTAAAGCAAATACTTTTGATAAGCACTTACTGCTAACTTATCACATCTTTCATTTTCTGGATGCCCTGCATGACCTTTAACCCAGTTGTATGTTACCTTGTGCTTTTCACAAAGTACATATAGTTCTCCCCATAATTCTGGATTTTTAACTGGTTCTTTCTTGTTTCTCATCCAGTTATTTGCTTTCCACTTATTTATCCAACCTAGGTTAAAGGCATTACAAACATACTTAGAATCAGAATAAACATTTACTTCACAAGGTTCTTTTAGTAACTTTAGTGACTCAATAACTGCAAGTAGTTCCATTCTGTTGTTAGTGGTTTCTTTTTCACCACCACTTATTTCTTTTTTATAGCCATTATACTTCAAAATTGCACCATAACCACCAGGACCAGGGTTGCCAGAACAAGCACCATCAGTGTAAATTTTTACCTTTTTCATAATTATTACTCCTTTTCAATATTTAACGGATTATTATGTTTAAAATACTCTTTAATAACATTAGAACTAATTACATTGTCTTTAGGTATGATTCTTAATGGCTTATTTAGTTTTTCAACAAGAGTCCAAATGCTCTTTAACTTAATAGTTTCACCACATACTTTTTCAACAATAAGTTTTAATTTAGTATTATTATTAGGAATACTTATAGAATTAATTGGATGAAGTGTCTGACTTACTCTTTGTGTATGATACATGAAGTAACTACCCAGATAGGAAGGACCATATGGCCACATTACAGGACCATTATGAAATAACAATTTACCAAAAAATCTATAATAATAACCATCAATTAAATACAGAATTTTCTGTAATTCTATATTAACGATCTTTTTATTATTTTTATTATAAAAATTAATAATATAATTAGATACTGCAATTATTAATTTATCTTCAGCAATATTATCAACAACAAATTCTTTATTGCTTTTCTCCGAATCATAAATTGTAATATTAATATTTTTTACATTAACACTCATAATATTTTTTCCTTTCAACACAATTAATTCTATATTCTTTCTAATTATATTATAGCACACATTGTATAAAAAATGTTGTGATTTGCAACACATTATTTCGTATAATTATATTTTCCCTAAAACATCATAATAATCAATTTTTGCTTGTTGCAATGTATAATATCCATTTACATTCCTCAGTACCTCTCCAGTAAGCAAATCTATGATATAATATTTTATTTCTCCAGTCTTGTCTATTTTGACTTCATAAATTTTAGGGACTTTTTTTCTTGCCATATTTTTACAATTACTCCCTTTATAATTAATGCTACAAAACAAAAATAGCTGAAGAATTTAATAATGTAATATCACTAAACCCTCAGCTAAATTTTCACAATTTAAATAATATTCGACATGAAATAATCAAGATTATTTGTTGTAATAATGTCAACATCATTTCTTTCAACTTCTTTAATTACTTCATTACCTTCACTATCAACATAAACCTCTTTTATAACAGGTTTCGTTGTGTCATTGCTAAAAATAATATCTGCCATATTTCTATTAGCCACCAGAATATTATCTTTATTGGCTAATACATTTTTTAGTACAATATCGTATAAATTAGATTTACACTTATCTACCATAGCTGAACATAACAATGTAGTTGTACCTACATTGGCTTCTAAATTGTTCAGAAATTGCTGATTATTATAATTACCATTAATGTCTAACCAGATATATTTTTTTCTTCACAATCGAATATAACAGGAATACAAGCAGTTGAAGAAGAATTAATTTCATATAAATTTTTTACAGTTAATGGTTCAAAAATTTCACCAGAAGTTTGGTCATTTCGTTCCATCCAACCAAATCTACAATTACTCATTTTAGAAAATGATATTTTTGAAAAATTAAATATCTGAAATACTATGTATCTGCCTTTATTTTTGCATACTTCGTTAATGTCAATATCAATACATTCAGTTACACCATTACCATCTGCTGGACCACCATTTATAATATCTCCAGAATGAACACAATTTTTAGTTGTGCCTTTTAAATGAGTATATGAAATTTGGTCAATCAGTTTCCAATCATTATCGTAAATACCTGCTGACAGGTCAACATCTATTTGACTAGAACGATCATTGTCATTATTTGTCCACCAAATGAAACTACGAATAATATTAGTATCTTCTAATATAGGCATATGGCTATATCTAGTTAATACATTAGCACCAGAACTAGCTGACCTTTGTGAAGAAGGTATTGCAAAGTTCTTAAATTCTTTATCTATATATACTTTACCTAGTGCTGGTCTATTACTATATATATTAGCTAATGCTATATCACATATTGCTATTATATTATAATATAGTGCTTTATCTAGGTTTGGTTGCTTATTGTCTGCAACCCAAGGCTTTAAGGTATTTCCTTTTGGCATATATACATTGTAATTGAATTTGCTTTGATTTAATTTCTGATTGTAAAAATCAATTAACTGAATTAAAACAGGGGATGCGACTGAAGAAGCAATGCTGTAAAATTCATCAATTACATAGTCTGTATATTTTTCTTTGTCTGCAACTCTTAAAACAAAGTCTAAATTCCTTGCAAACATTGTTGGTTTTGTTTTTAACAAATTAACTGCATTTGCTATATCTTTTGACTGCATATAGAAAGTAAATAGACTATTAAAAGTCTTAGGCTTATAATCGGAATAGCCTAGTTCTCTTAGTTTTTTAACTACTTTGCTATTTGTATAAAAACTATTTTTGTAATCACTAGGATGAATTACTTCACATAGTCTAATCCATTTATTCTTATAGGCATATAAGTCTTCATCTTTAAGTGAATTTATACTAATTAGTAAGTTCATTATTAATTTTCTTTCATATTTCTTTAACTTGAATTTTGTGTTTTCTGCTAAAGAAATATCTCCACAAGATAATGCTGTCGCAAGTCTAAGTATATCTGTATATGTTTTTATACAACCTAAATTAGATAGTAAAGACATGTGATTTAAAATATCTTTGCCTTCTCTATTAACAAGTTCTGCACAAACAAATGCTCCTACTTCTTTATGCGTAATTGTGTTAGTAAGTAACAAGTCCCTTATATCTTTATTTTCATCTTCATAATAGTAATTAAGAATTGCAGAAATATCTTCTTTATCTTGAGTTGATATTGAAGTCTTGCTACTAACAATATTATTAAAAATATCTTTAATATCATTTTTTGTTGCAAGTTCAATGACTTTTAGTTTCTTATCTCTAAGAAAAAGAGGAAATCTATCATCTTTCTCATATTCTGGAATTATTTCTCCGTTAGCAAAATAATGAACAATGGCATTATAAAATAAATCAGCATCATCCATTTCAATTACTTGCTGAGGAAAGTTTGGATACATTACATTATAAGTTTCATCTGCTCCAGTTTGCTCTTTAATTAAAGAAATAACAGACTTATAATTTCTCTTAATCGTATCCATATCTAACCCTAGCATTGTATTAAACATATCTGCTGAAGCAGTATATCCATATGCTTCAAGATTTTTAACAAATGCTGTTACAGCAGCAAATTTCTCTTTGAATTCTTTTGCAGTTTTCTTATTGTTCTCTTTTTTATCTGTAAGTAAGAAAACTTTATTTTTTCTTCTTAACACAATATTATTAATTTCTTTGTTCATAATTGATTCTCCTTTTATATATAAAAAAATAATAAAAAAATAGTAGGAAAGTAAAATAACTAAGGTGATATAAAAAATTAATTCTTTTTCTAGAATGAAGGAAGTTATTTTATAGCCTACTATATATATAACAACAGAAGGAAAACTAAATAACTACAAAAACACATTATTATTTGAAAGAAATGAAGGAAGCTATTTTATAGCCTTCTGATTGTTTGCTAATATTTAATTAAATTTTAATATTCGAGTTTAGAACTTTGCAAAAACAAAATAAAGACAAACATTGGAGATTCTAATATGTTCAATGAACAAAAAGATAATAAAGATAATGTTATATACAAAGCTCTAAACTCTAAATATGTGAGGAAATGGGTATTACAGTATCTATTGAGAGGATGAACAATAGATACTAGTGGTGCTGATAATCGGATTTGAACCGATACGAACTAATCGTTCTAGGAATTTTAAGTCCCTTGTGTCTGCCTATTCCACCATATCAGCATATATATGTATGTAATTATTGAACTTCCTTAACCTTTTAATGAATAATGAATTGAAGTATGCTAACACCATCTAAAAAAGTGTCAATCATTAAAAAAATGTCAATCATTAAGATTTACATGCCCAAACAAAGTCAACAAAAAAACATGTAAAACCAAACAGGAGGTATAATAGTGTTAGCATACAACACAAGATGGAAAGGAAGGTTAGCACTTCCACTATTGTGGCCATAAATAAAAAATATAATAGTGGAAGCCTAATAATGGGAACAAGTAGGATTTGAACCTACATCCTAGTTCGCATAGTGTTTTACCATTAAACTATTGTTCCATGTTTCATTCAGAACTCCCTGCAAAATTGCTATCTATTATCTAAAGCATGAAAAAGCTGATAGCTGACTTTTTCTTACTAAAAAATACAGTGAAGTTCTGAATTTTTGAAACGGAGTGTGATTGAAATGAAATAGTTGAAATTCAAATTCAAATTTTACCTTCGGTAGTCTAGCTCTCTGTGAAAACAAAATTTTGAATACAAATTTACCATCCCATATGGAGCAGGTGAAGGGAATCGAACCCTCACTACTAGTTTGGAAGACTAGAGTTCTGCCATTAAACTACACCTGCATATTATTGACCAGATAATTAATGAAAATACTAAATTTTAATCGTTTTTGCACTTAATTATCTGATCGGAAATAATAAGGAGTTTACATGAGTTTTCAAACATTAAACAAGAAAACACAACTGCAATAGATAAGACTCGAACTTATATTATTAGTTTGGAAATTATAAAATCAACTAATAGTTTTACCTTATTTAAACTACCATTGCATATATATAGGAAGGTGATTTTTGAGGAGAACCACCAAAACTCCATAAAGGAAAACTTAAATTATGAATACATCTTCGTGAAAAGATACTTAAAAACTAATTTTTTTGCTAGGAGTAAACAAAACCGAACATTCACTCCTAGCTGTATAAATAAAAATGAAAAATAAAGGTGAATACAGAAAGGATAGGCATTCACCTATGGTGATACTAGAGGGACTTGAACCCTCGACCTTTCGATTAAAAGTCGAATGCTACTACCAACTGAGCTACAGTATCAAATTTAATTTTGCTTTCTTTTCCTTACAGTGTTATTATAGCACACTTTACATCAAAAGTGTTGTGATTTGCATAATATTTTTTCAAAATTTTTAATTATTTTTTGATTTTTCAAAATAACACAAACACTCTTTTTAAGAACCAAGGGAAGAAATATTAATGTTCATTCCTTTGGTTCAGCAGAAAAAGAGAAATTCAAAATATGAAAAAGCCTCAATTAAAGCTTTTTCGTTGGTGATACTGGAGGGGTTTGAACCCTCAACCTGTCGATTATAAGTCGGCGGCTCTACCTATTGAGCTACAGTATCAAATTTAATTTTGTTTTCTTTTCCTTACAATGTTATTATAGCACACTTTATATCAAAAGTGTTGTGATTTGCATAATATTTTTTTAATTTTTTTTTTAAAAAATATTATCTTTTCTTTAACCCATCTTTTTTTTAAAAAAACAAATTAAAGAAAAGACAATATTTCATTTATTCTTTATATTTTTTTCATTAATTAAGAAGCTGTTAGGTAATCTGAAATATTTAAATTATATAAATTTAACAATTTAAATAAAATATAGAGAGGTGGTTCAACATAACAAGACTCATAATGATTATAAGTTTTATAAGGTATTTGCAAATAATCAGCAACTTCATGTTGGGTTAAATTTGCTTTCTCACGATAATATCTAAAAAAATCAGTAAACTTTGACATATCAGTCACCTTCATTTACAGAAAATAACTTATCAAGTTCGACAGAAAAAATATCTGCCAATTTTATAAGAGTATCAAGATTAGGCGATATTACACCAGTCTCATACTTCGTATAAGTTGTCCTACATATCATTAATATATCAGCAACTTGTTGCTGAGTTAAGCCTTTTTGCCTCCTATAATAATTCAGTTTATTACCAACATCTTTTCTATATTGTTTTATATCAGTGTTATTTTTCATTGGCAATAAACTCCTTTGATGTTTTTAGATACTAGCGCACTTTGAGAAAATGTTTGATACTTCCTTAACTGAAAATACATAATCTGGAGATAACCATTTATCAAACTTTTTCTCTTTAACATCAAAGAAATTCATTAAATCTTCTTTATTAAATAAAGACTTTGCTTTTCTAGCATTAATTAAAACACTGTAAATCTTTGAACTTTCAAACAGCGAATCAAGTTCTTCTTTACTTAAATCAGTAGTATATAAACTAACTAAAACATTTAGCAATTTATTATCTTCAAGTTCAATTCCACTTTCTTCTTTTATTTTTTCAATTATTTCTTCATTGCTTAAATCATTATTTTCTATTAATTCACTAGTAGGAGATAATAATTTATTATTTTTTCTATACTCAAAGATTTCATAAAACTTAGTTGTTCTGTAAACTTGAGAATCAAGAACTTTATCATCCATATCTTTAAGAAATACTTTTAAATTGCTTGAAATTAATTTACTATTTGTCATGATTTTTTCTCCTTTATTTAAAATTATTGAAAAATTGATAATTCGTTAATGAAAAATTCTTCTTTTAGTTTACTTAATGCTCTAAATACTTCTGAAGTTCCCTCATATTCCAAATACAAAATTGAATTTTTACTAGCTCTTTTTTCTCATATTTTTCAACTAAAAAATGTTTAATCATTATTTCTTTTTCCTTTCAAAAATATTTTTATAACTTAGCTACTTAAAAACAAGCAACTTAATAAACCAGCTAATTAAGTTTTAACATATTAAGTTTATTAACTGTATCTATTATAATATTTTCAATAAATATTTGTTCTTGTTCTTTTTTAAACAGAGGCAACATCATCATATTGCTAAGATATTTATTTCTATTTATAATACTTGAATGATTTAAGTTTTCAGAATATTTAATTCCATATTTTCTAAAATTAATATTTATAATATTATTATTTGATTTCATAGCATTAGTAATTGTACTTACATCAGTAAAATATAATTCTTTAATATCAATTTTTTTAATATCATTATTATTAGATTCTATATATGTAGCCCAAATAATGTTATTGTCAGCAATATAGGGGTTAGACACAATAAGATCTTTATTTTCTGATTCACTTATTGCATAAATATTAGCTGTTAAGTCAGAACAAATATTTAGTAACAAATTATTACTCATAAACTCTCCTTTTAATTGAGTCCACATAAACTAAACATTTCTTTTTTACAAACAGAACAACCATTTGTAATAATATCTTTAGTTAGTAGATCAACTTTTCTTTCTAATATAGTATATAATTTATTTGCATCATCATATTTCGTATAATTGTTAAATTCATTATTTATAATATTTATTTCATTTTCAAAATCATTTTCAGAAAGAATTTTTTTATTTTTATTCATTAACAATTCCTTGCTAACATAATAATAAAATTTTTCGGTGTGAGAAAATAAATTATCTATGCTAATATTATAGTAATTATAATCTGCGACACTTAATAAAGCTTTTTTTCTTTTATCTGCTCTTTTTAATGAAGTAAATTTAAAATTATCTATAACATTTGCTACAATACTTTTAAATTCGTTACAGCATTTACAATTTAAATTTGGATTAAAATTTTTAATTTCTTCTATTCTTTCTTTATCATTATCAGAAATTATATCCCATAAATGAAAATTTTCATATTTATTAACAATTTTTTTTCTATATGAAATCAGCAAATTTTTGCTGATTAATTTGTTTACATACAATCTACAAATTTCTCGTAACATTATAAAATAAAATAATTCAGCTCTGTTATAATTTGCATTAGTATTAAAGAAATCTTCAATACTAAGCATTTGTTTTGCACATTTGTCTATATCTTTAATTGTATTTTGTACATACAATAAATCATAGCTCTTAATTATTTTCACCTTCTCTACCTTTTTCTTTATTATAATTGTAGCACACTTAATAACAAAAGTGTTATGAAATGCAAGACTTTTTTAAAAAAATGTTGTATAATATTTTTAGAAACAGTGAAAGAAGGTTTTAATTTGAATAATAATAGAGAAAACAATGCTGAAAAATTAATTGAATTACGCCTAAGCCAATTTATGTCACGACAAGAATTTGCTGATTTGATCAATGTATCGGTTAACACATACAGAAGTTGGGAAACAGGAAAGAGAAAATGCCCAGATTTTGCAATTTCAATGATTGAAAAAATAATAAGGTTAAACGAAAAGAGAGCCTAGTGAGACTCTCTTTTTTCTTTTGCATTTTTTTTGTTGGTAGAAAAGCCTTCATCGATTCTAAATAACTTCCTATTTAAGAACTTTTCTTTCCTTTCTAATTTCTTTTCTTCTTTCTTTTCTTTTCGTGTTTTTTTCTCTTTCTTATCTTTTTGATTTTCTTGTTCTTGCTGAACTTCATTAGCTATATCTTTATATTTAACATATATATGAGATATAAAGACAAAAGCACCATATAAACCTAAAGCAATTATAAATATATATTTCATTTTTATCACCTTTTTTAATAATTAGTTAACAAAATTTCTCGAGTTACTTTATCATTACTTTTACATTGATAAGAACAATTTTTGTAATTTTTATTGATATTGTGTAAATTATAATGTTGAGCAAAGTCTATTAATATATGATTACAAAGTCCTTTATGAACTATTACGTTGGACAATGCCCATTTATATCCTTTACAATCTAATTCTTTAAGAAGGTTTAATAATTCTTTTTCTCTATCTTCGTTCCATTTACAGTCATAACATCTTTGATATGCTCCTGTCGATATAAAATATGGGGGATCAAGATAAATAAAGGTGTTATTAGGATTATAACTATCAAAATCAAAATTATTGAAGTCCAATGACATAAAATCTATATTTATTTCATCTTTTCTATTGATATACTGCTGTAGCTTATTCTTTAGACTGAGGTTTAACTCGCTTCTGTTTAGCCCAAATGGAACATTGAATTCGCCTTTACGATTGAAGCCGATCTGATTATTAAATGAATAACATAATAAGGTATATAACATTACTGCTTTCTTTCTACCACTGCTTTCTGAATAGTCAGATACATTATCATTATAAGCTTTTCGTAATTCTAAAAATCCTTCTCTGTTAGTCTTACTAAGCTTATATTTATCAATTAGATTTTCTACTTCATTTATAAATTTATTATCAATATTTTCTAATATATTTATTAAAGGACTGTTTTTGTCATTGTATATAATTTTATCTGCATTTACATTAAAAGAAACATCACCACCACCTGCGAATATATCTATGAATGTAGTTATATTTTTATCATTAGGAAAATATTTTTCTAACTGTGGTAATAGTTTGTATTTTCCTCCACAATAGTTAAATGGATTTTTAATTAAATTTTCTGTATTTAAGTTCATTATTTATAAAGTCAACCTTTCTGACTTTACAAATGTTTTTATTTTTTTTAATTTTTTAATTAAAAAAAGAAGTACCAATAACTTTACTCCATTAAATAGGTCATTGGCACTTCTCTAGATATATAAAGAGATACAAATACAAAATATCTACTTGAACTTTAACACATATTAATTATAACACAAAATTATAAAAAAGTATTGCTTTTACAAGAAAAAAATAAAGAAATTAATTAGTTATCTGAGTTAGTCTTTGATTCAATCCACCATCATAATGCGACATATTCTTAATGCCAGAATTAGAACAACCAACTAAGCTCAGAAATACTATTATTAATAGTATAACAATGCTAATTTTTATTATCTTTTTCACAAAACTTCAAGCCCCTTTCTTAGCCTTTTTGACTTTATTCTTAGGAACTTTAGTTTTTACTTTTAAGTTCTGACTTTTAGTTCTTCTTTTTTCTTTATCTATTTCTTTTTTCCTTTTATTGATCATCTCTAATTGTTCTTTGGGTACAGGAAAAATCTGTACTAATACTTTATTTTCAATATCATCTACAACAGTATCTCTAACATTAATCACCCAGTTGCGATTATCGTTAGGTAATATTCCAGATTTTTGCAAGACATCAAGAATGTATTTTTTAGCCGATATAATATTATCGACATCTCTTTTCCTTGTGTCTTCAAACCAAACAAAATCTACATATACTGGGTCTTTAACTGGAAAAAGTTGTTTTTGATTTTTGGCAATACCAACAGCAATTGAAATTTGCTTTTCAATATCAGCTTTCATTTTTGCTCCTTTTTGCCAACTACTTCTACAAGCATATGTATATTCATTTAATCCAGGTAATTTCCCATGGATATAAAAATAATTTCTTTTTTCTTTTTTATTCACTGAATTCAATATATAATCACCATATTTCTTGTTACATTCTATCCAATATTGTGCCAAAAATACTGACAAGCAAGACCTCTATTTTCTTCAATTAATTCTTCAATTTTTTCAGTAGAAGATTTAATTCTAACAGGGTAAGCCATTTTTTCTTTTAGAACATTAGAATATTCTTCTGGAGTTAGAATTGTGTAATTGATAGAATTAATACTCTTGTTTTTGTCTAAAAATGTAGTCATCTCAATAATTCTATTCATTGGAACATAACTACCAAGATGAGGCAGCATACATTCAATATAACTTCCAGTAAAATCTCTCAACTGATGAACACACATAGTATCAATTAATAGTTTGAATTTTTCCTTTTGCTCTGCATCAACAACAAACACATACATTTCATCAGTAGTTTGGTTAACACAATTAGTATAAGCACTATTATATAATCTAGAAAAGAATTCAATAAACTTAACTAAATCATATGTATTACAACCAATACCTAAGCCATTAAAAAAATTTTTAAACACTTTATGTTCTTGAGTAATAGTTAATCTGTAGCACTCTGGAAGATTAGTCTTCAGCATTGTTACAAAAGGATTGTCAATAATACATTTACTCTTGTCAGCTTTAAACATTAAGCAACCTTTAACTAAAAAGGTGAAATCTTCAAAAGCAATATTAGCCCCAGTATCCTGTTTATACTGTTCATACAGCTCTACATCCATATCTGCAAAGTCACTAAGATACACATTCCCAGTTAATACATTGTATTTCCATTCAATTCTATTGTTTTTGTCAAGCCAATTTTCAATTTCATTATTCATTGTAAAAACTCCTTTGCAATAATTAGAACATTTGTTCGAGTATTTATATAATATCACACTTTATTTTACAATTCAAGTACTTATATTTCATAAGTCCCATTTATGGGACAGTAAATGAAATTTTTTTAAAAATAAGTTAAAATTGAAAAAATTGAAAAAATATTATAAAATTCTCTAATATCTATTGTAGCACACAAGATAACAAAAGTGTTGTGATTTGCAAAATATTTTTTAAAAAGGTATTACATAATTACAATGTTTCCTTGACTAATTAACTAAAATAATCTATAATAATAGTGTAATATGTGTGTTAAATTATTACCTGCCTAAAATTAAAAAAACAAAATAAAAATATAAAATAATATATTATTCATTTGTTTGTTACCAACTTACACTTACAAATTGAAATCTATAAAATAAATACTTATCTATAAAGCTAAAGCTGATGTTTTTTCATCCACTTTAGCTTTTTTCTTTTGTAAGAAATACAAAAAAGCTATCGTAGATTTTTACTTTCTGAGGAGGTAAAAAATATGAATACTGTTTTAATGGCCCAAACTGCTAAAGGATTAGCTGACAAACTAAAAGGTGTATTTAGTGATATTCAACCTTTTGTTTACATTCTTTGTGCCGCCGCCATTGTTGTTCTTGGCATTATGCTAATTGCAGGTGGCGAAAAGGGTAGAGAAAAAGCAAAAAGCTGGGCCCCAGCTATTCTAATAGGTTCACTATGCATTTCTGGTGCTGTAACCATTGGTAGCTGGGTAGCTGACACATTCGCTTTTTAGTACTTAATTAGGATTAGAAGGGATTAATTTCCCTTCTAATTCTTTATTAAATTTAAAAAATCAAATATTGAAGAAAGGAGGAAACTGCTTTTGGACTTTATTTCGTATATGATAACTAATATGTCATATCACACTATATTTGCTTATTTTATGCGTTTTTTAGGTTGGGGACTTATTAAAATTTTAAAATCAATATGTGATGAAATAGAAGCATTATTTAGAATTGTTTTTAAAATGATAAGTTTCTTTTATAGCAGTCAATTGCTTACATATATTCAAAATAAGTTTTTACCATTGATTTGTGTTTTGTTAGCTGTATCTTTTATGATGCTTGGATATAACTTACTAACTAAAAGTGATGACAGTGATCGAAAAGGCGTAATTGGAGCATTTACACAAAACTTTATTTTATTTTTAGTTATAATGTTCTTTATTCCATTTATTTTAACTGGCAAAAGCCCATTTAGTGGAGATAAATTTGATATATCTAAAACTGCTGTATCCTATAAAGTTATTTCTAAAGAACCAGATGCTGAAGATTTGATTTATGATTCAAATACGGGTCAGCCTCATATAAAATCAGATAAAATAAAAAAATATGAGCAAAGAGAACAAGAAGCAGGTGGTGTTCTTAATATTTTAAAGAACTTAGCTCTTGATACTTTTGCTTATGATGAAGACGATGATGAAGACAATAAATCTTCTAATAACACATCTACAGCCGAATCAATAATTAGTAGGAATGTTACAGATTGGATTTGGGTTTATAATCAAATAGATACTTCAAATGGAACTTATAAAAAAGTAAAAATAACTGATTCTGATGCTGGAGCTAAAATAGCAAAAGTAGCTAATAAACACTACGATTTGCTACACATCACTGATATTGATATTAATGAAACAGTTTTAGATGATAAAACAGATGCTGAGGATAATGAAGGTACTGAATTTAAAGAAATTGATTGGGAAACCATTCAAGAACCTCAAGGAAGTGGCAGTGGTCAATATGTAACAGGAAAAACGAACATTGATGGCCAATCAGTAAGTGCAAATTATTGTACTAATAATGAAAATTTCACTAAATATATATTTGGATATAGTCATACTGCAAATAATAGTGTTCCAGTAGTATTCAATAATTCTGATTGTGATTTGGGAACTTTTGTTATAGAATTTCTCTGCCATTATCCTTATCGCTATTCTGTTAATTGGGGTCCGTTGATGATTGAACTTATAGCAACAGCTTTAGTATTTTTCTTTTTGTCATTCAAAACAGCTACTCTAGTTTGGGAACTTGCTGTTAATCACATATTATTGTATGTATTTGCTGCAGGTGATTTAACTAGTGGTCGAAAAGTTAGAGAAGTATTAAAATCTATGCTTTCTATCGTTGCAACTATCATCTTTGCATATGTTGATTTACAAGTATATTTAATTGCTTGTGGGTATTTAAACTCAATTGTTGGTGATGGAACATTATCAGCAACTCAATCTGCTCTTATTAAAATTTTCTTTGCCTATGCTTGTATTGACGGCCCAGCTATTTTAGAAAAAGTATTTGGAATTGATGCTGGACTTAAGAGACCTGCTGCTGCACTTGCAGGTGCTGCTGCTTTAGGAATGAAAACTCTTGCGACTGGAGCTAAAGCAACTAAAGGTGCAATTAAAGGTAGTGCTGCTATTGGTGGCTATATGGCTGGTAAAAGAGAAGCTAAGAAAGAACTTGCTCGTGGCGAACAAAATGGGCTTATTGGTGGCACTGAAAAGAATAAAAATAGTAAACAAAATAAACTTGATAAACCTTTTGAAATACCAAATGATAAGGCACAAAATGGTGACAATGACAAACCAAAATCTCCTGATGAACATCAAAAAGCATATCAAGACTATTTTGATAAGCAAAAAGAAGGATATATGAATAGCAATGGTATGTCAGAAGAAGATGCATCTAAAATTGCTAAAAAAGATACTGACGAAAAATTTGGTAGTAGAAACCCTGCATATCATGATTCTATTAAGGAACAATGTCAAAATGATTTAGGAATGTCAGAAGAAGATGCAAATAAGGTTGCTGATTATATGACAGAAGCAAACTTCAATCCAGATTTTGATAATAGTAAAGGAATCCCAGATGATATTTCTAGTGCAGTTGGAAATTGTGTTGATTATGATACTGCTACTAAGAGTGAAGATAAGGGTGGATTAGGCTATTCTCAAGATGAAGCTTTAGATATGAAAGATTATAGTACTAAATTAGGTACAGATTATATGGCATTAATGAATAGAAAAGCAACTCGAACAAGCAATAAGGCATCATTTGATAGTGTTGGTTCAAGAACTGCTACTGCTGAAGCAAGAAATGCTCGTTCTGAAGCTCTAGGTGGAAATAACATTGGTAATGACTTTAGTCGTTCTTCTCATTCTGCCAATGGTGCAGGTGTATCAAGTATATTTGCTCCAAAAATGTCAAAACAAGTACGTTCTGCAAAAGAAGCAGGATATAACAAAGTTATGCAGAAAAAATTAAAGAAAATAAATAAACAAAATAAGCAAGACGAAAATTAATTAAACTTTTTTAACTCTGCATAGTATAAAATAGTACACTCCACTTTTCACAAAAGGTGAGGTGTACTATCAATTTAAAATATTCAATAAGGAGAGATTAATTTGTGAGATACAAAATGATTAAAGAAATCAAAACTGAAACTAAAGTTTTGAAATTTATTTATTTATTTGATGTTATCTTTCTTGTTTCGTGGATTGCAGTGGGTGTAATGCTTAAAAATATTGTATATACAGATTTACAAATACCTTTTATTATCGTACATATAATTTTTGGCTTAATTATTCGTGCTGGTAGTCCATACAATAAACAAAAGAAAATTTATGAAGCAATTTCATTTTTTCTTAAGAAAGATAAAAATACATATTCTCCAATATCAATTCCAGTTTCAAAGAAACCATTGATTAAAAATTATGGTGAAATGTATGGGGAATATTCAAATTTAATTAATAAAAATTAAAGAAAGGAGATTTTCATTCTTTTATGAAACTATTAAAAAAGAAAAATAAAGATACTGTAGCTAAAAATACTAATTCTCAGAATATTAATAATCAACAGCCACAATATCAACAAATGCAAACTATGTCAGAAGAAGATAGACTATTTCAGTCTATGTATGGTAACTTACTTACTTCAGAAGAAGAAAAGCAAGAAGAAAAAAAGAAAAGACCTAAAAAAATAAAGGAAAATGGGAAAAAGATAAAGAAAAAAAAGGAAACTGATACAGAAAAAACAGTTGCAAAAATTATTCCTATTAAAGATATTTATAATGGTGCATTTGTATATAAAGACAATAGCTTAATGGATATGTACCAAGTTACTTGTAAAGATTTGATTGCTTCCTCCGAAGATGAAGTAATGAATGATATTTTTAACTTACAGAAATTCAATAAGCTTTATGGCGATGATTATAAAATTCTAGGTATCAACTTTGCTACTGACACTAAAAGCCAACAGATTTTTTATCAGCATTTATTAAGCAATCCTAATACTCCAACTAACTTAAAAGAAATTTTAGTTGAAAAATTAAACGAATTAATTGAGATAGAAAAGACTAGAACTGATAGAGAATATTACATAATGATTTTTGGTAAAGACCCAGAAAACTTAAATTCTAACAGAGGTATTATTCAAAGTGCTCTAGGTGAATCTGGATTATTAAAGAAAATGACAATGGAAAAGAAAATCCATATTCTATTTAAAATTGCTAATAAATCTTCCTCAGCATTATTTAAGAATAAAGAAGAAATTGAATATATGACAAGTCACGAAGCTGAAGAACAATACAAAATGTTGGGATATAATCCATATCTTCTAAATCAAATTCAACCACAAGGTGGTATTACCTTTAAATATGATAACTTCATTAAGACTGGTGATGGCTATGAGAAGTGTATCAGAGTATATGGTTTTCCAAGTTATGTTGATAGACATTGGCTTACATATGTAATGAATATTCCAGATACAGTTACAAGTGTTGATGTTGCTACTTATGACACTATGGAAGCTAAGAAAAATCTTAATAAGGGTATTAGCGAATATAAGTCAAGAGAAGCAACTGCTAAGAACTATGCTGAAGCAAGTGATGCATATAGCCATAGATCTGATATGGAAGAAGTATATGAGGAAATTGCCAATCAAGGTGAACTAATTAAAGAGATTATTTGTCGAATTTATGTATCTGCTCAAACAAGAGAAGAACTAGATGCGAGGGTTGCGAAAATTAGACAATACCTTGAAGGTAACGAATATAAAAGTGCAGTATTTCTAAATGAGAATGGTTATGAATGGAAAGCAATGTATGACAGTTTTAGAAGACAAAATCAATTGCCAAATAAAAGAAGTGGTTTCCCTGTATCAGCAACTACTCTTGCAGGTGCTGACCCATTCCACTTCACTTCATTAAATGACCAATATGGCAGTTATTATGGCACTACAACAGCAACAGGTGTTAATGGTAGTGTTATCTTTGACCCATTCACATTCAACTCAAAAAGACGTTCATATAATGGACTTATTGTTGGTGGTATGGGTTCTGGTAAATCAACAACACTAAAGAAAATGATAAGAGATAGGGCAGCAAGAGGTGACTATATTAGAGTTATTGATGTTACAGGCGAATTTGCTGACTTAGGTAAAGCTCTTGGTGGAGAAGTAATTGCACTTGATGGTAGTAGTGGCATCCTTAATCCATTACAAATCAATAAAGCAGCAGATACTGAAAGCGCATCATTTAGTATTCACTTATCAAAGTTATCAACTATTTATAGATTTATTGCTCCAGAATCAACTCAACCAGAAAGGCTTGTTTTTGAAAAACTAGCGAGAAAACTATACATCAACGAAGGTATTATTCCAGAGGACCAAACTTTAATTGATAGTTGTAATATCACTGAATTAAATTCCTCTGCATACCCAACGCTCTCTGATCTGTTAAAACTAGCAATTCAGTTAGAAAAAACAGAACAAGATGTTGATACAAAGAGATTTTATACTAATATTGTTCGTGTAATTGAAAACTTAGTACAGAACTATGGCAAGATTTTTGATGGTCATACTTCAATAGATAATATTATAGATTCTCAAATTGTTATCATTTCAATTAAAGAACTTACAGCAGAAAAAGAAGAAGTATTTGATGCTCAGTTATTCTCAGCATTATCTCTGTGTTGGGCAAATGCAGTTAAAATCGGTTCTCAAATGAAAAAATGGGTTGAAGATAAAGTTATTCCACCAGAATATGCAAAACATTTCTTATTAATTCTTGATGAAAGTCACAAAACAATTAATGCTTCTAAGCCATATGCTATCGATCAAGTCTTAGTATATGCTCGTGAAGGAAGAAAGTATTTTGCTGGAATTTATCTTGCTTCTCAATCAATTCGTGACTATGTTCCAGAAGGCACTTCTAGTGACGCAGCATTTAATAAAATTAAAACTTTGTTTGAGATTGCACAATATAAATTCATTATGAATCAAGATACAAATGCTGTTGAAATGCTATCGAAAATTTTTAATGGACAATTAACAAATACAGAAATTTCTAACATTCCTCGACTTCAAAGAGGACAAGTTATTCTAGTAATTTCTGGTGACACAAATATTATGTTTGATGTTGAAGTAACAAAAGAAGAACTTGCACTATTTAAAGGTGGTATTTAATATCTTATCTTTTGTAATTTCAAGATTAAATATTAAAAAATAGCAGTTAAAGAGGGTGATATTCTTGAATGACGAAGGTACAGGATTACAAAGCGAAATGCAAACTACAAAATCTGTTATGCAAAAAGGTGCTAAAGCAGGTGCAAAAGTTGGCAAAATGGCAGGTAAAGTTGGATTTAAAATAAGCAAGAAATTTATAAAATGGATTGCTATGGCAAGTACCTCAACATTATTGATTATTTTTATTGGCATAATAGGGTTAGTAGTTATCATCGTAGCTTCTTCTAGTGGCGATGATAGTAGTACAACTAGTATGTATGGCGAAGCTACTGAAGGTGGTTCATCTGAAGAAACAATTGCTTTTGCACAAAACCTTTTAGGCAAAAAACTTAGTTATTTTCTGAGTGCTGATGATACTGGAACTTTTACACATGACATGTGGTGTGCAATGTTTTGCAGATATGTACTAAAGAAAACAAACAGTGATTGTAAAGCACTTCAAGGTAGTGCTAACTATTGTCCAACTTGGATTGAAGCATTAAAGAATAATAATTTATTTCATGTAAAAGGAAGTAGATACACACCCAAAGCAGGAGACTTAATTTTCTTTGGCTCTGGTGGTAGTGAACATGTAGGCTTAGTTGAATCTTATAATAGCAAAACTAAAGAAATGAAAACCATTGAAGGTAACTCTGGTAGTGGACCATACCCAGATGGTTCATATGTTTGTGAACATACTTTCACTCTTGGCTCTAATGATTACTATGATAGTTGGTACTATGGTTTTGGCGAAGTTGAATATTCTGGCACATATACAGAAGGAAATGCTGCTGAAGAAACAATTAAATATGCTGAAAAATTAAAGGGTAAACACTTAGATTACTTCAAAAAGCACAACAAAGTTAAAATATTTTCTGATACAGATTGGTGTGCTATGTTCTGTAGATATGTTTTACATGAAACAAATAAATCCAGTACAGCATACAAAGTATCAAGTAATAGCTGTGGAGCTTGGGCAGTAGCATTAAATAAAAAGAAAATGTATTATTCTGCTGATTCTAAATACGAACCAAAAGCAGGTGACTTAATTTTCTTTGAATATAATGGGAAAAAGGGTGCTAGAAATTACCTTGACCATATTGGGCTTGTTAAAAGCTATAATAAAAAGACAAAGGTTATAAAAACAATTGAAGGTAACTATGGTTCTCATTATAGTGTTTCAATGGTTGCTGAAGCCTCCTATAAAAGAAATGATAAAAATATTAATGGCTTTGGTAAAGTGGATTATAAAAATAAAGTCTTTATGTATAAAAACAAAAAATTTAAAGACCGAAGCTTACACTTACCTGCAACTGGAAAAGCCACAAAAATGTCACAAAGAGATTATGATAGATTATTAAGTCTTGTTTATTGTGAAAATGGTGGAGAAAGTTTTGAATGTCAAGTTTATACAACTTCAGCTATTTTAAATCTATGGGACTACAATGGACATAAAGATTTTATGACTTTTACTTCAGATTATAATACTTTTTCTGATGACCCTTACAAATTAAATCATGTTTCGGATTGGGAAAAGAAATATGTTAAGGATGCTGTTGACTACACTTTAGCAGGTGGTAGAGTAAAAGATATTAAATACTTTAGAGCAGACCATTATCATGACTTTGGTACACGAGTTTATTCCATTAATAATACTTTTTACAGTAAATAATAGTAAAAAATTTCTATTTTCTTAGCTTTTAATAAAAAAGCAAAAAACATTAGAAGCTAAGAAAGTAGAAATAAACAAAAAACAAATAAAACATTGAAAGGAAAATGCTTATGTTAAAAATGTTTAAATCAAAACAATTCTATATCATTACAACTATAGTCTTATTAGCAGGATTTTTTGTAATGATGTTTATCAACAATCAAAAAAACGATATATTAGCTAAAGCAAGTCAATTGCTTGTTGATAATAATGTAGATATTTCTTCTTTATACAGTGACAAAGAAGACGTAGAACAGTTTACAAAAAGCCAAACTGCAACAACTCAGCCAACTAAAACAGCAGTTACAAATAAAGGTGTAGCCTTAGAAAGTAATTTAAGATCAGTAGTTGATGCTTTTGCTTTAGGTAGATATGGATATGATAAGAGTTCAACAATTGAGTCTATTCAAAGTAGTGTTAAAAATGTAACTACTTCTTCTTGCTATGACAAGCATTTTAAAGATGTTATTCAAGAAAAAATGATTAATATTGATAAGACTCTAGAAACTGATGAAAAAGTTACAAATGCATATTTTAGTGGCTTAGATACACTTAGTCCACAAGCTTATGTAGTAATTGATGTTTCTTATACTGTTAATAAAATTCCATATGCAATAACAGTTAAGGGAACTATGAACTTTACATACGATAAAGCAAACGATACTTGGCTTATTGATGATTTAAATTTGACAGAAAAATAATATGAGGAGATAAAAATGGCAGAAAATACTGAAGAAAAAAAGATAAAGAAAAATATAATATCTGAATTAAAAAAGAAATTTTCTGGAAATAATTTGTTTGCCCTACTTATGGTTATTATGGTAGCTTGTTATATGTTTTTCTTCTCAAGTTCATACATATTTAAACCATCAGAAGATAGCTTGAATTATACTAATACAAATGAAACACAAGCAATAGGAAATCAAGCTTTTACTATATCACAATGGATATATAGTAAGTCACAAAACAAAATGCAAGTATCTTTAGTTATGGAAAATGATACTACTAATACTGACATTTCAAGTTATGACTTTAGTTCAATGACAAGAACACAAAGTAAAAGTGTTTCAGAAAATTCTTGTAATGTAGTGTATTCATCTAATTCAATGCAAATTATTGATATTAACAATATCCCAGAAAAATTTGCTGAAGTATCTTTAGAAATAGATAAAACAGATAAAACTTTTGATACTGATATAGATATAGATAATACTGAAATAATACAAAGTACAATTTCAAATCCAGATAGTAGTACAAATACTGATTCAGCAACTATTTATACTAATATGTATAAAGTAAAACAAGTAGATAATATTAGCAAAAAGTCAGCTATTGAATATGAAATTGACAGGCAAAAGACAAATCAAAGTCAGTATAAAAAGATAATTGATAATGCTAATGAACAAATCAAATCTTTACAAAATGAAAACAAAAGTATGGAAAAGAAAATTGACTCTCTTGAAAATGAAAAGAAATATTGTACTACATCTGAATATAAATCATTACAACAGCAACAAGAAGCTTATCGTAATGCAATTAAAAATAATAATGATAGCATTATTTCGTTACAAGATAATATTAAAGAAAATGAAAAGCTATCAGAAGAAATTAAATTAAAAATTATCGAACTCGAAAGGAATAGATAGAATTGAAAATTTTATATGTTGGCAAAGAGGAAAAAGGTGCAGTTATTGTTAATCATGTAGCAGAAGAATTCTGCTATGGGGTTGACTACACTGGATTTATAAGTACCTCTGAACGATTTATTAGTAATGTTTTAGGTAGTATTAATAGATATGGAGCTACAATAATTGATGTTGAAGACCTAACTTATTCAAAAGAACAGATTATTGCTGATATATCTAAGATACTTAATAGTGGATATAAAGGTAGGATAATTATTAAAGCCATGGGATATAGCCTCACTAGCGACTTAATTTCTGGACTTGTTATGGCTGGTATTAACTATGGCATTATGTCACTTGATATTACTGCTGCTAGACAAGAACTTAAGAATGCTTTAGAAGGTAAGTCTAATTTTAATAAACAACAAATTATTGATAATCCTTTAATTCGTACTCCAATTATTAATCCAAATATTGAAAGTAATAAACCAGTTCTTCCTCAGAATAAACCTTGCAAACTTGTTGGAATTGCAGGTGCAGGTAATAGAATTGGAACTACTACACAAGCTTTTTTAATGACTAGATTTTTACTCTCAGTAGGAATTAAAGTTTGCTATGTGCAGTTTAATAACAGTAAATTTATTGAAAGCTTGGCTAATGTCTATGATAATATTTCAATTGATACAAGCATAGGAAAAATATCCTATGATGGTATTGACATGTTCTATGACTATAAAAAAATAACCGAGATATTAAAACTGGATTATGACTATTACATTTGTGACTATGGAAATATTCTTTTAGATAATTTTGAATTAGCTTCTTATGAAGAAAAGAATATTAAAATTCTAGTTGCAGGTTCAAAACCAAATGAAATTTTATTATTGGATAAAGCAATTGATAAATTATATCAAAAAAATATCAATTATATCTTCAGCTTTACAGCAGAAAATGATAAGCCAGATATTCTTGAATATATGGACACTGAAGCAAACCACTGCTATTTTGCCGATTATTCACCAGATATGTTTATGCTTAATGATAAAATACAAAACTACGAAAAGATATTCTCAATCATTCCAGTTACTAATTCAGTTAATAATACAACTGAAAATGAAACTGAAAATAAAAAAGAAAAGAAAAAGAAAAAAGGTTTCTTTTGGAGGAAATAAAGTATGGGCAGAATAAATAAAGATATTTTAAATAACAATGGCATTAAAGAAAAAAATGCTATTGAAGAAGCAAAAAGAAAAGAAGAATTGGAACAAAGAAGTAAAGAAACTAAACAAAGAGTTGACACTGATAAAACAGAAGCTACTTCTTTCCTTATTTCTTCAACTTGTAGTGCTGTAAAATCAATATGCACAATATTGATTTTTCTACTCGCATTTGTTGGTTTAATTTCAATTTGTTTTCCTGGGACAAGAAATGAATTGGTTAATTTAATCTCATATATTCACAAATAATAAAAAATCTTATCTTTGAAAGGAGAAAAATAATTATGGGATGGATAGTATTAATATTATTAATTATTGCAGTAATTGCTCTTGTCATTTGTAACATCAGAGTAATTCCTCAAGCACATGCAGCAGTTATTGAAAGACTTGGTTCTTATAGTGCAACATGGGGGAATGGACTTCATGTTAAAGTTCCTTTTGTTGACCGAATTGCAAAACAAGTTTCATTAAAAGAACAAGTGGCAGATTTTCCACCACAACCAGTTATCACAAAAGATAATGTAACTATGCAAATTGATACAGTAGTTTATTTTCAAATTACTGATCCAAAGTTATATACATATGGTGTTGAAAGACCTGTTGCAGCTATCGAAAATCTAACTGCTACAACTCTTAGAAATATTATTGGCGATCTTGAATTGGACCACACTCTTACATCAAGAGATACAATCAATAGTAAAATTAGAGCTATTCTTGATGAAGCCACCGACCCTTGGGGGATTCGTGTAACTAGAGTAGAACTTAAAAATATTCTACCACCTAGAGAAATTCAAGACTCAATGGAAAAACAAATGAAAGCTGAAAGAGAAAGACGAGCTAAAATTCTTGAAGCTGAAGGTGAAAAGAAAAGTCAGATCCTTAAAGCTGAAGGTGAAAAAGAAGCAGCTATTCTTCGTGCTGATGCGATTAAAGAGTCAAAAATTCGTGAAGCTGAAGGTGAAGCTAGTGCCATTGAACAGGTTGGAGTTGCTAAAGCTAGAAGTATGATTTACTTAAATAGAGCTAAACCAACTCCAGAAGTATTAAAACTAAAATCATTTGAAACTGTTAGTAAAATGGCAGATGGCAAAGCAACAAAAATGTTTATTCCTTCTGATATGGGTAATATTGCAACTTTTTCTTCAATGTTTAATGAAATTAAAAACGACTCAAATGACACAAAAAATATAAGCCTTGAAGAAGAACTAAACAATGTTACAAAAGGTATAGATAAAGAAAAAAACAAAAAGAAAGCTACTAATAAAGTTGAAGAAAAATAACAAAAAAATTAAGAATAACTTTATCCCTACAAAATGTCCCTATTGCAGAGGTAAAGTTATTCTTAAAAACACTAACGATGTCTTTGTCCTGCCACCAAAGTATTTACAAAATAAAAATGTTTATATTTGTGAAAACTATCCTACTTGTGATGCATATGTCATTCAATCAGAAAGCAATTTTCAAGGATTTGTTGCTAGTGAAACACTGCGAAAACTTCGCCAAATAACTCATTACTATGTCGATATTATATGGAAAACAGAAATTTTAACTAGAGATGAATGCTATGAATATTTAGCTAGTAAACTTAAAATCAACAAAAATAAATGTCACATTGCTATGTTTGATGAAAAACTTTGTAATAAATCTATTGATATATGTAGCAACTACATTCTTGATAATATTGGTAAAATAAAGACCTATAAAAATCTAACTGAAAAAGAAATAAACACCCTTACAAATATAATTTCAAAGGAGAAAAATAATAATGACTAGAAAAATTAAATGCCCATTTTGCGGTTCACCTGTACATTTACAAGAAGCAAAAACTATTAATAAAAGATTAAAAAATAAGTTAGCTTACATTTGCTCAAATGATAATTGCAAAGCTTATGCTTTAGCAAATAATGAGGAAAAAATGATTGGAACAATGGCTAATGAAGAATTATTAAAACTGAGAAAGAATGTTAATAGTAAAATTGATGAATTAATTGAGCAAAAAAATGATAAATTTCCAAATAGACAAAAGGCTAATCTTTGGATTAGTAAAAATCTTTACATAAAAAAATTACCAGATAAAAAGTTGTCTAATTTTTCAAGAATAATGTGCAAACAAGCTATTAGACTTTGTAACAGAGAATTAAATAACTAAATATTTTTTTCACTATTGACACGATAAAAAAATAATGATAACATAATACTAGTACACATAATAACAAAAGTGTAGTGATGTGTGCTATAAATGTTCACTCATTATTCGATTAGAGAAATATAATTGAGGTGAGAACACATTTTGAATTTTTTTAAAAACACTAAAAGACTAATAAAAATAATAGTATTTACTTGTCTTATAGGTACTTTTTTTTATTTAGCAAGTCTTATTATGCAATATATTGCAAATTTAGGAAAAACATTAAAAGGTAAAGAAACAACTATTACTTACAATCCCTTTAAGTCATTTTATGAATTATTTTCAACAAGATATGGCTTAATTGCGGTGATTGTATTAGGAAGCATTATTGCAGTTTGCTTAATGTACAAACTTTATCGAAAACTGATTACTAAGAATGGTGAAAAAGCAGGAGACGGAAGCTATCTATATTCACAAAAAGGCACATATGGAACAGCAAAGCCACTTTCAGTCAAAGAAATATATTCAACATTTGCAGTAGTAAAAAGTCCATATAAATCCAATGGCACACTGTTAGGTTATTATGATGATAAAATTGTATATCTTACATATGAAGCAAAATACAACAGAAATGTTATGGTTATTGGTGGACCTGGTTCTGGTAAATCAGCTTGTTATGTAAGTAACCAAATAATGCAAACATTCTTAGATTCTGAAAAGAATCCTCATTCACTGATAATTACTGATACTAAAGGCGAACTATACAGTAGATTTTCTCAAATGGCTATAAAGTATGGATATACTGTAAGAATTCTTAATTTAGTTGATATTATTAAATCAGATGGTTGGAATGCACTAGCCAGTTTAGGTGATAGTGATGAAATGGTTGATATTTTTGCTCAAACAATCATTAAAAATACATCTGGTGAAAAAGCTGCTGAGGGTTATTTTGAGAACCTATGTTTAAATTTGCTAAAAGCATTAACACTCTATGAACTTGAAATATGTAAAGAAGAACATAGAGACCCATCATTCACTGGTTTGTTATCCCACTTAGAAAAGATAAAAGATGAAGGACAAAGACAAACTATAAATGATGCAATTATGGACATTAATAATGACCAGTTTGAACGAGCACGAATTCCTTGGGGCTATTTCATGATAGAACCACAACGAGTACCAAATACAATTATTTCCTTAGGTACAAGATTAAATGTGCTACAAAGTAAAACTGTTAAGAACTTGCTTGAACATAATGATATTGATTTAGAGTTACCTGGTAAGCAAAAATGTTGCTATTTTATTAAGATTTCTGATCAAGATGAAACTTATGCATTTTTATCTTCACTTTTCTTTTCATTCTGCTTTAAGAAATTAACTATATTAGCTGATAGTAATATGTCTCAAGAACTAGATATTCCTGTTACATTCTTACTTGATGAATTCTGTAATCTGGGTGTTATTACTGACATCGAGAAGAAATTCTCTACTTTAAGAGGTAGAGGCATTGGTATTCATGCTATTATACAATCTATTCCTCAGATTATGAACAGGTATCCACAAGGAGTATGGGAAGAAATTATCTCTGACTGCGATACTCAACTTTTCTTAGGCTGTACAGATATGACAACAGCAGAATGGGTATCAAAGAAGACTGGTGACGCTACTATTGGTGTTGAGTCAAATAAAACAACACTAGGCTCTTTTGAAGCAGCAAGTTCAACAACTTCTGTTGGTAGGAGAGTTGTTTACACTGCAAATGAAATACTTACATTAGACAGAAATAATGAACTTATCTTCTTATCTGGTAAAAATGTATTTCAAGCAAAAAAATTTTTCTTTAAAAATCATCCTTTAGCTAAAGAAATTCAATCTCAAAATGCTACTGAACATATTCCTGCTTATCAGAGAAGTTCAGAGAAAATTTCAAAATACAGTGAAGTTAAAGAAGAAGGTTGGGATTATAATGATAACTATGAAGATGATGAAGTAGAAAAAGAGAAAAAAACAAATAAGAAAAATAAACCTGACCCTAAGTCATCAAATCCAACATACAAATCTAAAAAAGTCGATTCACATATTAATTTTTAATTTAATTGCTATGGGCTATTAATATTAATGGTCCATAGCAGAAAGGAAAAGCAATGAATGATTTAAAAGAAAAAATTAAGCCTAAAATTAAGTACATTATTATAGTTTTTATTATTATATTAGTTGTGATTGCACTTATTGTTGTTGTCAATGTAACTGATGACACTGATAAGTTAAACCGAAAACAGAATACAACTGTTTCAACTACTATGGAAACAATTAGTATTCCTTCATTAACAACAAATACTAACAGTAATAATAACTCCAATAAGAAAAAAGAAAAAGAGAAAGAAGAAGCAACAAAAAGTGCAGCTCTAGATATTGCAGGTGATAGTGATTATATTCCAACTATGCCTACAATTCCAACAACCACTATAAGAAATAATAACAATAGTAATAATAAGACTATCCCAATTTTAGATAGCTCTAATTAATACATATATTAAATTAAAATTTTTGTAAAGGGGACATGAAAATGCCAAGAAAGAAATTAAATGAAACTACTGAAAAGGTAGAAGTAAAAGAAACAAAAACAGTATCTGAAGAAACAAAAGTTGAAGAAACTGAAGTAAAAGAAGAAGTAGCTAAAACTAACACTGAAGTAAAAGAAGAAACCCCAGTGCCTTCAAAAACTACAAATTCTTCAAATGTAAGAACAGTATATGTAAATCAGCATTTTACAGATGAAGATGGTAATATCAAGAAAAAAACTGATTTAACAAAAGAAGAAAACTTTATTGAAGGGGCTATTTATTCCAATATTCCACTACAGGGTATTATTTCTAGAACTGTAACTATTAAAAGAAATGGTATTAAAGAAATTGCAGCTATGGCAATGGTCAATGTTAATAATTTACAATTTGAAGTAATTATTCCTTTCTCAAAAATGGGATTTACTAAAAATTCAATGATACCTGCTGACTATAATACACTAAAAAAATTAGCTAGTGCTGACGATATTGAAAATGATAAGTTTTTAGAAACTCCATCTAATTCAGCATATGCTGTAAGAATTCAAAGACGACTACTAAACAAATGTATTGGTGCTACTATTGATTTTTATGTAAAGGAAATTGTAAATAATATGGCTTTCGGTTCAAGAAGGGAAGCTATGCTTTATAATAGAAGAAGATACTATACTGCTGTAAATAATATTCTTCCTACAATTCACGAAAATAGTATTGTAGAAGCAAGAGTTTTATATGTAACTAAAGCACTAGCTTTTGTAGAATGCGAAGGCTTTGTTGCTAGAATTAGATCATATGCTATTACACTTTCTCCATACAGTTCTCTATATGAACTTCTTGCACCAGGTCAAGTTATTAGAATGAAAGTATCTGGTCTTGAAGGTATTAAAGAAGTATCAATGGGAAATGACTTTGCTTCAACAAGTGATAAAGTAGATTTAAGACTAAAAGCTGTTACAATTAATGAAGAAAGACAAGAATTATCAAAGAAAGTTGCTAGTTATCGTGTAAGTGATAATGCTTTAGGCACTATTGTAATGATGGCTAATAATGGCACTTATACTGCTAGACTATCTGATGGTGTTACTTGTTATGTAAGTCAGTTTACTACGATCAATCGTTCTCCAATTAGAGTTGGAGATACAGTTTCAATTCGTATTACAGGTAAAGAAGCTAAATCTCAGCAACCAAAGGTATTTGGCACAATCAACACTGTTCTTCATAGTGCAACTGCGAGATAAGTAAATTATTATGTAAACTACCCTACACCGTAAAGGTATGGGAAAACAATCTTATAAATGGTTCAACAAAATTAAATACATTGTTGGACCATTTTTTTAATAAAATTATAAAATTAAAAGGAGAAAAACAATGAAATTAAAACAAATTTTATCTTGCTTTTTAGCAACAATAATTTTCAGTTCTATGTTAATAGTTGGAACTATTACTGCAAGTGCAACTGTAAATGATAAAATCACTGATTCACAAGGGACATGGAAAATTAATTTTGACATAGTAAATAATAAAGCCACAATAAGTTCTTTTTCTACAGATAAAGAATTAACTGATTTTACTATTCCTTCTACAGTTAAATATAATAATGATGAATATAACATTGATACTATCCCAAGTAATCTTTTATCAAACAAAATATTTAACAAAATTGAAAATATCAAAATTAGTAGTGGGATTAAAAAAGTTGGTGTAAGAGTATTTTCTGGATGCGAAAGTTTAAAAACAATTACTATTCCTTCAACTTTAACTACTTGTTCGGCATCAGTTGGTAGTGATAGTGGGTATGGGGCTTTTTCAGAAAATCCAAATTTGGAAAAAATTATTTTTGAAGATACAAAACAAAAATTTCTTCCTGCTGGTCTTTATGCAGGTATTACAGCAAAAAACTTTAAATTCGATTATCCTAGAACTGTTGAAGCAATAGGGGATAATGCCTTTTCATATAGTTCTATTGATAGATACGATTTACCTAGTACTATTACTACAATCCCAACAAATTGCTATGCTGGTTGTTTTAATATCAAGTCTTTAACTTTGCCAAGTAATATTACAACATTAAAATCTCGTGCTTTTTATTTCAATAAAAATTTATCTGAAATCAACTTAAATAATATTATTACTGAAATACCTAACAGTTGTTTTACAGGCTCTAAAATTGAAACAATTACTATACCTAATAATATAACATCAATTGGAGCATATGCTTTTTCTGGTTGTTCAAAATTAAAATCAATAAACTATAGTAATAAAGTAGGCAAAATACCAGATTATTGTTTCCAAAACTGTGTATCTTTAAGTTCTGTTGTTATTCCTTCTACTGTAAAAACTGTTGGAACTGGTGCATATATCGGTTGCAATAATCTTACAAGCATTACAATTCCAGGCTCTGTTAATACTATATCTAATACATCATTTCCTTATGACAATGCTAACTTAGTAATTTATGGTGGTGATAATAGTGCTGCTGAAGTATATGCAAAGAAGCTCAATATTAAATTTATTTCTATCAGCAAAAATATACAACTTACAAACAACAGTATAGTAATGAAAAATGTTAGCTTTACATATACTGGAAAAGAAATAAGAGCACCATTTAAATTATACACTGGTGAAATGATTACTGATAAAGATGGTAATATTATTGGTGGAAATTATTCAGAATTAAGAAATAATATAGATTATTATTATTATTATGAAAATAATATTAATGTTGGATATGCTAAACTAATTATTGTAGGCATTGGAGACTATGCAGGTACAATAAGTAAAAGCTTTAGCATAAACAAAAAGAATATCGAAGATTCTAAAATTACTGTAAATAAAACTTGTTTTATTTACAATGGAAGACCTCAATTTCCTACTGTTTCAGTAAAAGATAAAAACAAAGACTTAAAAATAGGTACTGATTATCAAATTAAAATATATGGTAATGGTAATATTGGACAAGAATATATTTTAATTAGTGGTATTAGCAATTATAAAGGAAGTAAAAAAATTATTTATACTATTGTACCACAACGAGTAACAGCAACTGTATCTAATCGTGGAGCATATGCTATTCGACTTAAAATAAAAGCAAAAGGACAATTTGATGGATATAAAGTAGATATTTATAGTCATTCAAAAAAGAAATATGTTGGAAGCTTAATATTTGATAAAAATAAATCTAATTCTTATTTAATAGATAGACTTAATACAAGTAAAAATAACAAATTAAATAGTAATTCTACATATTCATTTAACATATATTCTTTTTCAAAAGTAAATGGAAAATATTTATATTCAGCTAAAAAAACTATTACTACAATTACACAAGCTACTAGAGTTAAGCCAATAAAATTAATTAAAACAAATAATTCCGTTAAATTAAATTGGGTTAAAAAATCTGTAAGTGGTTATAGAATTAAATATAAAACAAATAAAGGAATAATCACTAAATATATTGCAGGAAATAGAACAAGTTATAACTGTAAGTTTAGTCTAAAATCAAATGTGAAAAGATATTTTCAAATAGTGCCATACAGATTACTAAAAGGCAAAAAACTTTATGGAAAATATTATACTCTAAATTATAAATACAAAGCAAAAAATATTACTATGTAATTAATTTCTTAGGAGTACTTTTACCTTAAGTGCTCCTGTTTTTTTGCTCATATATTTAATGAATGTGCAAATAAAAGAACATATGTGACAAATATGAGATATACTTGTAAATCAATTTACTTTCTTGTTGAAGTAAGCTATACTAATATCACAAGGAAAGAAATAAAGTAAAAAGTACTTAATTGACTTTCCTTATATGCCAAAAGCTTAAAACCATTCAAATTGAAAAATTATCAAAAATAGGCTTTATAGATGTTTTATTTTTAAATAGGTTTCAATGGCAGAATGAACTTTTAACACACACTTATTATTTTAAGTTTTTGGGATATACAAAATTTATTATTATATTGAAAGGTAAAAAAGGTGATTACGATGATGACAAAGATTCATACAAAGCTAGACTCAGCAAAGAAAATGCTTGCAGCAAAGAAAGCTGAAGCATACGTTGACACTGGTGTTAAGATTATCATTGCAGTAGTTCTTGGTGCTATTATCATGGGCGTTCTAATTTATCTATGGAACGATGATTCTACTGGTATCAAGAAAAGTGTAACTGATAAGGTTTCAACACTATTTAGCAAAGACAGCGACGCTTTTGCTTAATTTCAACATTTAAAATTTCAAAATAAATTTTTGTGATTTTAAATATTGAAATATTACGGAAAAGTCAATAGCTTTTCCTTACACAAAGCTCCACTTTTTCGGAAGTGGGGCTTTTATTATTATAAAAAAATAAAGGAGAATAATATATGTTTAAAAATAAAACATTAGTAGGCATAATTTGTGTAGCATTAGCTATTGTAACAATACTTGTTGTATCACCAGCAATTCAAAGAATAACAATGGATACAACTAAAATTGTAAGAGTAACAAACAATGTAACACAAGGAACAAAGCTAACAAAAGATAATACAGAAGTTGTAGAGGTTTCTGGATATAATCTACCTAGTGGACTTATTAAAAATTCAAATGATGTTATTGGCAAATATGCAACTTGCGATATGAAAGCAGGAGATTATTTTATGAAGTCTAAACTAACTGAATCTGGTGATGGAACTGATGAAGTTTTAAGAAACTTATATAAGCAGGGTAAACAAGCTTTTAGTTTTGACATCAAAGATTTTTCTTCTTCACTTTCTGGTAAATTACAGAAAGGCGATATTGTTAGATTATATCATCAAGATAGTAAAAGTAGCAATGTTTTTACACCTAACGAATGTCAGTATTTATATGTTATTACTGCAACAACTTCAAAAGGCATTGATACTCAAGACACTAAAGCTAAAGATGATGGCTCTAAAGATTTACCATCTACTGTTACAGTAATTGTTAATGATGAACAAGCAAAAGTACTACAAAAATGCAAAACAAATGGTGAAAACAGTTTTTCTCTAATTTATCGTGGAGACTCAGAAACTGCTAAGAAATATGTTGATATGCAAGACGAATTCTTTAAAACTGGTAAAATTGATTCAAACTATAATCCAAACACTTAAATTGGGGGAAATATGATATGGGAAAATTTATAACAGTATGGGGAAGTCCTAATTCTGGTAAAACAACTTTGGCTTTACAAATGGCTAGTAAATTATCAAAAACTAAAAATGCTCAAACAATTATAATTTGTCCTAATTATGAAACACCAGTATTATCTTATTTATTTCCTCTTAGACAAAATAAAGATCTAGCTTCGTTTGGTGAAACTCTTAGTAGAGTTAATGTGGTTAGTGAAGATATTTACGAAAATATGATTGTTCCAAAAGGAAATGAAAATTTAGGAATTTTGGGTTTCAAAGATAAAGAAAATCGTTTTTCATATGAGACTTTCACAATAAATTCAATTACAGAAACTTTTAATGAACTGAGAAAAATTGCTGATTATGTAATTATTGATTGCAATTCAAGTCTTGAAAATAATTTAATTTCAAAAATTGCTTGTCAATTATCAGATATTGGTATTAGATTAAAAACTCCAGATATGAAATGCCTATCTTGGTATAATTCTCAAATGGAAATTTACAATTCTCAGCACTATAATATTAATAACCAAATTGAAGTTCTTAATATTAATGATTTTTCAGTTAATCCTACCGAACTTGAAGCTAAAGACGAAAATATTAAATTCGTTCTTCCATATTGCAAAGACTTAAGAAAAAGAATGCAAGAAGGCAATTTAACCGAATATACTAAAGATAATAAATATAATAAAGCATTAAATCAAATTATTAATGCTGTTATTTAATTTTTTATAAGGCATAATTGAATATTTTTTTAGTTATGCCTTTTAAATTCTTTTAGAAAGGAGATAAATTTATGGCTTTCTTTAAAAAAAATAATACTGAAGAAAAAAATATTAAGAAAGAATTAAAGAAAGAAACTGAAGTTAAAGTACAAGAAGAAACAATAAAAATTGATTATTGGTCTTTAAAAAATAAAATAAGTAGTTATGTTTCAACAGGTGATAATAATGCAGCATTAGCTGATAATAAAGCTAATATTTATTTAAAAGGAATTATTCAAAAGTATTTGTACGACAACAAATATACAGTTGAAGGTATGACTGAAGAAGAATTGATTGAAAGGCTATACAATGATATGGCTGAGCTATCAATTCTTACAAAGTATTTAAAAAATTCGGACAATCTTGAAGAAATAAATATTAATGCTTGGGATGACATAGTTCTTACATATGTTGATGGACACAAAGAAAAAATAGCTGAAAAATTTGAAAGTCCAGAACATGCTGAAGATATTTTTAGAAGAATGCTACATATAAGTAATGTTGTTGTAGATAATAGAACACCTACTGCTGAAGCTCAACTCCTTGAATATAAAGCTAGAGCCACTGTTATGGTAGCTCCTATTGTTGACTCTGATGTTGGTGTATCTGCTTCAATTCGTTTTTTACATCCTCAGAGAGTTGATAGAAAACAGCTAATTAAAGGTGGAAGCGCTACTTCAGAAATGCTTGATTTTATAACACTACTTGTTAAATATGGTGTTTCAATTGTAGTAGCAGGTGAAACATCCTCTGGTAAAACAACTACTTTGAATGCTTTTGTATCTACAATGCCTAACGATATGCGTATTTTCGTTGTTGAAACAGGTGCAAGAGAATTATATCTTCGTAAGTTTGATAAAAATAATAATTGTATAAATAATGTCGTTAATACACTAGCAAGACAAACAGAAGAAAAAATATCTAGTGTCACACAAAAGGATTTGTTAATTAAGGCACTAAGATATAATCCAGAAATTATTATAATGTCAGAAGTCAGAGGGGACGAAGTAGTTCCAACTATTGAAGCTGCACAAACAGGTCATACAGTTTGTACTACAATCCATAGTAGAGGTGGACAAGCTGCACATTTCAGAATGGCTAACCTAATGGCTAATAGTTCACAAGCTAATATTTCTGATTGTATGAGAAATGCTGTACAAGCGTTCCCAATTATTATCTATGTTAAGAGATTACAAGACAATTCAAGAAAAATCATGGATATTTCTGAATGTATTTGTTCCATGGGCGATAATGGTAAGCTTGAATATAAATATCAATCACTTTATAAATATGAAATTGAAGATACTATTGAAGATGAAAATGGCAAATTTCACATTGATGGTAAATTTAAAAAAGCAAGTAGAATATCAAAAAATCTTGAAGAAACATTGATTAACAATGGTATTCCAACAAATGAATTAAAAAGATTTTTGTAGAAAAGGAGGAATATAATTGAGTATTATATTTGAAGTCATTGCAATAATATTTGCTTCAGCAGGAATTGGACTATTATTTCAATTAAATCCTGCTGATATATCACAAACTTTAATGCACTTGTTTAAGCCTAAAAATAATTTATTAAAAAAATATGAGAAAGCAAAAGGAAAAAGAAAAACTAATAAATTAGTTCAATTCTTATTAGATACAAAAGACTCATTAAATGCAACAGGTAAATCTGATAAATTTGCTTTAATTATTACATTGTCTGTAATTCTTTCTGTTGCTAGTTCAGTTGTTGTAATTGTAATAGGATATGCACCATTAGTACCTGCTACTTTTATTTTGTTTGCTTCATTGCCATTACTATATGCCCAGAGCTTAATTAAAAATTATCAAAAACATGTTGAAAATGAAATTAAAACAGCTATGGGAATAATCACTTCTTCATATATTCGTTGTGAAGATATAATTCAAGCAACAAAAGAGAATATTGATAATATAAAATATCCAGTTCATGAATATTTTGAGTCATTTATTATTGAAGCTGAAACTGTTAGTACCGATACAAAAAGAGCATTGAAAAATTTAAAATATAAAATTGACGATGCTATTTTTCGTGAATGGATTGATGCTCTTGTAGATTGCCAGTCAGACAGAAGCTTAAAGGTTACACTAGAACCTATAGTAAGAAAATATACTGATATGATTACTGTTAATGCTGAACTAGAAACAGTTCTAGCAGGACCCAAAATACAATATTTTAGCATGGTGGCATTAACTATTGCTATCATTCCAATATTATATTTTGTTTCAAGTGACGATAACAATTGGTTTGATACACTTATGTTTACACCAGCAGGAAAAATAATTTTAGGAATTTCTGCTCTATTTATTGTTATTTCTTACTACTTTGTATCTAAAGCTACAAAGCCAGTTAAATACAAAGGCTAAAGGAAGGAGAAAAAATTATGTCAAAACTTAATGCAATTACATATGTATGTGAATTTATAGCTATGCTATTTTTAACAATGGGTTTTTATAATTTTCTTTCATATATTCTAAAATTACCTTCTGGACGTGCCAGTAAAGCTTATTCTAAATTAGAACATAGACTTAATAAAAAGCCAGATACATTTAATAAAAACCTTGAAGCAATATCAAAGCATATTGCTAAACACTTAAAAATAAATAAATATAAAAAAATGGAATTAACTACTGACTTGAAAACAGCAGGTCTTAATATTACTGCTGAAGAATTTAAAGCTTATGGCTTATTAAAATCAGGTTTACTTTTGGTAGCGGCTTTAATATTTCTTTTTATTTTTCCTCTAGGCTCGATTTTTTTCGTTGCTATGGCTTTTTTAATGTATTATCTTCACAAAAAGTCATTACAAAAATACATTGTAAATAAAAGAGAAGAAATTGAATATGAACTATCAAGATTTGTGTTTGTTATTAAAGAAGGTCTTAAAAGCAATAGAGACGTTTTAACCTTACTGGAAACTTATGCATCAAGTTCAAAATCAAAATTAAGTGATGAACTTAGAATTACTATTGCCGATATGAAATCTACTAATTATGAAGCTGCTTTAACTAGATTTGATGAAAGAAATGGTATTAATTCTTTATCTGATATTACTAGAGGCCTTATTGGCGTTATTCGTGGTAATGTGTCAGATTCATATTGGGATGATTTATCTGAGGAATTATCAAAAGAACAAAAAGAAAGATTAAAACGAAAAGCAAATAAAGCACCAGGAAAAGTTAATAAAATTTCAATGTCTTTAACTGTTTTATTTACTGCTATTTTCTTATCAACAATATTTATTTCTATGATCCCTCAATTTAAAGAAATTTTCTAAAAAAAATTAGGCAAGTATCAATGGTACTTGTCTAATCACTAATAAAGGAGATGATAATTTTGATTTTGAAACTTAAATCTAAATTAAACAAATTGCAAAATAAAAAAGGTGAAGCATATATAGATGTTGCTATTAAATTTTTAATAGCAATTTATTTAGTTGTTTTTGGCATTAATGCGTTCTCTGCTTTTATGACTTATAGAGATATGGATGTTATGTCAAAAGAAATTCTTGAAGTCGCAACTTACTATGGTACAACTGATACCAATGATGAACATGTAAAACACGCTATTGATGTTTATCAAAAAGAAACTGGATTAACTACAACTAATGTTAAAATTACAACTGAAGAAAATGGATATGCAGATGAAAGTAATTCTCATATTCAATTAGGTAAGTCAATTACAGTTACTGTGTCAGATGAACATCCTTTAGTTGGTTTTGGAATGTTTTCAAAAACTTTTTCTGTCCCAATGTCAATACAACACACTGGACTTAGTGAAGTTTATTGGAAGTAAAGAAGGTGATAAAAAGTGAAAACAAAATTATATAAATTTAAAAAAGCTATATCTAACAAAAAAGGAGACGCTTCATATGTTAGTGTTGTTATAGTTATGTTTGTTAGTCTTGTTTTCTTTGCGACTTTTTTAGGGTATTGGCATACAAATCAAAAAATTGAATTAACAGAAGAAAATATACAACTCGCTTTAGATAACTATTTAATGGACCATTATTCTGATTTATACGAACCACTTACAAATGGTGGTAAAGATAGTAAAATGACAGAAGAAACATACAAAAGAACATTTCAAAGTATCTTTGATAAGTTAAATGTAGAAACAGTTGCTAAATACATGGAAAAAAATTCTCCTTATACTATTACAAATGATAAAGATAATATTACTGCATATGATACAGAAGGAAATGTAGCATTTAAACTTAATGATATTTCATTAAGTTATAAACTAGATTCTAAATATGCTAATGGTAATGGTGAGGTTAATTTTCAACCTAAACTAATTGCTGATTACAAAGTTGAAACTGTTATTAATTTAGCACTTGTTAAACCTACAATTAATTATAGTACTGAGTCTTTTTCTTCATATAAATTAAAATATGTAAATGAATATGATGATAATGGAACTAAAAAAGCTGAATCTGATAATAACACACCAGATTTAAGCAATAAAACAGCTAAATATACACTACATTACAACGATAATAAAACAGCTAATTTATCTGATAATTACAAGCCAAGTGAAGTAAAGAACTTACCTATCCCAAGAAGATCAAACTATACTTTCGCTGGTTGGTATAGAAGTACAGTTTTATCTGGTGCAACATATTCTTCAACACCATCAACTTATGAAGGCGATGTGGATTACTATGCTAAATGGGTTAATTCATATCATGAAATTTCTAATGATGTTAAAATAACATTTGCTTATTATAACGTAACTAGTGAGACAGGTGCTGCTTCTGGCACACTAAATAGTACACCTTCAACATATTCTTATACATATGATGGATTACCAGGTACTTGTTTTGATTATTATGGTAAAGATAATCAGAAAATTAATTTTTCAAAAGTAATTCAATATGCTGCTAAAAATACAAAAGACCCAGATAATTATGCTCATTCATATTATTACTGGACTTCACAAGCTGAAGCAGAAAAGGGTATTCAAACTTTACCTAATTACAATACAACTCCTACAACTAACAGTGAGGGAGAGTGGGTATATAAGAACTATACAAAGCAAGTATATCATCCAAGTACTTATGGACAGCCTCAGTCTAGTGGCGAAAAGTTTGTTACTTATTATGATAATGAAGGAAATGAAATTTCTGAAAGCGATATTTACGAAAAAAATGCTAACATTTCAGAAGTAAAAGTTTGGTATGTTAATACACCTAAAAAATTTAAAGTAACAGCATATATTGTAGATAGAGATACTTCAGAATTTGAGGAAAATAGTATTGGAACATTTGCAGGTACTAAAAAAGTCACCATACCGAATGTGTTTTATAATTCTAATTTAGGCTCTATAAAATCAGAAGATCTAGCATATAAATATGGCATAAGAAATTCTACACCTGTTCTAACTACTTCTAGTCAGTTTACTCATAATGGAAAAACTTATTATTTCCAATATTGGGCACACGACAAAGAAGGAGCAGGTGCTACAAGTACTTATCCTAGATATACATATAAAGTAATGGCTAATGAAACATTATATGCTATCTATGATACTAAAAAAATACAAAAAGTCGGACTTAATATTTTAAATCCGAAAGTAGGTGTTTCAACCTCATCTAGTGGTATCACTAGATATTTATTAAATGGTATAGTAACTCCTTATAATTGTCCAGATAATGATAGTAATATTGTTAAAGCAGCAGCTATATATATAAAAGATACTTCAAATATTTTAAGTAATTGTACAAAACAAGACTTTCAAAATCTAAAAATTAATATTCTTCAAAAACTCGAAGAAGGAAAATATCAAGATAGTACTAATCGACAAACATTAATAACAATATACCCAGATAGTAACCTAATTTATACTTCTAAAATTCCAGGATTCGCTTATACTGCGAAAGGCTTGTTAACAAATAAAAATAGAGTAAATATAGTTACTAGTTTTACAGCAAAATCTTTAACAAACAACAGTATATATTTAATTGAAGCTATGTATTACGATGGAACAAATCCATTAACTGGAGAAAAATATGGTTGGATTTTATCGGATAATACTATTAGATTTAAATTTGATGATAAATGTAATTCTACAGTTTCTGAATTTTCAAAATAATTTTTTGAAAGGACTTTTAAAATTATGAAAAAATTAATTATTACTTTAATTATAACTTTAATTATAACTTTATCAATTATTACTTGTATTATGGTTACATTTTGTGGATGTGATAGTGATAAAAATAATACTTCTAATTCTAATGTCAATTCTATTACTACTTCAACTACAATATCAGCAAGTGAAATCAAAGAAATTCCTACTGCTACTGCTGACGGTGATGAATTATTCAACTAATATTTCGTATTTTCACCATATTGTTTGATGTACTGACAAAAATGTGTTATAATAAAAATGTGTTAAAAGTTTAATTAAATATAAATCAAGTAATAGTCAAATACTATTTGATTTATTCGATATTTAGTGCTGATGACCTATTTAATAAAGTAGGTTGTCAGCACTTTTTTGTTTTAAAAAATAATTTATCTGTAAAGCCTAAATATTCAATGTTAAAGAAGGAGAATAATGCAGAAAAGAAAATTTATATCTATCCTTTTATTAATAATATTTATTTTAACAATTAATACAACTATAGTAAGTGCTGAAACTATTACTAATAATACAAAAAAACAAGGTCCTGCAAATAGTTGGAGATATAGCAACGATAATATTAGTACAATGATAGCATTACAAAATTACTTAATGCCTGGTTCTTCTAAAAGTTCAAAGCCATCTAATACAACAATGAAAGGCATTGATATTAGTGACCATAATGGAAATATTAATTGGGCGAAAGTAAGTAAAAAAATTGATTATGCTATTTTGAGAGTAGGATATGGAAACAATATGAAATCTCAAGATGACAAAAAATTTAAACAAAATGCTGAAGCTTGTAAAAAATATAAAGTCCCATTTGGTGTATACTTGTATTCATATGCGAAAAATACTAACCAAGCAAAATCTGAAGCATATCATGTACTTAGATTAATTAAAGGCTATCATTTAGACTTTCCAGTTTATTACGATTTAGAAGACAACTCACAAGTACATCTAGGTTCTTCTACACTAGGTTCTATTGCAAAGACTTTTTGTAATACTATTTCTAATGCAGAATATAAAGTTGGTATTTATGCAAATCTTAACTGGTGGAACAATTACTTAACTAACTCTACATTTAAAAGCTCTAATTGGTATAAATGGGTTGCTCAAGTGGATAGTTCTTGTACATATAGAGGCACTTATCAAATGTGGCAATATTCATTTACAGGAAAAATAGATGGAATTAGTGGACACACTGATATGAACTATTGGTTTGGGCCAAAGATTAAATCTTACTATGCTTATGCTACAACTAAGCCTTGCCTATCAATTGATAAAAATAATATAAATATAAAATTGGGAAACAATTTATCAAAAACAAGTAAAATTTCAGCCAAGGCTAGTACAGGTGGAAAAATCAATTATTCCAGTTCAAATCCAAAAGTTGCTACTATTAATAAATATGGAAAAATTACTGCTAAAAGTAGGGGAGTTTGTTTAGTAAAAGCGACGCTAAATTCTGATTCAAAAGTTTACAAAACTTGTAAAGTAAATGTTACTCAGCAAGTAATAAAAATAAAATTAAATAAATCTAGTATAGCAATAGCAGACCAAACAAAAGCAACAAGTCTAAAATTAAATATTTATCCTACTAATGCTAACAATAAAAAAATCACTTGGTCTTCTAGCAACAAAAATGTTGTAACTGTAAATTCAAGTGGCAAATTGTCAGTAAAAAATAGAGGCAACTGTACTATAAAATGTTCCACTACTGATGGTTCTAAAATAAACACTAGTTGTAAAGTATCAGTTAAAAATATTGTTCCAACTAAAATAACAGCAAAAGATGAATATTATTTAGATTTAGGCAAAAAGACTAAATTGAATTATTCTGTTTATCCTGCTAATACAACTAATAAAAAAGTTACATACACTTCTTCAGATAATAAAATAGCTACTGTTGATAACAATGGTAATGTTACTGCAAAAAAAGAGGGAGAATGTATAATTACTATTAGTTCTAATCAAAAGAAATTAACAGCAACTGCTGATATTTATGTAAGAAAAATGATTACAGAACTTGCTCCAACTACAACTATTGTTACCACTCATAAAGGTGAACAAAAGCAAATTCAAACTTTAATTTTACCAACTAATGCTTCTGTAAAAGCGTTAAAATATGTTTCAACTAATAAGAATATTGCTACTGTGGATGATAAAGGAATTATTACTGGAATTAATGTTGGTAGTTGTCAAATAAAAATATCAACTATTGATGGTAGCAATAAGAATGTTTATATTAATGTTGAAGTAAAAAGTATTAGTGCTATTCAGAAAACAATTAACTTTGCTAAAAGCAAAAATGGACTAGGACTAAAAGCACTGAAGAAAAAGGATAAAACAAATACATTTGTCGATGACCAATGGTGTGCTATGTTTTGCCAATATGTTTTACGAAGCACTAATCCAAATAGCATAGCAACTCAAGTATCAAGTAAAAGTTGTGGTAGTTGGTCTTTAGGCTTGAAAGCAAAAGGAAAATATCATGCTTATGGTGCAAAATATGTGCCAAAAGCTGGAGATTTAATTTTCTTTACTTATACTGGTGCAAAAGGTGCTCAATCATTTTTAAATCATATTGGATTAATAACAGAATACAACCCAAAAACTTATAGAGTTAAAACTATTGAAGGAAACACAAATGGTAATGGCATATATACTACTAAAGTTACAGAAAAAGAATACTTCATTAATAACACGAAAATTAATGGTTTTGGTGAAGTAGATTATAATTAATTATTTTATAAAATTTTCTTATTTTGGCTTACAAATATTAATTTTTTTATAAAGGAGAAATAAACAATGAATAAAAAACGATGTATTGCTCTCATATTAAGTTCTGCAATAATTATTTCTAGTTTTGTAGGTATACCAACTTTTTCGGCTGCTGAACTATCTAGCTCTAATTCAAATGCTATTAATTCTGTTAGTTCTTCAGAACATAGAGATTATCATATAAAAGGGGATCTTGGAGCATTATATATTGGTAGCACTAAAACCCTAACTTTTGCAAAATGGAACTCTAAATTTGGCTGTGTTGACGGAACTCCTAATACAAAAACACTAATACCTTGTACAGAAAGTGCCCAACCAGAATGGTGTAGTGACAGTAGCAATGGAGAAATTGAAATTGAAAATATAGAAATTCCAAGCTTTATTAAGAGCCTTCCAGATTATAATTTCTATGGATTACCTGATTTAAAAACTTTAAATGCTCCATCAGTAACAAGCATAGGCTCTTATGCTTTTGCTTATTGTAAATCATTAGAAACTTTAAATGTACCAAATTTAAAATCAATTAAATCATATGCTTTTAATAGTTGTGATTCACTAAGAACATTAAAAATTAATAAAAATGCTACAAGCATAGGCTCATATGCTTTTTCTGAATGTTCTAATCTACAAGATGTAACTTGTAGTAGTAAAACTAATAAAGCAACTGTTAGAATTGGAAGTTATGCTTTTTCTAATTGTGATGCATTATATAGATTTAATTTACCAAATGCTAAAACTTTAGGCACTTGTTGTTTTGATAAATCTCCTAATTTGAAGTATGCGTATGCACCTAAAGCTAGAATTGATAAACATTGCTTTGGTGAAAGAGAACAATCTGTTGTTAAAGCAGAAGTTGGTAGCCTAAATAATTATGCTTTGGAAAATAATACTGTAATTAGAACTTTGATTTTAGGCAATGCTAAAAGTATTGGTAATTATGCTTTATCTGGGGCAACAGGTGTAAGAGAAATTAAAGCACCTAAAGTTACTAGCGTAGGAAGTTATGCATTTAAAGATACTAAATTAACAAGTGTGTATTTAAATAATGTTAGAAATATTGGTAGTTATGCTTTTGCAAACTGTAAAACCATTGAAAGAGCTTATTTAGGCACTAATATTTCCAAAGTTGGCTCTGGTGCATTTTTAGATTGTCAAAAGATAAACAATGGCATTAACCTAGATAAAGTTACTGAAATAGGTCCAAATGCTTTTGCAAACTGTAAATTAATTAGATGTACTTCTCTAGGAAATAAATTAAGAAGTATCGGTAGCCAAGCTTTTGCTGGTTGCAATAAAATTTCAAGATTATATATTCCTTCTAAAACTAAGAAGATTGGCAGTAATTTATCTTCTTCAGTTAATAGTTTATCTAGCAGTTCTGTACGAATTAACGATAATACAGAAAGAATTAAAATTTACACACCTAAAGGCAGCACTATTTACAATAAGTATTACAAAAATAAACATAACAAAAAATTATTAAGAAATGCTGTTAAAAAAATTACTGTTAATAAAACAAAGATAACTTTGAAAAAAGGCAAATCATATAAATTAGTATTTACTGTTTCTGATAGTAATGCATCTATAAAAAGTGTAAGTATGACTTCTTCAAATACTAAAACAGTTAAATATCTAAAAAGCTCTCATAACAAAGATAATACAGTAAAATATTGTTACATTAAAGCTATGGGCAAAGGCACTGCTTATGTAACTGTAAAAGCAAAAGATGGCTCAAATAGAACAGCAAAATGTAAAGTAACAGTAAAATAATTAATATTATTTTTACAAAATATAACAAAATCATTTAATTTTATGTTATAATAATTATGTGTTAAAAGTTTTATATTTTGCTATTATACTAATGATAGTGGAGCTGTCTATGTATAATGCAAAAAAAGACCTTCTGTCAGAGAAATCTCTGATAGGAGGTCTTTTTTCTGTTTAAATTAAATTTTACTAATTTCAAAGACAAATTTTTAAAGCAATTAATTATTTTAATTTTAATTATATCTATAATAATTCCTACATTATTTTTAGGAAATTCTGTTGGGGCTAAAACAGTCCAAACTACTATAACTTCAAAACCATTTAACTTATATGTAACGGGAAAAACAAATTATAAATATTGTTATGAAGTTCTTAATCTTGTTAACAAAGAAAGAATAAAAAGAAAACTCAAGCCATTAAAGATGGCTCAAACACTTCTTAATTTAGCAAATCAAAGAGCAGCAGAAACAAGTATTTATTGGAGTCATACACCACCTTGTAGCAAAAAATATTCTATTGATAAATATTTAGACCATCATGAAATGCCATACAATAAATATATTTATGTTGGTGAAAATATTGCATTTGGAAAAGTTAAACAACAAAATCCAAGCCCTAAAAGTGTTATGAAAGATTGGATGAATAGTAAAGGACATAAAGCAAATATTTTATCCAAAAACTATTCTTATATTGGGGTAGGTTGCTTTAAAACTTCTACTGGACATTTGTATTGGACACAATCTTTCTGCAATTATAATAAGAAAATTGCTAAAAAACAAACAAGCACAATTAATAAGACATACAAAATTAAATGTTTATCCAAATATGCAAAAGTAAAAAAACAATATAACACATATAAAATGCAAAAAGGAAAAAATAAATCTTTGTCTTTATATGTAGAAAACAGTGCTAATGAATTAAAAAAATATCATATAAAAACTTATGTAAACCCTTCAAGCTTTTCTTTCAAATCTTCAAATTCAAAAATTGCAACTGTTGATAAATATGGAAAAGTAAAAGGAAATAATACAGGAAATTGTAATGTAACTGCAACAATTAAAAACACTAATTGTAACTACACATTTAAAATCAATGTTTTAACATGTCGTGAGCAAGAAATCCCCCACTTCTACAAGTGGCGGGATGAATTGCGTAAAACACGATGTACTACAACATTACATACAATCACAAGGAGAACATTCTAATGGCAAACAAAGCAATAAAATATAGAATATATCCTAATGCAGAACAGAAAGTATTACTAGCAAAGACTTTTGGTTGCTGTAGATTTATATGGAACACAATGCTTAATGACAAAAACGAATATTATAAAGCAAATAAAAGTATGTTAAAAAATACTCCTGCTCAATATAAAGAAAAGTATTCTTTTCTATGTGAAGTTGACAGTTTAGCTTTAGCTAATGTTCAAATACAGCTACAAAACACTTTTACAAGATTTTTCAATAAGGTTTGTGGTTATCCAAACTTCAAAAGTAAACATAAGGCTAAAAAGTCTTATACTACTAGTTTCGTTAATGGTAACATTAATGTTTATGATAACTATGTAAAATTGCCTAAACTTAAAAAAGCAAAGGCAAAAATACATAGATCTGCACCTAGCAATTGGATAATTAAATCTGCTACAGTTAGTCAATCTGGTAGTGGTAGATATTATGTTTCTATTCTTTACGAGTATGAGGATACTATGACACCAGTTACACCTACTAAAGAAAAAGTTATAGGTTTAGATTATTCTACACCTAATCTTTATGTAGATAGTAATGGTAATTTCCCTATTGAAAAACTAAAGTATTATAAACTTTCTGCTGAAAAGTTATCTAAAGAACAAAGAAAATTATCTAAAAAGGTACTTGGTTCAAACAACTGGATAAAGCAAAAACAAAAAATAAATAAAATACATTGTAAAATTACCAACCAAAGAAATGACTCTTTGCAAAAAATATCTACTGCGATAGCCAAACAGTATGATGTAGTTGCAATAGAAGATATTTCAATTAAAGAACAAATACAAAGTAGAAAATATAAAAATTATAGAAAATCTACTTTAGATAATGGTTGGTACAACTTTACTACAATGTTAAACTACAAATTAAAAAAAAGAGGAAAACAACTTATTAAGATAGATAAGTATTATCCTTCATCACAAATTTGTAGTTGTTGTGGTTATACGAATCCATTAATAAAAGATGACAGCATTAGAAAGTGGCTATGCCCTTCTTGTGGTACAATCCATAAAAGAGATTATAATGCTGCAATCAATATTAAAAATGAAGGAATAAGAATATTAGGCATAGCCTAAATACTCTTATCTAACATATGGTAGGATAGGGACTATCCGAACCCAACGCTTGTGGACATTGTGTAAGACTTTCCTATATATCTTCTTTTAGATGTATAGTAAAGCAGTAGTGGTTGAAGCAAGAAGCTCCGACCTCTAAGACTTTAACCGTAGGTTGGGGTAGTTCACAAAATAACGAATGTAACAAGAATCTAATGCTTAAGAACAGAACTAGTAATGAATGGAGAATTTTCAATGAATAATAATAATTCAAATAATACTTTTAAAAAATTCAATTTAGTTAATTTTTGCGAGATAGATAAATATGCAAGTCAAAGCTATTGTGCTATGTATAATGTTGATCCAACATTAAATCTTGGCAACATTGAAAATGTAGATGAAAACACTATCGAAGATTTTAATGTAATTTTTGGTGGAAGTCCTTGTTTTCCTTCTGGTACAAAAGTATATACAAACACTGGTTATAGAAAAATAGAAAAAATAAAAGTAGGGGATAAAGTCCTTACTCATAAAAATAGATTTAAAAAAGTTACTAAAATTGGTTCAACGCCAAAACAAAAAGTAATGGAAATCAGTGCTATGGGTATGCTAAAAACTCAAGCTACACCAAATCATCCTTTTATGGTTGTTAGTAAAACAACAAAAGGAGATTTATCATTGCCTTATTTTAAACAACTAGGACATTTAGACAAAGAAAAAGATTACTTATGTAGTCCAGTCTTAAAATATGAAAAAAATCCTTTTAATCTAACAGAAGTTGAATGCTATATGATAGGTAGGTATATTGCTGATGGCTATATAGTAGATAATAAAGATTATCATAGAGTTGAATTTTGTATTGGAAAACATAAATTACAAGAATTTAAAAATAATATAAAAGACTTTCCACATAAATTATTCTATTATGAAAAAGTTGATTCTTTTGCTGTTAGAACAACAAATATGGATTTTTTAAAGCTGTGTGCTTTATGTGGTGTTGGTGCTAAAACTAAAAAAATACCACAAGTATTTTTAAATTTACCAATACCACTTTTACAAAAACTACTTGAAGGATATATGAGTGGTGATGGATATTTCAGAAAGAAAACAGGAGTTTGGTCAGCTACCAGCGTTAGCCCAAATTTAATCTTTACTTTACAACTTGCCATACAAAAATGCTATAAAGTTGGATGCACTATTATGACAAGAAAAATGCCAGATACAATAATGATAAAACATAGAGTCGCTCATTGCAGTACTCAATATATCATTGAGTTTAAAATGGATTATAAAGGTAAATCTCATTGGATATATCATAATGGAATGATACTGTATCCAATAAGAAATATTAAAGAAGTTAAAAAGACTAAAAAAGTATATAATCTTGAAGTGAAAGAGGACCATACATATTTAATCCCAAATTGTTTTGTTCATAATTGTCAAGATTTTAGTGTAGCTGGAAATCAAAAAGGTGCTATGTGGAAATGTAAGGATTGTGGACATAAATATAATCCTCTTACAGTTCATTATGATAAAAGAAAATATTGCCCTAATTGTAATAGTGAAAATATTATTAAAACTCGTTCTTCATTAGTAGTAGAATTTCTAAGAATAATTAAAGCAAAAAAACCTAAATGGGGAATATACGAAAATGTACCGAATATCACTAGTAAACAGTTTCTCCCAACTTTTATGCTTTTTATTGAAGAACTTAAAGAATATGGTTACAATGTTTATTACAACATTTTAAATGCTAGAAAATATGGTATTCCTCAAAATCGTGAAAGATTATATTTAGTATTTATATTAAGAAAATACGATAATGAAAAGTTTTTATTTCCAAGCCCATTTTACAATGGAATTGAATTTAAAGATATGCTTGAAAATAATGTAGATAGTAAATATTACCTTTCAACAAAAAATACTAATAGCTTGTTTAATACTGTTGATAAAAATAAATTAGAACAAAGAAAATTGCCTATTGCTTGTGCCAGTAGGGGAAGATATGATAAAGATAAAAAAATTAAGCAAAAATTAGAAATTAATTCTTATAATGCTTCTAACACAATAACAACAGTTCAAAAAGACAATTTAGTTATAGACAACATTTTTAATGATGAAATTAGTGAAGAAGATAAATGTTTCTTTTCATATCTGGACACACTAAATAGCAAATACATAAAAAATGCATATTATAAATTCTATAAAAAACATAATCATTTTCCAAAACTGTTTAATGCTTATGATGTGATTGAATATTATGATACTGCACCTACTTTAACAACCAACTGTGGCAGTACATCCTCTATATCCTCAGTTTTAGTTAATGAAAAAGAATGTGCTATAAGAAGACTAACCCCAAAAGAATGCTTTAGACTTCAAGGTTTTTCAGATGAACTATATGAAAGAGCAAAAAGTAGTGGTATATCTGATAGTCAACTATATATTCAAGCTGGTAACAGTATTGTAATTGACGTTCTTTACTATATTATACTTGCCTTATATAAAAGTAATCCAGAACTGTTTAGAAACATAGCTGTAAGTAGTTTCTTTAGTGGCATAGGAGCTTTTGAACAGGCACTTGAAGAAGTACTAGAAGACACTAAAACTTTTACTGTAGGCAGTTTATTTGCAGGTATAGGTGGTATAGACAAAGGCTTTGAAACAGCTAAATATGACAATGCAAACTATGAACTACTTTGGGCAAATGAAATGGATAAGTATGCTAATGTAACTTATCAACATAATTTCAATAATAAATTAATCCAAGGCAATATTGTAAACATACTTCAACCAGTTAGCGAAGATGATTTAGTAAAGCATAAAGAAATATTAAAACAACCAATTGATATTCTTACAGCAGGTTTCCCTTGTCAACCATTTTCAATAGCAGGTACTCAAAAAGGTTTTGCAGATAAAGAAAAAGGTAATCTCTTTTACAGCATTATAGATTTACTACAACAGTTAGATATTAAATATAATACTAAGCCTAGAATTGTATTCTTAGAAAATGTTAAAAACCTATTATCTCATGACAAAGGCAATACATTTAAAACTATTAAAACAGAACTAGAAAACAATGGATATACTGTTTACTATACTGTATTAAATACATATGAGTATTCTAATATTCCTCAAAATAGAGAAAGGATATACATAGTAGCTTTTAGAGATAAAATTGATTATAATAACTTTATTGAAAATATTTCTTTAGATTTACCTAAGCAAAAAATAGATAAAACAACTGAAATAAAAATTGAAGAAATTAAAAATATTATTGATTTTCCTTCTAAAAATATTTCAGATAAATATTTCTATACAAAAGAAAAATATCCTAAATTATTCACTGATAATGGAATAAATTTAGGAAATGAAATAACTGAAAAATATTGTTTTTATCAATGCAGAAGAAATCAATATGTTAGACAAAACAAAAATAATGTTTGCCCAACATTAACTGCTAATATGGGAACAGGTGGTCATAATGTCCCTTTAATTCTTTCTAATAAAGGCATTCGTAAATTAACACCAGAAGAAACTTTTAAATTACAAGGTTTTCCAATACATAATGGATATGAATTGCCAAAGAAATTTGAAAATAGAAATTATCCAGATTCACAATTATACAAACAATCTGGTAATGCTGTATCTGTTCCTATTATTAATTTCCTTGCAACTGAAATATTAAAAGCAATTGATAATGTACCTATAATACAAACACTAGAAGATAAAATATTTAATGTACCTAACAAATTTAAAGCAAACTATAAAAATGTTGCAAATGGTTTAGACTTGTTAGATAACATTAAAGACAACACTATTAAAACTGCTTTTTTTGACCCTCAGTATCGTGGTATACTCGACAAAATGAAATATGGCAATGAAGGTGCTAGACAAAAAGCAAGAACTCAACTAGCTCAAATGTCAGAAAATACTATTGTTGAATTTATAAAAGAAATTAATAGAGTTCTAATAAATAGTGGCCGCTTATTCCTCTGGATAGACAAGTTTCATTTATGCCAAGGAATAGATAATTGGATAGTTAATACTGATTTGCAAATTGTCGATTTAATTGTGTGGGACAAAGGTAAAATTGGAATGGGGTATAGGTCAAGGCGAAAATCAGAATATCTCTTAGTATTGCAAAAGAAACCTATAAAAGCTAAAGGATATTGGACCGACCATTCTATTCCAGATGTATGGCAAGAAAAAGTAAAGAAAGTCCATCCTCATAGTAAACCAACTGAACTTCAACAAAAATTAATTGAGGCAACTACTAAAGAAAACGATATTGTATTAGACCCTGCTTCTGGTGGATACTCAATTTTTGAATGCTGTAAGAATTGTAACAGAAATTTTGTAGGCTCAGATTTGTTGTCAGAAAAAGAATTAGAAAATTTATAGAAATACTAAAGGTCCATCACAAATTGTGGTGGACCTTTTTGCATAAACTAAAGACTATTAACTAAACTTACTATTTTACAGAAAAAGAATATTATTACTCCTATAGAAATTATTATTGCAATAACTGGTTGCCATTTTTCTCCTTTGGAACTACTGCTAAACCACATTCCACTACCTATAATGAATCCAATGCCTCCACTTATAATTAATATGTATATAAAAATTTTAAATATAAACATAAACAAACTTCCTTTCAAAAACTACTATATATATGGGTAATTGTTTGCTTTCTTTCTATATATAGATTTTAGCACATTTTTATACCTGATGCTTGAATTTTGCAACAAAAAAATAAAATTTTTCTTATAATTTTTTAAAAAAATATCGTGCAAATCATAACACTTTTGATATGAAGTGTGCTATAATATATATAACCACAAGATGTAGTGTAGTACATAGTGCTATTACAACATCTTGAAGCAATATGTAATTCCATTAAAAAAACTTGCAAGAAAAAAGTATGCAAGGCATATTGCAACACCTTCACTAAAATTAAATACCAATCTTTGTGTTATAGGACTTGCTACTACCCTTCTGATATGAATATATCAGTAAATGCTTTGTACATATTAATGGGAATTATGCTTACGAGCTTTATTCTTATTAATATGTACAAACTACACATGAATGTGTTGTAGCTTTGTGCTGGACTGAAGCCGAAAGGATACCTCCACACATAAATTCAGTATAAATTTATTATAGCATATTTTTCTATGCTATTGTTGTAAATATACAAGCATAAAGCCGATTGTAGCATCACGATCGGTTACAATAGTGATGGGTTCACCTAGGACCGATGCTAAAAATGCTAGGCGTGGTACTCAGTTTAATGTTGTTAAAACGGGTATCAAGGAAAGCGAGAGGAGCTGACTATTAACTCGCATGAATTATCTGAAATGCTTCACGTAAAAAGCCCACTTTTTCAAAAAAAAATTCTACTATTGTAGATTAGATGTGGTAGAGTTGTTCGTAGATCAGATAATAATATAAAAAAGGTCAGGAGGAAGGTATGGTATGGTAAATGATCAGTGTGCCATGGTGTAGTCCTAGGTGTCAAGCTATTTGTGGTCTTGCTAGGCACTCAAATTGTTCTTTCTCTTAGATTGAACTTGATATTATTTTGAGTGTTTTTTGAATGGTGAATTGTTAAAAAAACAAATTTACTGTACAATTGGGTATAACAATACCTAAGTAAGTTCATAAGTAGTGAAGTGAATAGCGCTAGGGAAAAACGAGTTTTGAACTGTTTAGCCATTTGTGTATTGAGCAAGTTCTAAGTATTTCAGCTATATTTAGTTGATATTCTATGGTTTGATTAGGATTTCCTGTTTGGAATGTAGTTAGTGCTTGTTGAGTACACAAAGACTTTACAGAAAGTAGGGAATTATCTCTACGAATTTCGTATATGCTGCCTAAAGTACTTATTTCGTTAATAATTATGTCATTATAACATTGTAACTTTTATTTTTTTGAATCATTATTTTAACTATAAATTTCTACTGTTGTAGATCTGTAATTATTAAATCTATATTTGTTCTTGAGCGAATATATTTGTATTTTATTGTAAGAAGTTTTTTATCTAGAAGTTAGTATCAAGAAGTTAAAAAAGAGCAATATAGTGAAGTAAGTACAAATGATCAAGGATAATAGGGAAATCGTAATTGCAAATTACTGTGCAAGTGTGATTTATGTTGATAGTACTATTGTATAAGGAGAATTGGTTGTAACTATAATAGTGACATCAAGTAAACGCTATTCCCTATTTGGGTATCTATTGCTACAATATCAAGCAATAGAGAGAGGGTGAAAAGCCAAATTCAGATTTGTAACATTAATTTGTTACTGCTGATAATCCCATGCTGAACAACATCGTCTTATTATTATAGATATTTTTTAAAAAGCAGAATTTTATGTTCTGCTGCTTCTTTATACTTTCTTGTGTAAAATTGCACAAAAAAATCAAAAAAGTACTTAAAAATTTCTACTTTAATAGTGCAGTTATCCCTTGTTTTAACCAGCAAGGGATAACTGCGTCCTTTACAGGTTCTCATAGAAATTTACTGGACAATAACTCTTAAAAATCTGAAAAGAAAAGGTTGCCTATTAACTGTTCTACCTTGTGAATTTCTACTTTCGTTATTTACCTTCGACTGCATGGATAATTGGTTTGGTTTTGCTAAACTGTAAAGTGTTTTGTTTGTGCTACTTTCGTAAAAAGCTTCCTTCCATAGTTTACTCATAACTTTTAAGTATTGGTATGGAAATTCTCGACTACTTGTATCCAAGACGAAAGTACCATATTTTTTAAAAAAAACTTATTGCAAATCACAAGGTAGTTGTTCTCCTCAACTGTCCTTATTTTTCAAAGTTAAAAAAACTTAGAACTTTGGCAACCTTATTTTATTGCAAACTTTTACTATTGTAGATTAGATGTGTAGTGTATTTTGTTTGGTTTTGCTAACCTCTAAAGTTTAAATTTCTGCTATTGTAGATGATACATCTAGTGAATCAAAAGTAATTGAAATAAAAAACTAAATAAATTGCCCTCTATTAGTAAAAGCAACCTAGCACCAGTGAAAATATGATGTGCTAAGAAACATGTGTAATATTGTGTACTAAAGCAAAAAGCATAAGTAACATGTGTAATATTGTGTGCTAAGGCAAAAGGTATAAGTAATAGCGAAAATAGAAAAATGCAATGCACTAAAGTTGGTATAATATATTTTGTTTTGTTCTGCAAGGGGGTAGTATGCTAAAAAATATTGTAAAAAGTTTTCAAAAAGTATTGTAATTTTTATGCTTATGTGATATAATAAATACTAGAAGAAAGTAGATTCACTCTGATTTAAACAACATATAGTCTTTGTACTAAATAGTACATTGAGTATTAAAAGAGAATTCTGTTTCTTCTTGATCGTTTACTATACTTTACCGTTACCTTGTCATTCATGGCACGACAAGGTAACACCTAAATTTAATTATTCCTTATTATATATATATTCGATACAACACACTATTTGATTGTCGGAAAGAGAGCCTAGTAATAGGTTCTCTTTTTTTCTGTAAAAATTTTAGTAAAAATTGTTTAGTTGTGTTGTAAAATTAATATAATTGTGATACAATAATATTGTGTTAAAAGTTCAATTAAATATTTTGCTATTGTCAAAGTTTCAATAACCTATTTATTAAGATATAGGAATTGTTGAGACTTTTTTGCATTTGTTATTAAATATCTTAAAGCCACAAATTTCTTGTGAAAGGAGAGAAGGTTACTCTTACTCCAACACAAGTTGTGAGTTTTAGTAACCAAACATATGCATATGCTAAAACGAACATGTTCAATTTTATTAGCACTATTAATTGCACTATCTACAGTTTTTGTTGGCTTGTCGGCATCAGCAAAAAGCAACTCTTACAATGTGTATATGTACAATAGTTTAAGAGATAGTAATAATATCAAATTTACAAAAACTATTCCGTACACAAATGCAGTTGATGGCAAAAGAAGTGCTTTAAAAAATGGAATGACAGTAGAATTATTCCTAGTAGGACAAGGAGCTGCTCCTTATAATTATGGTAAAGCTAGAAATAAAGGTTATGAACCTGCCTTTTGTATATATCCAAATGCTTCAGTTATTACTTGGCAAAACTATGGTTATTATAAATCTTTCTTTAATAAGTACTATAACAAAATGAGTAGTAATTTGAAAAAAGCTCTTGGCTATTTATCTTCAGTTGCAGTTCCAGGTACTTATTCTGGCAGAGCAGCATGTTATGCTACACAACTTATTTATTGGGAATTTATTACTGGTAAAAGAAGTGCTACTACTTATAGAATTAGTGACAATAATAAATTTATTAATGCTATTGCTCAATACTCAAACAGTCCTAATGCAATAAGTAAAAAAGAAATTAAAGATAAATATGATGCTATTGATAAAGCATTAGTAAATAAGGGCATTACACCAAAAGGAATTTTTTATAATGCTGGAAGTAAAAAAACAATTTCCACTTCATTTTACAACAGCACTAATGAAGCTAGTAAGCATACAGCAGTAGTTGGTAGGCAGTCATCAACGAAAGCAACTTATAAGTTTACTTATAAATTAACAGTTAATAAAGCTAGTACTTTATATAAAAATTGGGATATAGTAAATTCTAAAGGCAAAAAAGCTTCTGGCAAAAACGGTAAATTTAAAGTTTCTGTAAAAGGTAATAACATTACTATCCAGTCTAAAAAATCTACTCAAGATTATTATAAAACTGATAAAAACAGCTATTACCTAACATTCAACCAAAAGAATAAATCTGTAAAAACACTAGCAGATAATAATATTACTTTTGGCGTTAATAGTTCTCCAAGTACTACAATGCAGAATGTTGCACAAGCATTCTCTGTTCCAACTAAAAAATATTATATTAGAGTAACTAGTAATCCAATTGTAACACCTAAAAAAGCTAGTTTAAGAGTAATCAAATCTGTAAAAGATACAGATGGTAATGATAAAACTTCTTCTTCATATTTAAAAGGTTGGTATTTTAAAGTTAGTGGACAGGGAAAGACTTATTTTTTATATACAAAATCAAATGGTGGAACTGATACATTAACTAAACTTCCTTATGGCAAATATACAGTAACAGAATTAGGTAGAAAAATTAGTAATTCTTCAACAGTTGGAAAAGATGAAGAATACACTAACGTTACCCAGTTTAATGGTGTAAACTATGGTTTTCCTAAAAACTATATTGCTAATAGAACTCAAACTAGAATAGCAGGTAGTAAATATTCAACTGCTAGAAGTAAAACTGTAACTATTAGTAAAGATACTCTTGTAACATTTGATTATATCAATGTAGTTAACGAACAAAAGAAAATAAGAATTCAGAAAATTACTGATGAAGGTTATGCAAATGGATTTTATTTCAAAGTATATGATGCAACTAAAGAAAATGAGTGTATCAAAACACAAATTGTAGGACCAACAGAAGTAAGAAGTAATTCAAATCCAAATAATTTTTATACAGACTATATTGAAACTAAGAAAAACCAGCCATTTACATTAGGTGTAAAAGAGCTAGGTTTATATAAATCTGGTGACAAAACAAAAGAAAGTTCTTACGAAATTCCAGACGAATATGATAAACCAGAAAGTGATACATTTAGAGATATAACTGAGGATGAACAAACTGTAACAGTTAAAGTTCATAACACTTGTTCTGGCAATATAGTTATAGGTAAAGTGGATTCTAATAGTCATAAGTTCTTAAAAGATGCTGAATATGGTATTTTCTATAATGAAGTTTATGCTGATAAGCAAACTAGTGATGGAGAATATTCAGATGATGCTGATAGTCCAGAAGCAACAGTAGAAGATAAGGAAAATCCAGACTATACTTACGAAGATAATTCAGATGCAGAAGATACAGATTTCTCAATAGGTGAAGGTGAAAACGACACTGATATTGAGAAAGATAAAAATAAAATGCCAGAAGGCGTTACTGAAGAAGATACTGATAGTGACATAGACGATGACTCTAACATTGATGTTGGAGAAATTATTGAAACTGATGATGATATTAATGCAGGTGAAGATACACCAGAAGAAGATATTACATTACCAGAGGTTGAAGAAGGTTCTTCTGAATATCATTCTGATTCTAAGTGGTTAGCTCAAGGTAATAATCTTGCTGATACAGTTAAAATTGATAAAGAGGGACTAGAGAACTATAGTAATATGCTACCAATTGGTACATATTATGTTCAAGAAACAAAAGCCCCAGATGGATATGTTTTATCTGATAAGGTATATAAAGTGACTATTTCTCCAGGTATGAAAAACGAAAGAGCTGTTCATGTTACTGCTGAAGATAATCCTACTCATTTAGAATTTTATAAAACTGATATTACTGGTGAAAATGAGCTTGAAGGTGCACATTTAGAAGTAATTGACAAAGATAATAATGTGATTGATAGTTGGACTTCTACTAAAGAACCTCATTCCATTTATGCACTTAAAATTGGTGAAACATATACCCTAAGAGAAACTATTGCACCAAAAGGATACACAACTACTAATGATGTTACTTTTAAAGTCTTAGATACTGCTGAAATTCAAAAAGTAACAATGAAAGACGAAATTACACAAATTGAAATTAGTAAGAAAGATGTAACTACTTCTGAAGAACTTGAGGGTGCAAAATTAGAAGTTATCGATGAAAATGACAATGTAGTTGAAAGTTGGACTTCTGGAAAAGAACCACATAAAATTACAGGTTTAACTTATGGTACAACATATACTTTAAAAGAAACTATTGCTCCAGATGGATATGTTACTTCAAGCAATATTAAATTTAAAGTTAAAGATACTACTGAAATTCAAAAAGTAGTAATGTATGATGATATTACTAAAGTTAATATTAAAAAACTTGGTGAAAATGGTTACTTAAAGGGTGCTAAACTACAAGTTATCGATGAAAATGGTGAAGTAGTTGATACTTGGACTACTAATGGTTCTTATCATAGACTTACTAAATTAGTTGTTGGTAAGATTTATACATTATCTGAACTTTCTGCACCAAAGGGATATGCTACTGCTGACGATATTGAATTTACAGTTAAGGATACTGCTAAAGTTCAAACATTTACAATGGTCGATAAAAAGACTAATGTAGAAATTAGCAAGACAGATATTACTGGTAAGAAAGAACTTAAAGGCGCTGAATTACAGGTAATTGATTCTAATGGCAAGGAAATTGATAGCTGGACTTCTAATGGAAAATCTCATAAGATTAAAGGCTTAACAGTTAATGAAATTTATACTTTAATTGAAAAGTTTGCACCAAAGGGTTATGCTTATTCTGAGGATGTTGATTTTACAATTGACGATACATATGAAGTTCAAAAAGTTACTATGACAGATGATATTACTCGAATTAACATTGAAAAAGTAAATAAATCTGGCAAACAACTTGCAGGTGCTACTCTTGAAATTTTAGATGATAACGGTAATGTTGTATATACATTTATTAGTGCAAATAAATCTGAAACTATTAATGGCGTACTTGAAGCAGGTGCAACTTATACTTTAAGAGAAGTAAAAGCACCAAAAGGCTATACAGTAGCTGAAGATGTAGAATTCACTGTTCCAGATACAGGAAGTTGTAATGTTAAAATGGTGGACCACAAAATCACTACTCCAACGCCTCCAACAAAGACAGGCTCTAATAACTGGTGGATTGGTTTAGTAGCTATCATTACTTCAATTTCTGGATTTGCTACTGCATTTATTCTAAAGAAAAAGTTTGGTAAACAAAACTAAATAATATTTAGACTAACTAGATAACACCTCTAATCTGTTTAGGGGTGTTATTTTTAGTAAAAAACAAATAATATAATTTTGCAAATATATAACATTTTACAATTTTTTGTGGTATAATAATATTGTGTTAAAAGTTTAAATTCAATATTTCTATATAATATGAGTGCCAATAAATCTATTGAAAAAATAGGTCTATTGGTGCTCTTGTTTTTTACAATAAAAAGGAGGAAAAATGCAAATATTAATTATCGGTATTAGTCTAGTAACAATTATAACTTTGCTCTTTGCAATAGCTGTAAATATTGCTCAAATGGTTAGACCTAATAGTAAATTCGCTAGAATAATGAAGGATACAACCAGAATTCTCCTAGAAATCATTGCTTTGTTTCTAAACCAAATTCCAATGATGTATCATCTTGTACAAAATGTATCATTATCAAATATTATGTTTTCTATCCTAAATGCATTGTGTGGAGTGTCGTTAATTGTAATCTATTTTGTAACAAAATACAAAAGTGAACAAGAAAATATAGAGAAAGAGTGATTTTGTGAACAAAGAAAATAAAATTATTGAAGAAAAAAAGAATAGTACTGCTGAAACTATTAATAAAGAAAGCAATGAAAATATAAAACCTAAAAAAGTATCTAAACATAAAAGATTAAAAATTGTATTAATTTCTATTGCCTCAGTTTTATTCTTGCTTATTGGGATAATTTCTTTAGGTATATATGCTTATTTGAAAGATTATGCTCCAGAACAAGCTAAATCATTAAATAAAAGTATTACAAGCATCGCATATAATAATTCTTCAAGTTCTAATAATAAGAAAAAACAAAATAACAAAAATAATTCAAATAAAACTTCTACCTCAAATAATAAGAATACTAAAAAATCAAATTCAAGTGAAGGTACATATTATTATTCTAAAGATGTAAATTGGAAAAGTGTTAAAAAAGTAAGTAATAATATTGTAGCTTGGATTAATATAAAAAATACTCCAATTAATTATCCAGTTTTATATAAAAAGAATGATAAACCTACTGATCCATACTATTTATATCGTAATTATAAAAATGAATATGATATGTATGGTAGTATTTATATTAATACTGCTTCTAAACAAGGCCTTAACAGTAAAAATGTAATTCTTATGGGACACAATATGGACGATGGTTCTATGTTTCATAGCCTTACTAATTATGGCAGTATGAAAGGCAATCTGAGCTTTTATAAAAGTTCACCTACAATTTCAATTAAGCACAATGGTAAAAAAGATATATATAAAATTATATCTATAATGAAAATAGACTCTAATAGCAAATCATTTAATTCTTTAGTAGGCGAATTTTACAGCAGTGCTGAATTTATGAATTACATATATCAAGTAAAGGCAAGAAGTCTTATTAACACTGATGTTAATGTAAACGAAAATGACTCTCTTGTAACTCTTTCTACTTGTTCTTATGAATATAAAGGCTTTAGAACAGTTGTTGTTGCAAGAAAGACAAGAAAAAGAGAAAACGCTTCAGCAAATGTACAGAATGCCTCTCTAAACAAAGAAATTTTATATCCAGATATTTGTTATAAATCAGATAAAAGTCTTAAAAAACCTAAAATAACTACATTTATGAATGAATATAAAAAGAATAAAGACAATGTTAAATGGTATGATGGTTCTGGTAAAATTTCTGGAGGAGAAACTATATATTAACTTACTTCATATCCCTTATCTGAAAAAAAGATAGGGGATATTTTGCTAGATATATTCTTGAATATATTTTTAAAAAATCACTTGCAAATCACAACAAATCAAGTAAAATTCATGCTAAAATAATAATAGAAAGAATAAGAAATCTTAAAAAGTCTATATTAATTCCAAAAAAAAGGAGAGATAAATTTGAAATATAAAGTAACTAATAATTATCGTAAAAAAGATTTTTCTTATTTGTTATATAATAATCCATCAAGCAAAAATAACAAAAATACACCATTACCAGAAACAGATTATTATAGCAAAGAAAAAAGAAATAACATTATTAATAAGTTGCTTAATTATAATAATGGCAAACTTATGACAAAAAAAGAAAAAGAACAAAGGAAACAAATTTTTACTAGACTTGGCTTGGATTTTCACTTAATTGAAAGGCTCTTTGTTAAATATAAAGCTCAATTGCTATCAGCTACATATGATCAAATTATCGTTTTTCAAAATCAAGATAAATGGAAACTTATAAGAATTGGACAGCAACTATTTCTTTATCATAATAACTATTATGTTGCTAGTGATGGAACTAGATATAGGGACAATAATTATCATTTACAACAAGTTATTCCTTTGGAAGAAGCATATAAAGCCATTACAAAAATTGTTGGATATGATTGGGAAAAGCATCGAAAAATATATTGTGAAAAAACAAATTGCTTTGTTAATGTGTGAAAGGAAGTTGTATGGTGAAAACCTTTTCAGTAAAAAATATAAGAAATATTAATGATATGTCTATAGAATTAAGTAATACAGGTATTACAACTATCGTAGGAAATTCTGGCTCTGGTAAAACTACATTTACTAAGTTATTTACAATATTTTTCAATAGCACTTTAAATGATGATAATATAGCAAAAGATATTCTTTGCTATATTATTGTTAAAAATATTCGTAGAATTATATGGGATTATTCAGAAATCGTTAATAATAATTTTGAAAAAGATATAGAATTATGGGTTAAATCAGAAGACTTCTTTCAAAAATATTTTAATAATATAGAATTATTTAAAAGTGATTTAAGGTTTTTTCTTCAAGAACATGATATTGAAATTTCTGCTGATGATGAATATTAACTATTATTCATTCATTTTGTTAGAGATGTAACAACTGAATTTAAAAAAGTAAAAGGTAAATATTTACAGAATTATATTCAGAAAAAATGTAATGAAACTTTTTTGGGAGAAGTGAATAACTCTAAGGCAACAGGTAATATATCCTTATCAATTTCTGCAAAAAAAGTAAATTGCGAAATAACTAATGGTACTATTAATAATTTCACGAAACATAAAATTAGGACCAAAGAAAAAGTAGTATATTTTGGCGATTTCAATATTTTTAACAGTACAAATCTTTTTACTGAAAGCACTAATAATTATATTTGGCTTAGTACAAAAGATTTACTTGCTTCATCACTTTCTGATGAAATAGGCGAAATTCTTTGGGAAGAAAAAACAAATAATATTATTGAAAAAATTAACAAAGTATTTCCTAGTAATTTTTCAGAAATTCATAATGAAGATAATGCTATATATTGTAATTATATCGGTGAGAATAATTTTAGAAAAAGAATTAGAGTAGAAAATTTGAGTGAACAAGAAAGAGTATTTTTGTTTCTAAAAACTGCTATTCAAAAAAGCATTATCAATAATAATTCTATTTTAGTTTTAGATGATATGGATAAGTATTGTGACCAAAATATAAAAAAATTTTTAGCTGAAATTCTTGCATTAATTCAAAAAGAACTATCAAACAATATTGTTATAACAACTAAAGACAATCAATTCAGTGAATTAATAAAAAGTGAATGCAAAAAGTCAAAAATATTATGCGAGACAAAGCTGTTGTAAAAACTATTTTTGCTCATTCAAATAATATTTGTTGAATTTTTTTAGAATTTGTTGTATAATACAGATGTGAAAAAATATTTTTCATTGGAAAGTTTGTGCCAGTAAGTCAAACCTAAAAAAAGTGGAAGTCCCTTGCCATAAAGTAGGGAATAACAGTTGTTTAGCAACAGTGCATTTGCACAAAACTATATTTGATGTAAAGCCCCACACTTTTTACAGCGTGGGGTTTCGCTTATAAGGAGATTTGTTATGAAAAGTGGAAAAATACCTTTAAAAAATTATATAAATGAAGTTAAAAAGAAAGGTAAAACTATCATTGTTATTGATATGGAAAAAGAATTAAAAACATTGACTAAAGCAGAAAAATCATCTAATATTTTGCTCTAAAAAAGGAGAAATAATTATGGCAACAAATACATTTGAACGTAAAATTGAAATACGACCAGAGAAATCAATTAATAAATTAGCAAAAATTCTTTCTGACCCCAATTGTATTAATCCTATCTCTGTAACTCCTTATACACAAGCTGACAGAGATAGAAACGAAAGAATATTAACTGAATTTTTATCTCGATGTAAAAAATAACATACTGTTAAAAAAATTAATAGCACAAAAAATAAGGCTACTGTAAGATATAATAATCTTGCAATAGCCTTTTCTGCTTCAATATTAAATTAATTTGTTGGTTTAATGCCTAAACTTTTTAATACATTTTCGTCACAAAAATATCTGTAATCATAAAATTTCCCATCAGTATCTTCACAAGTGAAGTATTTCCATTCAATATATTCTTTAGTGGGAACTTGAGTATTAAAATCTTTTTTATCTTCTTCTGTCATGCAAGGATAAGACCTTTCAGAAAATGTAGTGATTTTATAACAAGCTTTAATATAATTTAAATATTCTTTATATCCTTTATCAGTACTATCAATTTTCTTAAGTTGCCTTGTGCCAGATAAAATTCTTTCTGCAATGGAATCACAAAAATAGTATTTACCATTATCAGCCTTAACAAGATTAATCTGATGATCATCTGTAGTACTAATAGTAATATAACATTCTACACCAGATAAATAGCATAAATAAGCAGTGCAGTATGAATAATCAGAACATACACCTTTTTTAGATAATAAAGAAGAAACTGAGGTAAGATTATTTTCATATAAAGAACTAACATAATTGTAATTAGGAGAGTCTTTTAAACTATAAGTAAAATTGTTATAAACGTATGATACAATGGAAGTAATTTTATCATTTTTACTTTTTAATGTATCAATTTTTAATGAATTTAAAATTTCCATTGCTTCATTATAGCAACTACGTAATGCCTTAATTTTAGGTCTTGTTAAAACAACCATAGTATTAATTTCCTTACACTCATCAATATCAAATTCGGAAGGCTTCCAACTAGATGATAAAAAATTTAATGTTGAAAATAAGCGTTTGTCTTTTTTAAAAAAGTCATTTCCTATTTTTACAGCTTCATTATTAAGCATACACTCATTTTTATAGCCATATTTTACATAGTTTATTACTACAGGGACAAACTTATTTTTAAACATACAAGCATAGCCATAATAAGGACTCTTTAAACCTTTAATATTATATTCCTTGCCTTCGTTAACAATTTCATTTAATAATTCATTGTAACTATAAACGTACTTAACTTTCTTGCCATTTTTTAAAGTCTTTTCAGTAAGTTTATCGGCAATTTTTAAGCTATAAGTATATGTCTTCTTGTTATATAGAGTAACTGTGATAGTACAGTTGCCTTTTGTTTTTGCCTTAATTTTGCCACTAGCATAAATAGAAGCGACCTTGTTATCACTAGACTTAAACTTAACTAAATTAGTCAACTTAACATTCTGATATTGTTTCTTTGAACACTTCTTGCTACTATATAAGGCTTTAGCATTACTATCAATCTTATAATATAAAGAAAGATTAAATGTTTCACTCATATGTCTAGTGATATTCTTTTTTGTTTGCTTAAAACTATATTTAAGACCTACTGGATATTTACTGGCAGTAACTTTGATTTTACAAACTAATTTAATACCATTTCTAATAACAGTAATCTTACAACTACCAGCATATTTTGCTCTAATGTTGCCATACTTGCTTACAGTAGCAATTCTTTTATTATTAGAAGTATATTTTACTTTACCATTACCTCCATAAACCTTTAACTTAAAAGTTTTGCCTTGAACTAGCTTAATAGACTTTTTGCTAAGTCTAGGATTAATAACAGTAATTCTTCTTTTTAATGTAACACCATTTGTTCTAATAATAATTGTACAAGTACCTTTCTTTTTACCTGTAATTTTACCTTTACTATTAACAGTAGCTACCTTTTTATTAGAAGATTTAAATATAGATTTACCAACTTTGCCTCTGATAGAAATAGTAGTTGAATTTTTAATATAGATTTTTGACTTATACTTAATGATAGGATTAATTACTCTTACTTTGCATTTTAATGTGACACCGTTTGTGTTGATTATAATAGTACATCTACCTACTTTATAACCAGTAACTTTGCCTTTACTATTTGCTTTAGCAATTTTGTTGTTAGAAGATTTAAATGTAGCCTTACCATTCAATCCTTTAATTACTTTTAAATTAAATGATTTTTTTATATAAATGGTTTTATTTGTGCAATTAATTACTGGATTTTTTACTGTAATTGTGCAAGTTAATTCAATTCCATTCGCAATTACAGTAATATTACTATTACCTGCTGATTTACAAGTAACTTTACCATTTCTATCTACAATAGCAACTTTACTATTTGAAGATGTAAAAGTTGCATTACCTACAAGTCCAACAACTTTTAAATTAAATGAATTACCTGCATAAATTGTTTTTTCACTAATATTAAGTGTTGGGTCGTTATTTACAGTAACATTAAGAGTAAGAACTGTATCATCAACTGTAATAGTAATGGTTGTTGTACCTTTTCCTAGTGCTGTGATATTTCCATTATTATCAACTGTAACAATACTAGTATCGTTTGACACATAATTAATGTTTTGATTTGCACCACAATTTACATTAATTTTTTTAGTTTCTCCTGCATTAAGTGTTTCATTTTCAGAAGAAAGATAAGGGGATAGAACTGTGATTTTGCAAGTTAAAATGTTTTTGTCAGAGCCAACTTTAATTATAACATTTGTTGTTCCTTCTGATAGAGCAGTAACAGTACCATCTTCAGACACTGTTGCAATATTTTCATTCTCAGAAGTAAATTTATAACTTGGTTCTGGATATAAGCCTTCATTAACTTCAGTATCTTCAGTAAATACATTCTTTAATGAAAGTTTAGTTGCATCCTTTGGATATAAGAAAATATTATTGTTTTCAAGCTCTTTTTTTATAACATTTACTTTATAGGTATATGTAGTATTAGTAGTTGTTACTGTTACATCAGATGTACCATAATCAACTGCATAAATACTTCCGTTATGAATAGCCCCAACTATATCTGTGTTTTCACTAGTACAATCAGTAACATTATCATAATTAAATACATATGATTGACCAATTACTAGGTTAATAATATTTGTATAATTAATATTATCATCTTCATTAATACTATCTGCTAATACACTTGTTAGGCTGGACAGTAATGTGATTGTTACCAGTAATAATGCTACTAAAGTTTTTGAATATTTACTGACTTTTTTTCTTTTTTTAATATTTGTTACTTCATTTTTAAATAAAGTTTTCATAAATTTTTTCCTTTCTAAATTTGTTTTTTATATTGAAAAACATGTTGTTTTTTACTAACCTACATATTGTTATCTTCTAAAATCATTATACTACATATTGATTTGGTTTTGTTGTAAAATGCAAGAAATATTTTGAACTATTTTCTAGATGTTGTTGACTACATACTGAAATGATGTTAAAATATCTATATATAGTAGAGAACATATGTTCTAAAATTCTCTACAAAATTTCATATAAAACAACAAGGAGAGATAGATATGAAAAATAAGATAGGCAAAATAATAACCTCGTCATTATTAGCAGTTTCTATGATTGCTAGTGCATTACCACTATCGGTTTCTGCTGCTACAAAAAGTGGCAATACAAATGAAGCAACAATAGATAAAAATATCACTGACCATTCGATAAGCTATTCAAATAGTAATGGTTGGCAAATTAGAACTAAAAATAATAAAGGGGAAATTGAAGCAGTTATTCCCTCAGTATCTGCATTAAAAAAATATGTTTATAAAGATAGTAATAATAAAGATCGAGTAAAAAATGTTGTAGGCGATGTTATTACAATCAAGACTTTATCTGCCTTAAAAACAGCCTTAAAAACTACAGTCCCATCTGGTATATATAGATATATTAACATAGCTGATGATATTAAATTAGATTCAAACATTAATATTCCTACTTATACTATTTTATATATCAATGAACACACTATTGATTGTAATAATAAAAGAATTGTTATTAAAGGCAATAATGTTCTTGTTACAGGTAATGGTAATTCTGATACTACAATAAAAAATTCAATGATACTTAATGGTACTGTACAAATTGATGGTATAAATAATACTGCTATAAAATGTGTAAAATTAACTAATCAAGATAACCATAATATTAATCAAAGAATATTATATACTGGAACTTGTAAAAATTCGGTTATAAATAATTGTGAATTGAATAATAATTCAACTAGTGATTCTTCTACTAGAATAACAGTAGGTGCTAGTGACTGTGCTTCTACAGTAACTAATTTAAAAATTTTTGATTGTAGCTCTAACGGTTCAAGTCCTTATTTAATAAGAACTAACGCTAATAGCAAATTAAATGGTTTTCAAATATCTTCTAATGGTGGAATCAGTAAAAAAGTAACAATATATAATTCTAATAATATTTATATTAGTGATAATCATTCCTTACCTTATGAATTTGAAGATACAAATAATATTTATTTTACAACTACAAGTAATACTTCAAATTTATCACTTGTTAATTGTAAAAGTTTCTTAATAAATGCAAATACAATTAATGGTAATTTAAGTATTAAAGGAAATTCATCTAGTGATAAAGTTAATAATTATAGAATATATAATTCAAATATAACTGGTACAACAACAATAGCTCATTGCTATAATTTCACTATATATTCAACAATATTTGCAAAAAAAGTTGATGTCAATGATTGTTATTATTTTAATACAGGCAGAACTGGTGATGATTCTGACAATAATAAAAGTTATACTAATGTTTTTAAACAAGGACTATATTTAACTAATTGTAGAAATTTCATTTTAAATCATTGTAATACTCTAGATTCTGGCTCAACATTAAAAATAACAGCATCAAATAGTTATAGCTATTTTACAATAGAAAATACTAAAGTTAAAACATTATCTATTAGCAACATGAAGCAATTCACTCTTGAAAGCACTTGTACTAGAAATGGTGGAAAAGGTGGGAAACCACACAAGTTTACTAATTGTAAATATTATAAAAATTATTCTCATTAATATTTGTTAGTCAAAGGTCAGGACAACTAATAATTGTTCTGACCTATTTTTAAGGAAGTGATAAATTTGAAATGCAAAAATATAAAATATATTAAATGTTATGCAATTCTTTTATTGTTTATATTGTCACTATTTATATGTAGCTTTACAATAAGTTCGTATAATACAAGAGCAACTTCTATAAGTATATCAGTTTCACCAACATCTGTAAATATTTATAAAGGAAAAACAAAATCAATAAAAGTTAAAGTTAAAGGCACTAGTGATAAGGTATCATGGTCCTCAAGTAATACCAAAATTGTTACAGTAAATAATAAAGGCAAAATTAAAGCTAAGAAATCTGGTTCTGCTAACATTCGTGCAAAAGTTAAAGGGAAAACTGCTATATGTAAAGTGCAAGTTTATGATTATGTAAGTAAAATTACTTTAAGTAAAACAAGTATAAGTTGCTTATATCCAAAACAAAGTACTAAAATTACAGCTAGAGTTTCTCCTTCAACTGCATATCAAAAAACTGTAAATTGGTCTACTAGTAATTCTAAAGTAGCTACTGTTAAAAGAAACGGCGAAATAACAGCTAAGTCAGTTGGTAGTTGCTATATTATTGCCACTGCTAAAGATGAAAAGAAAAAAAGAGCTAAATGCAAAATTTATGTTAGACAACCTGTAAAAAGTATAAGAGTATCTAAAAATCAAGATGTATATACAGGTCAAATTCATAATTTGAAAGCAAAAGTAAATCCAACAAATGCTTACAATAAAAATATTCTTTATAGTAGTTCAGATACAAGTATTGCAACCGTTGATACGAAAGGCAATGTTACTGCTGTAGCTTCTGAGGGTACTGCTATAATTACTTGTACTGCTGCTGACGGACAGGGTGCAAAAGCTACAGTTACAGTAACAATTAGACAAAGTGTTACATCACTACAATTTGAAAAAATTAATTATATAATTGGTACTAAAGGAACTAAAAAAGCAAATACAATCATAGGACCTGAAAATGCTTATAATAAAGCACTTAAATTTAAAAGTTCAAATACTAAAATAGCTAAAGTTGATAAAGATGGAAATGTTACAGGCATATCAGTGGGGGAAACTATTATTTCGGCAACAACTACTGATGGTTCAAATATTACTACATCTTGTATAGTTAAAATAGAATTGTCAGCAAATAAACTTAGTATTAGTGGTAATTTTAAAATTCCTATTAATTATAAATCTAAAGTTTTAAATTTATCAGTAACACCAAGTAATGCAAGTACAAGCCAAATTCAATGGTTTAGTTCAAATAGTAAAATTGTTTCTGTAAACAGTAAAGGCAAAGTCACTTTGCATAGATATGGTACTGCATATGTGTATTGCTATAATGACAATGGTACTAACTTGTATTCTAACAAATGTAAAATAACAGTATATAAAAAATATATAACTAAAATTAAATTATCTAAAAGCAAATTATCTATTAATGAACATAAAAAATATAAACTTAAAGTACAAATATATCCTAAAACTGCAACAGATAAAAGAATTTATTGGATAAGTACAAATAAAAAAATTGCAGTAGTAAATCAAAAGGGAATAGTTACTGCTAAATCAAAAGGCAAATGTAAGATATATGCTAAAGCAAAAGATGGCAGTAGAAAAAAGGTATATGCCAAAATTACTGTTAAAAGATTAATTAAAAAAATTACTTGCCCAAGCAAAATAAGAATTAATGTTGGAAAGAATACAAGAATTAAAGTCAATGTTTATCCTAAATCTGCTTCTTATAAATCCTTAAAATATAAGGTATCAAATAAAAATGCAAGATATTATAAAGGAAAAATATATGGAAAACATAGAGGTAGCACTACAATTACTTTCTATACTAAAGATGGTTCAAAGAAAAAATGCAAATGTAGAGTTTATGTAAGTCAATTAGTAAAAAAAGTAAATATTAGATATGCATCTATGGAATTTACTAAAAGAAATTCAGTTAAAATTCCTGTTTCAATTTACCCAAGTAATGCAAATAATAAAAGGCTTAAATGGTATTCTTCTAATAATAGAATAGCTACTGTGGATAGCAGTGGCAGAGTAAAGCCTAAGTCAAAAGGATATTGCTATATTTATGCTAAAGCTAAAGACGGTAGTGGTAAATATGATAAATGCCTTGTCGTTGTTAAACAACCAGTAACTAAAATAACTATGGATTACAGTAGTATATCAATGTATCAACATTCTACAGTTAAATTGTCAGCAAAGGTATATCCATCTAATGCAGACGGCAAATCAATTCTTTGGTATTCCTCTAATAATAAAGTAGCTCAAGTTTATAAAGGTACAGTTAAAGCTATGGGTAAAGGCACTTGCTATATTACAGCACAAGCAGGTATCAATAATAAAACTAGAAAATGTAAGATTACTGTATATAAAGGTACAGGCGAAAAAGTATCTATTAGTAATAAATCTTCTACTTATAATGGTAAGATTATAAAATTAAGTTCTGCAAGTAAAAAAGTTATTGTTGATTTTATTAGTAATAGTATAATAGGAAATTCAAATGATTTTAAATTATATGCTACTACTGTTCAAACAATACACGATTATTTAGATTATTATAATATAAATGCTAAAAACTCAACTGCTGTAAAAAAGGCAATAAAGAAAATTGCACCAACATTTGTAAATATTAATAGTGGCTTTAGCAACAAATCTAAAATTACTGATGCAGTGAACTTCATATTTGAACATGGTGGAATATCAGTTAAACATAGATTAAGATATATGTATGATGGTTCTGATAAGTTACCACATAGTATGTATAACAAAAATAATATTGTAGTACTATCAAAAGTATATACAGATGGAATGATAAGATATTTTGATTAGTTTTAAAAAAACATAAAATAGGACACCAATATTAGTTGGTGTCTTATTTTTTTCATAAAAACGCAATGCAAATCATCACACTTTTGATATAATGTGTGCTATAATAATATTGTAAAAAATATATTCATAAGGATGTGATTTTTATTAAAATTCCAACAATAGTAATTAATTCAATTACAATAGCTTTAATGCTGATAACTACATTTGCAGTAGAACGAATTAGAGCTAACAAACAAAAAACAAAATTTAGGTGGCTTAATATTATTCTTTCTGTTGTTGCAGGAACACTGCTGTTTTTATTTTTTACTGAGCCATTAGTAATTTTTAAGAATTTTTTATTTGTTCAAGTAATGCTTTATGCCTCCAACCAAGATTTCAATGAACATCAAGTAGATGACTATATTTATCCTATGATATGTATGTTAAGTCTTGTATTTTTTAATTATGCTAATTTTGTAACAATGATTGTTGGTGCATTAGCTTTATTTATCATACAAATGATAGTGTTCTTTGCTTGTAAAGGAAGTTTCATTGGTGGGGCAGATGTTAAATTTACAACTGCTTGTGGCTTTTTCTTAGGTCTTACTAGAGGTTTCGTAGGTACAATTATAGGACTTCTTATTGCAATTATTGTTAATATGATTATTCAAAAAGTACATAAAGAAAAGAAAAATCAGCCATTTCCACTTGTTCCATATCTATCAATTGGTATGTTCATAGGAATATTTTTTGTATTTTAATTTTTAACCAAAAAGGAGAAAATTTATGATTTATATTGTTTTAGGAATTGGAATTGCTTTTGTAATTTCTGGTGCATATGCTATTGGAATTACATTGTATAAAAATAAAACTTGTTTACTTACTAAAGCAAAAGTTATTGCAAATAATTCAATTGAAGATGAATATGGAAATGAGTTTTGGGATAATAAACTAAAATTTGATTGTGATGGTGAATCTACAACTGAAACTATTAGAATTACACATCCTATTGAATTAGGAAGTGAAATTGATATTATTTATAATAGAAAAAATAAAGAAATATTAATTAATAAAAGCTCATTACCTAAGTATATTATTCTGCTAATCTTAGGACTGGTTTTAATTGGTATGTATTTTGTAGGTTTGTATATCTAATTTTTCTAAAATCTAAATTTTGTTTTTGACCTGCTTTTTAGCAGGTCTTTTTTGTTTCTATAAAATATAGTAGTATAAATAGCAAAGATGTGTTGACTTGCAACTAATAATATTGTATAATGATAATGTAATAAATTTTTATTTAATTCTATTTTTTAGAATTCTTCACTTTTTACTTTATGCTATTTTTTTAAAGGATATTGTAAAGTGAATTTTATTTAAAAGATAATTACAAATATGTTTTTATCTTTTTTACTTAAATTAAGTTTTAAGTAATGAGAGCTATTGCGAAATGGTTCTAATTTATTAGATGTTTTATATTAGTCTTTTGACTATTTTAAAATAATCTATTTAGTTATATCTACAATATTTATAATTGGTTTGCAACGATACTGATTATTTATATTGTTTTTATATATTTTTAAAGACTACATTTTTAGAGTTTATTTCAACTCATTGAAAATGTGGTCTTTTTTTATGTAAAAAAATGAAAAAAAGAAAGGAAAATAAAAAAATGAAAAATGAAAAAATAATGAATGCGGTTGTACCAACCCAGAAAAAAAAGACTTTATATTCTATTCTAAGACAGAACAGAATTAAAGTTTATGTACATAGTGGAGTATTCCACTGCGATGATGCAATGAGTATTGCAATCATTAAAATGTATTTGGAAAAATTCAATCCAAATGCAAAACTTATTGTTAAAAGGAGTAGAAATATTCCTTTAAACTTTAGAGGCCTTGTGCTGGATCAACTTCCACCAGAAGATTTTAAAGGTGTCTATATTGATCACCATAATCCAGATGAACAAATTAAGAAAGATTATTCAGATCTTCCTCTATCTGTTACAGAAGGAAATTATCTTGGAGAAATAACACAAGCTACTTGTGGAATTCTTTGGGAAATGCTTGGTTGGAAAATAACCAGACACCACAAGGCTACAGGCATTCAAGGTATGTTTGCCTTGATTAATGCCGAAGACAACGGCGAAGAAAATAAAAATGGATACAGAATCCATGGTTCACTTTCAGCCATTGTCAGAAAATTAAATCCAACTTGGTTGGAAAACAATGCTGACGAACAGTTTGAAAAAGCTGTCCAAATTTGCAGACAAAATCTCGAAAGAGAAATTGCTGCAGAAGAAGCAGTTATTAAAGCCACTGTGTGGCTAAGAAAAAATATAAAAAACTTTTCATATAGAGGCAATAAAATTGCTTTCATTGGTGATTTTAAACCTTCATGGGGTTTTTTTAGTGAAGAAAAGCCAGATTATTTAATTTGGCAAAATGAAAATGGGGAATATATGTGCAAAAATCTATTTGGACATTTTTTCCCTACAAAGTGGTGGGGTAAATCAACTGAGGAATTAGAAGAAATTACAGGAACAGGATTAACATTCTGTCATGCTGGTGGTTTCTTAATTTCTTGTACAGATTTTCCATCAATGAAAGAAGCCCTAAAAATAGCAATTAACTATTCTCAAGGCCATTTTTGCATTTATACAAATAGTTATGGTGAAGACAATAAAGCCACTCTTAAGAGTTGGGATTAGTTTCTTCACTATACTTTAAAACAAATAGTCAATCATTTTAGGAGTCCACACACTCCTTCCCATCTGGGTAAAGTAATTATTTTATTATGCTTTCCCAGTGATGGGGGGAAAGTGTAAGAAAGGATTTTTAAAATGAAAAAGAATATCAAAGAATATGTAGGTACACTTCTAGAAGCTATTGAAACAAAACTAGCTGATCCTCAAAGAGAAACAGCTAAGAAACTTGTTACAGACTTCTTAAACAACTGTAACGATTATGTTACGGCTGTTTATAATATGGAAACAAGTATTCAAGTCGCTCGTTTTCGCCTTGATGACGAAGAATATCGAGAAACAATTATGCGACTCGATAGAAATAGAAAGACCTGCCATAACTGTCTAGTAAATTCTGTCAACATAATTAATCGTATCGCTGATATGGTTAATTATGAACATATCCTTGAAACAAAGGATGTGGAAGAACGACAGAATAGACGAAATTGTGGTAATCTTGCCATTGAAGTTGTTAAGGCATACTTCGATGCGAGAATTATTACATATGCTTATGACAAGCATTGATAGTTTCAAGTAATCCAGCAAACTCCTCTAAGTTAACTCTTAGAGGAGAAATATATATTTAAAAAAAAGGAGACTTATTATGAGTAATTTTATGAGTGAACAACTAACATTAGGTGAAGTGCTAAAAGTGGCACGATACCTAAAAAAACAAGGTCTTTCTCAGAAAGAAGTTAATGATTTTCCAATCTATATTGGAAATGATGATGAGTTGAATGGAATACATACTGCTTGGTGTGTACAAACCATTTCACCAAATAGCAATGATACTGATGATCAATACTATAAAGAAATGATTAATCAGGATCGTTGTAATATTGAATTAACAAGAGATTCAATATTGATTTCTTGAGAGAAAGGAAAAGATTTATGAATAGTTTAAAAAAGAAAGTTTTCATTGGAAAGCCAGTAAACAGGTTTTCTGAATATGGAAACAAAGTAGTAGGTCAACTTGTAATTATTGATAATAAAGCTTACCTACTATCTGAAAAAGGTGAAAAGCTAACCACAATTAGTCCACTAACAGGTAATGCAATTACTCAATTTGTTGAGGTGGACGAAAATAGTTTAGCTGAAGCATAAATATTAACAAGGAAGTGAAATAGTTATGAAACTCACTATCAATGGTGAAATGGACAAGAAAGAAGCTGAAATTTATGTTCAGCAACTTAAAGAAAAGTACCCAGATAGGATGTTCAAGACTATCGACTTAACAGTTGATGGCGAATATGTAAATGTAAGTTATACATATGACGAAGTTCCTTTTGAAAGAATCAGAAGAATTACTGGTTATCTTGTAGGTACTCTTGACCGTTTCAACAACGCTAAAAGAGCTGAAGTTAATGATAGAGTTAAGCATAGCTTAACAAAATGTTGCTCAGCAGAAGATTTAGAATAATTTAAGTTTAAGTAAAAGCTTAAATTATTAAAACACAATAAGTCCTATTATTATAGCTATATTTAGCACAATAGTAGGGCTTTTTGCTTTATTAAGGAGGAAAATATGCCATTATTAAAAACTAAACTTAAAAACAAAATTGTTAAGTTAAATGCTTGTAACAAACAATTAAACCTTGAATTTTACCTTAATAATATTATTATTAATGGTTCAAAAAGAGGTTGCAATGGTTTTGTATTAAATACAGACAACAATGTTTGTGTGTATGTTGATACAGAAGAAAGCTGTATGGCTTCCCTAGAAGGCAAAATCATGTACAGATATGCCGATAATATTAAAGATTATCGTGGGCATAGAAATAGATTTTGCTATAGGGATGACTTAGCTAAAAGTGTTTTACAGTTACTTGAAAAACCAGACAATTGGCATCAAGTTACAGTTATTCAAAATGGCAAGAACAACAATAACATAACTGTCAGTGAAGGCAGTGTTGTTAATTTTAATTTTAAATAAGAAAGGAATTTCTTATGATAACTTTAAGAAAAATTAAATAAAAGGAGGGTTTTAATGGGTGTTGAAAGACTAAATCACCAACAGGTATTGAAATTTTTGCGTGATGAATATGTGAGTGACATTAGTTTATGTGATGAAGCATACATTGACTCACTAAAACTCACACCTGAATATGTTGAGCATAACAAAAATGGTAGGTGTCTTGTATTACTACGAGATGATAATTGGAACTGGTATAAATGTACTGGTACAAATATGTTTTATGTATTGTAAGTGTTATTGAAGAAAATTAACTAATTAATATTATTAAAAAAATATGTTTATGTTTTGTTACATAATTTTTAGCATTACTTAGACAATTTAAGAAAGGAATTTTTGTTATGGAAAGATACAAAATCAGAAGAAATGAAGAAGGAAAAATGTTTTTTGCTGATGCAAGAGACATTATTGATCTTTGTATTACTAACAAAGTAATGCATGGGAGAATTGGAGACTATGTTTTCATTTACCATGGAGCTGGTCCAACAAGTCCAGAAGGCTTTTACAAGGACGATTATCGTTCTACAATTAAAGCCTTTCAAAATGCCACTCAAGACGATGTGGATGTTTTAATTAATGCCTTAGAAGAAAAAGGTGTTATGTACAAGCCAACTACTAATGAGTATGGCAACTATTTTGACTATGGAGAGATGGTCAAAACTAATGATTTGCCATATAGAAAGGATGTTGATATATCCATTTCAAATGGTGAATACAAAGTTTCCATTTGGAATGCAAATGACGGCAAGAACGGAAAATATAACTCTGATGAAAAGAATGACTTGAACTTCCTTCGCTTTTCAGTAAGTGAGAAAAATCGTACTGAATATGGTGACACTTTCTGGGACTTCATTCCAGAACTTTCAAACAGCACTAGAATTTTAGCTGATACTAGTGATGATACCTTATTCAAAATTGCGAAAGTAATTTTAGATAATGTTACTGTATTGTCTAAAATGTACAATAAAAAATTTATTGGCGAAAGACTTTCTTTGCTTAGAGCCGATAATTTTGAATCTTTCAGAGTTAAGTAAAATTAAATATGGCTATAACAAAAGAAGAAATTAGAGAAAACTTTTGTGATTTGGTTTACTCTGAATTAAGGGATGAGCCAGACAACACAAAAGCAAATTTAATTATTGATGAGTTCGATAAAGTTATTGAGTTTTATGAAAATAAAATTATTGAACTTTTTTATAGTTGAAAGGTTGAATAGTATGAAAATTACCATGTATAAAAACTATTCGCCCTTTGGACCTCTTTTTTTCCTCAGTTCAATTTTAAGACTTGAACGACTGAAGAAGGTGAAATTGTTAATATTTCACTTGCAGTTGTAGAACTAAATTAATTAAAAGCTGTATGGCTGAAAAGGACGATAGATATGACTAAGGATATTAAAGACATTAAATTAGTGTTTTCTGAAGAAACAGCAATAGGAGAACCTGTATGCTGGTTAGATCTATCAGACAACACTGCTATTAAAATTACTTATGAAGAAGACTATGGTATGGGTAGATTTTACTCAGTAGTACATTTCTGCACTGAAGAAGATTTTGAAGCAGGTCTTTATGGTGATATTGGTATTATCGATTCATTTGGGTGTGACACACTCGAAGAAGTAAGAGAAGTACTTCTATATCCTTCAATGATTGGAGATGCTGGAGTAATTTAAACTAAAAATATTTGTTTTAATTCACCTGCTATTTCTATTAGATTTAGCAGGTGAAAGAAAGGAGTACAGAGATAAATAATGAGTTATTATGATGTTGTAAAATCAACCTACAGCAAAGACTTAAATGTCAGAATAGACAGTGAACTAATTGTAGGTGGATATAAAGATAAGGATAAAGCCTGTGACAGAGCAAGAATGTTGGCTCGGCAAAGTAAACCGAGTAAATTGGGCGAAAATCAATATTATGAGGTTGAACAACACAATAGTATTAATGGTTCACTTGAGCATGTGTTTAGCCTAAATTAAGAAAATTGGGAGAGTAATGAAGTTTTCTTTTATAAGATTGGTCCTGTAAAACTCTCTTATAAGTTAAAATCCCACTTCTAAAATGAAGTGGAATAGAAAGGAAAAAAACTCCTATATGAGATTTAATGTGAATTGTATTGAAATTCAACAATAGTAATTATAATACAATTTGTCAAAGTGATATAAGAAAGGTTGATTTTATGATTATCAAGAATATTAAGTGGGATGTAGATTATCCAGAAGATTTAAAGACATTGCCAAAGGAACTTCCTTTGCCAGAACAATTTTATCCTCAAGATTTTGAAAATTCTGACGAACTTGATGAAATATTAGATGAAGTATCTGATTGGCTATCTGATACATATGGCTATTGTCATAATGGCTTCATTTTGGAAGCTACTCAAGAAGATATGAATAAGATTTTCTGTTTAGTTTCTTGTATGAATGGAGCACAAAAGCTCCAAGTGTACAATTTCATTAAGAAGCAATATGTTTCTCAAGATGTAGAAAATATTGCTAAGGAAAATAATATTGAATTATCAAAAAATGAAATTGATTTAATCACTAGCTGGTATGTTGAAGATTGTAGATATGATTGCAATATCAGCTATAATGATAACCTTATGTATCTAATTCGTGAGGCTAAAAATAGTTGAGGGGGTTTACAGGACCTATCTTATAAAACTCTCTTATAAGTTAAAATCCCACTTCTATAATGAAGTGGGATAGAAAGGAAATTCAAATTATGAATAAGAGTAATTTAAAATTAGATTCAAGCAAACAGTTTTATCCAACACCTAAAGAATTAGCAGATAAAATGGTTAATTCTATTAAGGATTGGAGAAAAATTAATACTGTTCTTGAACCGTCAGCAGGTACAGGTAATATTCTTAAAGCTTTAGCTATTAAGGAAAAAAACACCTACATGAGATTTGATGTGGATTGTATTGAAATTCAACCAGAACTTCGTGCAATTTTAAAAGAAAAGTTTTCAAGAGAAAATTACTATGAATTATCCTCTGAAGAAAAGCAACAATTGCTTGATCAAGCACCAACTATTGTTGGTGATGATTTCTTAAAGTTTGATACTTTTAAGCATTATGATTTAATCATAATGAACCTTAGATTGTCAAACCAAGTGCAACACTTTGATAAAAATAGTCAATAGGAGAAA
>ENA-OWPM01000107-OWPM01000107.1-human-gut-metagenome-genome-assembly--contig:-NODE-107-length-112025-cov-5.362508_pt1 | contig 112025 bp, 142 predicted proteins | sample MGYA00248267_ERZ651852 | MGnify/ENA primary metagenome ERZ651852 (study PRJEB26924, sample SAMEA4378228) | human gut metagenome | biome: human gut; feature: human-associated habitat; material... | reverse complement strand
TGGCAATGTCACTGAAGGCCGAGCCGTCAGTCCACACAAAGCAGAAAATGTAGTTATAGTCGTAATAGGCGGAGCGGAGCCACCACCAAGCCGTGCTGCCGGTAGCGCTGTGTCTATACGCAACCTTACTGTTACCTTTAGAATAATACTCATATCTCTGCTGATAATTCTGCTCGTAAGAGTTTGCATATGTACGACTGCCCTGAACCTCATATTCTGCAAGCAGCCATAGATAGTCCATAGTAGCAGTTACATAGGAACTCTGGTTCCCACCTCCGTTTGCGGTATTGTCCGTAAACTTAGTAACGGACTTCATGACAGCTCGCAAATCGGAAGGTAGTGCCGCCATCAGGCTGTTGGCAAGCGGGCTTGTCGGCGAGTTAGTGTTACCTAACAAGGTCTTGCGCATATAGCTATTATTCCAACCGCCACTATTACTGTTGTTTGGATTCATATTAAAATAGCCATTGCTACTCTGATAGTTGTTATATTGACTATCTACAAGCCCGACCATCTTCCCGCCAATTTTTCCAATTTGGAAGTGGATTCGGTTGCTTCCCTCACGAGAACTATTGTGATTAAACCCAATAATAAACGCATCAATGGAAAGATTGCTGAATGTAAAATTACCAACCTTACCATTGATTACGATGGTCTTGGTATCACCGATATCCCAATAGTTATCGCCCTGCCCGCTATCAGAAACTGTCTTAATAACAGACCAATCGTTCTCGTTCAGTGTATTGCTGACGAATTTAGCATTGACCGTCACGGTCTTGTTTGTCGGAGCATTGTAGTTATTGTCAGCCGCAACCTTAACTGTAATCGTAGTGTCACCACTCGTCTGATTTACATTGTGAACAGTAATCACATTACCGCTGACGCTTGTTGTCACAATTCCAGTGTTGTTTGATTGTGCCGTAATTGCGCCTGTGCCTGCCCGTGTTACGGTGATTTGAGCTGTCGGATGCTCCATATCCAGCGTAACCGTTGTGGGGTTTACACTCAGACTGCCAGCGGCCTTATTGATCGTCCAGTTTACCTGCTTTGCCGCAGTAGTCTCGTCGCTCCACATATAATCGTCCTTTGGAGTAAACGATGCGCTGTAAGTACCGGCGTTTGTCTGGCCTGTAACGCTCAAAGTCATCTTGGCTGTATCATAGTTACTCCAAGACGGAGTTTGTGCGCTGCCGTTATAAGTAAGAGATCCACTCTGAGATGGAACCGTGGCAATCACCATGCGGTTAGCTTCTCCACTTATTCTATTACTTGCGTTTACATTTACCGCGCCATCGGTAGTTTCTGGGAAGAACGACACATAATAGGTTGTGCCATTTGTAAGCCCAGTGACAACCAGAGGATTGCTTGCGTACTGATTTCTCGTGGTAACAGCGAGTGTGTATGCCGCATCTTCATCATCTGGGCTGGTTGCATATCCGCCGGCCTTAACCACAACGGTGGTCTTCTCCCATGTCGCAAGAGTAAGCCCATCTTCTACGATGGTAGCCGCTGGGTCTGTCCACTTCACCGCAAGCTTGCCGTTACCGGCAGGGGTAGCGCTCATACCGGAAACATTGCCCAAAACCGGGGCGTTAGGAGTTGCGGTAAATTCGCAATCTTCATTTTCGGTATAAGTATTGGTTGTTGTGTATGGGAAGAATTTATAGTAGTAAACCGTACCATCTGATAGTCCGCTATCGCAGAAATACTGATTCTGATACTGGTTGCGCACCTTGCTGTCTACGACAACCGTGCCGTCTCGTCTGCTTACTGGCATAGAGCCGGCTTTGCGAACAAGCAGCGTACCAGCCCATTCAGCCAGTGTAGACTCTGCTACAACCAGGTCTTCAGGGTCAGTCCACTTTACATATACCTTCCCATGCGATACTTTGGTGGTAATATTAGAAACAGCGGCGAGCTGTAGCCCTCCGCCGCCAGTTCCGCCACCTGATGGAAAGTTAGATACAATAGGCATTTAGATGTCCCTCCTTTATCCTAAAAGAATCACTACAACGGGGATGTCCAAATCGGGCATCTCGCCATCCGCCGCAATCGTAAGCTCCCCTTCGCTTTGCCCGATCACAGCAAACTTCGCCATTCGAGCTGCGTCCCGTTGTTCAATCGTTGCATTCTGCGCGACAGAGATAAATCCATTTTGCTCACTACCAAGCCCTTCCAGGGAAATGGTTTGCGTGAATGGTGAGTCAATACCGCTCCATGCAGAAGAAAGAAGTGTTGCGGTCAGGTTTCCGCTTTTCTTCGCCATAGTCCCAAGAGCTGTATCGATCTTGACCATGTTGGAGTTATCAGAACCATTTATCTTTTCACGCCACGCCTGAAACTTCGTGGAAGCATCATCTTCCAAATAAAGCCCATAATTAGGGGTCTCACTCATCGGCTACACCCCCTTTTAATGCAACAAGATAACTACGATTGGAATATCACAGGTTGGTACATCACCAAATGCCGCAATCGTTAATGTCCCATCGCTCTGACCACACACATAAAGCTCCGCTTTCTTTGCCGCTTCTAATTCAGCGTCGGAAATTGTTTGGGTAACGCCGGCAAAACCATCGGTATCAGCGGTGATCCCCTCAATGGCGACCGTTTGCTGGCCGGACACCCATGCGGATGCAAGCAGGGTTGCAGATACATCATTACTGCCTCCGCCCGGTTGGTTAATGCGATGTCTCTTCTGGACTCCGTTATCCTCAGAATCAATATAGAAACCGCCATCATCAGGGGTAAAATAGGCATACCCGTCGTGGAATGGGGTCACATCTGTAGAGATTCTGGAACTATCGCCTTTCAAAATCTTAAAAAGAGCCATTTATTTTCTTTACCTCCGTTCTACAGAGAAAATGAAAAGGGGCGGGTAATTCCCGCCCCCAACATGGGAAATCTCGAACTTGCTAACTTAGATTAGAAGCTGCCCCAAGTCAAAGCGTTTGTCACATCGCTCATGGTAGCAGCCTTGTTGCTGGTAGCATTGTACTCGGTGTTGAACACCAGGTTATCCTGCTTGCCAGCCAGAGCTGTAGACAGGCCAGTAACCTTAGACTGTGCGATCTCAGGGATGTCAGCAGCCACCAAAGCCCGACGGGTAACAACAACCTTACCGTCAGTCTCAGACACAGCAGAAACAACCTTGCCGTCAACAGCGGTGTCCTCAACATCCAGTGCGGCAATGGCATTGGTGATATCAGACCCTACAGCCTTACCGTCCAAAGCAGCCTGCAAACCGTTTACCTTTGCAATCTCCAGAGTTGGGATATCGTCGGCCACCAAAGCACGACGGGATACCGCAATCTTACCGTCAGTCTCCACAACGGCACTTACGACCTGACCAGCCACGGCCTCGTCAGGTACATCCAGACCATTGATGGCGGTGGTGATGTCGGCGGGAGTGGCCTTAGCGGCCAGAGCGTCAGTCAGCCCAGCAATCTTAGACTGAGCAATGGCTGCGTCTGCGGCGATATCAGCGTCCTTGATGCTGCCTTTCACAGCATAAGAAGTCTCATCGCCAAGCTCACGCCATGCAGAACCGTCGTACACATACTCCTTAGCGTTGTATGTTACAACATCGCCCTTAGCCCATGCGCCCTCGTGTCCGGCAACAGTAGGCTCGCCCTCAGCAGGATCGGTAGTGGAGTTGCCCTCGTAGTGCATAGCACCAGACAAATCCGCCACAGCATTCTGCACATCCGTCATGGTAGCAGCCTTGTTGCTCTCGGCATTATAGGCGGTATTGAACACAACGGTATTCTGCTTACCAGCCAGCGCAGTAGTCAAACCTGTTACCTTAGACTGGGCAATCTCAGGAATATCATCGGCTTCCAAAGCCCGACGACTGACGGCAATTTTACCATCAGTCTCAGATACGGCAGTTACGAACTGGGTTGCAACCGCAGAATCGGAAACATCCAAAGCGGCAATAGCATCGTCAGCGTGAGACTCAGCGGCGCTCTGAGCAGCAGAAGCTTTCTCATCGGCATACTTCTTAGCGCCCTTGATAGTATCGGCAGTGGAAACGTCCTCTGCGGTGCCAATCATAGCAGTCTTAGCAGCATCAATGTCGGTAGCTACCTGAGTAGAGTCTGCCTTACCATTGATCTTAGAAGCCAGAGTAGCCTCCAGGTCGGCCTCAGCCACCTCATCCTTGGAAGCCAGATCGCCCAAACCCTCGATAGAGCCTGCGACTACATCGGAAATCTTCTCGTCAACATACGCTTTTACATTGGCATATGGAGTACCCTCGTCAGAGTTACCCAGCTCACCAATAGCAGTGGAAATTGCGCTGGAAACATCAGAAGCGGTGGTATAAGTAGCGCCCTTAGTCAGAGTGATCTTACGGGAACCGGCATCGTATGCGGCAACAGTCACGGCGTTACCATCGCCAGTTACCTCAATAGAAGTAGCGCCAGTGTCAGGGTTAATTTGCACCCACTCAGAGCCATCATACTTAGCCAAGATATTCTCAGCGGTAGCATAGTACAGAGCGGTAGTGCTTGGCTTCTTGATAGAAGACAAAGCAGCAACATTGGCAACCTCCTGGAAATCGCCAATGCGAATACGGGCAGAATCGCTTACATCAAGATAAATAGCCCGCTCATCTGTGGTTACATAGAAAGTACCCTCAGCATAAGTTACAGGTAGATTAGTCAAAAGACCTTTCTTAAAAGCAACAGTAGCCATAATTTATATTCCTCCTTATAAAATAAAGTCCCAGCGGTCATTCCGCTGGGCTATTTCTTACATTTCTTGCCATGTAAAAAGATTTGCAATAGCGGTTACATCGCCTTTTGTTGCAATCTCGTGGTTGGGGTCATCCGCAACATAACCATCGGATGCTTTATCCTCCGCATTATGATAGAAGATACCCTTGCGATAAACATTGATACGGGAGCCGATCCAGTTGCCGTCTACATTTTTGTCGGCGTAGATCTGCGCAACCATGCCGTTCTCGCCACCATTGTTCACGCCCACAAACGACTCAGTGCCGTCCTGGTGGTGGTATTTTGCGCCGCCGCCTGTAGGCTCGTTGATGATGATCGCCTTACCGCCATCGTCGTTCACGATCTCTTCCACAACAAAGTCGCTGGTATCAATCAGATCCTTTGTTGGGATATAGATGTGGGAAGCGTCAGGATCGCTTAGGACAAGCTCAATATAGGTGTCTCCGATTGCAGCGCCAGAATATGGGTTGTCAGCCTCTGTGACCACCTTTACACTACCGCTCTGCACCACGAGATCCTTCGGGATGTTGATTGCGTCTCCAACATAGCTATCGCCAGAAGCAGTAGACTTCTTCAGACGATATGTAGCGGAGTACCCCTCTGTTGCGGCACTAAGCTTTTCAATGGTGTAAGAGTCGTTGTTTGCCAGCGCAAACAAACCATCATCCTTAATCTCGATGATGTTTCCCGCCTCTTCGGAAACTTGGACACCAATGGTTTTACCGCCACTTCCGTCATCCGCGATTAGGATTGTCGCGTCTACCGGAGTAAGACCGGCGATGGTTCCAGCGACAAGCTCGTCCAGCTTTACTTTGTCCTCGGCGGACAACAGGCCAGCAGCGGTTTGTGTTGCTGCACTACCAGTGCCGAACAGGGTATCGCCCTTATAGATTTCCTTGGTGTCGGCCAACCAGTACAGAGTATTGGTATCTTTCTGCTCCAACGCATTGTAAAGCGATTTTGTACCGACCTTAAAAATTACATTAGCCAATTCGATTTCCCTCCTTTACAGCAGAATTTCTTATATAAACACTCTCTAAGAGTTTATATAGCGTTACATTTTCTCCCACACATAGTCGGAGACAATTTTGCTATCGTCGATTCCAGACCATTCATCGTGCGGATTTAGGTCTACTGGATCTGGGACTTCGCCCGGTTCGTCCTCAACCGTAAAAGACAACACTTTCTGATCTGAGATATGTGGGACATAAACTGCGCCGTCCTCACCTACGACATTCCCGATATTTTTCTGAGTACCGTCGCTCAATGTGAGAATCATGTCGCCGTCTTCTGCAAGCTTGGCATCAACCACTGGATTGCCCGTTACAGTTCCCCCACCGCCTCCGAAAGAAGAGTCTCCGAAGAATGGCAAATCAGCCATCTCTAACACCCCCTTTAGTACATGTAATAGATGTTTACATCCTTAGCTTCTTTGAACACCAGGCTTGTAATATCAACCTGATCAAAGCCAAGCTCAAAAACACCTGTTACAATCGGAATTTCACTCCCGTTAATAACTACCTCCGTTCCAGGATCGCACTTAATACCAATCTTCTTGATTACCATGAGATCCGTAAACGCAAGTGTGCTGTTTTCATGTGCCGCCAGTTCATTTTGCTTAAAAATATCAAGCATGTTTACATTGGCGGTAGTAGTTCCATTAAAACTACCAAGCGTTCCTTTCGACATATTAAAACCCCTTTCAAAATCATCATGCCAAAATTACATAATCCAATTCATCCAATGTAAGTTCGTCATGTTCGTTCAGTGCTGAATTATCCATATCAGAAAGCAAGCGATATCTCATCATCCCGACACCAAGTTCAGAATGCAACTGCGCTTCACTCTCTTCCGGGAAAATAAAACACTGTAGGATATTCCCTACCTCCAAAATAAGATTGAGGAAGCTTTCATACGTCATGAACTTCTTAGACTCCACGCCATTATTCTCTACGCTTAAATACATGGAACTATTGCCAGTTCCAAGCGTGTACCACATTTCAAAATCAGCGGAGAAGAGAAGATTCATCATCGCCTCTCCTTCCACTGACAAAAGGTAGAAAAGATTTGGATTACTTGTGTCCAGAACAACTTCCGAATCCCCTTCAGCGTTTACAACCGCAGCAGTGGATACATCTGCGTCCAACAAAATATCATCCTCAAAATTTTCCAACGCCTCTTTCAAGGTGGAGGCGGGAGCAGACGAAAGCTCCATTTCTGTTGCGCCAGATCCAAGAGATTTCGCAATATCGTATTTCAACGCACTTGTCAAAAGCTGAGTAACATTTTGAAATGTGTTGAATGTCTCTTCATGCACCTCTGTCTCGTTCGTGCTCAGCACAGCACTGGTCGATCCGCCAGTTGGCTTAGCCGCAAATACTTCAAGCTCTGCACCAAGCTCCATCCCATTGGAGAAGATATTGTAAACACGCTCCAGCAAGTCATCAATTTCAGACGATAGCTGCACATCGCTGTCGCCAATGATGTATTTCTGCAATGTCAGATAATTCACCATGGCATCAAGGTACATTCTGTTATAGATAATAAGTCCATCACGATAAGGCAAATTGCGAATGATCAGGTCAAATTCGGTTAGTCGTTTTCGGAGATAAATGTTATATGTTTGCGCCATTTCTCCACCACCTAACTATTTACTTAGGCGCTGGGGTTGCTTAGAGTTAGAGTCAAGCTATTCGCTTTAATCGTGACGATGGTAGCAGCCTCAACATTACGAGCTGTTGACAGGTTATCGTACATGAGCAAATTACCGCCCTCCAACTGGTCGTAAATAACAAAGTGTGTCATTGTTCCCCAGTTTGAAGTTGATTCGTCAAACGAAATCGCCTGCTCGTTGGTAATCACGCCGTCGTCCGGCTCACTCAGGTTCTCAAGTTTTACACGATGATAGCCAGAGTTAGAAAGAGGTTCCGTTACACCGGTTCCGCCCACTGCTGGTTGTGTAGAACTTAGGCCAATGTAATACTCAGTTGGCAAAGCAGGAGTTTCCTTTGTCTTGAACAAATTCCCCATCACTTGATTCAAAAAGTATGTAGTGTTCATTTTATTTCCTCCTTATAAGTTTGATTAACTTATTCCTTTTGAGAAACTTAACGAATTACCGCCTTGTCGATATTGTTGGTAATCCCTAAGATCCCCTGGCTTGGGATATCTGTTTCACCAGACATATCCTGAATGGTAATCTGGTAAATATATTTCCCATACAAATTTACGGTCTCTTTTGGAAGCAGCGTAACCGCAAGTACGCTCTCAATCCCGTCGTCGTCTGCAAGCACCGTCATAGATTTTGACAATACTGGCGTTCCAGTTCTATTAACCGAGTACACGATTGAAAAAGTTGCCTTTGCTCCAGAAGCGTTAAATACCCTGCCCGTATCAGTAAATAGGTGAAAGCGAAGATCGTGTGTCTCTCCACCTACAAACGAGATCTCAGGCAAATTATAAACCTTACTAATCATGATCTCCCTTACCCTCCTACATTAACTGGGAACTCGCATGTAATATCCAATTTGCAATCCCCAACGACTTCCAAGGAGTTATCTCCACACACCAATTTGAAAAACTCAAAATTAAAACATGGATAGAGGTTAATATCCATGTTGTTCGTGATAACCCTATTCTCGTTGTCAATTTCAATCTCCAAAAAATACGATTGTGGAAGACCAGTAAAAGCAAAAGTTCTATCGTTATCTGAATGGTTGATAATTTCGATACTGTCAGTTCCGTTTGTGGTAATTTTCAGCTTTGGATAATACCCACCGCGATAACTTCCAAGGTTTCTAAACAAAATACTTGTATTCCCCTGGCATGTATACGAATAGGTAATAGGATATTGATAGGCAAATGGGGAATCGCACCGAACCGTGCATGAAAACGCGATTGGGAGATTCCCTATTTCAACCATCTCCAACTCTTCAATGATACAACGGTATCGAACCTGCTCCATATCATCCTGCTCAATCTCCAGCCACTTGTACCCATCCAGCGGGGATAGCCAAGAACTGATCGCCTCTCTATCCCAGGCATCAAAAAAGCCGCCTGAATTGGCTAACTCTTTATCAGCGCCAAATACCATCTTAAATGACAGCGGTTCATTTTGTGTAACACCATAAAACAAAGGCCGATATCTGTTTGCAACCCTGTCCTCTAAAACATCCGATGCAACAGAGAATTTTCCCTCTCCAGGTGTTACACCATTAACCTCATATAGTCTTAGGCCAAACTCCGTACATGGGATTCCATCATATACAAAGTAGTCACCCCAAAAAGCCATAACACCACCTCCTGAGGGTTATTTCTTTATTCAGCTTGTTCAGTTGGTGCAACCGGCTCATCATCTTTGTTGAGCGTATTTTCAATGTTAATCTTCGTTAGTTGAGCCGCAACGCCCTCCAATAGATCGATTGCACCGCCAAGATTAAGAAGATTATTTTTCCCTCGTACATCGATATTGCTCAACACCATCGTAGCCGTATTGATTTTTTTGATAATATCTCTCATACTTCCTCCGTATTATTTTGCAAGTAGATCTGAAATCACCGATCCCAAATCAATGTAGTCTCCATCAACCATAATGTGGATATCATCTGGAATCCAAATTCCATCGCCAGCTCGAAGCGCCATACCCTTGTCGGCAACAATGGCAATACCCTCGATAGACTCGATATAAACCAGATTGGTTCTGTTCACTCCGTCGCTACCGTATCCGTCATAGATTACACCATAATCGCCGAACAAGAAGTCACAGCCTTGAATCGTACCACCTTGGATATAAGCACCCTTAATCATTGGTGAGGAAACCAACTCATCGGTAATGACCGTAGAAGAAATATTACGGATTTCTTTCTCCGTCCACATATTTTCACTAAGCCAGTCGATATCCTCATATACATAATCAAGTTGTGTGTTAATTCTATTAAGTCGTGTGTCCATATCGCTTTCAAGATTTGAAATCTGCGGGTTTGTACCAAGTTGTGTAACAGTGTTCCAATTGATTCTTGATCCAGATCCAAGCGTAATATTTCCGTCCATCGTAATATTGCCAGCACTATCAATAACAAGAGTATTCTTGCTTCCATTGTTAATAGTCAAACCACGCAATTCCAGATAGGTCGGAGAGAATTTATAACTTGATGTCAGCATACTTCTTCCACTTAAATCCTGATAATCAGAAGCCTGCACAACTCCTTTGAATCTTCCGCTTGCGGCTACAAGCTCCCCGCTGAATGTGCCATCACAGCCCTCCAGAGTGCCTTTAATATGGACATTACCATTGATATCAACCCAGAAGTTTGCATTGTCCTCATTGATTGTATATTCGTCGTCGGAATATAATGGGTATCTTCCGATGGCAAAACCTGAGTATGGATTCATCGTAATTTGAACCTGATTGCCATTGTAGATATCAAAAATGGCGTTATGCAAAGAAGCGCCATTCCCGTCTACACGGAAAACAGACTGCCCTCCATCTTTCTTTGCACTCTCGATAATCATACTGCTGCCGGCCAAAAGCTTACCAATCAGGCTGTCTGCGATAACACCGCTCATAATCCCGCCATCTTCGGTTTTTATCTGACCAATCGCCAAATTTGCGGTTTCCCAATTATCTGTTGTGAACATGATTTGCCCGTTGTTCATCCAGATTTCATATGGGTCATACTCCGTTGGCGAATCTTCTTTCCGCTTTCTTAGCCGCAATCCAGATTCGCTCCAAGAGATGTCCTGACCGGTTGATGACAAGATATTATTCTTTGCAATATCAAGCGCTTCTTTGGTGAACTTACTAAGGCTGGTTTCGGCACCGCTATTGACAAATTGGCTGTATGTCCATTTCCCGCTGTCAAGCGTCTTCCCTGCCGTATTGCTTTCCTCAATCAGATCTGTAAAATTAAACCCGTCTCCGTTTGCATAATATTTGCTGGAAAGCTCAACTTCAAATCCAGTCAAATCTTCAAACGGAATCCTTACGGACACAAGATATGGGCGCATAACTTCGCCATTTGATCTTTGCCAGTATAGCCGGCTACCAAGTTTCAAGCTCTTCTTAAATGGATCGAACTCCGACATAGCGAGGAAATTTGCCAAGTCCAATGTGCATGTATAGGATGGATAAGACACCCGCTCCATCAACTCCATGCCATAGTCAAGCAAGTCCCACTCTACTGCTCTTTTTTCGTACTCCGTTGTGCTTCTGGTAAAGTACAAATCCGCAGTGCCAATCTTAAAGGAAACAGAGCTACCCTCTTCAATTGCTCCGCCCACACTGGAATCCGGCACAACATTGGATGTGACCGTACTTCCAGTACCGGCAACCGACACGCAGCCGCTTGGGAACGACTCTCCGTTCAAAGAGCCGGCAGAAAGTCTTGCGGTAAACAACAAATCGTGGTCGTCATCAAAATCAAGAGATGCCCGGATGATTTCAGCGTCCAAGACAAACCCTGATGTTGAACATCCGATATGACCACCAACAATAGAATAAATATCTTTGCCGGTTTCATTTACGACTTTAGTAACTGTTGCGTCTGTGATATTGAAAATCGAGCCAGACGCAGGGATGCTCTCACCAGCACTGTCAAATGAATCTACCTCAATTGCCACAAAGGAATCCTCTGAAATGGAATCTTCTTTAAGATAACGGTCAATTACTTTGTACTCATTTTCTGTAAAAAAAGCACTCAGTTTTGTTATCTCATTGATAGCCTGCATCTTTTCATCAAGCTCGTCCACTTCGGCCTGAATATCAGCAAGAGAATTCTGTTTTGCAGAGATTTCTCCCTTTTTAACAGAGATATCCTGGTTTACTTTGTTCAGATCGCTTTGGCTCTTCAATCCTTGAGCAATCGCCTGAATCGTAGTGGCCTGGATATTCTCAAGACTTTTTAATTCTCCCTCCAGCGTTGTAATTGCCGCCTGCTCTGTAAGGAGCTGGGCTGTCTTCAAAGCCTCTTCCACGGTGTAATTGAAATATGTTCGCTGGTAAGATTGAAATGTTTCTTTCCAGTTGTTATATTTGTCGATAATATCCTGCGAGAAATAGTCATGGGTCATAAAGTAGTCAAGGTTAATCAGGCTCGTTGTTCCCATGGGGTTCACACTTCGGATATCAACATTATCCGCACCGTAAACACTTAGTTGTGTTACAATGCTTTCCGTGTCCTCTTCAACTGATACCTCTTTGATTAGGTTACTGAGAGAAAATAATACTGGTGTTGTCTCCGGCTCGTTTTCGATATCTCTTACATAAATAAGCCGGTTGTATGTGTCAAAGTCAAATACACAGCCGTATGACTCCTGCAAATCTGACTTCATAAAATTATAGATATTTTGATCACCGCTATCATCAAAGGTGCGATACTTGTCAATTAGGCTGGCATCAACCTGCCCAATCTTCCAAGACGGCATAAGCTCTAAAATCATGCCGATAATCGTACCCTTCGGTGCAATTGGGTTCCACAAATTATACGTTCCGGCAGTAAGCACAAGTTTCTTAAATGTAAACTCATACTCCAGAGAATAAGCGGTGCAGGTTTTTACCTCTCGCACACCGTCGCTATTTGTTTTAGGATCTACCAGAAGAAATCTTCCGTAATCCTTTAAGTCAATGATTCTCATTCCAACTACTTTTTCATAGTTCGGAGTTGCTTTGCCGTCTACATACCCAGGAAGATCGAACGATAGCGTTGAGATCTCGTTATAGCAAAGATCCGCTTCTACATTAAAAGCGTAGCCCAATACACCGATTGGCGTATCATCCATGTTCTGCAAAATAAGTAGAGGCTGCTCTTTCACATTGACCTTTGCAAAATCTACAACCATGTTCAAAGCCTCCTTTTTATAAAATGAGCGGCCACCAATTACGGTGGCCGCATGTTCTTATCGGAGCATATGACTTCCTAAACTATTCTTCATGCCCTTGCGCTTTGCAGCGGTCATGAGCTTATCGATTGTACGATCAGAATAGTATTCAGCCAATTCCTTAGCAGATTGCGTGTCCGCATTCTTAACCTCAAAATGGTTTTCAATGCTAATTGCTCCCATGGAATTGTCGGCACTCTCATTGTTAATGACAGACTGAATTGCATCGCTGGTTGTGTCTCTTGCGGTAGCAAGACTACGCACAACAGAGTCTACCACGCCAGTAATCGCACTACCGATTTGTCCAAGCAGATTTTCATACTGCTGACCGGTAAATACAGCCTCGCCCTTCTGCAACTTAGCGAATACCTCGTTGCTCTTCAGCGAATCGTCTCCAACAATTCCACCATCATGATAAATGTACTGCCGATATTTCTGGAACAATTGCTCCCCGCCAACTCGATCCACATACCATACGCCATCACTACCACGAACGGCATTGATTCCATATGGAGCAAGCAATTTACCAAGTCTTAGGTTCTCGTCTGCCAGTCTCTGCTTCTCTTCGTCAGAAGCCGATCCCCATGCCTGACCATTGGCATACATTTCAGAGAGAATACTGCTAAGTTCCGCATCCTCCTGTTGCTGATCCAAAATGGCCTGCTGCTCATTGGCGATATCGTTGTTAATGCCATTTAGTGCAGATACAATACTGCCGTATTCCTGAGCGGCCTGCATAGCGGTTTGCCACGCAGATGTGATAGAGTCCTCGCCATCAATCATGTCTCCATACTGACGGTTCCACTCAATCAAATCTTGATACAACTGATCCCAGTCTGCATCAATGCGGGCAATGGCGGCGTTATACACCTCTTCCTCAGTGTCAACCGTTGCCTCTACCTTGGCGATTTCATCGTCCTTGGTCTGCTCAAACTTCTCTGCCTCTTTATCCAGCGCATCGACCTGCGCATCATACGCATAGTCGGCCTGGTAATCAGCAAGATCCTGTTGAAGCTCGGCAAGCTCCTGTTCCAATTGCTGCCGCTCTGCATTCGCCTCCCGGCTATCATCACGGCTTAGCTGATTGATCTTTTCTTGTACTTTTGCAATTTCGGCAACCCGCTCAGCGACTTCCCGCTCGTAATCCTCTTCATCTCTGGAAACCTCCAATGACTCTTTCTTCAAATCAATGATTTTCTGATAATCGTCAATCTGTTCTTCCAAAGCATCAACTTTATCTTCGGCTTCCTGACGCACCAGCTCCATTGTCTTTTCAATGATTTCTGTAATTGCGTCTTTCTGTTCGTTATAAATGTCGAGCTGAGTTTCACGCAGAAGTTCAGTGTACTCCCGTAGGGTTAGTACGCCCTGCTCAAGCAGGCGGTTCAATGCGGCAATCTTCTGTCTCAGGTAATCAACTTTTGTAAAATCGAAACGATCCCAAAGGTCGAAATCATCTGCATACTCAATGAACTCATCAAACGGTTCAAGGACATTATCAACGATATCGTAATCGCCAGAAAGGTTCTGTACTGCAATACCTTGTGTTTCCAGATAAGCAACAAGCTCATCCTGAATGCTCATCAAATCCTCTTGGGATGCGGTTCCAGCCTCAACAGCATAGCTCATCTCAAGATAAGAGGATGCCAGATCATACAATTCGGTTGAACTCTGAACTGCGGCAGATCCAGCTTCCAAAGCTGCTTCACGAGCCTCTTTTGATTTGTTGACAAGAGAAGTGATACCAGAAATAATTGCGTTAATAGCAAGACCAATACCAAGACCGATCAGCGCATTAAGCGCTGTATTAAGTACCTGAACACCAATTGCAGCGGCCTTAGACTTAACACCCATAAGGGTAGTCTTTATGCTTGCCTGCTCCATTGAAGAGGCATATGCCTTAGAAGACACCGCCGCATCGTCAGAAACCTTTACGGCACTGCGCAGCCTATCACTGCCTTTTCCAATTGTATCATTCCATACAATTTGCCGTTGAGTTAGATCTCCCGTAGATGTTCCGAGATTTGCAATCTTACTATTATATTCATCCAAAAGCTTAATATCGTTATCAAGTTCAAGCTTTTGGGCGTTCCATGCAAACGCAATGCCTGTTCCAGAGCCGCCCCAGTTTTTCTGATCTGTTGTTCGGAACAAATTGAGCTTATCCAAAAATGGCATTACAGTAGCGAAAACGGCGGGTAATGCGCCAACCGTATCTACCAATGTCGTAAGCCACCCAAGCAAACCAGTACCAGCGTCAAAGACACCTTTGATCAAATCACTGCTCAAAATAGTGTTTGCAAACACCTCATATTGAGCCTGGAACTGTTGCTGCTTGGCCTGAATGCTGTCCATCCATTTCTCATGCTCTCTAACGGCAGACCCCTCAGCATTCAGCGAGGTGTCCATAACCTTAACAGCGTCGCCCATATTGGTAATGGCCGCAGCCAGGGCGTTACCTTGCCGCTTACCAGCCAATAGCTCCAGCAAAGCAGCCTGGTCGATATCGCTCATATCTTCCCAAACTTCGCTGATCCCAAGCATGATATCATAGGTGCTCTTGAACGTCTCTTCGTCCAGCATGATATCAAATCCACCGCCGCCGTCAACATTGGTCAGTCCAAGGATCTTTTTGCGCAGCGAAGCGGTTGTTTCAGCCATATACTCCGTTTCAAGGCCGGCTTCTTCAAGCTCCGTCTTCGCACCACGAATACGCATAGAAACCGTCTTCCACATTGTACCAACAACATCCGGGTCTTGGATAACATTGTTGGCGGCTACGATCAGAGCGATTGACTCGTCGATGGTGTTGTTTGCCTCTGCCATAGCGGATGCGCTTCGCATCATGGCCTCGCCAATGCCGCCAGACGAAATGGCAAATCGGTTGCCCACCTCGTTGAACTTATCAACGATACTCATAGTGTCGTCAACCTCAATACCAAACGCTTTCATAGTAGAAATGATAGAGTTGGTAGCACCTTCAATGCCATCTACCTCATCGCCTACTACAGCATAGATATTGGCAACCTCAGAAAGCTGAGAGGCATCTTCCATATTATATCCGAGACGTGCAAATGATGCTGTAGAGTCTACAAAATCGGCATATGTAGTACCAATCTGTACCGCCTTGTCAGCAGCGTCGGACAAAAATGCTTCGTATGAAGCGTCGGTTTCATCCGTTACTTTCATCAGCTCTGTCATAGCACTGTCAAGCTGAACCACTGCGTCATACAGGCCGGTTACACCGCGCATAACGCCGGCGATTACGCCGCCCAGCACCATCCATGAACCCATCTTTGCGGCATTTGCCTTTAGGTCATCCCAAAGCGATCTGCTGTGTTTACCGGCGCTGATCAGCTCTTGCTCAAACAGACGAATTTTAGCGTTAAGATTTGTCAGCTCTTTACTGCTGCTGATCATCTTTGATTCGTCAAAGAGCTGTTGCCATTTTGCCAACAGATTTGGATCATTTACAAATGAGCTATAAGTATTCTTCAGATTCTGAATACGCAACTGCGCAGTCTGAATATTTGAAGTCAGCCTATCTGCGTCAAGGATTTTACCAGACGCAGTATTTTGAAGCTTCATCTGCTTAAATTGCTGATTCAGCAACGACAACTGGTGTCTGTACGCATCAAGATCGGTTGGATCGAGCGCCTCGTCAAGCATTCGCTTCGCATCGTTTACAGCCGCCTTGAAATCAGCGCCGAACAAACCAGAATTTTGCCAACGCTGGATGTCAGTTTGCAAGGCAGCTTGAAGTTCGGCCTTTTTATTTGTAAATGTGGCTGCATTCAAATCGGTTGCCGCATACGCAGAGGTTTGAAGTTCCCGTGCGTATCTTTGCAAATCAGCCACCATAGAATTGATTTCTCGTTTATGATCCGCAGACAACGTAGTATTCGCCTTACGGAGTTCATCAATTCTACTTTTTACTTGTGTCAGCTTTGTTTGATACTGATTATACTGCTCCATATCGGCAAGCAGTGGCTTTGCCGTATTGGAGAGAGTCCTACTGGTAATATCCGCAATCTTGTTATCAATTCGGTTCAGATAATCAAGTGTTTTCTGAAGATTTGTACCAGCATTTTTATCAGACAAAATAGAGTTTTCCTGCACAAAGCCGCTGTATGTCCTTGAGCCATGACGAATTTTAGAAAGGTTAAAATTAAATCTTTCTACAACTCCATCAGCCTTAGTCACACTTGCGGTAAAACTCTGAATATCGCCCTGTGCGTCCTTAAACACATTGACAACATCTACACTGCCAAGCTTACTGAATTGTTTTTGGACACGAGAAACAATATCTCTTACACCAGTAAAATATCTCTGACCGTCCGCCTGTAATTGCGCAGCGTCAAAGACTTTGAGTTGTACCTGTCTCCCGCTATTTCCAGCAGAAGAAACCTGCTTAGCGATTGATTGTAGCTGGCTCTGCGTGGTTCTGATGGAAGTCTCATCAACGGCTACTTTCAGCTTTACTTCGTGCGATGCGCTCAGAGATTTAACAATATTGGACAACTGAGAGTCAAGCGATGTGACGCTATCGCCATCAATGATCGCTTTCAGCAGAATTTGCAGTTCATCCACGCACAATCACCTCACTTAAAAGTAAATTAACTTATTCCTTTTGAAATTTATCGCACTTTAATTCCGTGCTTTCTTAACCCGTTTTTCAAAGAAATCACATGCGCCCCAGACGCATCCAGACGATCAATTGTAGTTGCTGTAAACCGTCTTGGTTTTCCAGCCCAATAATCATACCCTGGATCTCCAGGTTGACCAATTCCATACTCAATAACATATGGCAAGCTTTTATTTACAGTAGCCCTTGCCCCACTTCTACCATTCAAATATGGGTTCGGATCTGTTTCGTTTACAACAGCCATAATGCCATTCTTTGCGGCTCCGCCCTTTATCACGATATTATCTGGATCTCCAATACCCTCATAATCGTATCTTCTTTGGTAGTATCCAGATGTCGGCATACTGTAAACGACATCATCAACCGCCTGTACTTCCTCTTGTTGTATAACCGGGAACACATCTTCTGTAAGAACTCTGTCTACAGTTTTTTGTAGATACGCCACAAGCTCTTTTGTGCTTTTGAATTTTGGCATAATCCCACCTCGCAAAATAATAAAAGGCGGGATTCCGCCTTTCAGTTAAAAGTATTTCAAATTATCTGCGTGTTCGCTGATCCATCCTCGATAATTCTTCTTCAGCTCGCACACAGCACATCTGTCGTCTTCTGCAAACCATTTCATGTATCGTACAAAGCCCGTGCGCTCTGGATTTTTGTATAGGTCAATCTGACCATCATGCCCAATCACAATTACCTTACAATTATCGTGGATTCGAGTTAAAACTTTCATCAGTTCGTCAAAATAATAATTCTGAGCCTCATCGATTATGATCACTTTATTCTCAAAGTTGACCCCACGCAAAAATGTGTGCGTTAAGCATCTGATATAAGCTGTCCCATTCTTCTCATTAAGAATGTTATCAAAAAGTACCGTATTCAGATTAACGCCAATCTTTTGTAAAGCCTCATAAAATGGCTCAAAATATGGCTCTGACTTCTCTTCGATAGATCCTGCAAGATAACCCTGCTTTTGCTCTTGTGTCGGGGAAGCGATATAGATGATTCCATCATAAAGCCCATATTCACAGAGCAAGTTTGCAGTCGCGGTGGCAATCGTTGTTTTTCCAGTTCCGGCTTTCGCATTACAAAACACAATCAGCTTTTCTGGGTTCCAAATTGCATCACGAAACTGCTTTTGATATTCGTCGCACTGAATACCATAGAATGGGTTATCATCCAGGGTAGTTGGCGGCTGTGGCTTAATTGGATATGAAATAGTATTCTTTCGCGCCATGAAGTGGCCTCCTAAATAATTTCGTCAAGATCTGTAACAATTTTATCTGCAACCCCATACTTGATTGCTTTATCGCTGAACATAAACCAATCTCTACGATAGTTGCGATCAATTAGGTCTTCTGGAATATTTGTGTGCGTCAAAATAAACTGCCGCACTTTTGCCTCGAACTCTTTTGTAAATTCCAGGTTGTCCAACACCTTGCCCGTATCACCTACCGCTCCAGTCGAGCCATCGTGAATCAAAATAGAGGTTGAGTCAAAGATATATCTCTTATGGCCTGCCATGAGCAAAAGCCCACCGCTGCTGTAAGCTCTTCCCATTCCGATAGTAATAACTGGTGTTTTGGAGAGTGAAATAACATTCGCTGTATACAAAGTCACATTTGCAGCTCCGCCATCAGAATTGATATAGATTTTGATTGGCTTTCGCTTTTCAACTGGCAATCCAGAATCCTCCTTATTCCATTTCAAAATATACATAGGAATGTCGATCATGCCATCGTCGATTAAGTCATTCCACAAAATCTCACGATCTTTTAATCTCCTATAATACTCAAGTAATGTAGGGGGGGGTAGTGTTGTCTCCATCAGATCTTCAACATCCATAAATTCATCTTCAAGAAATGCTTTCTTCATAAGCGCCTCCAAGTGTTTTAGTCTTCTTTACTGTTTCTGCTCTCCAAAAACGCACTCGCTAAGCTTTGAGCAGAGATCTCAGTATTTTGTGCCATTTTGCTTACGCTGGTCATAAACCCATCCATCTGCTCTGGATCAATGCCGTCAAACAATGAAGACATCTTAGAAACAAATTCAGAAACATCCTCAGTAATCTTCCGAACATTGCTTTGCTGCTCTGCGATCATCTTCTGCTCTTCAAATGCAATCCGCTCATCAATTGACCGCTGGATCATAGTAAACTGATCAATGTCGATATTGTCCAAAATTGCATTGATAATTCCAGTCGATGCCATAACCAGGTCATAGGTTTTGCTTTGCGACTCCGGCATAGTAAAGTTTGCGTAATATGTCATCAGGTTCTTTTTTGTGATAAAATCGCGGGCAATTGGCACAATCAGCATGTCATCTGGCATGATGCACTCCCGCACGACCTCTTCAATAAACCTCACTGACTCATCCATGGTCAAAAGTGGCTTTACTGTAAAAGTAAACACTTCATCTTCCCCATAATGGATCTCAATATCCTGCGGCTCTGTATTGAATTGTCCGCAGTATTTTTCCAATGCGTTAATGGAAATCTTATTGTTTTTCTTTGACATGAAGCGTCTTCCCTTCTATCTCAAAATGATTTACGGCATAATGGCCGATACATATAGCGTCAGACAAGTTATCGTTGTCTGTATCTATATGGAATTTTTCTTTTACAAACTGGATCGATAAAATTTTAGATTCTTTCTTGCCAGCATTTTCGAGGGTCTTTATTTTTTCTTTTACTTCCTTTGAAGTCCTACCACGTGCTTTACAATAATTCTGCCACTGCGTAGGAGCAACAAAGCTATACAGGTATTCGTTTTTCTCAAATAGATTAACGAGGACGCCCTGTAGCTGAGCAAGTTTTTTGAACGACTGAACATTTACACGCAATTGAATATCCTCGATAAACACAGCGGATATATCATGCTCTTTTATCAGTTCGTCAACTAATGTTTCTATGGCAAGAATCGCCTTTGCGTAAGTGTATTTCTTGTTTCCAAACGAAAATGTCCCATATGTTTCAAGTTCTTTTGTGTCGTAGTTAAATATCGCCCACGCTCCATTTCTTGCCTGGTCAATAGCCAGGATTTTAATAAAAACCATCCTCCGTTCCAAACAAAGAAAAAGGAGAGGTTATTCCTCCCCTTTCTCGTCTTCTTCATCAATAGGAGTCTCTACACAGACTTGCGGCTGATGCGCTTTTGAGATACGAACCTTTTTGCCCTTAATCTCATAATACACCTCTTCTCCAATGTACTTTTCGATTCCGCAATCTTTAGGAAGACAAATTTGAGTGTCTTTACCATTCAGAATGGCAATTACAACACATAGACCGCTATCAGTGGAAAGAACATCTTTCACATAAATCTTATATCTCATTGCCATACCTCCAAACCATTTTCAAAGAATAAGGGAGAGCTTTCGCCCTCCCTATATTCAAATCTATAACTCTTAATACTTCACCATTTGAATCATGGTGCCAGTATCAGAGTCGCGCATGATCTCGCATTCAAATGTGGTGGTAGAAGGATCGCCCTCGGCAGCAAAACCAAGCTCAAGGTTAGAGGTAAACTTCAGGTTCGGAATAGTAACCTGGAATGCCTCATCCTTACCGGTCTTCTGGTTGCGGAGCACGGTATCTCCAACAAGCTTGTATGTACCGCTGAAATGCTCTGCGTCGATCACATAGGTCTCGGCGGTCTCTTCACTGTCATAGTCGTAGTACACTACAACACGCTGATCCTTAGCCGCAGCAACCGTAAGCTCCTTGCCTGAAAGCTGAGCGCCCTCCATGTCGTACAGGGCAGTCTCTTCGCAGTCAGAATCATAAGGGTACACCAAGATCTTATCTGCTGTGGTGTTAGGCTCAAATGCCAGAGTAATCTTACCGGTGGAATCAGCCTTCAGCGGATACATGCTGCCCTTATTTACGCCGTTCTCATCATACTCTGTAGTCTGTCTCATACGAATGGTCTGTACGCCAACCTTACGAGCAATGCCAGAGATAAGTTCCAGGGACTTCGGAGAAATCAGAGCGTCCTCAATGGTCAGAGTGGCCTCCTTATTGATTTCCCATGTAATCAGCTTAGGGTTGCCCTTACCGCCTCTTGCGTATACTTTCTCAGAAGTTACGCTAATTGAAGAAGTCTTCAAGCTGTCAAACTGGATAACAGGCTTGTTTGTCTCCATATCATAGAGCACAACGTCCATGACTTCTTTTGCGCCAAATTTTGCGTTAGACATTTACAATACCTCCTTAAAAAAACTAAACAGCCTGGTTTCCCAGACTGTTCCAAACTACTCTTCTTCGCGCTTGATCTTGGTGATCCAGTGCGTGAGTTTTACATCTTCTTTTTTAGCGCCATGTAAAAGCGCTTGGACATTAACTTCATAATCCTCCATGATTTTCAGACGATTGAACTGATCATTGAATTGGTACAAATCATACTCCATGATTTCATCCATCGTCATTCCCATTCCACTTGCCAATATACTGACCAGATCAGCAAGCGTCAAAGAGGATTCATCTCCGCCGCTCTTTGCTTTCCGCCTTTTCAATCGCTCTTCTTTTCTCCGCTGCAAGACCCTACGAGCAGCCTCGTTATCTGGATTTTCTTCCTCTTCTTCTATCCCTTGTAAGCCATTTCTGAGTCTAACAATAGATTGGATTTCATCAAAATTATCTTTTGTGATCTCGAACCCATCTCCGACAAAAGAAAGCCTCTTCCCAGAAAAGGTAATCTTACTATGTGTGATTTTGGAAAGCCAAAACAACATCATTTGCATAGTCTCTTTATCATGAATCGCATTGCCGACCAGATAATTAAATGAGCCTATATCGGATATGTCCCTGCCAAGCAAAGCGCCGATATCGCTTTCATTCAAAGACATAAAGCGGATATCAGTATTGTACTTTGTATAGCCAATACGAGAAATTTCCTTAATTGAAATTGGGTAGATAGGAACTCCGTCAACAAAAATAGGATCTTTTGCGCACAATCTCAGATCAAGATCTCTTGATTCCAATGTTATTTCCTATTGAAATCCACTGTGCGATACACAAGTGTTCTCCCATGAAAATCCTCAGCCGGCGTAAATCTATCCCACGATTTAAGCTCCACACGACCAAGGCCGAACCCATTGCTCCCGTTAATCAGCTTGTCAACCTCAGTTGTCAGTAGGTCTGTCACAAGACCTTTCGGGGTTCTCATAGTCCTTTCATGGGCAATAATCCAAATATAGATATTGAAATCTGAGAATGAGCGATTGATAATTCTTGGGGCGATAACATCAAAGCAAATATAAGTTCCAACTTCAGATGTCTTCCCCACAATGAAATCATAAGGGAAAATATATTTGTAGGCCATTTCCTTTGCACTCATCTCTGGGGCTTCAGTTGGCCGAATCAAATCAATTATGGCATCGCACTTACAAATGCTCTCCATGATGGTATCTCTGTATTCAGGGACTTGTTCAAAATACATCAATACCACCCCCTAACCGTAAATACTGTTTTGCTCGATGCTTCGCATTCAGAGCTTGTGATTTCAACTGTAATCTCTTGTCCAATAAAATCACGGTTGTTCAGCGCATACAGCACAAAGCCATTTTGATCAACAGACTGAATTGTTCCAAACTCTGCGCCATCGGTGATTGTTACATCAAATGGCAATCCGCTCTGAGCTACACCGTCTTTGCAAATAATAACGGAAGATTTTAGTGTTTCTCCAAATATGATAGATGCGTCTCCACCATCTGGATTAACGCGAATTGAATAACCAATCTCTGACGGTTGTTCTGGCTTAGACAACTCCGATTTACCAAAATAGTCAGCCACCATCAATTCTTTGCTATCCGTCTTCTCGTCAAATTGGCTTTCAACAATTGTCCATTGAATCAGGCCGTCATCTTTCCCACAGGAATATCCGCCAGGGTCAACCTGCGCCAGACGATATGCAGTTGGGTTATCACGGTTTTTATCAATGAGGAACCTAAACCCACTGTCAAGCTTTATCGTCTCTTCGTTATATGGGATGTAAATTAAGTGCTGCGATGTGCCAAGCGTCAAATGGTCTTCAGATGTTTCACCAGAGCCATACTGCGTACTATTGATATCATAAACAGGATACTCAACAATTTCTCCGCTGGTCGGTGAAACAAACTTGATTGAATATTTGCACTGCCAAGCAATCGCTTTTTCGTACATCTTATTGTTATCCGGGAGCGAATAAACAAGCCACATTTGGCCTCTTGCCTTGATATACTGTCCGCTCCGAAGTGTCCCAATCTTACAAAGAAATTGACGCATCACACTATTGTTATAATTGTCCGCTGTCACACCTTGTATAATCGCACGTGCAGAAACCGGAGTAGCAGACAGAGTTTTCTCATAAATCTCTATTTCATCCGCAAGGGGAGAATCCAAAATTTCTTCAAATCCCCCTTGTGCAAATGCAGAGAATTCATCGCCCTCAAAACCGCTGTTAAACAAAGGTTGGGACATTAAATACCATGATTCTGGCATTGCAACCCCTCCTTAATCAAAGCAGTTATTTTTGAGTTTATGAAGCATTGTGTTCACTCTGCTAAGCTCACTATCAAGCTCTTGCTTCGTCACCCGCTTTGTTCCGTCTGCTCCAGTAACCTGAATATCTTTGGCATAAATACCGTTGAGAGCCATAACGCGGCTAAGTTCTCTTTGAAGGTAACTGACATACATCATCAAAGCAAGAATGCGAACTGTAGGGCGATCAAGCTTATTTGCAAACGACCCGCTTTCACTGTCGTATTCAAGCACAGTGCTTAGATCGAGTTCGTAATCTGCAATCGCAGTTTCTAACCACTGTTTCTCCAGGCCAGGATCGATCCTATATTTCGTTAGAGGCATGGAGTGAAAACTTGTTTCAATATCCGTAAAAGTAGTAGGCTGATCCATACCTCATCCTCCTTACTTAAATGGTGTTTGTGTCGGCAAACTCGTTAATTGCAGCCATCTTCCATGCGGCTACATCGTCTCCGCCGCACTCCTTTGCAATCTGGACAATCATCTTCTTTTCTGCCGGCGTGGTTACAAGCTCATTCAGCTTTGCATGAAATGCGTCTTTCCCACGAATCGCCAGAAGAGCCTTTACAGATTCCTCGTTGAGAACAACCGCATCCTGGGCAGACTCTTCTCCATATCCAAGAAGCTCCTTACGCTGCTTATCGTCCACGATAAACAAACGAGCGTGATCCCCCTGATTGGATCTGCCATCCCCTACAAACAGAGGATTGCCGCGCTGAATCTGCATCTGAACCTCAGCTACATCCAACTGGGAAAAATTCTTTGCATTTGCGGGGATGCGGATATCACCCACTCCATTTTCACGCTTAAAATAAAGCGCCCAGCTACACAGATTGTTGATTGCAACCTTATCTGTTAATTCCATATTTTCTTTCGCTCCTTATAAAAAGATTAAGGGGAGAGTATTTCCCTCCCCTTTTAGATAACTTAACTAATTCCTATTAAAGAGTAGGAACCTCGAAATTGGTATCAGACAGAAGACCAATCTGATCCTCCATGCCCTCTGCTACGCCGGCACCAATCTCCATATCGAAACGGGTCAGGTGCTGACGGGTTACGATATCGTCACCAGTCATAGTGGTCAGTCCGCCACGACGGAAGATCTGGAGAGGTGCGATGTTGCCCTGAGGAATGAAGAACAGCAAACCTTGAGGCATATAAAGCTCATAGGAAGTCTTGTCCTCATTCAAACGGGTGTAGTCAAGAGCGTTTGGCAGCTCCACCACATTAGAACCGTTGTAGAAGCTGAGCAAACCGGTCTTACGAATCTCTTCGGCAACCGCATCAGCGCCAAACGGAATGGTGGAAGCACCGAAAGTCTTATAACCAGCGAAATCATTCAACTGAGAAACTACAGCGTAATCGCCGCAGATATTGGTCTTGCCGTACCGACGCATTACCTTCAGCATATCGTCAACGGCAGTCTGGGTAATACCAGAACTCTCAGCGAAGTGCTTTACGCCTTTTGCGTTCTTCAGCGCATCATAAAGCTTTGCGATAACATAGTACACAGCCTTATTCTGCATGTCAGTCTGTACCTGAGCCATACCCTCAGCAACAGTTCCGTCAAAGTTTCCGCTCTGCAACTCACGATAGTCCACCGCATAACCGGCAGAAATGGTCTGTGTTGCAATTGGGTACTCACGGAAGCTGTGGGTAGCGAAAGGCACATCGCCGCTTGAAGCCTGGAAGCGAGAATCAATGCTCTCATACTTATAGGTCTTCATCATAGGCACGGTGTCGTAAGGAAGGGATCTGTATGTACCCATGAAGTTAAAAATCTTGATAGCCTCGATCAGCTTAGGCTCAATGGTAAAACGCTGAATTGCGTTCAGCTCAGATACTGCCTGATGATCGCCGTCGATTGCGCGGCCAGCCAACTCCTTGATATAGGCAACAGCCTTATCTACTACCTTACCGTCAACAGCGGGGTTTTTACCCTGTGCCAGAGCAGAGAACACCTCTACGATTGGAGAAGTGGCCTTTACCTTGGAACCAACAACAGAGTCTTTCACATTGTTGACTGTGTTAAGCTCAAAAATCTTATCCATTATCTTCTATCCTCCTTTTAGAAACAAAAATTCTTACTGAGCAACGATTTCAGCAAGAATGCCATCATCCATATATGCGGTCTTAGCAATTACCTTAAAGGAAACTGCATAGTCAGTTGCGTCAGCAACCTTCTTCACCAGGCCAGATGTGGTAAATACCAAAGCATCGCCAGCGACCAGGCCATCAGTCCCACCGTCAATCTCAAACGCAGCGAACTCAATCTCAAGTCCGTTCACGGTTCTCAGATCATCAGCGCGTACATACTCGCCGGCGTTCACCACATAAGTCTCAGGGCTGTTGTGAAGCTCAGGCTTATCATTGATGTTGGTGACAATGTGAACAATAGCCTTTGCAGCGGTATCATCCTCTGCCAAAGATGCGGTCTTTGCGGCGCGGTCAAGCACAACGCCCATACCTACTTTCATATCCTCAGTTGCCTTGCAATATGGGATATTCTGCACATTCTTAAATGCACCAATAGTCTTGTATTTCATTCCTTTAACCCTCCTTAATTAGCCAAAAATGTCTACATCGCCGTCATCTTCAGGGGAGTTCACACCGCCGAAAATGTCGGGAGCAGAGTTGTTCAATTCGACTGTGCGTGTCTCTTTGTTCTTACGAACCATCTCCACGCAAATCTTGCTTGTGATGCTGTTAATCTCAACTGACATAGGATCGGCCTTAAATGCCTCGATCTCAGCCTTGGCAAGATCCTGCTCTTCCTGGCTAAACTCCGCCAGAGCAGAATTCAGCTCAGCAATCTTCTTTTCTTTCTCCAGCGCGGCATTGGCCTCTTTCAGACTATTCAGCTCATTGGTCTGGCTCTCAATAGCCTGGTCTTTCTCAGCAACAGACGCATTGGCAGTGTTCAACTTCTCGTTCAGCTCTGCAATCTCAGCGTCTTTTGCGGCCACCGCATCGTTCAGCTCAGCAATCTTCTTCTCATACTCGCCACTCTTATTATTCAACTCGTTAATGGTCTGAGTTACAGAAGACTTGATAAGCTCAACTGCCTGGCTCATCATCTTCTCATCCATACCTGTTTCCTCCTTATGTTCTTGTGATTTATTATTTAACTCCATGACGATTGCCGTATCATCTGCCGGTCTGATACCAAGAATGGCATACCCGCTATAATCATAGATTTGCGGGATTCTTCCTTTCTCTTTGTAACCGCCATCGTAAATAATACGATTTTCATTTTCTGGTCTACCTACAATTTCCACAGAACCTTTGACCGTTCCATGTTCAAGCCGATCTTTCAACCATGCTACAAACTTAGGGTATCTCATTTCATCAACATATCCATCTGCAACCAAAACCCTTTTTGTAACACCGTCAATTTCGATATCGTCAATATAACCGCGCTCGAAGTGTCCAACGACAGTCGCATCTTCCATATAAGGCATATCGGCAATCTCAGTTAGCCCATGCCCATATGGTAGCGTCCTGTCTTCGCTGATAAATTCAACACACAAAGACATATTAGAAACGGAGTCAATCGTCTGCTGTGTATAGGTCTCATCCCAGGAAATACCGTTCTCCTGCCACTCATCATGGTTAGAGAAAATCTCGTGAAGAACTACCTTGATTTTTCTTCTTCCCGTGATCTGGCGTTCATTAGAGAGTTCAAAAATTCTACCAGTCGGAATACATCTATTCATTTTCTCACCCCCTTACCCCGTTGACGGCTTCGGCATATTGTTACCACCGTTTGTCTTTTGCTGCACGGCAGCAGGATCTTCGCTATTAGTTGGTGGTCTGCCGCCTTTGTTGTGATCCTCAAATTCAGGATCATCTTTAACGGTCACGGTGAAAGAAGTCCTATGCACTGGGTACTTATTCTCAAAGTCTTCATCCAGCTCATAGTCCATCAACGCAACATAGTTGTCCGGGTTAATTCCAGTAGACGCAATCCATGCGTATAGGCTTCCCTTTCCTCTTGCATAGAGATCAGACATATACCCTACCATCTGATCACGATTTACCATCGTAATTGGCAGGATATAAAACTCGACTCTGCAACTTGGATCTTTAATGATATTTTTATTGATGCACTTATTCAGCTCGTCCACAATATCCTCAATCCAGGAATACACATTTGCTGCGACAAGCTCTAAATTCAATGTCGCTGTAGAGTAGTTCCCAGTGCTGCTGCCGTCAAGAGCGCTGGCGCTCACACTGATATCCTTGTTTACAGAATCTACAATCGAATTTTCGTTCTTTTCATCAAGCAAAGAAACATCCAACGAAATCTTGTCAAGCTTTGTCCCACTCGCAAGAGAGAAAAATGATGTACTGCTGCCGTTTCTGCTCTTGCTGGAAAGTGCGTTCTTGACCAAATCATGCTGCTGTCTCTGCTGTTTTTCGCTCAGAGCAGATGTCCCCTTATCTTTGCCCTCAGGGAATGTCTCATACACAATTTGGTTGTTTACAGAGTCCAGAACATTTCGCTTCGTATCAATAAAATATTGAGCGTAGCTAATATCGTCGAGAGCCGCAATAGAAAATGGGATTCCGTATGGTTCAGAAATCTCGCTCTTGATTTTCGTTACAATTGTCTTTGTATTATCAAGAACAAGCCAATCTGCGTTCAGCTCCCCATTCATCTTTTTCAGCCATCCATCCTGGATCTCTTTTGGAAAGCCGGCAAGCTTTTTCTTCCTTGCATCCTCCGTGAAATAATCAAAATACTTCAAATCAAATGCGACAACATAACTGTTGTTCTTTCTTCCAATGATCCGCACATATTCAACAGGAAGAGGGATTACCATTGCATTGATTCCAAGCGCATTGATTTCCGTTATATTCTGGATTTCATAATCAGTCAGCGCCATTCTATAGTCTGGTGTGGTCGCAGCAGTTTCAAAGTAAGCGACATACATACCATCATTGGCATTCTTGAAAATACCATCGCGGATAATTTGCTTGTATCGAATGGTGCTTAGTGTACCTTCCATTTTTGCTTTATTGGAACGATAATTTCTTGGCTTTCTGCCATCTGGCCGGCGTGACTTAGAAACAATAACACCATCTAATGTGTGCATTGACTTCATATAGTCGATTGCGCCAGACACAACGCCATTCGTTCGGTAAGCCCACTTTGCCATTCTGCGCAGCTCCGTAATATGGTTCATTGGGTTTTTCGTAAAAGCACGGATCTCCTGAATGGTATATGGAGATTCGCTTGACCCGCAAAGCATATTGATATATGCGCTTCCAATACTTGTATTGAACTCGTGGGTATGATCTTCAGCCTTAACGACAGCATTTTCCTCGTACACACGGTCTCGTTTCCAGAACTGATACCATTTCTTTTCACTCTGCAACTTCATCACCTCCTTCAGTTAAATAGTGGAACATATTCGTACTCCGCCGTATCGGACAACAAATCATGTTCAAGCATTTGGGCAAAATAATTACCGTAAGAAACAGAGGTGTATCTGTCCTTACGGTCATTGTTGTTCATAATTTTAATCAACCCAGTCTGATCGCCTCGCTCATATTCAAGATTGATCATCTCATTGATTAAAGCAACCGTTTCTATATAGGGTCTTTCAAAGAATAGCTGCGCTTCAACATCAGCAGTCGCATATTCTGGGATAAAATTAGAAATCTCATCAACCGCCTCAGTATTGCTGATCAGCAAGTCGATCATCCCAGAATTCAGAGCATTACGCATGGACTCAGCAATATTGCTGTTCGTTTCGAGTTGTGCCTTAATGACATATACATTCTCTTCAGCGCCGGCAATCTGAATTCTGTTCGCAACCTTTTCGTCGTTCATACATTTCCATGGTTTGTATTCAATGTTTCTCTCTTCATCAAACAAAACCTTTGCGAGCATGTCATAAACGGAAATACCGGCGTTACGTCCGTCGAGAACGCAATAGTCGGCGTTAAAATCCGTATACAATTGTTTGATGCGGATAGCCTGCTTAGTGGTCTCCCCTCCATGAATAGACTCCATATAGACAACCTGACGGCGATATCCTCTTTTAACCGTAATATGCTCGCCGGCTGTGTCCATCACCTTATGCTCCTGGCTTTCTGGCAAAAGTCTGATGCAGGAGAAGATAGAGTTATCCGTATCGTTTCCGCCCTCCATTGCAATATCACAAGACAATACTCTGATTTCCCCCACCTGTTTTGGAATATCGTATTTGTTCTTTTGCTTCAAAAGAGCTTCATCATTTCTGCGCGGATAAAACGCCCGCTTTAGTCTTCTGTTTCGGTTCAACTGATCATAGTTAAAGAAAGACCTGGCATTTTCCGCAATCATCTGGTTCTCGTACTCAATCGCCCAGGACATCGGATCGAGTTTCTTTCGCTCTTTAATTAGGAAGTTCCTGGTTTTAATGTTGTGTTTCAAAGCAATGCTGTAGTCCATCGCAATAACACACGATGTACCACCAGACAGCATATCCTTTGTAAATGTCTGAATTAGATTCCACATCCAGTGGTTCTGATACCATGCGGAGCTGATATACACTTCCTTAGGCTCTTCCTGCATCCCGGCATACTCTTCTTGCTTCAAATAGTCTGCTTGCCGAACAAATAGGAACGGAGAAAGAACACTGTCAATGATATTCTTCGCAATCATACGGAACTCTTCGTAGATCATAACGGTCGCACGATAACCACGAGCGTTCTCATTAGCGGCAACAACTACAATAGAACTTCCGTTCTTAAAAATAACCTCAATCTCATTCTGGTTGTCCTTAAAACTGTCTATCTCCTCTTCAAGCAGCGGCGACTTTGGCAAAAGCTCCTTTTTTATCTTTTCTGACACGATGAGTCTCGCCTGTTTCTTGGTAGCCGATGCCACAACGATCCTTGCCCCAGGCCGTAGGATTGCCTCTTTACAGGCGAACACGGCAATAAGGAAAGACTTTGCTGCAGAACGGGCGGCTACAATGCAGAAGCTTGGAAAATACTCCATCAGATAAAGAATGATATGCTGATATAGATGAAGAACAATCCCAAAGTAGTGCTCTACAAACCTCGATGGGTTTCTCCTATAAAAAGTGAGCCACAAAAGTACACGCTGAACATTTTCTACTTTGTGCAAATAGTGCGTAGACGGGAAATGTTCGTGCAAATGCTTTTGCCGCTCATCCATTAAAACATCATAGTTCATCACATCATTCCTCCTGGGAAAGCTTGTATTCCTTATCAAGCTCTTTTGATCCGGTCAGGAGGTTTTTCAGAGGTCTAAAAATAAAGCGAGAACAATAACTTCCTATATCATCAAAGTCCTTAAACAACTTTTTGTCCTTGTAGAATTCCGCCGGGGTATACTTTTCAATATCCCTTGCCCATAGGCCAAGAGGATTCAACTGGACGGACTCTTCCTTCTTCTGCCGGCGATCCTCCAGCTCAGTCGTCGCCGCATTGATGTATTCTTTGTAGGTCTTTGCCAATGCTCCAATTCCAGAGTCTCCATTCTGCACGGACTTCTGCAACTGTAATTTCAAATAGCAAAGGCTCTTATATAGCTCATCCTGACGCTTATCCTCAGGATCACCGTATTTCTTTACCCAATCATCGTACTCATATTGTAGCGTTTCATAATCCTGGTCGCTGAATCCAAGACCGAACAATTGGATGGTCTCAATCGGAGTCATAATTTTGGGATTATCTTTTACCGCTTGAATTGTCTCTGCGTTTTCGACTTTATTTGCTCTGCGGTAAAGAATTGTATCTGCATAAGACGCTCCCTTTGTCTGCGCCAAATTCAACTTGGAAAAATATTGGCTTACCTTACTTCTGTTTGGAGACGGGTGCTTTTTGGCATTTGCCCATGCTCCTTCATCAAAGCAGGTGTTAATCGTCGCGCACAAAAGCTCCATCGCTTTATCCTGGTCTCCGTCAAACACCTCATCACGATAGTATTCAAAGGATTTATCCAGGCACCTTCTGCAAATCGTAAGATAACCGCCATTACCTGCATAATAAGGAGACGGGGTGACATTAAAATTATCCTTCTGTCGCATATATCCCTTACCACATGCGCTGCAATGATACGGGTATTTGTCGTCGTTCTCCAAATTCATTCGTTCAGGGCGCTGCGTTTTTGCTGCGGCTCCCTTTTTCAAATCATTTGCCACTCCATTTCCTCCTTTCGGCAATAATAAAAAAGCGACACACAAAAAGTGTGTCGTAGAATGGTGCGCTCAGCGGGACTCGAACCCACGACTCGCTGCTTAAAAGGCAGCTACTCTACCAACTGAGTTATGAGCGCATATTAAGTTTACCCGGTTTGCACGGTTGCCCCACTTATTTAACGCCAGTTGGTGACTCCCTTTAGGCACAAGACATGCGCACACGGCAATGTGCTTTTATGTAGCCATAGATAAAATTGCTGTTCATGTCTTTTTTATTATGGTGGAACGAGATGGTAACGATCCATCATCCTGCGGTTTTTCAAACCGCCGCTCAGACCTCGTAAGCTATCGTTCCATATAAGAGGGAAATCGCCATACGATTTCCCTGACTCCAATATACAACATGGTATATGGAGTATGGCGGCGCAGGTAGGATTTGAACCCACGGTGCGCTCATCACGCACGACGGTTTTCAAGACCGCTGCCATAAACCAGACTCGGCCACTGCGCCATATTTGGTCGGTAGGGTTGGACTTGAACCAACAGCGTTTCTAATGTCACAGTTTTACAGACTGCTTCCTTCGCCAATTTGGATACCTACCGATTTTCATATAAATTAAATGCTTACTATGTATTTACAAGTATTAAACCCCTGCCCATTAGAATTTGGAGTTGTCCTTAAAACAATACTCCTCTGATTACCATATTCAATTAGATCCTTCATAGGAATCACAAACATATTCTTATTTTTATCTGAGCAGAACAATATATCTAATGGGTGATCTGTAATTCGGTCATAAACCCCTCCATTTGTACCACCTTTCGATGTAAGCGATATCTCTGCATTTTCAGAAGATGAGAATTTGCATTGAACTGTTTGAAAAATCCCATCCTTTTCTACAATCATGTCATACCACTGAGTATCATTTAATGGTAGTGACACTGTGTACCCATTTGCACCGAAATATGCGATTGCTAAGCTTAGGCCGACTCTTCCCCTATCTTTGTTAGTATTTGCTATCAATATTCCTCCATAAATATACCGCGTTAAATTTCAATGATTGGTGCCGGTAGTAGGAGTCGAGCCTGCAACCTGCCGCTTATCTGGCGCTACGGGGTATAAATCCGCTGCTCTGCCAATTGAGCTATACCGGCATGGAAAGCCATAACAAGACACAAAAGAGAAAGGGAGGTAGAAAGAAAGGAGATGGTTTGAAAGAAAACTTAAAACATAGATATTGCTGTATGTGTCTTTATTGGCAGGGGCTGAAGGACTCGAACCCTCATCAACGGTTTTGGAGACCGTCATGCTACCATTGCACCAAACCCCTATATTGGCGACTCCAACGGGACTCGAACCCGTGACCTCCGGCGTGACAGGCCGGCGTTCTACTCTTCTGAACTATGGAGCCATACTGGTGCCGTCAATGGGACTTGAACCCATACGAGATTGCTCCCACCAGCCCCTCAAGCTGGCGTGTCTGCCATTCCACCATAACGGCATTCATTACTTGTCCCATGGGATTTTATCGTATAGATCATACGGGGAGTCACCCGTGGCAATCTTCTCAAATCCGCCAGGAACGATCTTCCATAGTGTATGTTTTTTCTTTTCGTTGTTCTGGCTTATCTGAAATTCCTGCCCGCATTTTGTCGTACAGTGTACGCCCAATCCGTTTTCTGAGGACGGAATTTTTCGTACTAATCTCCGTTTACTTCCTGCGTTTTCTGTCAAAGATTTTCTTGGCACAAATATCTCCCTTTCTTCATGGTGATGCCGGCGGGGATTGAACCCGCAAACTCCGGCTTGAAAGGCCGGCAACTCTACCAATTCGTCCACGGCACCATTTGGTACTCCCAACGGGACTCGAACCCGTATTACCGGCTTGAGAGGCCAGCCTCCTATTCCAGTTAGAGGATGGGAGCATTTTTGCACAAAACCGAACCAACATCTTATGATAGTTGGCTGGGGTAGCTGGACTCGAACCAGCGAATGCGGGAGTCAAAGTCCCGTGCCTTACCACTTGGCGATACCCCAATATTTTCTTATCAGATGTTGCATTCTGTATCAAAGTATGGTATAAATGTAATAACCAAATCGATTGGAGGCAATGTATTATGGCCGAAGAAAAAGCAAAACGCGCTCGCCGCACTGTGGAAGACAAAATCGCAGAAATTGACGCAAAGATCGCAACTCTCGAAGCAAAGAAACAAGAACTTCTTCGACCCGCTAAGATGAAAAAGATTATCGAAGAAGCTTCCGCCAACATGACTCCAGAAGAAATGGCTGAAAAACTTGGCATTAAGCTTTGACCCTCTCGCCCCGCCGAAAGGCGGGGTTTTACTTTTACCGTGCCTGCACTCCCGATTCTCCAAACAGATCTCTCGCTGACCAGGCCATACCATCCAGTCCTTTGTGGCAGAGACAAACGAGCGTAGTTATTTTATTGATCGTGCTTTTACTACCACACGGATGGTACGCCAGAGAGGAATCGAACCCCCAGCCTTAGGATTAGAAGTCCTATGCTCTATCCGGTTGAGCTACTGGCGCATATGGAGATACCGATAGGACTCGAACCTATGATCCTGGGGTTGCAGCCCAGTGCCTTACCACTTGGCTACGGTATCATAGTTGGTGCTGGCGGTGGGACTTGAACCCACACGGTATCGCTACCAGCGGATTTTGAGTCCGCCGCGTCTGCCATTCCACCACGCCAGCTAATTTTCACAGAGCACCTTGTTTGGTTTGATCAGTTAAAAGTTGATTCCATGTATAAAATTGCTGTATGTGCTCTTTATGGTACGGGTAACAGGGGTCGAACCTGCACAGGATAGCCCACCAGATCCTAAGTCTGGCGCGTCTGCCAATTCCGCCATACCCGCATATAAACCTGGCATAGCGTTAGGCCGTCGCCCGCAGCCACTTCTAAAGCGTCCAATAGAAATGCCAGGGTATATCCCACTTGGCTCTACATCACTAACGGGCTGTGGGCTACCGAGGGATTCACCAACTCCCCAAAGGCTCGACTATTATTTTTATAGATGCCCGCGATCAAAGCATCTTTGGCAACAACCTGTCAAGTAGATAGTCACAAGTGCGCCTAATGGAGTAGATAGCGGGATTTGAACCCGCCCCCTCGGTTTGGAAGACCGATATGCTACCGCTAACACTATACCTACATGTGGTGCTCGATGACGGGATCGAACCGCCGACCTCATCCTTGTAAGGGACACGCTCTCCCTGCTGAGCTAATCGAGCATACTGACCGATTCAAGGTATCGGCCATACCTTCAGATATTCGCTATCTAAATGCGGCGGTTTCATCAAAAACCTGCTGAACTTCATTGCTGCCAGATGCAAAGGTTTCAATTCCCAATTCCGTTTATAGTCTCTGCTCTATTCGTTGGGCGGGCATGGTTGCGGGGACAGGACTCGAACCTGTGATCTTCAGCTCATGAGGCTGACGAGATAGCCGCTTCTCTACCCCGCAATATATGGATAGTTCCAAAAATAGCAATTCGCCAAGACACTTTAATACATTCATAAGCCCAATTTATGTGTAGTAAAGTTGCTGTGAGTGTCCTTCTGCGATCACGCTATAAAAGCTCTCTATCCTGCTTTTTAGTTTGGCTGGCACGGCGGGACTCGAACCCGCAACCCTCCGGTTAACAGCCGAATGCTCTACCAATTGAGCTACACGCCAATATCATCCCACGAGACGCATTGTTGAAAATAAGCACAAGCGCTTACACAAAGATAAACCCAAATCATCTTTTTTGTTTCTGTTAATATTGCTGTTAGCGTCTCAACATCCAAGGCACACTTTGTTTCTTGAAGAGTAAGAATTACAAAAGTATTGCTGTTCGTGCCTTATATAAATCACTTCATATGATCCACAATCCCATTGCAGATCTGTTCATAGAACGCAAGCCATTGAAATGCATCTCCCTTGGTTTTATCGAAATTATGAAAATCATATGTTTTATCTCTCATAAGGAGAGCAATATCATTTGGCTTCATTATTTCAAATAACTTCATAAAGTTTACGAACTTGCACCATGCCACATTATGAAGTAAAATCGACCCCCAATTATCATCATAGATGAATTTCTTGGATGCGTTTTTACCAAGATACTTATTCGCTCTGTATGAAAATGGGGTTCCATAATCCGCTGGGTCAATCGGCATCTCAGGGCAAAAGTATTCGTTATGATATATGTAGATATCATTGTCTTTCACAAACACCTGAGATTTCAGCTTTATGAATTTGACTCCGAATACTGACTTCATACCCTTTAGTTCTTTTGGTTTTATTGGCCTTTGTCCGTAGGATTTACATACACATTGAAGCAACTCATATCTAACTTCATACCCAAAGAACTTTTCCCATACCAATTTTGGATCTGATAAAGTCCACATGAAATTCACAATATGGGCGTTGTTGTTTTGTTCCTGAAATTCACACATGTCGTACCAGCTATCGCCCATTCTTGTAAGTCGCAGCTTCAATTCTCCCCATGGAAATAATCGTCGCAAAACCGTTCTTCCTCTATAATCAATGCAGGAGTCGTCCGCTGCGTCAATCAGGAGATCTATATATCGAATGTAGCCATCGTCATCATAAGGCTCAATCCTCGCATTAGGCCATGACCTCTTCGCATCGTCAATCGAAGGATAATACAGATGCATTACACCATTTTCAGTTGTAACAGCAAATCGATCCATTGTATTTCCTCCAATGTTTTTGTTGGTCTGAGTGGTGGGACTCGAACCCACAGCCTCGTGACCCCAAATCACGCCGTCTACCAATTGACGTACACCCAGATAAGTGGTGGAGCAGGCGGGAGTCGAACCCGCGTCCGAAATTCCTACATGAGCAAAACATTCTTACGCAATAGCCAGCTTTTAAGCGTTTGCTTGTCGGCGGGTGCCACGATGCCAGCACATCTTACCCAGGGCGTACCGGAACGGTATCGCCTCCACCACCTTGTTTGTGTAGGGGTAACAAGGAAACCAAATGGCCTATTCTTCTATCCTCAAGCGTTTACCAGGCCAAGTTCGCTGTTTTGGATGCTCAAGCTATCTCAAGCGGCAATCCGGCTTGCTGCAAAAGCAGCAAAAGCAGGATGAATCATTACAACAGTTTCGTCGTTTCGTTTTGTTTTGACCCTTCGGCGGTATCATACCTGCGTGTTTTGCACTCTCAAAACCCCGTCGAACCCATTACTGCCCCATATTAAATTTTGGTCGAGACAGGAAGAATTGAACTTCCGACCTCACGATTATCAGTCGTGCGCTCTACCAACTGAGCTATGTCTCGTTATCACCGTGCGTCCGAAGAACCTCGTCCATGGCCGATAGGTTTTTGACTGGAATTGCAGTAAAGTAATGAGCTTAACCACTCAAACGTCAACATAACCAACACAGTTTACTGGTGGAACTGATGGGAGTCGAACCCACGACCCCCTGCTTGCAAGGCAGGTGCTCTCCCAACTGAGCTACAGCCCCATAAATTCCAACCTCTTTCGAGGCTGTCATTTGATTAGATAAAAGATTAGCAACTAAAGCCGGGCAGCAACGCCAACGAATAGTTTAGATTAACTATTTCCTTGAAAAAATCAATACCTCAATCATACCTATCACTGGATCTTCACCCTACCTCCATTGTCTTCTCTCAATATTCTGCCACCAGGAAGATAAGTCTGAGCTTCGGGGAGCGACCCCTAACTTCTTACCCCAGCATCGCAAACGGCTAAGCCATGAATGCGAGCCTAAACCTGTGCGGGAATGCTTACCCGCAAATTTCACCGTTCGTTCAGAAATTTTCTTTTACAAAATCCTTTATTTGATAAAGAAAGATCATCTTCATACCCGTCATACGGCTACTTTAACCGGCGACTTTCGTTATAGCCAAATTTCTTTGGCATCAAGACGAGGTGCATTGTTGGCCTACCTCTGTCATTATGGCTGCCACACCATAACCCCTTAGGCTTATTCTCCACAGGAGCGTCTATTGTTGCACCCGAAAGTTCCGTGCGTTTTGAAGCGACAACTCTTGGCAACACGCATTCTTGTTGACGGTTTCCGTCTCCCCAGGATATATCACTATATCCGAGCCGCACCAATAAGCAGGTATCCCTACTTATCAATACGGAAGTTACTGCGCGTCTCAGAGCGCTGACACGCTTTGTTCACTGAGTTAATAATAAGCATGATTCAGATATTGATTTTTCAAGGTTCGATGTCGTTGGAGCTGGCGGACGGACTTGAACCCCCGACCTACTGATTACAAATCAGCCGCTCTACCAACTGAGCTACGCCAGCAGATTGAGATTGATTAACTATCTCCTATTGACATGTATTACTATACCAGATGAAAACGAATTTGTCAATAGGAATTAGCAAATTTATTTTTCTTTTTTGGTGGCTGAGATTGGAGTCGAACCAATGTCTCCTGCTTATGAGGCAGGCAAGAATACCACCTTCTCTACTCAGCCAAATTGATCGGGGGATTTGCTCCCCCGATTTATTTTTCCTCTCTTACCATGCGGATCAGCTCGTCGCCTGGACGGAAAACGACATTCTTATAGCTTTCCACCATAATGCGTTCTCCAGTTCCAGGGTGAACGGCTGGATGAGATTGGAACATCTTTGGCTCAAATGTCCCGAACCCTCTGATAGATACCTTATCCCCTCGAACGAGAGCTTCTGCAATCTCTTCAAAAATATCGTCAATTGCATTCTTGATCGCATATTTCTTATACGATTTCTTTTCTGCCAATGCGTTAATTAAATCTGTTTTGTTGATATTCACGCCACGATTTCGCTCCTTTGTTGACGATATGCGTTTGTATCAAAGTCAACATCGTAGTAGGCCATAATCCCATCGTATGTGCATACGCAAACCAACTGCTGCTGCGAGCCATAGATCCTCTTCCCCACACAATAATCGTCCATGCCAAGAAAGCTGCCGGCCATAACCGTTTTTACTCCCTGCACATTATCAATCTTGTTGTGGTGCAGATGGCCTGACAAAATCGCATACACGGGACGCTGCGCCATGGTCTGAAGAGACTGTACTTTGCTTGGCGATCCGTCGTAATCTCCATGCACACCAAGGTATGTTTTGCCCCTTATATTGACCAGATACATGGTGTCGTCAATTTTTTCGTAGTTGTCAAACACAACATTCTGAAAGTTTTGCAGCCTCGCTTTTAGATACCACTCAACTAAATCGTCGAGCCGTTCATGCGGGGATGCAAGGTCTTTCTCTTCCAGGCGAGAATGGTTTCCTGCCACTGAAGAGAAATAAACATTCTTAAAATATGGACTCAGTTCTGACAAGAACTCTGCTATCAGTTCAGAAACACCGACAACTTGCTCAATCACATTTTCTCTGTTTGAGACGGCAATTGATTTATGAATATTTCCACTGATGAGATCTCCGTTTGCCCATACATAGCAATTCTCTGCCCCATGCAAATTTGCAATAGAGACAATCTTCCCTATGTAATCCTGTAGCATCATACGGCAGACATCAGAGTTGTAATAGTTCCAATAGTTATCGACACAAGCTCCAAAATGCAAGTCATTTAGACTAACAAGCAGATCCTGCTCCGTAGGCTGCACATTATTCTGGGTATATGTAAGCTTCGGCAAAACACCATTCTCAATCGCCCTCTCAAGGATCTCCTGGTTTTCATCCCGTCTTGCCATATCTCTTACAACTTTGTTAAGAGCATTTCTTTGATCAAAAAATCTTTGCCGTTCCTTTTTGAACTCCAACATTTTTTGGTCAAGCTCGTCCAAATACGATTCGCCGCATGACTCGCTTGCGTATTTCTCCTTGAAATACTTCATAACCCGATATCCACAGTACGGGGTCACATTGGCCGCTTTTCTAAGGCTATCATAATGCACATCAAGTCCAAGAAGATCCACAATATCTGACCACTCAAGATCAGGTGGATTTTGCTCTATCTTGGTTTCAATCAACCTAAGGCCATATTCATATGAGTCTTCATTTTCCAGTTGGCTATACTTCGGATTCAAGCTGTGTCCCTCCCATCCTGTGGTAATGGGACGCAACGCTCAATGGTTAAGTTTATTCCAACCACCCCATCCCATCTTTTCAGTAAATTCATAAGGTCATAGCACTTCGTATCGCAATCCGTATATTCCGTTATTGTCATATCACTTAGATCAATAATGGCATTGTCGAATCTTTCTCTCCGCTCGAAATCAGCCATATTTTCGCTCCTGCAATTCTGCTCGTTTCTTGCGAAGCGCCCTTTCCTTATCGATTTGCGCTACGATGTTGGCCGCTGCATAGTTCGTATCAGCAATTGCTCTCATCATTCCCTCATGCTCTGTTGCATAGTAATGGTGGCGTTTTGAATCCTGAACCATTGTCCGCGTGACCTTGTACTCTGGGTACAGCTCCCGGAGTAACTTTGCCTCTTCTTTTGTTACTGGAATCATAGAATAAATCAATCCTTTTCATAAAAATGTCCCAGGCCGTGAGTATTCCCACGGCCAGATGGACAGGAGATACCGAATATCTTAATAAAAACGGTTTTCTTCCCTTAAAGGGACATTTCTATTTTGGATGTGAAACAATCGTTAATCAACGGTTAGATTTGCAAATCCAGAATGACAAAATATGCGATTTTGCCAATTATGGCAAAGCATATTTTGCCGTTGAAAAACGGCTTTTTCCGTATATGAAACATCGAAATTAAACATGGGGACATTCATACAGTTTTTCGCTGTTTTCTCTTCTTTTCTCGCTCATATTCTCTCACTCTTCGTTGTTGGCATTTATCACACCTCTTCTTGTTTCTGACAGAACTACTTACCTCAAACTCTTTTCCACAATCAATACATCTCACAATCCGCTTTAGAACAGGTTGATATGAAGAACATTTTGTGCAGATCTTTTGCTGTGGACTTGTTGGTACAAACCTCTCCCCGCATTTTCTACACTGAATTGATCCAGCAGGAACATTTCTCTTTAAGTTTTCCAGAACCACATCTCCGAAACACATCCAAAAAACATTCTTCCTCTTGCTCTGCTTCATATGGAAAAGGTATTTAACCAGCGTGTCACAAACATCATTCATGCTATATCCTAAAGACTCAAACTTGTTAAGGATGCTATCACTCACATACGCAAAGTTTGCACTGTCATCATAAAAGCTAATTGAATACCGATACTGCTTTTCAACCTCATTGTATAAATCAATAACATCTTGCAATACTGAAACCTTTTTGTTAGGTTCGCTAAGCATATATTGGTAATGAAACGCACCAATATTTTTGGCCGAAAATGACATCCTCTTGTTAGGCACAATCTTATCAAGCTGATTGACCACGCTCGAATTGATTTTTTGAACCTGGTGTGACGACTTATTCTTTGCATAAACAAAGAAATGCGGCGCTTTCATTCCAGTGATTCTTGACAGCCTCGAATTGATATGGTCTGGCCTGGTTGGTTTATAGAGCGTCTTTGCATAATCAATGCAGAAGTTGTTCTCCATGCAAAGGATCTTAATTGCATCAAGGTCAACGTCGTCGCTGTTCCAAATCTTCGTAATATCATTGCTGATAACTCCGATATTTCCACCAGTCCACGCAGCCCGTAACCCATGGAAGATTTCTTCCGGCGTTACAATGACTGCGCCGGCTTTTGCCATCTCATAATACAGCGGCACAATATCTTTCATGTTCCGCTCCGCAATCTGGATAATCAATGAATCAGCGCACACAAGGCTCTTATCTCCGTCGCAATCAAACTGCAAAATCTTAGAGATAAGATCGTGGCAGCTTGTATACAACGCATTTGGAGTAAACCACTTCTTTGTTTCCCTCGTCACAACATTCTTTCTTACCGCATGTTCTCTGTATAGATGGGGAGACCTCAAGCAGTCAAGCTTTTCGCATCCTCGATATAAGTAACTCGACACTTCGCCGTCTTTCAAAAGGCCAGACGGGTCTTTATCTCCAAGAAACAGCCATTGGCAAAAAGCATACAGGTCAGGGATGAGGAACATATACTTTGCTGATAAATCCAGTTTCGCAGCCCTACCCTCTTTAACCAGGTTCTTCTTGATTTGCCGCAGCATCTCTTTGGTGTACGGGTCTGAAAGAAGCTCTGGGTATATACTTAAACACTCCTGAAAAGCGTTCTTGTTTTGATATTGGGACGAAGCCCCAAACACATCAAGCATCGTCTCTCTGTCCGACGCGATTTTCAAAATCTTATTGACCGAACGATCCGCAAGCTGCTCAATCTCATCCGGCGTTATATCAGTCAATGTCTGAAGCATCTGGTAGTTCAGCTTGGCATCAGGCAAAAAATTCTCTTCCTCGTTGCATTTTCCAGCGCTACACCCATACTTCTGGTACATCGCAATGTACTCTTCCCAGCTTGAATAGTATTTGTGCATCTTGAACTGGCTCTTCGTAAAAATAACCTGTATGCCCTCTTCAAGAATATCATGTTCTTTCCCATAGATATCTTTTACTATGCCATGGCGGACACCAGGCTCTTTCTGATCCGCTTCCATAATGAACTTGTCATATGGGAATACGGCAAGAAGACCTTTTACCCAAGGAAGCCGTACCATGGTGTTCTTCTGATTGCACGATGGAAGAACCATCCCACACCCATCTGTATGGGTAATCGGGATGCCCATTTCTTTCCGCTCCGCAGTGTATGTCCTATGGTCGATAAAATCAACGACTCCATGAACCATCGTTTCCATATCGTCTACCACGATAGACTTTGTGATATCAAATTCCTCCCAAGGGTCGGTTGCACTATTGCACAAAGCGAGGTATGCGAGGTATTTGTTGATATTGATTCCGCCACGCTCGTTGATCGAATCTACAGTAAGACCGCACATAAGCGTTTTCTGGTGTTTCTTCCACACACTCTCTTTGATGAATACGGTCTTCTTCGTCCTGATCTGTCCGGCAGACGCAGTAAAACACACATATCTTTCTCCATTGTAAAAATATCCGTTAAGAATTAGGTCTTCAATCACATCAAAATAGTATGTACGGATCACCATGAAATCATCGTAGAGTTGTCCAGTTTGCATACCAAGCGTCCTGGTCAGCATCGACTCAAAGACTGAAATCACATTTTTGTCTACCACATATTCGTCCCGAAGCTTTCTTGTAGCTCTGTGAGACTGTAACAGACGAAGCAATTCATCTTTTAGTGGCTTAATGCTGCTATTGTGATTTTTTATCTCTTTCGTAATCTGACGAATTCTATCTTTGTCTCCGATACAAACCGGAGAATCTTTTGGTATCTTATACAGCTTGCGATACCTCGCCTCTGCCTTTTCGAGAGATAGGCCATTATAGTGGTACTCAGATAGGATTTCTTTCTCAGCCTTTAGCCTATTCTTGCATAAACAGTGGTCGTTAATTGTTTTTTCCAACTGCTTTTCTTCATCTGTATAAAATGCACTGGTATCAAAGCTATAAATATGAATCTGCTTATCGAGACTTATACCTATCTCCCCCTAACAGTCAAACCTTAATTAAATCCCCGCTCCAAAACAACCAGCCGGCAGGATCTTCTTTCAACGAAAACAGGTTGCCATATTTACCAACGCCGTCATCAACAATCGCCGTAAACTCATCGTCTTCATGATCAGCAACAAATTTCTTATACAAATCAGAAAGGCGATCATAATCTTTGCCATTTCTAATTGCGTCAACATTTAATTTCACTCTGTCTCCGCTTTGAATCGTCTGTGTTGACTTCTTGATTGCCTGTAGGCCGACAAGCACATCAAATGAGCGCTTGTCGATCCCAAGCTTTCTTAAATTTTTCTGCTGCTCCCGTTTCTGTTCCCTATTCATGTACGCAGCCTCACTGTTTCGATGTCAAATACTCACCAAGAAGAGCAAGAACCTCTTCAAAGAACTCTCTCCAATAAGGATCAATCTGAATTGAAGATTTGTTGGCCTCATAATAGGTCACTGCCGTGCCTCCAAGAACATACGACATTGCCTGCCAATCACAAATCATTTCAAGGTAAGCGCAAATCTTTGTGTCTACGCTATATGAGGAAATAAAGCCGCCGTCCTCATCAACCCAGTATTGCCAATGGTGGTCATTTCTTCCGCAATGAATCTTCCACGCCTTATCGAAAGCAGCCTGGTCAACCTGCTCACCATCAACAGGATAGAAGTGTTGACGATACGGGACGAACTCTTCTTCTGAAAACTTGCTGTCATCGTGACACTTGATTCTCCAGTTCATTTCATCCACAATATAAGGTCTTTGGAGAAGTGGAACACCCGTTGTGGCATTTTTCAGTTCATCCCAAGCCTTTTGAACATTTTTCTTATGATCTGCAAGATAGTCCATATATTCACTGGTTTTTTGCAGCAAATCCGTTTTGCTTACCATGTAAAATTCACTTCCTTATCATATTTCTGATTTTTCTAACATTCGAGAATAAAATTGCCGATCCAAGCGCAGCATCATCAAGTGTGCTTGTATGTCCAAACGAAATCCGAACCGTTGATTGCGCCGCATCATCCGACAGGCCACACGCTTTCAAAACATGGCTCGGAGAGCTGGAACCAGAAGAACATGCGGATGCTGCTGATATACAAAGCCCGCTATTATCGCACATCCTTACAAGCAGTTCAGCGACAACACCAGGAAACCGCAGACTCAAAATATTTTCGACTCGATCCTGGCCTCTAAAATTCACATCAAATTCGCAACCATAAACCATGAGATGATTCACAAACTTGCTTGACAGCTCATGATACAATGAGATCTCCTTACCTATGTTTTGCAATACATTAGCCGCAGCAGCTCCAATGCTCGCAATTCCTGCAACATTTTCCGTTCCAGATCTTAGGCCGTATTCCTGACCTCCACCTAAAATAATTGGTGATATCACATCTCTTATGTACTTTGTCAAATACAATGCTCCAACGCCGCCACATGCTCCAAATTTATGCCCACTCAATGAGAGCATATCAACACCAAGCTCATCTACATCTACACACATGTGGCCAACTGCCTGAACTGCATCCGAATGAAAAAATGCACCGTTTTGATGACAAAGTTCGGAAATTTGTTTGATTGGCTGTTTAACACCGGTTTCGTTGTTTGCCGTCATTATACTGACCAGGCCAACATTGGACTCTTTCAAGACAGTTTCGAGCCACGCCAGATCTACAACACCACTTTGTAGCACCGGAGCCTTAATTACTGGTACTCCTATTTCTTCTGCTCTGCTAACCTGATTCAAAATCGCATGGTGTTCAATACTACTTACAACGATACATTTTTGCTTAGAAATCAAATACGGAATCATTCCAAGTATTGCAAAATTATCCGATTCTGTTCCTCCAGATGTAAAAACAATATCATTCGGGTGGTCTGCCCCAATCAAATCTGCGACACTTTCTCTTGCGCTATTAACAACTCGTCTCGCCATACCACCTGCTTTATGTAATGAGTTTGGATTCCCTACCATATCGCTTATCCATGGTGTCATTGCCTCAAATGCTTCTACTCTAACTGGCGTAGTAGCAGCATGGTCAAAATATATCATATCAATACCAACCCAATCCAAATTAAGCCTGCTGCTCTTCAACAAGCAATTGATACTCTTCGTAATTTTCCCTTACGACATCGGAATAGAAATCCTCATCTAAACTGTCGTCAATCGGTGTGAAATCATCACACGGATTTTCTTCATTACACTTTCCATACCAATAGCAGATGGCGCATTTATTATTATGGCTCATCTTCACCGCTCCTTTCTGAACCTACATGCGCATCATCTCCTATCATACTTAATCTTTTCTGCCTGCCTCGTTCAAGACGCGCCTTTGAAGCTTCAATTTGTTCTTCTGTTAATACCACTTTCTTTTTCGGCTTTACTTTCATCCACGACGCTGGAATATGTGCGATTAAGCTTCCATCATTGTTTACATGCCGAATGTCTACTTCATCAGGATGAGACTCTTTCAATTTGTAAATATAATTGATCCATTTGCGCTCACTGGTAAACAAAGTCGCATAGTTTTCCCCTGCTACATGATCAATTGAGGTTTCTCTAATATCATCCATCTGCATCAATCTCCCGCGATAAAAATTCAAGTATATTGTTCATGCAGATATCTCTCGCAGTCTTATTAAAACCGTCAATTGCGTTACATGGAGTATTGCAGCAGACCAAATCACACGGAGGTATAACCGCACGATCACAAATGAAATTAGCCATATTCTCTTTGGAGGAAGAAAGAAATTCAAATACCGTCATGTTCCACCTCTGTATCTGAAACTCTATCAAACTCCAAAACCCAAACCATTGGGTTGTCATCCCAAGAGTATCGATTTCTCATCGGTTTACTAAGCGACATATCCCACTTATCCGAAAATGCAAATCTGGGATCTATAACACCAGGAAACCATATGCCCTCTTCCCTGATATCGTCATCCGAAATATCTTGTAGCCTTTCTTGACGAATAGCCCTAATGGAAAGAAATAGCCTTATCGCCTCTTCTGGAATCCTGGTAGACTGAACCCATAAAATCTTCTTTGCTTCATTCTCTGGATCTGCTCTGTAAACATACTTGCCGTCCACATAAGCCCAGGTTTCCTTTATGCCTAAAATATCTCCAACACTATACGGCGGGGATGGATCTCCGTCCGTCTCTGAAGATTGTCGGACTGGAATACGCATTTGCGACTTATCGCCGCTTAAAATCATGCGAATATCCTCTCCGTTCATCTTAATGAAAAATTGTCCGATATCGTTCACCTCCTACCACTTTATACATGAGACCATATAGATCCGCTGACTATTTTTGAGATAAGGTTTGGCGAAACACCAAACATCTCTGCGATCTCTTTCCGATTGCACTTTTGCCCCTTGCCTTTTGGAATATAGTTCTGTCGAATATATAGAACATCCGCCTCTGTCAACTTAGACATTCCGTTACTGCTTCCAACATAAGCGCCGATATGGGACAAGTACCCAATTCGGTACGGGACATCGTAATCAATCAACTCCATATCAACCGCATGAAAGTAATTCTCTTTCCTGGTACACCACTCAAGGTTCCAAACATCATTGTGCTGCTTGCAGCCATCAAGATGATTTACAATCTCATAGCCGCATTCATTTGGTAAATAGGTCTCTGCCACACAGCGATGAACATGGACATTGAGCCTTTTCCCGTTGATCGAAATACATGCTTGCAGATACCCGCCGTCTCCATATCCGAAAGAATACACATGGCCTGTTTTGGCGTTCCTGAGTCTTCCCCATGTGGACACTTCAAATCTCCATCCATAATCCACACCTTGGTATACTGCTCCACGCCATTCCTCAATCGATCCGAAAGGAATCATGCTCCCCGCTCCAGACATCCGTAATGAAAAAGCCTGATCTGCTCTTTCTTCTTGAGTTCCTCATCCATGGGAACTCTTTTATCGCACCCAGCTCCAGCGGGGCAACCTCGCTTGTGTCCGGTCAAAAGGCAGTAGTTACACGCTTGGCATAGGCCGATCCAGCGCCAGTAGTGACAACCGTTACAAGGATGATTCTTGTCAGGCTTTTCAATCGTCAGCATTTTGATTCCCTCCATAAAGATTGATTAACTATTTCCTTTTATGATTTTTTGTGCGGCCACTTCATAGTGCCGTTCCCATATTGCGTTCAACAACCTTTTTCTGTCTTCATCACTTCCGGCCTGGCGCAGCTCATAGAGTAAGCATCCAAGCGCTTCATCTGTCTTATCAGCAATCCTATACGTCTTGCTGATCTCCACGGCCATGGCTTCGCCAAACTCAGTTCTCAACGAACTCGGCAAAAAAGCTTCTTGCGTGGCCTGCTTGATATGGCCGGAGATAAGCTTATTCGCCATTTATCTCTTCACCATCCTTTGGTGTAAACCCATTGCAGTTCAAAAGCCAAATCGGATCGAAATTAACAGGCCACATAAACCAACCATTCTCAAAACCATATCGATCAGCTTTGATACCAAGCTTAATCATTTGCACCAGGTTTGTTTGCTCAAACATTGCAAATAAATTCGTATCGTTCCCAGGGTAGCGGCAACAACTATGCGTGTCGCCAGGAACATTGCCTCTATACTTGCATTCGTAACATTTTGCCCTCTCCAATTAACCACCTCCCTGCCGCAGAGCGTCCAACGCCATCCCATACGCCTTTTGAAAGTCGCTGTTCTCTCCGTTCTTCTCGATCCACTCAATCGGCATTGTAAACGCCAGATACATTAGGTGGGAAATCAAGATCCGTTCCGCCTGCTCATTGGACATACCATCATAAAAGTACGGATCGAGCCGTCTGCCACATACTGGGCAGAATTTGAACTGAAGCTCTTTTGGGAAACGCCAATGGCCTCCTGAAACCGAAATCGATGCGCCGGTTTCATCCACCTTGGCCGTAGCCAATTCAAAATTGTACTTCCTGCAAAATTCGCACATTAGATTAACTAACTCCTTTCTTATATACTAACCTTATTTAGCCAATTTGTCAAGAGGTTTCGCATACGTTTGCTCGGAATATAGATATTTATTTCATTTCCATCACGAATTGCGGATCTCCAAATCCACTGAATCATCTCGCTCAACGCATACTTATCCTCGTCCACAACACACCCATGTTCCTCAAAATATCGTTTCAAGAAAGGGTTGAAGAAAATGTTCACGCAATAGGCCAGGTTCTTTTTCTCCCTGTACTCATTGGTTGCTCTGCAACTGCATGAGACAAAGCAATTTTTGAATCCATTTGGCGTGATTCTATCTTTCTGCGCCTTAAATGCAGTCCACATACTGTTCCCGCTCTTTCCAGCGTAGTGGTGCCGCAAGACATTGTATAGCCCATCCCGCATTTTCGTACATGATACTGGATTTCGGAAATGTCTCTCAGACCATGAGGAAGAAAAAGCGAACTTTTCGTCTCCAATGCTATTCAGCTTCTTGTTGTCAAAAATGTGTACTTTTTCTTTTAGACCTGGGATCTTGGTAAACTGATTCCCAGTTTCCGAAAAGTAAAAGCTGCCGTTGCGCTGCTCCACACCGATGTATCGATACGAAAAGCCGTTAATGTCAAAATAATACTTCTGAAGCTGCGCTTCAAACAGATATGTCAGAACGATTACCTCATCAAAAGCCTGGAACACCTCAGGAGGAAACATCCAGAACAAGAATGTGTCGTTGTAGTAAAGCAGTGTGCCGGCCTTAGCTCTCAGCATAAGGTCTTGGAAGGTTGTGCCAACATAGTTATCGTTGAGCCATTTTACCCGGCAAGTCTCCTTATCGATTTCGATGTATCCATTCGCAAGGAGATCCATTACATCACCCTTAGAGACATTGATCTCTTTCACGATTTCAAATACCTCGTCCATGATGAGCGTATAATGTCCCTCTTTGATCAGACGGATAGTATCTTCCGTATAGCTGGCGAAAAGAGCGTGTGTACTGGAGATGTTGAACCCTCGCTCCAAAAGGAAGTGCAGGTTGAGCAGTTTACTTCTCGGCTTATCCTTTGGGGACTTGAAGTTCTTTATTGGGCAGTTATCGATGATTCTGTCGCACTCTTTTAGATACGGAGTAATGAAGATAAACTTCCCCTGAGAGTCGTTCATGTAGTTGATCGCAGCGCTGGTCTTCCCCGCTCCCATAATTGCGTCGCAGATTTTAATGTCCAATGGGTCGTCCTCCTTTGACTTTTAGACCTTGCAGAGAGTTAATTATGTAAACTTTGCTGAAAACCACTCAGCAAAACGCCCCTAAAAAACAGTGGAAATAGCCGTTGATGAAGTAATTTTGAAAAGTGCTTCCCTTTTAGAGTGGGTGGGGGATACATGTATTGTTTTTCTATTGTCGAATAGAAAAATACCTCTCTACTCATGTTCTCATAAAACCATGGTCTTCAAAGCCTTTGTCTGAAATAACATGAATACACATGTTTCGATACAGAGCCTTGTCTTCCTCATCCGTGATCCCCAAGTATCTGAGGGTGACTTCCGGCGAACTGTGTCCGAAAGCTCTCTGAAGCATCGAAATGTCGAGGTTCGCCTTATCAGAGTTGTACTTGTACTGGTGCCAGCCCCATGTCTTACGGCAAGTGTGGGTTCCAACATTCTGTTTCACACCACATGCCTTTGCCGCATCTTTCAGAACCTTACGAAAAGTCCCGACTTGAATAGAACCTCCCTCTCTGCTGGGAAACAGGTAGCCATTACAATGTAAATAGCTCCCCCTCTCTGGGAAACACCACTCCAACGCATCCTTACAAGCTTGGTTAAGGAACACTGTTCTAAACTTTCCCGTCTTGCTCTGTAGGATTTCGATGCCGTCAGAGGTGTCCTCCATATCATCATTCATCCTTACAGATCCATCAGGGCAGAAAACCTGGTTCATCTTTAAGGACAGAAGTTCATTGGCTCGGAGTCCCAGGTTGATACCAAGTGTAAAGGCAAGCACATACTTCCGATCCTTATGCTCAAGAAGCCAATTCGCCATAGCAATGATTTCCTCATGCTTCTTGATAGGGTACACGGTCTGCCGTTCGTTCTTCTTGTAATTGTGTGGTTTCTGCTGCTTGAAGAACTGTTCCAGGCCAGGGTGAAGTGCTACCGTAACAATTGCATTCTCGGTGTACTGCTCCATAGTGATACCTCCATAAAAGATAACTTAACTATATTCTTACTAATGGAAATTACCGTTGCTGTACGGACAAAAGTTACGGTATCTCCTTGCTTATAATTATAGCAGAGCGGGGTGTCTTTGTCAATGAAATCTGGTGAAAAAGTTGATTATTTGCTTCCTTATAAGGCAAGTGTGAAAATATAACACGATGTTCAACGCAGATTTCCTTGCCAAATCCACCCGTTAGGAGATGTTGAAAGAAATCTTGATTCCAAAGAAATAGGCGATGATCAACCTATTGAGTCGAACCCGTTCTCGAATAATCTTTAAGGCAAAGAATAGTACGATGAACAAGGTGGTGATGTAAGGAATTTGTTTGGGTGAAAGATTTAGAGGTGTGGAGAATGGGGTACAAGGCGAAATTTTCGCCACGATTTTTTCGGTCAAAATGTAAACCGTCCCCCTTGCCTTGCCTCTCCTGGGATGGCGTGGGCGGCGTTGGTCAAGGGTGGTTCCGCATACTCCACAAAAGCGGAATTGAATTCCATGGTGCTGGGCGCTCTCCAGGGCTGGCCGTCTGGCCTGGGATGCTGGGACGGCTGGCGGCATGGGTGGAGCGCCTGGGCGGTGGTCTCATCGGGTGCAGGTGGTGGGCGGCGCTCTTATGCTGTGATTTTCTGTGCGCTCCCTCTCTCTTCTCCCCTCTCCCCCTCTCTCCCTCTCCAGATCGTCGGCTCCCTGGGTGCAGGCGGTGGTGCTGTCTCTGGTGTTTGGCTGGGCTCTGGCTCTGCATGGGTGCAGGCGTTCCCGGTTCCCTGGGCTGGGTAGGGCTGGCGCTTCCTGCTGGCCTTGCGTCCTCTCCGCCTCTGCTGGGTGCTGGCTTTGCCTTTCGTCCTCTGGCGGCTGGCTCTCCCCTGGTTCCTGCTGGCCTCTGCTGGGCGTTGACTGCCTGGGGGCTGCTGGGTGATGGCTCTGGCTCCGCCTGGGCTTCCCTGGCTCCTGGCTCCGCCTTGGTGCAGGGCTGGCGGGTGTCCAGGCCGTGTCAGTGGTGGTGGCTGGGCTGGGTGATGGGCAGGCGGTGGGCGTGGTGGCTGGCGTATCCCGTTCGTCAAATTGCACAGATCAAGCCTTGCAGGTTTGGTTATTATTCAAGGGAAAAGCGATAAATTTTGAGCGGTTTTTTCTTGACTTCGCCCATAAAGTGCGGTATAATAGTACCAGAGTTAAGGAGATAGTAAATCAACTCCGGTTCGCCGCTTCCCCTCTGGTGGACGGCGGGCGGAATCCCCAAAAGGGATTAGTTAAGCAATCTTGAAAGGAGATCGACACCATGAAACTGAAAGACCTTATTCCCCTGAAAAGCAAGATCACCGTCTATGTGCCTGCTACGGTCGATGTAAACAAGGAGATCGACAACTCCGCCCAGGTTGAGCGCGTGGCGCGCCTGCTGTCTGAGTGCTTCGGCGGTGCTACTGCTTCCCCTGTCCGTGGGTATTGGGTGGCTGAGAATGGCGCTCTGGTGGCTGAGAAAACAACGATGGTTTTCGCATTCTGTGACACGGCGGCGGCTGAAAAGTACATTGACGATGTTGTTACCCTCTGCAATGAACTGAAGCACGAGATGGGGCAAGAGGCCGTGGCGCTTGAGTACAACGGCAGCATGTACTTCATCTAAGGAAATAGTTAAGCAATCCAGGCGGCGGGGACTTCTCCCCGCTGGTCTGGGATTTCAAGAAAGGAGCTAAACAGCATGGCAAGATTGAATGAGCGGAACGACTGGTTCGACCTCTGGTTTGAGGATAAACAGGCGATGATGGGCACGATGATGCGGAACATGGCGGCGGACTTGGCCGCTGGGTACAACTACTTTGGTGCAAGCATTGCCAAACAGCGCGGCGAGATCGAGCGGTACAAGGCGCAGTTTGATGAAGAGATGGAAGCGTTCAAGGGAATGGATGAACCGGCTGTGAACCGCTGGTGCTTCTACGACTTGAAAAAGCGGGGCGCGATTGAGTAACCCACCTGATGATGGAAAGCTGGGGACTTTCCGAAACCGCCTGCGGGCGGTCGTGGGAACCCAAAAGAAAGGACAAACAGCGGCGTAAACCGCCTGACGATTTGAAAGGAGCTTTTACCATGAAATACAATCTGCATGAAGTCATGAGCAAGGCGTGGGAGATTTACCACGCGAACAAGCAGCCCGGCGGCCTGCGCCCTGTGTTTTCCATCTGCCTGGAAATGGCGTGGGAACACGTCAAGAACTCCAACATCCTGAACCAGTGGCAGGCGATGAGCGAGCAGCAGCAGATCAACATGCTGACGGCTTGCGTCAAGCGGGCGGCAAAGAACGAGATCGGCTACAGCACGGAAGATCACTATCTCCAGTATAACGAGACTGTAGCGTGGTTCCTGGGCTACCATGGCCTTGATGGGCTGGTGAATGAGGCGTGGCTGAAGCTGGCGGACCGACTGGACGCTGACTATCTGGAAGCGCTGAACGCAAAGCGGGCGGCGGCTGGCAAGGTCAATATCTCTCTCACCTCTCTGGTGTATCGCTCCGCAAAAGACGCTATCCGCAAGGTTTACAACGACGATATCAAGCGCGGGCGCGGTCGTGTGGACACCATCACCGACAAGAACGGCGAACAGGTGGACGCGCTGGAAACCGTAGCGACGAACCGCAAGGACAACACGGAACCCGCCGTCGTCTCCCGGCTGGCGCTGGATGAATTCGTGAACGGACGGGACGAAAAAGACCGCATGATTATTGAGGGAATCCGGGACGGCTATTTGAGCAAGGAAATTGCGGCCATGATCGGAATCTCTGAGGCGGCGGTGTGCAAGCGCCTGAAGAAGATCCGCGCTGACCTGGTGGCCTCTGGCATGGTGGCGGCGTAAGGAATAAGTTAATCAATCCGAAAGCCCTGGCGCTGGATGAGCGCCGGCGCTGGGGCGGATGGATTGAAAAAGTGAAATTTCCGGTTAATTTCAAGAACAGAACAGCGGAAAACATAATGGAGGGCTTTAGCATGTTGTATTTCAGAATCGGCTTTGAAAATGGCAATAGCTTGGAAACCGGCTTCAATGGGACGTTGGAAGAGGCGAAAGCCTACTACCTGGGGCGTGTGTTCAACCTGGGCGCGGTGGATGACGATATGCAGCGCTGTAACAGTGTGGAACAGCTTCCCACGCTGGAAATGGGGCTGGCGGCGTGGATTGCGTCCGGTGGCCTGGTGGTTATCACGGACGGCACCGTTTCCCGTCAAGTCGTTTCCGTCCTGGTGGATGGGCTGGACTTTCGCCTGGTGGTGGATGGCTGGAAGAATCCCGTTTACCTGCCCATGGTGGATGCCTACCACCTGGAGGGCTGGAAGGTCGAGCATAGCGGAATCAGCCTTTATATCATGCCTGATGGTGTGAATCTCTTTTAATAAGTAGAACAGACGGAGGGAACAGAAAATGGAAAATACACGGATGATGCGGCGGAAAACACGGGAACAGCGGCGGAAGCTGATGCGGAAACAGAAACTTTATGGGCTGGTTTTCGTGCTTCTCTCCATCCTGATTTGCCTGGTGTGTGCTACTGGAAAGACCCCGGAAGATAGGGATGCAACGGCGGTTGTTCTTCTCCTGCCTTTTGGACTGTACTTAATTTTTACCAAAGAAATTTGCATCTGTGGTTAATTCCCCTTGATGAACGGCGGAAGATATAACAGAAGGAGATGTTACCATGACAACCAAAACCGATTTTCACTCCATCATGGAGCTAAAGGAAAACTTCAAACCGAAAGAGCGTGGATGGATTGACCAGGAAGAGGCGGCGCAAGTCAAGAAAGTGCTGGAGCTGGATGGCCGGACGGACATTGAGCTGCAAAACATCCGTGATATGGCCGTGATGCTTTATGGGCAGTGGTCGAGCAGCAGCCGGGCGGATGGCAAGTATGAGGAAATGGATGCCTATATGGACGCAATGAGCGCGATCTGCGCCGTTGTGGACGGCATGAAGATGCGGCGTGGCCTGGAGGTGTAATGAATGGAAAGGCTGACGAAAACGGAAATCACCTGGACGGTGAGCGCTCTGGAGCTGACCATCAACTACTATGAGCAGGTGGCACGGCGCAGCACGAACCAGATGGAGCGCGGCATGGCAAAGCTCCAGGCGGAAAACCTGGGCAGTGTAAAAAGCAAGCTGGAGCGTGTTCTTTCCGGCGATTGCAAGCGGATCGCCGTTGAATAAAGAATAGGAGGATTTTATCATGGCAAAAATCACGAGGGCGCAGATCGAAAAGTGGAACGGGCAACTGAGCGGCGGCTTTAGGCTGGATGTGATGCACTTTGTCACCTGGGGCGAAAAGCAGGCCATTCGAGATATCAAATTGGAAGATGGGCGGATTCTCCGCGTCACGGTTGGATATCATGATGTGGTGGAAAACTTTCGGACGGTGGCGCAGCAGCCCTCTATTCATGTGCAGGTGTATGAACCGATTGAGGGAACGGATATGATGCGCGGCAACGGCCTGGGCTATCGTGTGGATAGCGGGGCGCAGCAGCCCAAAAAGAACTACAAGGTGCTTTGTCAAATCGCTTCCACGGTGGACGATGCCAAGGCACTGGCTCTGATGAAAGAGGGTCGCGACAAGCTGAACAGCCCTTTCATCATGTAACAGACTGGCGGGGAATTTTTCATCCCCGCCTTTTTTATTTTTCCGGTTAATTTTTGTCATTCTGGACTGTGTGATATAACAGAAACCAAAATTTAATGGATTGGAGCGGTTGAAATGATTGGAATGAATGAAGCGCTGATTCTTGAAAAGCGGAAAGATATTCTGGATGAAATTCTCCTGGCGCTGGAGGCGTTCACGGATGACATTCTCCCCGCGATTGGTGAAAACACCTTTACCATCACTCCATCTATCGCTGACAACTATCCCAATAAGCTGGTGCTGACCTGGGAGTGGAAGCGTCTGCAAAGGCGGATTGAAAAGGAGTTTATCTTCCATGTGGTGGACACAAAAGAGGGCTTTATCAACGAGATAAAAGCCTATCTGTTTGACCTCACCATTTCCATCATAAATCTTTGATGGATGGTAAATTATCTCCGTTTTAACCTGGTAGGTATAATAGGAGGGATAAAACCATGGAGCGAATTACAAAATCTCAATACCTTGCAATCCCGAAAGCGTATCGCGGAACCTTTGAAGATGTTCGCGGCGATCATCCTGAGTGGAAAGGCCGGCGAACCGCTTTTCTACCAGGCCACGGAACCGTCCTCTTTATCGAGGGCGTTTCGTTCGAGATTGTGGACGATGTGAAGCACTATGCCGTATGTATCAGCGATGCGGACGGCGGAAGCGGTGAGATGAAATGCACCGCAAAGAATAAGACGGAAGCCCGGCAGCGTGGCCGCGAGTATATCAAGGCATGGAAGCTGCGTGGCGCAAAAATCGAATACATCAGGGAAATGGATGCTCAGGAGGTGCAGGAGTATGAAGCTAAAAGCTGAGCTGGACGGCGTTCAAGCTGTCTTTCAAAAGAATATTGACCAGATTAAAGCCTATGCGCCCAGGCTCAAGGCAAGCGGGCGGTATAAGGTATTTGAAAACCGGCTGGCCTGGGATTGTTTGAGGGCGTTTGTCGGCACGGAGGTGCTTTGCTCCTGGTATGATAAATACGGATGCCACGATGTTCATATTGAAACCGTTGGACGAGCCGCCCTGAAAAACCTTGGTGTGATTTAAGATTGATTTATCGTCGTGGGGGTGATAGAATGGTGCTATCACCTACCACGATTGGAGGGGCGGAAAGATGAAGAAGTGCTGTCTTTTTATTTCTGTCATGCTGATGTGTTTTCTGTGCGCCTGCTCTGTAACAGAACAGAAAGAGCGGACTACAATGTATGATATCATTGAGTCCGGGAACACGGAAGAAATTGCAGCAGCGGCGGAAGCAGCGGTTGAAAAGCATGATGAGCTGTTCAATCTGGCGATGGATGAGATGTCCGCCTGGAATTCCTATGCGGATGGGACGGGTGCGGAAGATGCGCTGAAGTCTGCCCAGGCCGCAATGGTGGATTTTTTCGTGGAAGAGGGTTTTTCTGCGGATGAGTTTGGCGGAACCGTGGAAGAGGCGCACAATCTTCTGACCGCTACCAGGGAAAGTCTTTCGGATGAATATATCGCTATCAGCACCCACTATTCTGAGATTTTGAAAGATGAAGCCGTGGAAAATTTTAAGGATGCCATTCTCTCCGGCGAATAAGAAAACTGAATAGGAATACATATGCGACGCAGAAAATCTGCGTCGTTTTTTTTATTTTACTGGTTAATTTTTGCCGTTGTCGTGCGTTAGATGTAATAGGAAGCCAAAAAGATATGGAGGTTTGTATCATGGTCGAGATGTATGTTTCAGATAGCCTTTATCTTAATGCGGAGGTGCTGGACGAAAAGCACTGGATGATTCATTTAAGCAATGGCGATGAGATCCCCGTAGAGAAAGACCCTGAGCATTATGGAAGCAGATGGGGATGGAAGATTGGGACTCAGATTTTCAGCGATGACAAAACCGCCCTGCGGTATCTGGAACGGCTGGTTACTGAAAAGCTGACCGGCAAGCGCATTGTTCTTCACGCAAAGGGAGAAGTCCCTGAGATTTGCGGCGTGAATGGTGCGGCCTGCCGCGCCCCTGGTGAATGCAATCGAGCGCTGTGCAGCCGTTGTCCGGTGGCCGAAAAGTTTTTCGCTGACCGTGACGGCGTAGAGCTGGTGTATGCTGTGGATTGAAATAAAAAACGGGGATGACTCCCCGTTTTTTTTATTTTCAAGGTTAAGATTTTCGTCACTGGCCTGGCAGATATAATAGGAGGTGGTTGCAATGTTGAATATGAAGACTGCGAAATGCAGTTACAATGTTATGAACCCAATTTCTGAGCGGCAGCAGTATGAAATCAACCTGGTTGTCCATCAGGATGAAATCTTCCGCTATCAACTGTTGTCCAGGATGAAGATGGACTGCGAGTATTTCCTGGGCTTTGGCAATATGGTTGAGAAATACCTGTGGGCTGGAAGTGTGCAGCTTCAGATCGCCTACATGAAAGCAATCTGGAATAGTTTTCCCAAGAATGGAAAGCCGGAGTGGTTGACCATGCGGCAGATCGAAAAGTACGAAAGGAAGATGGTACAATGATTGTTTCCTTTTCTTCTCCCACGGACAGAGACAAAAAAGAATATGTGCTTATCGGGATGCGTCCGTCGTGTCTGGATGACAAGGTAAAAATCACGGCCATTGATGATGATTCTCATGTTGGTGTTCTCTTTATGGGACTTGATACCTATATGCGCCTGGGTGAAGACTACATAAGAGAAAATGCCAAACTTCAGTACTATTCCTCCATGGATATGTGGTGCCTGGAGGTATCACAAAACAATTATTACAATGACCAGGCCAAAAACCCGGACAAAATTATCCCCGTCAAGTTTGTGGAAGTTGAGGCGGGAACCGGTCGGCAGGTGTATCGCGGTGAGGATGGCCGCTATTATCTGCGCGAGGTGTCCAGGCGTGAACCGTTTGCAAAGTGGTATATATGCGGAAAGCGCCGGGTATTTGAAGACGGCAGCGAGCCGAGAGCTAACCTGATTTTTGAGTGTGGCGGACAAAAGGAAAAAGTGCGCTACGATGACTGGAATGGCGTTGCCGCATACTCTGATACATTCAACCAAAATTTTCATAAGGAGATGTAACCATGTATTTGAAAAAGGAAACGCTGGAGCAGATTAAAAGAAAGTATTCCGTTTTGATTGTTTCCGATGATGACGTTGTGGATGCGTTCAATCTGGTGAATGACATCATGACGGCAGAGGCGGACGCAATCAAGGAGCGGGAGCCGACCGCCACGGCCTCTATCAGCCGCCTGGAGTCTGCCGCCTATGAGGTGTTCAGCATCGGCGGAGATATTGAAAACGAAAATTTTTCTGAGGGTGAGTAAATTCTCACCTGGATTCGGCGGTAGATATAATAGGAGGTGAAATTTCATGGTTTCCTACCAGGACAGCGCCGTGAATATTGAAACAAGATATACCGTCGAGTTCGTGAATAACAAAAAGGATTGGGATTACATCTGCAAGGGGATCTTCAACCATGGTGAGCCGTGGGATCGCTATCAATCCCGCAAGTATTCCAGCCTGGACGATGCAATCACTTTTTACCTTGTGCATTATTTCTCAGACGCTACATACGATGTTAGGCTGTTTGAAGAAATTTTGCTGGATGGCAAAGTCGTTCGGGAAACATATTTTGATTCATCTTCATTAGGCCACTACATCAGAAGCAATATTAACAAGGCCATGGAGGATGAAATTCTCAAGTTAAGGGAGGGCAGTCGTGATACCCAGGAGTTAATCTCCAAGTATGATGCGTTCATCGAGAAATACAACGCAAATAAAACCTTTAAGGAATTCTGTGAATCAATGGGCGATGCCCAGAAATAATAAGGAGGAACTGAATATGAATAGCAATCTGAAGAAGTCTGGCCTGGGCAAGTATGCCGGTGTGCATGGCGTGGTTTTCAAAAACGATGTGATGCCCGCCGCTCCTGCCAAGGGAGTTATCGGCAAGGCTGGCGGAAAAACCTGCAACATGCCGATGGATTCCGATGCGGAATTTGAGAAGCTCGTCAAGCGGTATGACCGGCAGCGTCAGGCTGCGGCTGAAGCCGCTGAAAAGGCACGGCTCAGCGCTGTAAAGAATGAGACGGAGGTGGAAGCTGTGCCGGCCTGATACGATACGGTTTTGGAGGGTTCCGTTCAAAAACCCTACCCCATATTTCACCGCTTATTTTTTTATAAGCGGTTTATTTTTGCGCATTTATAGCGGCAGATATAACAGGAGGTGCTTTTCAAATGAAGATTAAGGTTTGTGCTGTGTGTGGCCGCGTCATGAATGAGGATGAAGATACTGTTTACACCATCAATGAGGGGACTGACCGCGAGTATATCGAGTGTGAGCAGTGCCACGATCAGGAGTGGGAAGTGAATGCCATTACCAATTGCGAGGGCTGCGGGCGCTGGTTCTCCGCCGACATTTTGCAGTCTGAAGAGGTTGCCCCCGGCCACACCTTCTGCCCCTGCCCCGCTTGCGGCAAGGATGTAGTGGACGGCCTGACGAAAGAGGAATTCATGGAGGATGTTTATATCCCGAAATTCTCCGTCGTTGTCCGCTTTTGCAATCAGGCGCGTGGCTATATCGTATCCGCAAATTCCAGGCAGGAGGCCATGAAAAAGCTGGTTGATAAAATCGATATGACCGGTGTGGATTCCATCAATATTGCGGAAATTCTGCTGGATGAGGATGTGTTCTGATGATTACTCTGCGAAAGAAAATTGAAGAAAGCAAGGCGTGGTATCTCCAGCGCTATGGCGTATTGGATTGGCAATGGGAGGATGAAGGTCTCCCCTATGCTATCATGGACTACCATAGCAGCGTCGGCTCCACCCTGGACTTTTCGGAGGACGATTGGAAAGCCTGCGAAGAGAATGGCTGGAGCAAGGATGAAGTCTTGATTCTGTGCGATGAAAAATAAATTTTAGCAGTTGGTTTATTTTTGCCGCGCTCAAGCGGTAGATGTAATAGGAAGACAAATTCACCTACAACCTACAACCAAAATACTTAGGAGGTAATTCAAATGGCAGCAAATGTTGAGACTATGTTTTATGTTCGTGAGAAGCCGTGGCACGGCCTGGGGACTTGCGTTGAGGAAGCGCCCACCAGTGCTGATGCGCTCCGTCTGGCTGGCTTGGACTGGGAGGTAAAGCAGAGAAGCATTCAGGTGTGCGGCGGTGCGAAAATCGAGAACTTCAAGGCCAATGTCCGTAGCTCTGACGGCGCTGTGCTGGGGGTCGTATCTGACCGCTACCAGATCGTGCAGAATGCGGAGGCGTTCAGCTTTACCGACGAGCTGATTGGCGGCGATGTCCGCTATGAAACCGCTGGCAGTCTTCAGAATGGCAAAAAAATCTGGTTGCTGGCACGGATGCCCGCTCAGAAGATTGTGGGTGATGATGTGGAGCCGTATCTTTGCTTCTCCAATACCCATGATGGTTCCGGTGCTATCCGCGTGTGCATGACCCCCATCCGCGTGGTGTGCAACAATACCCTGAACCTGGCGCTGAATACTGCTTCCCGTAGCTGGTCTACCAAGCATGTTGGAGATATCGACCACAAGATGCAGGAGGCGCGGATGTGCCTGGAGATGGCGGATTCCTACATGGGCGAGCTGGCCGAGTATGCCGACCGGCTGGCGAATACCAAGGTCACGGATGACGAGCTGAACAAGCTGCTGGACGAGATGTTCCCTGTGGATGAGAACGATTCTGACCGCAAGAAGAACAGCGTTCAGAAAGCCAAGGATGAGTTCATGATTTGTTACCTGCGCCCGGATATCGCCCAGTTCCTGAACACCGGCTGGGGTGTAGTAAACGCAATGAGCGACATGGTTTCCCACTCCGCTCCCCGTCGCGCCTCCAAGAGCTATCAGGAAAACAACTGGGGGCGTATCATGGACGGCCACAAGCTGCTGGATCGCATGACCAGCCTGGTTGGTGTTCGATAATGACCCGTGCGTATACTGTAAGCAAAGATCCCAAGTCTGGTATGTGGTATGCTCATGCAAAAGGGTATCCGTGCATACCAGTCTGCGGGAGCATATCAAAAGCCAAGTCTGAAGCTTTAGAATATGCAAAGATGATGAACTTTCTTCCTAACCGCGTGGAGGAAATAGAACAGAAGAGAAAGAAAGAGTTTGAAGCCCTCATGAAAATTTGAGGGCTTCCTCTTCTCTTATGAGTTTAATAATAGAGGTGCTGAAGATGAAAATTTATTTACTGGTTCATGTGATGGACTGCGATAGCTGGTGCGTATACACGGATGCTTTTCTGAGCAAGGAGGAAGCGCAGAAATCCATGCGTAATTTCTGGCAGGCCGCGCTCAAGGAATGGGGCATTGATGCCGGAAGCGAACAGAACGACGAACAGAGCTGGGAATGCAGCGATATCAGCGCAAGCATTAGCGACTACTGCAAGAACGAGTTCGAGCATTGGGAAATTCATGAGAAGAACATGGATGTCCAGGTCGCAATCAAGGTGCATGAAGGAATGGTTCAGTCCGTCATCTCCAACGCTGGCGTTGATGTGGATGTGTATGATCTGGACGTTTCCGATTACCCGGACGAGGGCGAACAGGATGAGGCCGATAAGCTGGAGAAAGAATTTAATGAGCTGTCCAATCAGCCTGGCTGGGGCGATGTTTGGTAAGCCGCACTGATGAGTCGTAAACGACGAAACCGCCGCAAGGCGGTCTGCGGATAATTTAATTATCTGGTTAAGAATTCCCCGTGTTCGGCGGATGATATAATAGAAGGAGGTATTTCAGATGGCAACTGCAAACTACATGACGATGGAAAGCTTTCCTCTCTTTGCAAGGGAGTTTACTTCCGAAATTAAATGCTGCAAGCATTGCGGATTATACCAGGATAGCGACAACGATGTGTGCGAAGAGTGCGGCGGAGAGCTTGAGGAAGAAATATTCGTTGACGAGATCGAGGTTCAGGAAACCGTTTCGGATATTGAATCCCGTCTTGATGATGATGTCAACGAAAGTCTGGTTTTCCACAAGATTTCCGTTTTGCCTGGGCATTATTATGGTGTCCAGTTTTATGTGGAAACCACAGATGACCCAACGGAGATGGACAACGAGGACTGCCGATATTACTTTGATATGTACCGCAGCGTAGCGATTCGCCGATACAATAGCGAGGTCAATAAGGTGTGTCGGATTCTGCGGAAGCTGGCAAAGGAATACGGATTTGACGAGCTGTATCTAAGGGCGCGGTTTGGCAACGGAGCCGCTCTGTATGGACAGGTGGAAAACACAAACCGCTCCAGACTTTTGCAGGCCGTCGCTCCCAGAAGATAAGCAGTTGTGGATTCAATAAGTTTTTGATATAATATGGAGGCAATATGGTAAACAGCAAGGTGATTGACATGTCGGATGTATTCAACGGCGGCGGTATGGCCGCTCGTATCGCCCAGGCCAAGGAAAAGGCGGAGGCGGATTATCAGGAAAAAGTAAAGCAATCCCGTGAGGCGGATGTGGATGTCCGGGATTTCTTTTCAGACGAAGAGCTGGACAGGATTCTAACCGACAATGAGTTTTTCAATGGCCGCGTAGCCGATTTAAGCAAGGTGCAGCGACACGAAAAAGTTTCCATGGCGGCGCGGTGGATGAAAGCCCATAGCATGGAAGTCGTGGACATTGATATAGAGCCGGTATCCAGTTCTCATCCCAATGCCATTATCACGATGGAGATTCGCCGTCTGGCCTCTCTGCGCGGGCAGGAGCTAAAGGTGTTCACTGCCATGTGCGCAATGGCGGATAGCGTTTTTATGTCCGGTATCAAGGATAGCATCATCAGATTCACGTTCGGCATTGAGGGAGTGTGGAATGAATGATTTATAACAATACCATTTCTGATATCAGAAGCAATATCTTGGAACCGTGGAGAATGTGCGGTGAATACGAAGACGGGTTCGATGTCACAGTTGGCGGAGGCAGTGAAGAAGACTGTATGAATCTCCTGGCCGACCTTGAATCAAAACATGGAAAGCTGACCTGGTATTCCGGTTACAGTGATGAAGACTATGAGGCTGGAGAGTACATCGGAAGAGAAAACTTCATATATGATTGACCAGTTCCAAAAAGACGCTGAAAAATCTCAGCGTCTTTTTTATTTTAAGGTTAAGATTTTTAGTAGATGAGCGGTAGATATAATGAAGGGAGGCATTCAAATGATTATCAATCACGATCACTCTTATGTCAATGCACTGGACAATGAATTTGTTGCCCGTGGTTATGCGGAGGATGACCTCTTCTCCATCCGCCTGACTTATGAATATACCCAGGAGCAGAAAGAGGAAAACAAGCGCATTGCAGATTCCTCTACCAGAGAGCAGTGGAATGCGTATTGCATAGAGGGCGCTGTCATGCGTTCTAACTACATGAGGCCGGTAATTGAAAAGCTTGCCGATGCGTTTGTCCTATACCAGTTTTCTGATTGCGGTGTCCCATATGACAGCGACAAGTGGGATTTGTTTTTCTGGTGCAACGACTTCAATACCACATGCCGCACTTCTGACTTGACTGGAAGAGACTATTCCTACATGACGCTGAACTTCAATAAGAAGTGTTCTGCGGCGCAGCATGTGGAACTATGCAACAAGGTTCTTGAACTTCTCAAAGAGAATTTCTCCGGCCTGGAAAACCTGTGCGTTTCCATTCAGTATGATACCAGGTGTTTCACCGATAAAATCCATGAAGATGCCCAAAAAGTTGCGGATGGCATGGTAGGCCGCAAATATAATCGGAATGGATACGATGGCCGCTTGGTGAAGTACAATGGGCAAATCTACTGGATGAAGAAGTACGCAAAAAATCGCGGCTATCTCATGTCGGATGCCGAAATCCTTAGGATGAGCTGGGGAAATCAATGATATAAGCAGGTGATAAATATGCCTTACGTCATATTCAATAAACAGACCAACAAATATATCAAGCACCCATCCACATGGGTTGGCCGTCTCAGCAAAGCGACAAAGTTTAAGACGGAAGAGAACGCTTCAAATTTTCTGAGCTGCCCTCCCCGCGCACTGGCGCTTCCTCCTATTGAAGCGCTTGCTATTCTGTCAACGGACAACCTGACAGATATTTACAACACGAGCTATTCATTCACGGAAGAGACGGCGCAGCAGGAGTTTGAAGAGCTGAAGTCGTTCTTGTCCGCCACTCTGTCCTCGTTTGATAAGCTTGCATCGCTGCCGAGATACTACGGTGCAGAGGTGTCGAAGTGTGACCAGGAGACATTGGATGTTCTTCACAAGATTGAATTCTGCAATGTCAGCGCGTCGGATGGCTATAAGCTCTATAAACAGCTTCAGGAAATCCGTATCCGCCGCAGGAACGCAAAAGACCACCTCGAAATTGCAAGTCTGGTGTTATCGACTGGGCTGCTGGCAAGCATGAAAACCCTGGACAGCGAGATCAAGGCAGTGGAAACCAATATGGCGGATAGAAAGTATAAGCCGCGTGTTCTGGTTGGGCTTTTCGATGACTCTGGCATAACAGAAATCGAAGAAGAAAGCGAAGAAGATGTCACGACAGAAACAGAAAGAGAGGAAACAGCATGAGATACTATAGTACCCAGCGCCCCATTACTCCCGGCGCTTACCCGAAAGAGAATGTCATCAGCATCAAAAATTTTCATGACAAAAAATATGTCTCCGAAATCGGCGGAGATGCCTGGGGATATGTGGAGTATGACTGCGAGCTTCCAGAAGAGAAAGTGCGGGCATATGAATTCACTCCGGTCAATCCCATGCACTGTACTGCCAAGCAGTTGGCCGCAATGAAGAGAATCCTGTCCCGTGGACAGAAAGCGATGAATGCCGCGCATGTTTCTGGATCGAGCTTCCTGGTCAGTGGTCAGCAATTCTGCGAACATGGATATGCAATCACTGACGGCGGCGTAACAGCGTTTCTCCCCGCCTATGCGCCTGGAATCCCATATGCTACGAGATACGAAGCAGATGCCGTATATCGTGTGTTTCTGGATGAGGTTGGTAACGGCGATTATTTCTCCGTTGATCTGGACGATGTTCGGTATGATACACCAGACCTTTCCTACATCAAAGAACAGATTGCCAAGCACAAGGAAGAGGGAAAGAACAGCCGGACGCTGGCCTACAATCCGAGATGCGAGGTCATGTTTAAGGCGGTTCGTCTGGATGGTTCGGAAATCGTCGGTGTGTTCGATGCCCAGTTGGTTCGTGATGCGCTGGAGTGTGTGGGCAAGCACCCTGTCTGCTATCTTGGATTCAACCGGAATAAGAGCCGGCCATTCCCTTTCCTGATGGTTGGAAGCGACGATACCCTTTGGGACTTTTCCTTTGGGGTTCATGCGCTGGTGATGCCGCTTGCAAAACATAGAATTTAATGGAGGTGTCGATATGCTTACAATTATGATTATCCTGATGTTTTTGAAGCTTCTGTACGATGGAATCGGCGCATTCTATTCGCAGGCTATTGTGTCTGCAAAGAATCCATATGCCGCATATCGTGAGGCGCTGGCCGCTGCTGCGCACAACAAGGAAGATAATGGGAATAACAATGATGGAGGTGATACGGATGAATTTGCTCGATAAGTTTTCAGCCGTGGAAGTAAAAGCGGAATCCAGAATTTCAAAAAGCGATAAGCACTATTGCGAGGTGCAGCAGGCCGCTTATGACCATGGACGTAAGGCGCTCAAGGACATGATTAAGGTGGCCGAGCGCTTCATCAAAGAACAGAATGACATTCTGGAATCGGTAGACAGAGAGGTATATACCAATTATGTCTACGACGGACGGGGCGGCGTAAGCCTGACCAGTCTCCACGATTTACTGCGGAAGAGCCACGCCACATTCATTGCCAAAATCGTCTCCTACTTCTGCAAGACTTACCATGTGGATTTGGACAATGGAGTTGTCATCGAACACCTTATCCCGAAAGAACCGCGCTATTCCAGCAAGGACGATGCGAAGGAGTATACGGAGCAGATTGAGAGCCTTGAAATCTCCTATGGGCAGGTGCTTGACGAGATTTTTGTCCAGCTTGGAGGTTTCTCATTCCAGGAAAAAGCGCTCAATGAACTGAAGGAAAAGTGCCATAAAGAGGCGTGGAACTCCTACACTGGAAAGAGAGACTTTGAACAGAAGAAAGCAGTCTTGTCTTTCACTCGCTATGCCTGTTCTTTTGATAGCTGGCATGAACAGTGGCACAAGGGCGAGTATGAAATCAAGCTGGCGGATGGCATGAAAGATGTGCTCCGCGCCATTGCCTACTTTGAGTATGGGCAGATCGACTATATCCCAGCCGCTTTCCACGACCTTCTTGGATGGTCTTGGACTACCACGGAGACGGAGCGCAAGTGTTTCATGGAAAAGGTGAAGAGCATCAAGTGTTTCAAGAATGGCCGCGTGGATGTGCGATTCACCAGTGAAGAGTATGCCCGTATGTTTGCGGATGAGTTTCTTGGGACGGAGGTATAACTGGATGACGAAGCGGGAGAAGTGTGTCGTATCCGCATATACCGGCGTTCTTATGTGCGACTTTGCCGATCTGCACCAGTACATCGAACAGCTTTTGGGCAGGCCGGTATGGACGCATGAGCTTGCGTTTTCGGATGTGTGGAAAGAAATCAAGGAAAAAACAAAGCCGGAATTTTTAGAGCTTTGTAGGAATTAGTTAAGCAATCCGGTTTATTTCTTTCCTATTTCTCTGGTAGATATAACAGATACGGTTCTTGGAGGTCTCCGTAAAAGCCTCCATCCATATAACAAAATCCAGGAGTTGAGCATATGAAGTACCAGATTATGAACCAGTCGATTCCTCAAGCCAGCCGGCAGGAATTAAACGACAAGATTTTATATCTGATCGACAATGATCTTGCGGAATCCTCTGGAATTACACGCGAGGATATCTACAATGCCTATACCGGCGACGGTGGACTGCATGGCCTGAAGTATTCTGACTTTGACAGCTACTATGAATACTCCAGCGCAAAGAAAGAGATTGAGAACGGCCAATTTTTCACCCCCGCCAAGGTGTGCAAGTTCATCATGGACTGCCTCAACCCCGGCGACACGGATATCATTGCGGATCTCACCTGTGGAATGGGCAGCTTTTTCAATTTTGCTCCGATGGAAAGCAACCTGTATGGGTGCGAGCTGGATATCAAGGCGTATAAGGTGGCGAGATATCTCTATCCCAAGGCAAACCTGACCTATGGGGATATCAGAAGCTATTCGCCCAATATCAAGTTTGATTATGTGGTTGGCAACCCGCCGTTCAACCTCTATTGGTGGGTGGATGAGAACCAGATTTTATCTCAGCTCTATTACTGTCAAAAGGCTGCGGAGCTGATGAAGCCTATGGGTATCATGGCGCTTGTTGTCCCATCCTCTTTCCTGGCGGATGACTTTTCTGACGGCAATATGATTAAGGAGCTGGAACGGAACTTCAGTTTCCTTGGTCAGTTCAAGTTGGACAAGGACACCTTCTCTTCCATTGGAGTCAATGGATATGAAACAAAGGTGCAGTTCTGGCAGCGCAACAGCAACCAGGACGGATGGACTGCATCTCCATACTCCACTCAAATGTTTGCAGATGGCGTGTCCTTGAACAGCGCAGGCGTGGAGCAGGTTCGCGGCTCATTTTTGGATGGCGCACAAACTTTGTTTCGTAAAAATCGTTCTCATATTTTACTGGAGTTATCTCAGCAAAACAGCGCTTCAAGCGACTTCATGTACCAGGTAAAGAAATACCTGTATGCAATCAAATCCCATCCAGCTTTGCAGGAAAAGTATGTGAAATGTTGTGAGTATATCAACAAGTATTACACGCAGAAGCAGCCCGCAGATATGTCCTACAAAGAGTGGTGCCGCGTCAGAATCACTGAGGCAAAAGTGCTTGCCTATCTTCGGAATACGGTGCGTAAACAGAACGCAAAGAAACCTCAAGATGTGATCCGCATGGTGAACTATGGATATTCTATCGGCTACAAGGCGTACAGCCAGAAGATGTCCCGCAGTATGTCGGAGCAGATGAAACAGCCGATCCCCATTTATCAGATCGTATATGACCAAATGGATGCGGCAGAGTTTGGATGCTTTGCAAAGATGATCCGCCGCCGTCAGAAGGAATACCAGATTGAACAGCAGCCCTTGTCCTCCATGGTGATGGATGAGAATATTGGGCGATTTCTGGCTGAGTTCACTGTATACGACAGCGAGAACGACGAACAGATTTATCTCAACGATATCCAAAAGCATGACCTAAATCTTGTCCTGCAAAAAAGAAATATGCTTCTTCAGTGGGAGCAAGGCTCCGGCAAAACCCTCGCTGGGATTGCGTCTGGATTGTATCGGATGGAGCGGCAGAACGCATTTTGTACCTGGGTAGTGTCTTCTGCGATCTCTATCAAGAACAACTGGGATGTGGTGTTGCAAAGCTACCATCTCCCCTATGTGATGGTAAATCGTATTAAAGACCTGGAGCGTATTCAGCGCGGAGATTTTGTCATTATCACCTTAAACATGCTGTCCAAGTATCAGCGGCAAATTAAGTCCTGGGTAAAAGCCCATGGTGGGAAAATCGCCCTCTGTTTTGATGAGAGCGACGAAATGACAAACCCATCCAGCAAACGGGCAAAGGCGGTGCTGAATGTGTTTCGTCGTTGTAGGTTCAAACTTCTGATGACCGGAACCAGCACCAGAAATAATATCGCTGAATTTTTCCCTCAGCTTGAATTGGCCTATAACAATTCGGTGAATATGATCTCCTGGTGCCAGTCGGTGTATCGCTATGACCGATATAGCAAGAAGGACGGGATTGAGGAAGGGCTTCACGAATACCCGAACGAAAATTATGGAATGCCCATTCCGCCGTACAGCAAGGGGTTCAAGCTGTTTTCGGAAAGCCATCTTCCTGAGAAGATCACGGTGTTTGGTGTCGCCCAGCGCAATCAGGATATCTTCAATGCGGATGAACTGAAAAAGATTCTGGATCGTTTTGTTATCACCAGGACTTTTAAGGAGGTGTCTGGAAAAGACATCAAGAAGATACACCAGGTTGCAGTGCGGTTCTCCGATGCGGAGCGCGAGGTATACAAAACTGCGATTGAATTTTTTGAACGGATGCGCAGAAGGTATTTTGCATCTACTGGGAACCTGCGTAAAGACGCTATGATGCGCCTGATCCAGCAAATTACTTTGCTCCTTAGAATCAGCGCTGCCCCAAACACGGTGGAGGAATACCATGGCGGATTGCCTACAAAAATTGCCAAGGTAATGGACATGCTGGATGACGCAAAGGACGAGATTGTGGCTATCGGTGTGCGTCATAAGAACGTGGTCAACGCATATGCGGATGCCATTCGTGACCGCTTTCCTAATAGACCGCTGTTTGTGGTCACGGGATCGACTACGACTCTTGCGGCCAGGCGGAAGCTTCGGAAAACGCTGAAAGAAAGCGGGAACGGAATCCTGCTCTGCACCCAGCAAAGTCTCCCATCTTCTGTAAACTTTGAGTTTGTGGATACTGTAATCATTCCTGAGCTGCATTACAACAACTCTCGGATGAGCCAGTTCTATATGCGGTTTATTCGATACAACTCCACCCGGATGAAGAACATTTATTTTGTCACCTATCTTGGAAGCATTGAGTCAAACCAGATGCAGATGGTGTTGGCAAAGGAAAAGCTCAACCTCTTCATGCGTGGGCAGGACACAGATTTGGATGAAATCTATGAGCGGTTCGGCGTGGACTACGATCTCCTGTCTGTACTTATGTCCCGCGAAATGGATGAGAATGGAAAAATGTATCTCAAATGGGGCGAACAAAATATAGCGTGATGGTTAATTTATACCGTTGATAAACGGTAGATGTAATAGGAGGTGATTGAAATGCTTTACAACCTTGTGAATCGCGGCGGACACATTGAAGTGCTGGATGATTGCGGGCGGTTCGTTTTCTCTGCTGACACTATTGGTGAGGCTAACCGTGAGTTAAATGAGCTGGAGAAAAGAACAAGCTCCCCTTAATTGGGGAGCTGTCAGGAACATGATAAAACATATGGATGTGCAGGAGAAATTAGTGTGGATGAGTTCGTGATGATGAAGAAGATGAACGGCACAGAAACCAGGACAAAGGATTTGTGGGGCGTTCAAATTCTGGACGGCAAGTATTACATATACTGCAACCGAAAGCCGATCTGTTATGGAACCATGCAGAACGGCCTAACGCCGGCTGAGATATTGAAACGGCACTGCGGCGCAAAATTTGTCAGGGTAATATGATCCCCTTTTGCATGGCAACCCGCTTCATGTCATTCTCCCATGCGGTTTTTCTCCGATACCGCAACCACTTGATGTATTCGTCCCATCTGTGGTTGGATGCCTCGTTGGAAACGCCAAACACTCTTTGGATATCCAGTGGGGATTTGATTTCAAGCATAGCAAACAGCGGCATTGGACAAAGCAGGGTGGCCGCAAACTGATCGGCTTCAATCTCAAAATCGGATGTCTCCATCGGGCAAAATCCGTGCTCAGCAAGCATAGGTTCTGCGACCAATGGAAGATGTTTCAGAACCACATGCCCAAGCTCGTGGGCTTTCGTCCATCTCTTTCTTCCAGAAACATTGTTGTCGGCGTTGTCTGAGTTCCATAAAATCAGATATCGATTGTTCGCCACATCATAGTGGGTACATCCCGATTTGCTTTCACATAGCAAGATAACGTCCCGAATAGAACAGCCGTTTGTTTGAGCAAATTGCTGATAGGTTCTAATACGGCAGTTTGAAAATCTTGAAATGATGTTGTCTGGCTCAATCGGGAATCTAATCTGTTCCATGTCTCTGTATATCTGCAACACCTGATTATAGATAAACGGATATCGGATCATTGATACACCTCCATCCAGGTACTCATTGCAACTATATCAAATCATGTGTCCGATAAACAGGACTTATTGCTCTTCGTCCTTGAAAGCCTCGTGGAATCCAAGGCGCAGCATACCCATCATACGTTCCTTGTCCTGCGGAGACATCCTGGACTTGGCTCTTTGCAGAGATACAAAGTCTTCATCTCCGACCAGCTTTTCTGCGGAGTCTTGGATGTCGGACAGGCCGATCAGGTAGTCAGCAGATACACCAAAATATTCAGCAATCATTTTGACTTTATCGACGGAAGGTGATGTTGTTGTTTTCCATTTACGGATCAGAGAGGCGGCGATGCCAAGATCCTCTGAGAGTTTTGTCATCGAAATGCCTCTGTTTTCACAAAGCTCTTTTATCCTGGTATAAAGCACGGACTCCATTCTGCGTCCCTCCAAAAGATAATATTTTATCGTTTCGCTGTTGACATGGCTAATATTTTCTGATATAGTGAAAGGCACAGCGACACTTTATTATCGCTTGTTGAATTATTATAGCTCATATTTTCCCGTAAGTCAATCAAAAAGTTTTGGAGGAAAAGTAGTAATGGTAGTACGAAACGGCGTAGAATCCAAGCGGATGACCAGTGGTGATTTCGATTTAACAAGTGTATCCTCCAGCCGTGTGCTGCTTCCCTGCCGCCCATGGGGAGAAATGAGGCTGGAGATGATGAACGCAGCGTATGGCATGATGACACAGCAGGAGTTACATAAAGTCAAGGATTTCCCATATGAAGAAGTGATCCAAAATGAGCAATTGAACATAATGTTCAATATCCAGCGCAGCCAGGTTCGTTTGACAGCACACGCATCTGGCGATGTAGTGTGCGGGAAGAAATTGAATGCTCGTATTCCGGTTTTGGCAGATCGGGACGAGGTGGAAGAGGTGCTAAGCGCATTCTTTGCCAACGGGTGCTCTGGCCTAAGTCAAGAGTACGCACAATATTATAGCAGTGTTTTCGCTTCCTGGAAAAAGCAAAAATAATTTTGCTATTTCCTATTGACAAACGGCGGATCATCTGCTATATTAACATTCGTAAGGAGTAAACTAATCTACTCCATAGTGGCAATCAGAAATAGGAGGATGGCACGTGGATAACAGTAGTTACCGTAGCCAGTACATCCAGTCTGGTAATGAGAATTTCTCGGAGCAGTCTGTATCGGTGTACGATGCTTTCTGGAAGAGACTTGAAAAAGCAGAGAGATCTATCGGAAAGTCATTGGAGGATGGCTACACAACAGAAGAGTACGCAATACTGATCGGCAAGATGAATGTCTCAAACCTAAATGCTTTTGCCACATACAAAAGCAGAGTCAACCGGTATATCAAGTGGTTGAACGAAAGGGGTTTGATTGACCAGCCGTATTTGGATAACCTAAAAAATGTGACCTATGATATGATTCCATCGAACCATGTCTACGACACAAGGTACTTCAAGGACTTCTCTTCCCTCCAGCAATCAATCAGCGATACCCTATGGGTTGCTGAGCGGATTGACGACAGAATATTCAGCACACAAATCACGGCAATTTATTTGGCCTGGTGTGGCTTTTCCGCTGAGGAAGCTGTTGCGATGAAAAAGGCAGAAGTCCTGGACGACTGCATTGAGTTTCAAGGCCGCAGATGTTTCCCGAACAAAACCATCATGGACTATATCAAGGAGTATCGAGACTCCACCAGTTATGAATCCCAGGGCAGAGGCGTAATCACACTCAAGTATGTGTATTCCGATTTTCTTTTGCGCACATGCCGTGCGGATCGAGTTGATACAAAAACGCTGCGTATTTTGATTCGCAACTTTGGAAAGAGCGGCGGAGAAGAAATCAACCTCTTTGCCTATGACAAGGTTTACTGGTCTGGAATCTTTAACCGGGCATACACATACGAGCTGGAAAACGGAGAGATTCAGAGCGGTGATATTGAGACGATTGAAAGGGTCTTCCATCAAACATATCCGTCTGTATCCGTTGCAAATAAGAAGCTTCGTGATTATCATAAGTTCAGAGAATACTTCTTCCCAGATACAAAAGGATGATTTCACATTGACTTGGAGGGGCGACCCTTTAAGTCATATATAAGGAATTAGTTAATCAATTTTATATCCGAACAGTTCCAGGTGGAACACCTTTTATGGGAGGGCAGGATCGATACCTGAACGGATAATTAGAGCTGGTTCCAAAATAGATGATTGGAGTGGTGTAATTTGATTGTATGTACCTACTGTCGTAAGGAGAGGCCGTTTTGGGCTGTGGATAAAACAGACGGCACCGGCGACTACTCCGCACACATTATTTCAGGTACAAACACTTTTGTGGACACATCTGGGAAAGAAATTCACTTTCGGTTTTGTCCAATGTGCGGAAGACCTCTGGACGATCCTCCTGACGATAGTGGCGGACGGGTGATCGGCCTGATTCCAAGGCTGATAAATCGCAGTTTAACAATAAGGAGTGTATGACATATGGGCAAGGCCAGAAGTGACAGCGGCTATTATTGGGTAGACCGAAAACTCACCTGTAATGGTTGCAAATATCTGAACTTTTATAAGTGCGGATGTCGGAGAAATCAACCGAATGGGCAGGTTCGCCCTCTGTCTTCTTACACAAACGGAGACGACTACATCGCCATTCTGAAGCCGCCCGACTGCGATTATGAAAAAGAGAAGAAGTCTGCCGAAAAGGTAGACACGGAGGAATAACATGCCAGTCTTTATATTGCTCCTGTTTCTCGGCGTTGCAGTGTTATGGCTTTTACTTTCCTTTTGCTTTATCCCAATCGGGAAGTTTGTTTCCAGATTGATAAAGGATGCAAAAACTTCCATGTCAAAAGATGACTTCAAAGAAAAATCTGAAGAAGAAAAGGATGGTACAGAACAGAATGGTTAAAAAGGGTTTTATCGGCGCAATTGTGCTTGCCGTGATTCTTTTCGGCGGTGTGATCCTGGGTCTTATGTGTACCGAGCGAATCCCAGCCGGCTATGTCGGTGTCGTGTATAACATGAACGGCGGCGTGGACGGCGAGGTTCTACAGCAGGGATGGCACCTTGTCTCTCCCACCAAGAAGGTAACGACATACTCAATCGGTATTGAGCAGTCCTATCTTACTGCTGAGAGCAAAGGAGATTCCCCTAACGATGAGAGCTTCAACATCCCGACCTCTGACGGGAAGACGGTTCGTGTTAATCTGGAGTTCTCCTATCGCTTTGACGAAGACCGTGTAGCGGAAACCTTTACCCTGTTTAAGGGTAAGTCCGGCGAGGAAATCAAGAATACATTTATCAAACCCAAGATTATTGCCTGGACGCAAGAGGTATCTGCAAATTATCCTGTAACGGATATTTTTGGCGACAAACGAACCGAAATCAATGCGGAGCTTGATGTATACCTGCGTGATAAGTTTGATAAATACGGCATCATCATTGACACCGTAAACTTTACGGATATTTCTGTGGATGCAGAGACCGCAGCGGCGATCCAGAAGAAGGTAAATGCTCAGCAGGAACTTGAGCTTGCAAATATTGAAGCGCAGACTGCCAAGGTGCAGGCTGAGAAGGATAAAGAGGTTGCCCAGATTGCGGCGGAAAAGGCAATCATCGAGGCGGAGGCAAAGGCTGAAGCAACCAGAATTGCTGCTGAGGCCGAGGCTGATGCAAATGCTCAGATTGCAGCTTCTCTTACACCTGAGCTAATTGATAAGATTATGTATGAGAAGTGGAACGGCGAGCTTCCCACTGTTTCCGGTTCCAATGCAATCGTGAGTATGGAAGGGTTGAAGTGATGCTGATGAAGAAAATCTATGTTGATATCATCTCTGAGAAAGAGAGAAAGCTTCATCAGCTCCAGGCGGATGCGGAGAGTGCCGTTGACATCGTAACGCGGGCAATCTCTGGCCTGGAATTGGTAAACCAGGAGATTGAAGATACTAAGTCCGAGATTGACGAGTACATCTCCCGGCTTACGGAGCAGCGTGACACGCTGGTTCATAACCAGAAGCGCAACTGCGTTGTGATCAAGAATTTCTCCAAGCTCCTGGCCGTTGATGAAGCGGAGGAAGAGAGCGAAACAGCATCCTGATCGGATGCCGGTAGTTACGACACTAACAGCAATTTTGTATGTATGAAAATTTGAAAACATATCATGTGTCGTGTTGTGGGTGAAGATAATTTAAGGCGCATACAGCAATCTAACACAAAATTGAACTTGAAATTCAACATAAAAAGCGCCTTGTTTGTTTTGGGGCAGTAATCCTAACTGGTAAGGAAGTGGTTTGCTAAACCACCAGTAATCCGAAAGGATGTGCAGGTTCGAGTCCTGTCTGCCCCGCCAATCTGCTGGTGTGATGGAACAGGCAGACAGACGGGACTTAAAATCCCGTGGGGATACCCCGTGCGGGTTCGATCCCCGCCACCAGCACCAAATGGGAGCGTCCGGTGACAGCATCAATGTGTATAGGGCGGCGAGCACTTACAGCAATTTTCTTTGAAGTTCTGCAAAAACTTTGCGTTCGGTTCGACTCCGAAGCTCCCAAAGCCGTCACAAAAAATAATGTCCAGTGCGGTTAATTTTATCGAGTCTGGATTGTTAGATATAATAGAACATGCGGGAGTAGCTCAGATGGTAGAGCAACGGACAAAATAGTTTGTGCTTTGCAAAAGCGCGTACAGCAACATCAAAATAGGAATCTGTTTGTCGGAGGTTCAAGTCCTCCCTCCCGCACCGCCTCCTTTCTTTATTTGGTTGGTTGTAGGAACATCTAAAATATGATCACAGTTAGGTAAGGGTCACGCTTCAATGGTTGTACCAGAACCGAAGAAGTGCTCCAGTGCAATTCTGGTGAGCCTAACACTAATATCTATGCGTAACGCCGGCAGAAGTACAATGCGGGTGCGATTGGTAGATTGTCAGTTCGATTCTGACCGCATAGGCCATATGCCAGGATAGCTCAGCGGTAGAGCACGTAATATCACCCCATGCGAATTGTATGATCCGCACACAACAACTTTCTGATTTGCCTGTTAAGCACGTGGTCGCGGGTTCAAGTCCCGCTCCTGGCACCGGAGGAAGAGCTGCTTAAACCATTCTAAACCAACCTCATAAATGGGCAGAAATGGTGACAGTCTGGAAAGACAGACATTTACGCAGTAGTGGTCAAGTGGTAAGACAGCGGCTATAAAAAGTGTGTGCTTTTGGTACACGAACAGCAATATTCAAAAAGGCCAGCCGCCATCGCAGGTTCGATTCCTGCCTGCTGCACCAGGGGTAAGAGTTGACTTCACCATTCAAACAGTCCCTAAAAAGTTGGCAGCAATGGTTCGGTTCTGGGAAGTTTCCGAAAAAAGCTCCCATGATAAGAGGCGCACAGCAAAACACTGGTTAAAGTTTTTAGACTCATAATCTGAAACGATAAGGTTCAAATCCTTTCCGCCTCTTGCCTCCTTTAAGGCACAAGCAGCAACACAATGGACATAAGTGCCTTGAAGTTTTCTGTTAGGATTTAGTTAATCAATCTAAGGAGGAATCTAAAATGAGCAACAATTTCATGTCCGCAATGAAGAACACGCTGAACGACGAGTACAATGTCTCTGTTACGGAAAACGGCGCTGTTGGCTACCGTACCTCCGGTAAGGAGCTGCTCGATCTGAACTTTGCCGTGTCTTCTCTCCGCAGAGCAACCCCGGCAGACATCGCAGCCAGGTTCACAAGGGCTTTCTTCGAGGATCAGGTCACGGCGATGAAGTGGCTGTTCTTCGCCCGCGATATTCGAGGTGGCCTGGGAGAGCGCCGTCTGTTCCGCGTTGTGCTGGAGTATATGGCAAAGAACTCTCCTGAGTATGTCAAGCCGGTGATTCGCCTGGTGCCTGAGTATGGCCGCTGGGACGATCTCTGGTGTCTGTTTGATACCGATTTGCAGGGCGATGTACTGGATGTGGTGTGCGCCCAGCTCAAGGAAGACATTGCCAACATGAACAGCGGCAACAGCGTTTCCCTGCTGGCAAAGTGGCTCCCCTCTCTGCACTCTTCCTCTGCTGATAAGCGCCGCTATGCAAAGCTGATTTGCGGTTACATCGGCATTCAGGAGTGGGACTACCGCCGTGCGCTTTCCGCTCTGCGCACGAAGCTGGATATCGTGGAGAAGAAGATGTCCGCAAAGGAGTGGGACGAGATCAAGTATGAGGCCGTCCCGTCCCGCGCCAATCTGATTTACAACAGCGCGTTCCTGCGTCATGACGAAGAGCGCCGCCGCGACTTCCTCTCCAAGCTGGAAAAGGGCGAGACTAAGATCAACGCCTCCACCCTCTTCCCCCACGACATCGTACATCGGTACACCAATGGTGGATGGGGTACGACCGTTAAGGCTCTGGATCAGACGCTGGAGGCTCTTTGGAAGTCCCTTCCCGATACCGTGAACGGATGCGGTAATACCATCGTTGTCGCAGACGGAAGCGGCAGTATGACCAGCAGAGTCGGAGGCGGTAATGTGACCGCTCTGGATGTGGCAAACGCACTGGCGATCTATTTCGCTGAGCGCTCTTCCGGCCAGTTCAAGGACAACTATATCACCTTCTCCGAGAATCCTCGGCTGGTTGATTTCAGCCACGGCAAGACTCTGCGGGATAAGATCAGGATTGCGCTGAGCCATAACGAGATGGCGAACACCAATATCGAGGCCGTGTTTGATCTGATTTTGGACACCGCTATCAAGAACAACATGTCTCAGAGCGACATCCCTCACAACATCCTCATCATTTCCGACATGGAGTTTGACGGATGCGCCGTGACAAACACCCACCGGAGAGGGTACAGATGCGTCGATGCCCGGCTGTTTACGGTTCTCGCCCAGCGCTATGCGGATGCTGGATACCAGCTCCCACGCCTTGTGTTCTGGAATGTGAACAGCAGAACCGGTACGATTCCTGTCAAGGAAAACGACCTTGGCGTTGCCCTGGTCAGCGGGTTCAGCACGAACATCGTGAAGATGGTTATGAGCGGACAGACCGATCCTTACGAGTGCTTGCTTGAGACCTTGAACACCGAGCGCTATGCGCCCGTTGAAGAGGCTCTGAGAGGACTGTGATCGTTTTAGGAGAGGTGGAATCCACACCTCTCCTTTGATTTTACCAGGAGGAATACGCTATGGAAGCAGTTACCGAATATATCAAAAGAAACTCCAATGGCAGAAAGCAGCCTGTTCGCGGTTCCACAATTGCGTCTGCGTTCGGCGTGTCTGGCGTAAGGGTTAGAAACATGGTGAACTCTGCGAGATGCAAGGGCGATCCGATCTGTTCCAATGGGAACGGCTACTACATTGCGAGAGACAAGTCCGAGATTGAGAATACGATTGCGTCCATGAAAGGGCGAATTAGCGTGATGAACAACGCTGTGGACGGCCTGGAAAAATACTTACATCAAATGGGGTGATTGGTTCAGATGGTGACTTCGCAGCAAATTTTATCGGCTAAAAAATGCGGAGACATTTTTTCTTCTGACTGCAAACAAGATGTGATTGCGGAATATCGGGAAATCGCAAGGGTGTATCACCCCGATATTAGTACAGATCCAAAAGCAAACGAGGTCATGGCAAAGGTAAACCAGCTTTATGAGGAAGCTCTCAGGTTGATTGATGCCGGCACCTGGGAGGTCAGTAACCAGATCATTCTAAAAGATAAGTCTGGAAAGAAGTATGTAGGGAGATATCTGAAGCAAGTCCCATTTGAGCTTGGCGAAGCATATATCGCAAATTCGTCCGTTACATATCTGTTTGCGCAGAAAAATAAAAAGTTTTTTGATAACGCAATGGAGCAAATCAAAGGACTAAGGTATGCAAATAGAAAAATGGAGGATGAGATATCCAGATTCATGCCGCAGATATTGTATGCGCTTTCTCTGGAAGATGGACGGTACTGCATTGTGCTGAAAAAGCCAGAAGATGTTTTCCTGCTCTCCGATGTAGCAGATTTCTTTGGCGGTTCTATCCCTGATCGTCATGTGGCCTGGATTATGAGCCGGCTTTCCAATCTATGCTGTTATTTCAGCTATGTAGGAATTGCTCATAACGGGCTTACCATACAGAACTGTTTTATCACTCCGTCCAAACACGCCGTTCTTCCGCTCGGAGGCTGGTGGTATACACAAAAGCTTGGAGCAAAGATGATTGGAGTCCCGCGTGTTATTTACGATGTGATGCCGCTCAAGGCAAAGAGTGAAAAGAAATCCGATGCCATGACGGACTTGGAATCCGCAAAGCTGATTGGCCGGCAGATATCGGATTTGTCCTCTCTCCCAGAAGCATTTCGCCAGTTTCTGAATACAGGGTCGGCGCATGATGCGGTGGAGGAATTTAGTCGATGGAACAAAACACTGGATAAATCTTACGGAGAACGTAAGTTTGTCAATATGCAAGTAACAAAATCAGACATTTACAAGTAGGAGGAATGAAGTATGGGTTGTGGAAGTTGGACTCCCCACGATTGGGACAGTTATTCCAAGAGTTCTATCGCTGGAAAGAGCGCCGCTGGTATTTACACCAGCAAAATGATGAAAGCAGAATTTGATCCGAAAGATATCCCGGTCAGAGAAAGCCGGGACAGCGCAGACCATCCGAGCAGCAATGCGATTATTATTGGCCTGGATGTAACAGGTTCCATGAGCGACATTCTGGAGGGTGTAGCAAAGAAACTGAATGTGCTGGTATCTGAGATTCTGGATCGCAAGCCGGTCACTGATCCCCAGATTATGTTCAACGCCATTGGGGATGCCATGTGCGACACCACTCCGTTTCAGGCTACGCAGTTCGAGTCCGATATCCGCATTGCGGAGCAGTTGACGCAGCTCTACTTTGAGCGCGGCGGTGGTGGAAACGGGTTTGAGAGCTATCCCCTCGCCTGGTACTTTGCCGCCATGCACACGGACATTGATTGTCTGAACAAGAGAAATCAAAAGGGTTTCCTTTTCACCATGGGTGACGACTGTTATCCCACTAAGCTGACTGCGCGGGAAATCAAGCAGATCTTTGGCGACACCGTTGAGCGTGATATCCCTGTAGATGAACTTCTCAACCTGGTCAATCGCAAGTACGAGGTGTTCCATCTGGTTCTGGATCGTTACGGGGACAGCAGCCGAATTGCCAAGTGGCGGTCTTTGATGGGCGAGCGCGTTATCAAGGTCAGCGACTACACCAAGGTGCCGGAGATCATCGTGTCCATTCTGGAAACCATGGGCGGCAAGGATGTAGACGAGGTTGCCGCAAGCTGGGACGGCTCCACCTCCATTGTGGTGAAGAGCGCCCTGGACGGTCTGAAGAGTGTAACCGCCAAGAGCGATGTAGTCGAGTTCTAAAAATAAAATAAGATGAAATGCCAGAAAGGGGTATTGGTATGAATAAGCAGGTAAAGGTTGTGATCGGCGCAAACTTTGGCGACGAGGGCAAGGGATTGATGGCCGATTACTTCTGTAGCAAGTTGTCAAAGAACGGGAGTGTGTTAAACATCCGGTTCAATGGCGGCGCACAGGCCGGACATACCGTTGTGGTTCCTGCATATGGAAATCCAAAGCGTCATGTGTTCAGTCACTTTGGTGCTGGGAGTTTCGTGAAGAATACCGATACTTACCTTTCTGGCGATTTTATTTTGAACCCCATGTTGTTCTGCAAGGAGCTTGATAATCTTCGCAGAGAATGGTGGTTGCAGCCCAAGGTATATATCAACCACAACTGTAAAATCACAACTCCCTACGACATGCTGGTGAACCAGATTGTTGAGAGAGCAAGGGGCAATCAAAAGCATGGAAGCTGCGGAATCGGCATTAACGAAACGGTTCTGCGGTATCGTAACCATGGCGTTGGGTACACAATCACCCCTGGCTGTGTTGGTTCGGTAGATCTAAAGCACTCTCTTCAGATGCAGCGCGACTACTACCTCCCGAAAAGACTAAAGGATCTCGGCGTGTCGTCTGTTTCCCTGGCGGATTTGAATGTGATCCTCAGTGAAAATGTAATTGACAACTGGATTCTGCAAGTCAATGAGATGATGCGGTATTGCACAGTGACGGATGATAATATCGTACACGAATATGACGGCATCGTATTTGAGGGCGCACAAGGTCTGTTGCTGGATGAGTTCTATGAAGAGTTTGCGCCTCATTTGACCACTTCCCGCACCGGATTCTCTGGTGTAAATAAAGTTCTCTATAACAGCGGGCTTTCAAAATCTGCTGATTTGGAGGTTTGTTTTGTTACAAGAACTTACTTTACGCGGCACGGCGCTGGTCTTTTCCCTACAGAATGCACTTCTGAAGAGCTGTTTGGAGAAGAGCGGAGTGACGACACCAATGTGTGGAATGAGTTTCAGGGCAGTTCCCGGTACGGCAGATTTGAAGAGCGTCGATTTCATGAGGCTGTGGGTAATGAACTGAAAAAGGTTTCCAAGATGTACCCCAGCGCAAATCGCACATTCGCATTTACCCATGCGGATGAGACATCGAACCTGGTTCTTACCGAAAATGGAAAGAAAGAAATCTATGAAGTGATCCGAAAATTTAACCCGGACGGTTTCTACCGTTCCATTGGCAATACGAGGCAAAATGTAATCGCTACCAACCTGAAAACGCACAGATAATCTCAGTAAAAATAGGTGCATAACAACCGCAGAAGAGAAAGGGAGTATCAGTTTATATGCTCAAAAAGATAGACCGTAAAAACCGCTTTGTTTCCATGTTTGATCCGAAGACTGGGTTCTATGCAAGAAGCGGAGTGATTGATGAAAATGGAAAAGATACCGGTGTCGATCCCTTTATGACATCTTACCCGGAGCTTATCGATGTCGGTGTGATGGGACATTGTGTGCATGGTGCCAGCGGTCTTTGTCTCAAGTCAGGCGTTCAGTGTTATCAAAATGGCCTTAAAACGCATCATCCAAATATGTCCCTTGAAAATTTCAAGCGCATTGTAGACGAGTGCAAAGGCAAGACGTTCCAGCTTGCGCTTGGTGGGCGCGGCGACGTTGACCAGCATGAAAACTTTGCGGAGATTCTTCAGTATTGTCGAGAGAACAACATCGTCCCCAACTTCACCAGCTCTGGCCTTGGCTTTACAAACGAGATTGTTTCCCTATGCAAAGAGTATTGCGGCGCAGTGGCAATTTCCTGGTATCGTCAGTCGCACACAATCCGAGCCATCCAGATGCTGCTTGATGCAGGAATCAAAACAAATATTCATTATGTCCTTGGTCAGAATTCTATTGATGAGGCCATTGAGCGGCTGAGCAATCATGATTTTCCGAACGGGATTAACGCAGTGATTTTTCTGCTCCATAAGCCAGTTGGCCTGGGTAGTGAGGAAAATGTGTTACATGCCGGCGATCCAAAGGTACAGAAATTCTTTGACATCATCGACCATATGGATGCGTCGTTCAAAGTTGGGTTTGACTCCTGTTCCATCCCGGCCATTCTCAACTATACGCACAACATTGATCCAAACAGTATTGACACGTGCGAGGGCGGGCGATGGAGTATGTATATTACATCTGATATGAAAGCTCTCCCATGCTCATTTGACAACCAGGATCTTCGCTGGGCTTACGATATTTCCAATGACACCATTCAAAACGCCTGGAACAGCAGCCAATTTGAGGACTTTAGAAACCACTTCCGAACCTCCTGCCCAGGATGTAAGAAGCGAGCAGCCTGTATGGGTGGCTGTCCTATTCGTCCTCAGATCGTGATTTGCAGCAGTGAAGAGAAGACAGTGTGACCATGAGAGATATAAAAAGGATTCGCAAATTCTGCAATCAGCTTGCGGATATATGGGAAATGTATCCTGATTTGAGGTTTTGCCAATTACTTATTTGCTCTTCTCTATTTCGGGGTCGAGACCCATTTTATATAGAAGATGAAGAGGCAATTCAAATCATTAAAAATAACATGAACGGAGTGACTACAAGTGAAAAATAAAGCTACTTGGATTGTGGTAGGGATTGTCTTTGCCATTATCCTTCTGATCGGCGGTCTGTTCATCAGCTCCAACAACAAGGCGATCTTTTTGGAGGAACAGATTAACGCAGCCCAGGCCGATATCAATGTCGCAGAGAAGCGTCGATATGACCTTGTGTTCAATCTGGTCGATGCCGTACAGTCCTACCAGGATTACGAAGGTGAGACGATGGAGAGTATCGTTTCCGCCAGAAATAGCATGGAGCATGGCGATGTAGAGGGCGCTCAAATGGAAATTACTGCTGTTGCGGAAGCTTATCCTGAGTTAAAAGCCAATGAAAACTACAAGCAGTTGATGAATGAGCTTGCGTTGACGGAAAACCAGATTGCACAGTATCGCAACAACTACAATGAGCAGGTTCGCTCCTATAACAAAATGGTGAGATCTTTTCCCAACAATATCATTCTGAACATCTTGGGATATGAGGCGATTGATACGACCTATACGGACTATGATGCGCCGGTAGACGCACCGCAGGACTTGTTTGCCGATGAGAATTAAAAAGAGAGAGGTTCTTTTCAGTGTTATCATTGTCCTTATAATGATTTTTATTGGTATCTTTGTCAGCGATGCAATCCTGGAAAGTGCAGTATCAAAAAGCGAGTCATATCGAACCGCCACGATTATCGAGAATACAGACCAGTTCTATTATGGAATGGACACCGATTTTGGGAATGCCCTTGTATACGGTGAAGTCTCATCCAATGAGTCTGTAACTTACGATGAGATCGGCGGCGGATTTATCTACATTGAAAAGAACAAAGAAGAATACACCAGGCACACCAGAACCGTTACCAAAACGGATAGCAACGGAAAGAAACGCACTGAGACAGAGGTTTATTACACATGGGATCATGTTTGGAGTGATCGTAGGCATGTAGAGGAAATCATATTCCAGGGGCGCACATTTCCATATGAGTCAATCGAACTTCCTGCCGAGCGCCTTAATCTTGATTCTGTCGGGGTAGATAACCGCATGAATTATATTTATGTGGGTTCCGATGATCGCTACTATTACAATGTCGTTCCGATGCCGATGACAGGTACGATTTACACATCTCTGCAAAACGGTACGATCAACGATTCGTCTGCCCTGTTTCGTGATATGACCCCAGAGCAGGTGATTGCCCATATGGAACAGAACGAAACTATTTATACCGTAGTCTTCTGGGTGATATGGGTGCTACTCACATGTGGAGCTGTATGCGCTTTCTTGTACCTGGAAAACAAATGGCTTGATTAAGGAGTAGTATTTTGAAGTATAGAAAGGACTTTGTAACTAACAGCAGTTCCAGCAGTTTTTTGATTACAAACCATTCTGATAAGACAATGACTGCAAGGGATGTCGTTTTATCTTTGGTCTCTAAGATTCTGGATGACGCAGAAGACCGATTTATTCTGGAGCCTGGAGAGTCTATTCGATATGAATGTGGCGACGGGGATAACGACGGTGCTTTTGAAAACTTTATCCATAACGGGTTTAGCGGATGGGGATTATCAGATAGATACGGAAATTGGGATGTCTCTATTGATTTCCTGGAAAGTCATCATTAAAGAGGTGAGAAGATGAAAATTCGTAGCGATTTTGTGACGAACAGTAGCTCCAGTAGCTTTATTTGCTGCTTTGCCCGCATCGCAGATCCTATCAAGGCGCAGGCCATTCTTGAAAAGCACAAAGACCGTATTGAGGTTTATACATCGGAAGAGGTTCTGGAGAATATCAAGAACGACCGATGGGGCAGATGGTTAGAGGCGGACTGGGCAGGTGTCGATGTTACTCCGAAAGAGGATTACATCAAGGAACACGCTGGTGATCAGTTCGTCGTGTCGGAGGATCGGCAGGATATCGATGAGGACGAGGACGGCTACCCGGACTACGATGTTGACTACTCTTATTTTAACACCGCTGCAATTGATGATATCACTGAGGAAAATGGTTTCGCGGAAATCGATTGCCAGTGGGGAGCCGGCAGAGACGGTTAAGGAGGGTCTATGAAAGTAAGACAGGATTTTGTGACCAACAGTTCTTCCAGCAGCTTTATCCTTGCGTTTGAGAGTAAAGAGGACGGCGAGAAAAAGATCTCCGCCATGACAAGGCGATACGGCAACGACTATGTAACGCAGCTTCTAAATGACTTCATGGAGGCAACGCCGATCCAGAAAGAAATGTTTGAAAGTGCGGTCATGGATGAAGTTCGTGGTGACGCAGAATTTCTTACGGATTACGGCGAGGGAGGTTGGTGGTCTTCTGATAAGCCCACATTTGAAAAGAAGTGGAGAGAAGAGCACCCGGACAGCGAGTATATTGACTACTTCGATTCCCCAGAGCGAGCGGCGGAGGTAGAGCGCCATACAAAAGAACTTCTCTCAAAAATCAAAGAGGATATTGGCGATAAGGAATACCTGGTAGAGCTGGAGTATGAAGATCATACAGATGTCGGCTCTGAGCTTGAGCATCACATTCTCCCTGAGCAAGAATTTACAGTGAGAAGATTTAATCACCATTGAGGAAAAATCTTATGCTGAAGATTTACAACTCTTATTATATGTATCAACTCGACCATGGAGAGTGGAACAGGTTTGGATATACGGGTTGGTTTTGCAAAGAGGAAACTGAAGTAGTTGACTCAAAAACGATTCTGGAAAACGTGGACTTTGAACAGGCGTTTGAACACTTTGAGAAAAACCCAGATCACAATATAGCGCCCTGCCGCACATTTATCTTGCGCCGTCCGTATCTGCATTTCTTTGTAGAGTGGCTATATGAGCCTATAAATTTATTCAAAAAAGACTTCTCTTCTATTTCTATTATTGAGGTCAATGAAGAAAAGAAGAACGTCACCATTGAATGGATTATGGAACATCTTTCCGCTGACAAGGCAATCCAATTTCTAAAAGAGCGGGGCATGGCAGTATGTCCGATTAAACAGTAAAAGAGGTGTCGTATGAAATTCAGAAAAGATTTTGTGACCAATTCCAGCAGCTCCAGTTTTGTTTGCGATATTTGCGGCAATGTCGAGAGCGGATGGGATATGTCGTTGCAAGAGGCAGAGATGGTCGAGTGCGTAAACGGCCATACAATTTGCCAGGATGAGATGCTGAGCGCACCAAGAGAGGTAATGCTTCGTCTGATCCAGGAGGAAATGCAGCAATCCTGGTCTCACTTTAAGGATATGACTGATACTGAACTGAACGAGAAGACCGATGAAGAGCTGGAAGAGATGATGATGGAGCGTGAGGACGGATATTATGGAATCCCGGAAGAGTGCTGCCCCATCTGCCAGTTCATCGAGTATTCCAACAAAGATTTGGCAAAGTATCTGGAAAGAGAATATAAGGTTTCTCGTGATGAAGTTTTTGCCAAGGTAAAACAGCTCAACAAGAGACGCAAGAAACTTTATGACAGCGAGTATGTGACCGAGGTATGTTCCAGATTCCATCTGAACCCCGCCGAAATCGTCGCCGGCCTGAAAGATCGGTTCGGCACATACAGCCGATTTTATGATTTTATCCATAAGGGGTGAGCCATGAAAGTAAGAACTGATTTTGTGACCAATAGTAGCAGTAGCTCATTTATCTGTCTTCGCTTGCCGACTGGAGCTGGAGAGGCGATCCTTGAGCAAAACGATCTTTCTTCTGAAAAGATTCTGCAACGTATGGACGATGGAGATTATGACGATATCGAGTTGAGAGACAGATATCTTGAGGCTGTGCTTGGGGAGTGCGGACTTGACTATGTTGGATGGACGCTTGATGAAAATGATTTGACTGAGCACAATCTTGCAGAATTGCGTGAAATGCTGTCCAAAGAGATTAAGTCCGTCTACAAAATGGATGTGTCGCCTAACAATCTAATCTTTGATTTTGGAGAGATTTATCGATGAAAATTAGAAGCGACTTTGTTACAAACAGTAGTAGCTCAAGTTTCGTAATTGCGTATAAAACAAATCCAGATATCCCATCTGATGTCGCAGAGAAATATCCTGAGATTAAGTATTTTTACGATATCGTTGAAACACTTCTGCTTTCTGACGCTGGGTATGAAACGACGACCGGGGAGCGATGCACTACAAAAGAGGAACTGGACTCCTGTATTTTGGATTACGAATCCTGCGGCGAAATTGATACCATTGAAAAGATTATCTCTGAGGGATGGTTTTCAAAAGAGCTGTATGGCGAGTGCATAAATCTGATCGAAGACGGATATACGATTCTGTTCAAGGATATAGGCTATGACGATGAAGCGCTCCATTCCATGTTAAAGGAGATTGGAGATAAAGGTATCGGTGTCAAAATCCTTGACAGCGATTAAATTAGGAAATAGTTAATCTATTTGAGGTGATGCAATGTATAACGCTTTTGTGACCAGGATTAAAAACCTGCGTAAGCACTCCAATGCAGATCGTCTGCTCTGCGGCGAGTGTTTTGGTAATACGGTAATCGTTGGGCTTGATACGCAGCCTGACGAGCTGGGGGTCTACTTCCCCGTTGACGGCCAACTTGGTGTTGAGTTCGCCCAGAAGAACGACCTTCTGCGCAGAAAAGATGAGAACGGGAACCCCGCTGGTGGCTATCTCGATCCAGAGAAGAGGAATATCAAGGCACTGAAGCTTCGCGGCGAGAAGAGCGACGGCCTGTTCATGCCTCTGTCTTCCCTTGCGGATTTCACGGATATCTCTCAGCTCAAAGAGGGCGACACTATTACGCAGCTCAACGGCGTTACGATCTGTGAAAAGTATATCCCAGTTCGTAAAAAAGGAAATTCTGTTGGTGCCGGCAATCGCACCAGAAAGCGCAAAGATCCCATCTCTCCCCTGTTCATGGAACATGCGGACACGGAGCAGCTTCCTTATAACCTCAGCGCTTTCCACCAGGGGGATCTTGTTGAGATCACGCTGAAGATGCACGGTACATCCCAGCGAACCGGCTACCTCCCCGTGCTGTCTGGTTATAAAAAGTCCTTTATGGACAAGCTGCTGCGCCGGCCTGGGAAACCGATCTATGACTGGGGATATGTCACTGGAACCCGCCGCGTTGTTCTCGATACCTTTGACGGCGGATTTTATGGGAGCAACGCATTTAGGGAGCAACACGCCAAGGTGTTCGGGGGCAAGCTCCACAAGGGAGAAACCGTTTACTATGAGGTAGTCGGATTTACTGACGACGGTACGCCAATCATGGCCTCCTGTGATAACAAGAAGGTCGGAGATAAGGAGTTTGTGAAGCAGTACGGCAAGCAAACTGTATTCAGTTATGGTTGTAGCCCAGATGGTGTAGACGCTCCGAAGTCTGCTCTATATGTATACCGTATGACTATGACCAATGAGGATGGCGATGTTGTGGAATATCCACCGTTCTTCATGCGCTATCGGTGTGAACAGATGGGTGTGAACTGCGTCCCGCTCCTGTGGTCTGGGTTTGTGCCTGAGTCTGATAGCCCCGGTGAGTGGGTAAAAACCGTAGCCGAGTGTTACTACGATGGTGCTGATCCCATCGGCAAGTCCCATGTGCGCGAGGGCGTTGTCTGCCGCATCGTGAACCGCCCAAAGTTCACCGCTTACAAGCACAAGAACTTTGCGTTCAAGGTGCTGGAGGGCATTATCAAAGAGGTGGCCTCTGCTCCTGATATGGAAGAGTCCCAGGAAGTAGCGGATGCCGCATGACAAACAAGGAAATGATCGAACCCTGGCGGCAATATGGTGTCCGTCTTGAGAAAGAAGACACCGTAGACGGGGTAACACACCTTTATATCTCTGTCCCAAAGATGTCGGATTTTTTCGATGATAACGGAAATGAGTTATCCGGCGCTCTGCTTGCCAAGCGTGTAAAACGGAGTATTTCAGATTCAATTGTCCTGCGAAGCAGAACCAGAAATGAGCGCTGGACAAAGAACATGTCCTACAACATCGATTACAAACCGGACAAAAAGAACGAGCAGAGGTCAAACCATATCCCAAAAACAGGCGACGATGATCTGTCTGATATTTTTGATATCTTCTTTGGATATGGGAACAAAAATCCATTCACTTAATGAAAGGAGTGTTTGAGATAGAAGAGCGAAGCCATGATGAAAAAATCATGCGCCGGCTTTCAGAACATTTAGACGCTGTAAAGGAAAAGCACCCGGAATGGGTCGGCATTTTCCTGCAAGGGTCGCAAAATTATAAGCTCGACTACGAGGGGAGCGATGTAGATTCAAAGCTCATCGTCCTCCCCTCTTTCGAGGATTTTGTATTGAACCGAAAGCCGTATAGTTACACGCACATCATGGAAAATGATGAGCATGTGGATGTGAAAGACATCCGCCTGATGTTTGATTGCTTCAGAAAACAGAACATCAACTTTGTTGAGATCCTTTTCACGAAGTACAGAATTCTTAATCCGAAGTATGCGTCTCTTTTTCAGCCGGTTTTGGACTCCCGCGAGTTGATCGGGAGATACAACGACTTTGCATCTCTGAATTGTATGGTTGGCACCGCAATGGAGAAGCAAAAGGCGCTCTGCCACCCATATCCGGCCACAATAGATAAGATTGAACGGTTCGGGTACGACCCAAAGCAATTGCACCATATTTTAAGGCTTGACGAATTCATGACAAGATGGCTTGCAGGTGAGGCATATGAAGATTGCCTGCTCTCCAAGAAAGCAGATTATCTCAAACAAATTAAATTTGGGTGCCTGAGTAAAGATGACGCTGTTAATATGGCGGAAGTCTACACATCAAAGATGAAAGAGACAAAGGCAAAATATATGGAAGAGCATACGCCAACCGTTAATCGAGCCGTTGACTATGTATTAAACCAGACGCTGATTGATCTGTTTAAGTACAATTTCAAAAGCGAGATCGGCTGTGTTGCTTGAGTATATGGAGGGACAATATGAAACCGATGTTTATGATGATGGTCGGGCTTCCTTACAGCGGGAAGTCCTGCTATGCGGAAAAGCTGAAAGAAGAGTTTAATGCTGTGGTTCATTCCAGCGACGCAATCCGCGAAGAGATCCTTGGGGATGTCCAGGATCAGAATAATAATGGTAAGGTGTTTGATGTGCTTCACCGCCGTGTGATCGAGGATTTGAGCAACGGCAGAAATGTCATTTACGACGCAACGAATATCAACTATAAGCGCCGTATGGACACCATTCAGCGGCTGAGCAAAGTCCCGTGCGAAAAAGTGTGCGAATTCATGGCAACTCCTTTTGCCGATTGCGTGGAGCGCAGCAAGCATCGGGATCGCGTTGTCCCCTATGAAGTCCTGGAGCGGATGTATAAGTCCATTTGGATTCCCCAGTATTATGAGGGATGGGACAAGATTCATGTGATTTACCCGGATGGTTTTAAGACGCTGGATGTGAAAGAACTTTTCTGGGGTGAAAACGGCTTGGCCTGGCTGGATCAGGATAATCCCCATCATGATCTGACGGTTGGCGCTCACTGCATTGCTACATATGCGAACATTCAAAACGGCTCCCCTGAGCTGTATGAGGCGGCGGTGCTACATGATATCGGCAAAGCCTTTACCAAGGCGTTTAAGAACAGCCGGGGTGAAGACACTGACATTGCGCATTACTATGAGCACCATCATGTCTCCGCGTATGACAGCCTCTTTTACACCCAGCCTGCTCTTGATGTTCTCTATGTCGCTGGAGTGATTCAGTGGCATATGCGTCCCTTTGAATTGGAGCGTGTTCCCCACGCAGAAAAAGCTGCCGCAAAGTTTAAGAGACTGATTGGCGACAAAATGTACGCGGATGTCATGGCTCTTCACGAGGCGGACATCAAGGCAAAGATGGCACCTGCGGAGGAAACGAAATGAAGTGCTCCATATGCGGCAAAGAAGTCCTAAAGGTAAACCCGTGTCCATACAACAAGGAGTACGGCTTTGTGTGCGAGAGTTGTTGTGAGAAGTGTTTTCAAACAGAGCCGTTCCCCTGTTGGGAGTACATTGAAAGAATGGGCAACCGTTATAGAGAGGGGATGTTTTTATATACACAAAAGAAGATTTAGAAACCATGCAATCCTGGAGCTTGGATAAGAAAATCCAAGTTACAACCGCTCGCATTATAGAATGGTACGAACATTATAATGGATTGGTCTATGTTGCATTTTCTGGTGGGAAAGATTCTACCGTCCTTCTCGATTTGGTGCGCAAAATATATCCAGATGTGCCGGCTGTATTTTGTGATACTGGTCTTGAATTTCCTGAAGTCCGGCAGTTTGCAATGAACACAGAAAATGTAGTTGTTTTGCGCCCAGAAATGAACTTCAGAAAGGTAATTGAGACATACGGTTATCCAATCGTATCAAAGCGAGTTGCCGACACTGTGGAATACGGCCATAAGCCTGGATCTTTTCGCTGGAAAGAGCTTCACGGGGAAATCGTAAGAAGTAACGGGACAAAATCAGAGTTCAATTGTGAAAAGTGGTGCTATCTGTTGGACGCACCATTCAAGGTTTCTTCACGGTGCTGTAACGTCATGAAGAAAAAGCCTATGAAGAAGTATTCAAAAGAGACTGGTAGAGTCCCCATTATTGCTACCATGGCTAACGAAAGCAGATCCAGGCGATCTACATGGATGTCAACGGGATGTAATGCGTTCAACAAGAAATCTCCATCCTCTCAGCCTATGTCTTTTTGGACTGAAGACGATGTGCTCCAGTACCTCCATACCTACAATGTACCATACGCCTCTGTATATGGCGACATTGTACCCTGTGGGGGGGGTGGACGACGACTGGAGAGCGACGTACCGGATGTGTATTTTGTGCTTTTGGAGCACATCTTGAGAAGACCCCAAACCGTTTCCAGCGTTTGAAACAAACGCACCCAAAGCTGTGGGATTACTGTATGAGATCGTGGGAAGATCACGGTCTCGGTATGCGAAAGGTATTGGAGTATATTGGGGTATCGTGTGATTGAAAGGAGTGTTTTTATCAAGTTCATCAGTAAAATTTTATCTTCCTGTGTAATAGCCGCCCTGCTGGTCTTCCCAGCACAAGCCGCAAGTTCTGAAGAGATCCAACAGCAAATTGACAGCGCAATCGAAAAGCAGAATATGGCGCATCAAATTGCGGAGTATGTAAGGAGTTTTGGAGAAAGCGAAAGCAACCCGGCAATTCTTTTTGCCCAGGAGAAATGGTGGGAGCAGCAGCGCATTCTCACAAATCTCTACCAACAGCACGACCAGGCCGTTCAAGAGGAAAATAGCAAAAGGAAATATATCGGAACATTCCGTATCTCCCATTATTGCCCGTGCTCGACCTGTAATGGAGGATATTCTGGAACCGCATCCGGCGCTCCCCTTACCCCATGGGTATCAATAGCCGTTGATCCGTCCGTCATCCCTCTTGGCAGTACGGTTTACATAGACGGATATGGAGAGTTTAAGGCGCATGATACTGGCGGCGCAATTAAGGGAAACAGAATTGATGTATGTGTTGGGAGCCATTCAGAAGCGTACCGTCTCGGTGTCGTATATCGTGATGTGTATGTGAAGTAGGTGTTAGTGTGAACAACTGCTTTTTACTTCTGCTTATGATCTTTCTCCATATTGTGGACGATTACTATTTACAAGGGATTCTCGCTTCAATGAAGCAAAAGGAGTGGTGGAACAAAGCCGCTCCAGAGAAAATGTATCGGTACGATTATATTGTGGCGCTGATCATGCACGGATTTAGCTGGTCATTCATGATTATGCTTCCAATCGCCATCAGTATGGAATTTCAATGTTCTATCGGATTTATTTTTGCTTTCTTGGTGAATTTTATTACCCATGCGTTGGTAGATAATATGAAAGCAAATGAAAGGAGGATAAATCTGATATGCGATCAGGCGATTCATATTGCGCAAATCGTTTTGACATTCTTGGCGTTTACATGAAAAGCAAAATAGAAAGGAGCTAATACCAATCCTGGTAAACCGGGTTCTCAGAAGATTGATAAGTCTGAGGTAAAATTGTTTGTTACTGCGTGAACGCCATATGGCAAGTAGCTTGGGAGGATTAAACGGTTGACCGCAACCAGTTTGGTTCGTGGTCGGTATGAAGCACATTGCAAGCGTCAGCTTTGGCAAGGATTCTCTTGCCATGCTGCTCCGTCTCATAGAAGAGAATTGGCCGTTAGATTATGTTATATTTTATAACACTGGAATGGAGTTTGACTGCATCTACAACATTAGAGATAAGGTCAAGCTAATTTTGCAGGAAAGAGGGATTTCTTATGTCGAGTTAAGCCCGAAGCGTCCATTTTTATACTCTATGCTTGAGAAAAAAGTGTTTAGTAAGCAAAAGGGCGTTCATTTTGGATATGGTTGGTGTGGAGGCTTATGTCGCTGGGGAACTTCCGAAAAGATACAGTCTATCAGAGAATTCAAAAGAAGCCTGAATGATATGGTAATCGATTATGTAGGTATTGCAGCGGATGAGCAAGGCAGATTTGAAAAGGCGAGTCAGGATGGTAAAGTTATGCCGTTGGTACAGTGGGGCATGAGAGAATCAGACTGCCTAAAATATTGTCATGACCATGGATTTTACTGGGTTGAAAAAGTGTCAAACGCCGGCGTAGAGTACATGGATCTCTATGATATCCTGGATCGTATTTCGTGTTGGTGCTGCTGTAACAAAAACCTAAAAGAATTGAGAAATATCTATCGGTATTTGCCGCAGTATTGGCGCAGGTTATGCGATCTGCAAAGCAAAATCGAACGCCCATTCAAAGGGTATTACAAAGGTCAGGCCAAAGGCATCTTTGAGCTTGAAGAAAGATTTTCAAAAGAAATTAGTTAATCTAATTTAAGGAGGAATCATTACGAACTACAAAACTGCCTTATTCTGCGAGTTCGATAAGTACGCCGCAGAAAGCTATTGCGCAGTCCATGGCATCGATCCGTCACTGAATATCGGTGATATCACAAAGGCAGATGAGAAATCTGTCCCTGATTTTAATACGATGTTTGGCGGAAGCCCTTGCCAGGACTTCTCAATTGCGGGCAAACAGGGGGGGGCTGCATGGACATGTAAAAGTTGCGGCCATACATACAACCCCTTAGAAGCCCATTACACTATGCGGGACAAATGCCCCAAATGTGGATCAACAGAGATTGAAAAGACGAGATCCTCTCTCTTGGTAGAGTGGCTTAGGTTTTTGAGAGAAAAGAAACCGAGATTTGCAATTTACGAGAATGTTAAAAATATTGTAGGCGCTCGTTTTAAGGCTACTTTTGACCTCTTTGTAAAGGAGCTGGAAGACTACGGCTACAATGTATATTGGCAAGTGTTGAATGCAAAAAATTATGGTATCCCTCAAAACCGTGAGCGCGTCTACTGCGTTATCATTCGTAAAGACCTTGACAATGGAAAATTCAACTTCCCCTCCCCTATTCCTCTAAAACAATCCCTTAGCGATATGCTGGAGCAGAATGTTGATGAGAAATATTATCTCAGTGATGAGAAAGTTGCCGGCATGATCGCCCCCCCCCGCTGCGTGAAATCAGCAGAACCGTCCGAACAAGCGGACGAAGTTCAACCGACAGACACACATGGGATCTGCTGCCAGCAGATTGGTGCGAAGCTGGGTCAAAAAGGGACATCGTTTGAAGGATATAGCGATGTCGCCATGACTTTGCTTGCGCGTGATTATAAGGGGTTCGGAAACCAGCAAATGACAGGGGTTATAGAAGTTGATTGATAAGATATTGCAAGTTGGCAATTGGACAAAAGGCTCAAAGATAGATAATCCGCAGCGTGGCCGCGTGTACGACCCAAGCGGTATATCTCCCGCCTTGACCTGTATGGGGGGGGTAATTTGGAGCCACACATTATAATTTACGATGATTACAATAGGAGGATCAAGTCAGATCAGACTTGTATAGGGACTGTTATGCCAAATTTCAAAAATGACGCTCCAGGTAATGGGACGAAACTAATTGAGACATACGATAATATTACAATGCTTGGCGGGTTACAAAGGCACCAAACCCCGCGTTCCGATGGTATTTGTCCATGCGTAAACAGCGCCGCTGGAATGGGCGGCGGGCAAACACCAATCGCAATCCGCCCTGGGTTTCGTGTGCGAAAGCTGACCCCAAAGGAGTGTTGGCGGCTTATGGGATTTGAAGACCATGATTTTGAAAGTGCCAAATCCAAAATGAACGAAAATCTTTATAACGGGAAAGACCGTTCTTCTTCCCAGCTCTACAAACAGGCCGGCAACAGCATCGTGGTAGATGTGCTGCTCCACATTATGGAAAACCTGTACGATGCGATGCCGTATCTTTTCGATGATATGGTTGTCGGTTCTTTCTTCTCAGGTATCGGCGCATTTGAAAAAGCTCTTACGAAACTGGACACGCACAAAAGCGCTGAGCCTCCCTCGCCCATCGGGGAGGAACCTGATCTCCAGCAGATTGGCTATATCAACGACTATAACGGTGATGCCAACAGAGTTTACAATGGTGACGGAATTTCTCGTACCCTCAAGGCTGACGCTGGTGGGGGGGGTGCAAAAACAGGATGGTACAAAGTAATACAGAAGTGAGATGCGAAACATTATGTATCAATTCAAAGGTAAATGGCAAGCAGCCGTCATTATCGAATAGAATTTATGATACATCTGGTGTTGCCGCCGCTGTAACAACTTCTGATTACTTTATGCCAAGATATCAGATAAAAGGATGAACAAAGTGACAAATGAAGCAATCCACCCCGATACTCGTTCTTGGCGGTTTATCGGGGTAATTGATCCGCAGGGGCGAAAAGCAAAGATAAATAAAGTTATATTGGTTTGCCCAACGCTCCGCGCACAAATACATGGGAATCCCCCTTGCGCAGTATATGAGGTGAGAGAACAAGTTGGAGAACATTGTAAGAATCAAGCAGGCAACGAAAAAAGGTTTTATTGAATGTGTTGTGGGGGGGGGCTGTGGATCTGTCCTATCCAAACAGTAAAACCAGACGAGGCAGAGTCCAGGACGGCGGAAGAATTTGCCCCACAATTACAGCTCAAACAACTGGGATTTGCGTGATAGAAAAATCCCCAAACCCAGAAAAACCTCTTGACATTTTAGGAAAACCTGTTATACTGTAATAGGAATTAGTTAAGCAATTCTGACACATAGCCAGAATTTTAAGTCCATCCAAAGGAATTAGTTAATCAATCTAAAAAGGAGTAAAAGTTATGACTAAAATGGATCTGATCCGAAATCTGGCCGAGGATTTTAACTTTGGAGAGCTGCACATTGCCCCTGTAGAGGTGGTGAAGACGGCTCCCTGTACCCTGATTCCGATGCCGACTCAGGTTATCTTCAATCCTCCTGCCACCATTGTGTATTGGGAGGACGGCGATAAGACAGTCGTGCGCTGCGACAACGATGTGTTCTCCGAGGAATTTGGCTACGCCATGGCCTGCATGAGAAAGGCTTATGGCTCCCGCGCGAACTTCAAGGCGCAGTTCAAGAACGCATTCCGCCCTCAGCAGAAGCCGAAGAAGCAGAAGAAGGCCAAGGAGGTTGATCAGCAAGAGCCTGCTGCCGCTCTCCCCTCTCCCGCTCACAATGTTATTGGGCTTGACAAGATGATCAAGCAGCTCGCCGGTGACGACAGCATGGGTGTCCGCGTGGGCTATCGGGTAAAAGAGAACGAGTAATTTCGTATGTGTAGAGTGTGGCTGTGTGTTTCAAAATCCAAAGGATTATGTTGAGACACACGGCCTTGACACTCCGCCCTATGAGCATTTCACTGGATGTCCCGTGTGCGGTGGGAACTATGTTCCGTATAAACAATGTGACTATTGCGGGAACCCCATATTGGATGGCTATGTGGTGATAAAATCTGGCGAAGTGTATTGCGACAACTGTTACAGACAAAAGAATATCGAAGATTTATGGGAGTGATAAACCCTGGTAAATGAGGATCTAAAACAGCGGTATCTCTCTATCTGTAGGGAGAATATTTCACGAGATGGCATTGAAAATTTGCTGGCCTGGATCGAAACCACAGACTTTTACTATGCCCCAGCCAGCACCAGATTCCACGGCAATCATGAGGGCGGTCTTCTGGAGCATTCTCTGAATGTTTACGATGCCTTAAAGGATTTAGTTAAGCAATTTCCAGAGATTGTGGTATCAGAAGAAACCATTGCAATTTCAGCCCTGTTTCATGATTTGTGCAAGGCAAACTATTATGCAGTAGGCACCAAAAATGTCAAGGATGAGGCAACCGGTCAATGGCATAAAGAGCCGTTTTATAAGGCAGAAGACCAATTCCCTGTTGGACATGGTGAAAAGTCTGTCATTATTCTTCTTCGTCACATGAAGTTGACGGACGAAGAGATTTATGCAATCCGTTGGCATATGTCCGGGTTTGACAGTGCTGTAAAAGGCGGTGATTTTGGTTGCAGCAAGGCTTACGATTCTTGCCCATTTGCCGTTCTGCTCCACCTTGCAGATATGGAAGCAACCTATTTGATGGAGGAACGAAGTGTCTGAAAACAATGCAACAATGAACTTGAACCGAAAGCTCTTTGAGCTTCGCAAGTATGTAGATGTAGTGAAGAAGAGCAAGAAGGGCTACGGTTACACCTATGCGTCTATCGTAGAAATTCTTGCTAAACTGAAAGCCGGCATGGATAAGTATGGCCTACTGCTTGAGGAAGAGTGCGTCCATGGATCGCAGAAGATTGTGATTGACCACTACGAAAAGCAAAAGGCGACGAAAAACGGCGATGTGATCCAAGAGGTCGTCCATGAGTTCGTCGTTTCCCAGGATATCATTTTTACCTGGATCGATGTGGACAGCGGGGAGTCGAGACGTGTTCCGTGGACTTGCTGCGGGGAGCAGGCAGATCCGTCCCAGGCGCAGGGCGGCGGTTTTACCTATGCTCAGCGTCAATTCCTGACTCAGTATTTCCAGATCGCTACCCCTGAGGACGACCCGGACTATTACCGCAGCCAAAAGGAAGAGGCAGAGGTCGAGGCAAATATGGCAGTGACAAAGCAGATTGTCACCAAAATCGATGCCCATGTCCATAGCTATTTGGACGCAAATGATAACTCTGAAGCCGCCCGCAAGACGCTTACGGAGCTGGTAAAGAAACATGTGCGCAATGGCAATAAGCCGACTGCCGACTACATGAATTATCTGACTGACCCGCAGGTTGCGGCGCGTCTCTACGAAGAGCTGCAACAGCAATGCCCAATTAAGGATGGAGGTAGTAAGTAATGGGGTTTCATACAGGTGCTTATGCGACCGTGTGGGAGATTACGGAGACTGGCAGCAAGTTCTCCAAAATCCGTATCTCCACCAGCCGCAAGGATAAGGAATCGGATGAGTATGTCACCGATTTCAACGGCTTTGTCTCCATGGTTGGCGACGCAAACAAAAACATCAATCTGATCTCCGATGCGCTGGAGGGTGGTGGCCGCTGCCGCATCAAGATCGGTTCCTGTGATGTGTCGAACCGCTATGATAAAGAGGCTGGCCGCGAGTATACCAATTTCGCCATGTTCGACTTCGAGATGGCCGATGGCTCCAAGGACAGCGGCAAGTCAGCTGGAAAGCCTGCTAAGAAAAAGCAGCAGAAGGGCAAGCCGGCCTCTCCCCTGGCGGATGAAGAGTCGGACGATGACGACGAGAATTTGCCGTTCTAATTGAATCAATCGGCGGTGATGCTCTATTCGATATGATTTAACGATATCAGATATGGTATGGAGCTATTCTCGCCTTACTTCATTCGAGGAATGCCCGTACAGATGGTTCCTTAGCTATCTGTATCGGGACGAGTACGGTAGGCCGCTGAAAAAGAAAAGTGGGTTTTTTGCAGAGTTTGGTAGTTACATACACCTGATTATGCAAATGTACTTAGATGGTGTATTGAAGAAGAACGAGCTTTCGACCTTCTATGTAGCCCACTTTTCTTCCAATGTAAGATCAAAAGCTCCAAACCAAAAAATATACCACAATTATTTTGAGCAGGGTTTTCGTTATCTTGATAATCTGTCGTTCCCCCAAAGAACGGTTCTTGGCGTAGAGCAAAATGTGAACTTCTCCTTTGCCGGGAAACCATGGACTGGGTTTATAGATTTGGTCAGTGAGGACAATGGGAAACTGATTATCACCGATCATAAGTCAAGGCTGCTAAAGCCCCGCTCACACCGCTATTCTCCTACGAAATCAGATCTGGAACTGGACAGTTATTTACGGCAGTTATATGTCTACTCCGCATCCATCAAAGATCAGTACGGCAGATATCCAGACGCACTTGAATTTAATTGCTTTCGTTCTCAAACAATGATTCAAGAGCCATTTCGTATGGACAGAATGCGTGAAATTGAATTGTGGTCAAAAGAAGAAATTGAAAAAATCACAGTGAATGATGACTGGTCAGCAAATCCAGATTATTGGCGGTGCCATTATCTATGCGATGTATGCGCAGACTGTGAATACAAACAGATGTCCTGAAGAGAGGGGTGACGGGAGCTGCAAATTGATCGAGATACAATCCTCGAAGCAAAAGAAAAGCTTGGAGACGATAACGCTAAAATTATCGTTCAGGAGTTAGGGATTCAGGATTTTGACGAACAGAATTTGAGGTGCTGCTGCCCTTTCCATCAGGAAGACCACGCCTCTTTTATATATAACAGAAAAACATTTTCCTTCCATTGTTTCGGCGCTTGCGCCAGAAACTATGACATCCTTGATGTGTTTATTTACAAGGGGATGACCTACCTTCAGGCTTGTCAAAAGCTGTTCGATCTCGCTGGGATCAAGTACAGCTTTGGCGAGCTTGGAGTAAAAACAAAACACCAGTATAGATATCCAAAAGAAGTACCGCTTGGCGATAAAAGCAAGGTGTATGAGTATTTCAAGCGCCGCTGTATCAGCCCGCAAACTCTTGACTATGCGGACGTTCGCCAGGACGAAGATGGCAACATCGTCTGGAACTACTACGACTCCAATGATGTCTTGACCATGGTGAAATACCGCCCATCCAGAAAGGTACATAAAGGGGAGAACAAGTGCTGGTGCCAGAAAAACGCAGATACCAGCAACTTGCTTTTCAATATGAACCGCATCAATGTGACAGCACCCCTCTTAATCTGTGAGGGGGAGCCGGATTGTCTATCCGCAATTGAGTCGGGCTTCACCAACGCTGTTTCCGTCCCGCTCGGCAGCGGAAACTTCCACTGGATCGAAGAGTGCTGGGACTGGCTTGAACAGTTTGACAGCATTATCGTGTGTGCGGACAACGATGAAGCCGGGCAAAAAATGCAGAAAGAGGTCGTATACCGCCTCGGCAGTTGGCGCACCAAGGTTGCCGAAGTGCCACCGATTTATGAGGCGGAGAACGGCAAAAAGTACAGCGTCAACGATCTGAACGAAGCTCTCTATTATCTTGGCAAGGAAAAGGTTCTTGAGATCATCTTGAACGCCAAGGATAGTCCCGTTCCTGGTGTGATTGACTTCTCCGATATCCAGGATGTGGACTTAGACCAGATCGACGGTATCACAACCGGCATACGTCCCCTTGACCGATATCTGATGAAGCTATTCCAGGGGACGCTCAATATCATCACCGGCATCAACGGAGCTGGCAAAAGCTCGTTTATCAATCAAATCATTTGCCAATCGTTGGAGCAGGATAAAAATGTATTCCTCTTCTCTGGTGAGCTGCCAAACTTCCAGACAAAAAACTGGCTCAACTCTGTGCTTGCAGGCCAGCGCCACATCGAAGAGCGACACTGGCAGGACGCGACTTACTATAAGGTTTCTCCAGAGGCAAAACGGGAAATTGATGAGTTTTATCGTGGCCGTTTGTATATCTACGAGGACGGACGATCCAACCGTATGACGGATCTGCTGAAGACTATGGAGGATTCCGTCAGAAAGTACGGGACAAAGCTGTTGATTCTCGACAACCTAACCGCTATCAATTTGGAGTGCAGCGACGACAACAAATATAATAAGCAGTCTGAATTGATTATGAATCTGATTGCATTTGCAGTCAAATTCAATGTCATTGTTCTGCTGGTCGTGCATCCACACAAAATTGATACCATGCGTCGGTTAAACAAGATGGATGTGCAGGGCATCTCCGCCATTATCGACCTGGCGCACCGCATCATCAGCCTATACCGCGTCTCTGATAAGGATAAGCAGGGCGAACCAAAGCTAAATGGTTCCGGCTGGCGCGTAAAACCGATCAAGGAAGATGTACTGATCGACATCCTAAAGGACAGAATGCTCGGTTACGAAGGACGCAGCGTTGGTGTCTATTATGATCAGCCGTCCAGACGATTTTTCACATCTGAAGAAGATCTGGATCGCCGCTACTCCTGGGATAAACACCCTTATGTTGGCGGTCTCCCCTATCCTCCAGAGCAATTGAATGATGAAGAGGATGAGGTGTTTGGCACGGTAGACGGACATTAGTAGGGAGGCGAGTCTTCTGAGTAAAAACTATACTGCTTATCATGTTCACTCTGAGCTGTCTTTGCTGGACAGCGCAACAAAATTCCAGGACTATATTGATCGCGCCGTCCAGCTCGGCCAAACCGCAATTGCGTTTACAGAGCATGGCAACATCTATCAATGGGTTGCCAAAAAGATGGCCTGCGACAAGGCTGGAATCAAGTATCTCCATGGCGTTGAGTGCTATTTGACTGAGCAGCTTTATGAGTACCCCGACGCAAACGAGCTGTGGAGAGAAGCGCAGTCCGGCAGAAATGAACAGGACGCAAAAAAAGTGCTTGCTGAGATGATGGAGTCCGGTAAGAAAAAAGTGAGAGATAATTACCACACGATTTTGATTGCAAAGAATTACGACGGCATTCTTGAGATCAACAATCTGGTGAGCTTGTCAAACCGAGACGACCATTTTTATTACAAGCCAAGAATTACATTTGAAGAGTTCCTTGGCATCTCAGACAATGTAATCAAAATAAGCGCCTGTCTCGCCTCCCCGCTCAATAAAATGAGCGTCCGACACCCGATGTATGAAAAACTGCTGAAACATTACGACTATTTGGAAGTGCAGGCTCATAATTTTGGGGAGCAGATTTCTTACAACTGTCATCTTGCGGAGATGTCAAAGAAATATGGCATCCCTTTGATTGCCGGCACAGACACCCACAGCATCGATGCGTATAAGGCGGAATGCAGAAGTATTATGCAGCTTGCAAAGCACATCGAGTTTGCGGACGAGGACAGTTTTGATTTAACCTACAAGACCTACGACGAACTGGTTGAGATGTTCCGAATTCAAGGCGCATTACCAGAGCAAGTATTTCTTGAAGCGATAGAAAACACAAACCGTATGGCCGACTCTGTTGAGCCATTTGAACTGGATATTAGCTTCAAGTACCCGAAGCTATACGGGAATGCCGCAGAAGATAAGGCCGTATTTGAAGATACCATTCGCAAAAACTTCCAGTCAAAAATTGATGAGGGTGCAATCACCCCAGAGCAAATCCAGAATTTCAAGGACGCTATCAAAGAAGAGTGCCGCGTTTTTGATAAGATCGATATGTCTGGGTTTATGTTATTCATGTCTGAACTTGTTACCTGGTGCAAGTCAAACGGTATCCCAATTGGTTTCAATCGCGGTTCCTGTGGAGGCTCCCGTGTAGCATATGTCACAAATACCACGGACTTAAACCCAGAGACTTGGCATACGGTTTTCAGCCGTTTTTGCAACGAAGACCGTAAAGAAATTGGAGATATTGATATCGACGTGTCCCCATCTGACCGCGACAAAGTGTATGAGTACATTATCAACCGGTTTGGTCAGGAGAAAACCGCATTTATCCTGGCAATCGGCACGATTAAATCGAAAGGCTGTATCGATGAGATTTGCCGTGCGTTGGGTGTAAAGTGGAACAAGGAGCACCAGAGAGATGAAAGAGGATTTCGTAAGGCACTGGAGCTTCTAAAGGATAATAGCGCTTCAGTTCGTTTTGGCGACCATCCTGACGGGTGTGAACTTTATCACTTTGATGAAAACGGAACACTAATTATCTCAAAGCAATTTGAGCATATCCCAGGGATTGAACTGGTCAAACAGTTCACCAAAGAGTATTCAAAGTTGAAAGAAGAAAACGAAAAAATCTTTCAGAAAAACCCATGGGTTGGTAAAGTAAACACTGAAATCAAGGATTTGTTTGAGCTTGATGAGGAAAAGGCAAGGAGCCAATATCCAGAAGTATTTTACTATTACGATGGGTTACTGGATGTCGCAATTTCCCAGTCGATGCACCCAGCAGGTATCGTGGCAAGCCCCATTACGCTGCGGGATCACTACGGAACATTTTTGTCCGAGGGAAAAGAGATCCTACAGATTGATATGGAGTGCGTTCATGAAGCCGGCTTGGTGAAGTATGATATCCTCGGCCTGAAAAATATCGAGATTATCAAAGACACCTATGCGCTCATCGGGAAGCCATACCCCAAGTCTCACGAAATCAATTGGAATGATGACGCTGTTTGGAATGACATGCTGCGCTCCCCCATCGGTATTTTCCAGTTCGAGTCTGCATTTGCATTTGACAGTCTGAGAAAGTTTAAGACGCACAGCATTTATGATATGTCGCTGGTCACAGCCTGCATCAGACCGTCTGGCGCTTCTTATCGGGACGAACTGCTTCAGAGAAAGCCGCATCACAACCCGTCTCCTATCATTGACGACCTTCTGAAAGATAACCTCGGCTACCTGATCTACCAGGAGGACACGATTAAGTTCCTTCAGCAAATCTGTGGACTTTCCGGCAGCGAAGCTGATAATGTGCGCCGCGCCATTGGCCGTAAGCAAAAGGACAGACTGGAAGCCGCTCTGCCCGATATTCTGGAGGGGTACTGCTCCAAATCCTCCCAGCCAAGAAACATTGCTGAGGAAGAGGCCAAAGAGTTCTTGCAGATCATTGAAGACAGCGCATCTTACCAGTTTGGGTATAACCACTCCATTGGGTACTGTATGATCGGATATTTGTGTGCGTACCTGCGCTACTACTATCCGGCAGAGTTCATTACCGCATATCTGAACAACGCCAATAACGAGGACGATATCAAAAACGGCAGCGCACTTGCTGAGCTATACGGGATTCAAATTGTCCCGCCTCGATACGGCATTTCCAAAGACCGATATGTGTACGATAAAGACCGCAATGTAATTGCAAAAGGGATCAACTCTATCAAGTACATGAACAGCACTGTTGCGAACGAGCTATACGATCTTGCAAAACGCAGCGATCCAAAAACCTTTATGTCGCTTCTCACCCTAATGAACAATGAGACATCTATTGATACCAGGCAGAGGGATATCCTGATCAAAATTGATTTCTTTGTTGATTTCGGGAATGTGACGGAATTATCCAGAATCGCATCCATATTTGTGTTCTTCAAAAATGGCACTGCGAAAAAGGTGCAAAAGGATAAGATCAGCGGGCAGATGCTTGATGTTGTATCGAAATATGCGACAGACAAGAACAAAAACGGGACAGAGGCTAAGTCATTTACCATCACGGATATGGCCGGCCTGCTGAATGAATGCGAAAGCGTAATCAAATCGCTTCACCTGCCAGACCTGGACTTGAAATGCAAAATCCAGAATCAGATTGAGCTTATGGGATATATCGATCTGACGACAAACAAGAAAGAGGATCGACGAAAGCTGTTGATAACAGATGTATTCCCATTGTCCAGCAAAAAAGACAACACGGTTTGGGGTTATGCGGCACAAACCAGATCGATTGGGAGCGGCAAGGTGTCCAGACTCACCATCAGGTCTTCCGTATACGCAAAAACACCAGTCAAACGATTCGACATAATCTATGCAAAGGAATTGGAAAAGAATAGGAGTGGTTATTGGTATTTGCTCGATTATGATTTGATCGCATAAAGCAAGAAAGGATATAACGGAAATGACACATAAACATAATTTTATCTTTAAGGCCGCATCGGTTCTCTGCATGGCTTTGGTGATTGTTCTTCTCTCATCTTTTGTATATCCAGTCGCCAATGAAGTATCTGCAAAGGAAGCAACATCTACCACCGTAATTATTCCGCCTCCATATTTGGCGAGTGCTCCGGCAGTTACAGAAGGAACCGAGATCCAGCCTGAAGAAGAGAGTGTAGATGTGAGCGCTCCCGTCGTTCCATATACAGAGGAAGACCTGGATTTGCTCGCAAGACTGATTACCGCAGAAATGGGAGCAAGCTGGGTGTCGGATGAAATGCAGCTCTATGTGGGCAGCGTTGTGCTCAACAGAATGCAGCACCCGCTCTTCCCCGATACTTTATACGATGTAATCTACGCAAAAGGCCAGTATTCTCCAACATGGACTGGCGCAATCAATAACACGCCAGACGAAAGAACCATCGAAAACGCACGTCAGCTCTTGGAGCAAGGCAGCGTTCTCCCAGAAAATGTTGTGTTCCAGGCAAACTTTCCCCAGGGCGACGGAGTGTATTACGAATACTATGATGAAGTGCTTGGAACCACAACTTATTTCTGCTACCTAAGCAATTAGTTAATCTATTTTATGGAGGTTATGCGATGAAAGTCATTAAACCAAGTTTTGAGATTATCACGCCGATTGACTCAGAACAGATTCTGAAGACGATTGAGGCGGTGGGAAGAACCTGCTATAAGAGCGAAGACAAGATTACGGATACATCCTGTGAATCTTTTGTTGGAGGGATTATCAAAAGAGGACATGAGGCCGTTATCGAGCATTACAACATCACTGTCCGTCTGATCAATGACCGTGGCGTTTCTCACGAGGAAGTCCGCCACCGCATTGCAAGCTATGCCCAGGAGAGCACAAGGTACTGCAACTATTCCAAGGACAAGTTTGGAAATGAAGTGACCTATATCGATCTCAAGGGCGGCATGGAACTTGATCCCAAGATGAAAAATCTCGACGCTGAGACCACCGCCGCTATTTACAATGAGTGGCTTATGGGCTGCGCCGATGCGGAACGCCATTACAACCGTATGATTGAGCTTGGTGCGTCTCCCCAGATTGCAAGATCGGTTCTGAATAACTCAACCAAAACTGAGATCTGTATCACCATGAATATGCGTGAATGGCGGCATTTCTTCAAACTTAGAACGCCTGTTGCGGCTCACCCCCAGATGAGAGAGATCGCTATGATGCTGCTCCAGGAGTTCAAAAATAAGATCCCCGTGCTTTTTGACGACATTGAATGCGAGGTTGCCTAAATGAAAGTAGTTTGTATTTCCGGCAAGGCACAGCATGGTAAGGACACAACTGCCGGCATGATGAAGACTGTGCTGGAGGACATGGGGTACTCTGTTTTGATTGCCCATTATGGAGACCTTCTAAAATATGTGTGCAAGACCTTCTTCAACTGGAACGGAGAAAAGGACGATTACGGAAGAAGTCTGCTCCAAAAAGTAGGCACAGATATCATTCGCACCCAGCGCCCAAATTACTGGGTTGACTTCATCAAGGATATGCTTACCATGTTCCATTCTGAGTGGGATTTTGTACTGATTCCAGACAGCAGATTTCCAAACGAAATTGACTCGCTGAAGCAGGCCGGGCTTGATGTAATCCACATCAGAATTAGACGGGAGAATTTTGAAAGCCCGTTGACTGCGGAGCAACAGAGCCACCCGTCCGAGACTGCTCTTGACCATGTTATCCCAGATTTTCTAATTGTGAACGACGGCACATTAGAGGATCTTTACAATAAGGTTTGCGGCCTGATCGCAAATAGATACGGAGTGTGTGCATGAAGAAACTGACCATATTAGTTGATATGGACGATGTTCTCGAAAACCTTGTTGAGTGTTGGGTTGATGAGCTGAATAAGAAATGCGGGTCTTCTCTTTGTGAAGAGGATATCACTGATTGGAGAATTGCAAAGTTTTTCCCATCTCTTACAAATGAAGACCTCTTCTCCCCTCTCAGCACTGCTGAATTTTGGGAAAAGATTGCTCCAATGCAGAACGCCCAGGATATCCTAAAGAAATTGATTGATGATGGACACACTATCCGCATTGTTACAGCGTCTCATTATGCTACGGTTCCTGCAAAAATCAAGCGGTTGCTTGAAATGTATCCTTACCTAAAGTGGGAGGATGTCATTATCGCAAGTGATAAGAGCCTTATTTTCGGTGACATTATGATTGATGACGGCACACACAATCTTGAAGTTACGAGTTGTGGTCTGGCTGTTCTCTTTGATCGTCCACACAATAGGAGCTATAACGATGAGGCAGCTGGGATGGTAAGAGTAGAAACCTGGGATGAAATTTATGAGGTTGTCTCTGAATTTGCGGATATGCTTTCCGATGAAGATGAGATTGACCAAGTTCTGAAAGGAGTAGATGTAGAAAGCGCATGATTGTAGTGTATTCAACTGGGTGCCCTAAATGCGGGGTCTTAGAGCGTAAGCTCAACGAGAAAAGTATCTCATATGAGATGTGTACAGATGTAGATAAAATGCTTGCCCTTGGCATTACATCGGTTCCTGTGCTTGATGTTGACGGGAAAATGATGGATTTTCAAGAGGCGGTAAAGTGGATCAATGAACAGGGGGAGTGATGGAATATGGATATTACGCTAAAGCTATCTAAGGACTTTGAGCGCTGCTTAGAAGACCTGAAAAAGAAATATGGTGAGGATTTTGAGTATATCAATGGTGTTCATCCGAGCCAGCTGGACTTCTCCGAGTTTATTGACAATTTCGTAGACAAGGATACATTGGCGGATGCCTCTATTGATCCCAATGCAAATGCAAACCATAAAGATATCCGAAGTTTTATGACAGAAAAAGCTAAGAGTGAGGATAAGCTTTTCGCACTGAACAAGATCTTTATGACCATCAAAAAGCAGTGGGGTTTGCGCACCGCAAAGCAATGGTTAGAGCAGGAGTTCAGCAAAGGCTTCTATCTCAACGACAGCACGACAGCCAGCTATTTCCCATACTGCTGGGCGAATGATTTGACTCGGTTGGCAACAGAAGGTCTTTTCTTCCTGGATCATTATAACCACCAAGCTCCAAAGCACCTTACCACATATTTTGATGATGTAATCGAGTTCGTGTCCTTCCTTTCCAACCGTCAGTCTGGCGCAGTTGGCCTGCCAAATGTATTGATCTGGGCGTGGTACTTCTGGAAGAAGGATGTTGATGGTGGATACTATATGAAGAATCCATCATATTACGCCAGACAGCAGTTCCAAAAGTTCATCTATCGTCTGAATCAGCCATTCCTCAGAATCGATCAGAGCGCTTTCACGAATGTCTCTATCTTTGACCGCCCCTATTTGGAGTCCCTGTTTGGTGGTGTGGAGTTCCCCGATGGGCAGCTTGCCATTGACCATATTGAGAACTTCATTGAGTTCCAGAAGGTCTTTATGGAAGTTGTAAGCGAAATTCGAGAGGAAAACATGTTCACATATCCGGTTCTTACCTATTCGCTTTACTATAAGGACGGGAAGTTCCAGGATGAAGAATTTGCTCGTTGGTGCAGTAATCACAACATCAAATGGAGTGATTCCAATTTCTTTGTCAGTGACAACATTGGCATCCTGTCAAACTGCTGCCGGCTGCTCAGCGATACAAAGAAACTGGATGCGTTTATCAACTCCATCGGCGGTACTGCTCTGAGTGTTGGGTCTTGCCGCGTGAGCACCATCAACCTTGTTCGCATTGCGTATGAGAGCAAGATGAACAAGAAGAAGTATCTCAGCATTCTTCGTGATCGTGTGTTGCTTGATTGCAAGGCTCTGTATTCCATGCGGTATGTCATTAAAAGAAATATCGAGAAAGGTCTTCTCCCGAACTATCAGGACGGTGCCGTTGAGCTGGATAAGCAATTCTGCACCATTGGCGGTATCGGCATGTACGAGGTCATGGATCTCTTTGGCCTGATTAACGAGGATGAAATGGGAAATAAGTCCTACTCAGATGAGGCGGTGGAGTTTGCAACTGAAATTCTCGATACCATCAACGATGTCAAAGATAACTTTGAGTGCGATTTCACATTCAACCTGGAAATGATTCCTGCGGAGAATTGCGCTGGTGTCATTTGTACGGCAGACAATCTTCTCTTTGAGCAGAACAAGTATTTTATCTACTCAAACCAGTGGATTCCTCTCATGGAGAAATGCACGATTCAAGAGAAGTGCCGGCTTGGAAGTCTGTTCGACAAGAAATGTGGTGGCGGCTGCATTGCCCATATTGATATTGAGAGCCGGTTCCCGAATGAGGAAGCCGCCTGGGATATGCTCAACTACGTGGCAAGCCAGGGCGTTATTTACTTTGCGTTCACCACAAAGATTTCTGTATGTTCTGACAAACACGCTTTTATGGGGACTAAAACATGCCCCACCTGCGGAAAGCCAATTGCAGATACTTATGCTCGCGTCGTGGGTTTCTATACCCCCGTGAGCAGCTACCAGGCGATCCGCAAGCAGGAGTTCAACCAGCGCAAGTGGTACGATGTTCTTACAAAAAGCGAGGTCATGTGATGCGGGTAAAAGGGATTATTGAAGAGGATTTCACCAACTTCAAACTCCCCGCCATGTTTATTAACACCTGTTTTTGTGACTTTAAGTGCTGTACTGAGTCGAACCTGGGTATTGAGGTGTGCCAAAACGCACCTCTTGCCCAGGCACCATCAAAAGACATTCCTAACTCAGTCATTTATCAGCATTTTGTGACCAACCCAATCACCAAAGCGGTTGTCATTGGCGGAATGGAGCCTTTCTTGCAGATTGATGAGGTTGAGGATTTGATCAGGCTGTTTCGTTCAAATGGCGATACTTCTCCCATCGTTATTTATACGGGATATTATCCAAACGAGGTACGATCCTCACTTGAACGTATGGAGAAATATGAAAATATCATTGTTAAGTTTGGCAGGTTTATTCCGGACAAACCGCATAGATACGATGATGTGCTTGGTATCACTCTTTCCTCAGATAATCAGTACGCAGAGCAGATTTCATAAGGGAGTTACGCATGATCATTAAGATAAATCCAGACAAAGAGTTTGTCAAAGAAATTAGAGAAAAACTGAGAGAAAACGATGGGTATTGCCCATGTGTGATTGTCAAAACACCAGATACAAAGTGCATGTGCAAAGAGTTTCTGGAGATGGAAGAGGGTAAATGCCATTGCGGGCTATACACCAAAATCAAGGAGGTAGACGACAACAAATGAATCGAGTAGCAAAATTTAGCAAGGTGTCTTTTGAGCAATTCTACAACGATTTTTGTGACACATTTTTTGAGAACTGCGATAAGCCGTCCAAGGAATGTGTTAAGGGGATTTATGATGAAATCAAAGTCCCTACAAGGGCAACGGTCGGATCTGCTGGGTATGACTTCTATGCTCCAATTGATATGAGTCTTGTCCCTGGCGTAGAAATGAAAGTCCCTACTGGCATCCGTGTCGAGATTGATCCTGGCTGGTGGTTGGCCTGTATGCCGAAAAGCGGACTTGGTTTCAAGTATCGGCTCCAGTTAAACAACACCGTTGGTGTAATTGACTCCGATTATTTCCACTCCGATAACGAGGGACACATTTTCGCAAAAGTGATCAACGACAGCCGGCAGAATAAAAATGTTCTCATCACAAAAGGAGATAGCTTTATTCAGGGTATTCTTCTCCCCTATGGCATTTCTTACAATGACGCAGCCGATGGTATCCGAAACGGAGGCTTCGGTTCTACCAGCGTACCGAATGTCGTTGAGTTTGGTGCTAAAAACTAAGTACAAAAATTAAGGGGAATCGCAATTGAAACTTGACTTTGTATTAAATGTTGATTGTTTAATTGGTATGAAAGATATACCAGACGAGACAATTGATATGATTCTATGCGATCTACCATATGGGATTACAAAGAACAAGTGGGATCTGATGATCGATCCAACAAAGTTGTGGCAGCAGTATGAACGCATTATAAAACCAAACGGTGCAATATTGCTTTTTGGTCAAGATAAGTTCACAGCAAAGATGATGTTATCAAATGAAAAATTACATAGGTATAATATCATTTGGGATAAAGTTCTCAAGACAGGATTTCTCAACGCTAAAAGAATGCCATTAAGGGAACACGAAGATATTATGGTATTCTATAAATCACAGCCTATATACAACCCACAGATGACGAAGGGGCTACCAAGCCATAGTAAGGGGAAAGCGATTGGTGCATCGATAGAAGAAATATCTTCTAATCGCATTTACGGGTCTTATAAGGTTGTGGAAAATAAGAGCGACATGAAATACCCAACTTCTATTTGGAGATTCCCAAAGCCGCATCCATCTACAGCAATTAGCTCAACTGAAAAACCTATTGAGTTGTGTCGATATGCTATACGCACATATACCAATGTGGGGGGGGGTAGTATTGGACAATTGTTGTGGATCTGGGTCGTCTCTAATTGCAGCTAAATTAGAGAACAGACACTATATCGGGATGGACAATGGTTTTTGCGACAATAAGAAAAGCAAATATTATGGAATGAGTTGGGCAGATGTAGCAACTTTGAGACTGGAGGATGTGTCGTAATGGAAAACTGCTACGATGGTGCGTGTGGAGGGACAATTACTGAGCGCTGGTATGGGGATATGCAGGATGTGAGCTGCAACCGTGGGTATGGGATGCAGACCGAGGGTGGCTCGTATCCTGAAGAACTATGCAGAGGATGCCCCATGGCAGAAAGCAACTTCCAAAACTATATGTAAGCCCTTTGTGACTGGAGCAGGATGGTATGTTCAAAGTAATTGTTGCTGGCGGGAGAGACTTTAATAACTATGAGGGTCTCTCCAACAGCTTAGATTATCTCTTCAAAAACATCAACGACGATATCCAGGTAGTGTGCGGTATGGCTCGCGGCGCAG
>ENA-OWPM01000098-OWPM01000098.1-human-gut-metagenome-genome-assembly--contig:-NODE-98-length-114033-cov-33.864798_pt1 | contig 114033 bp, 91 predicted proteins | sample MGYA00248267_ERZ651852 | MGnify/ENA primary metagenome ERZ651852 (study PRJEB26924, sample SAMEA4378228) | human gut metagenome | biome: human gut; feature: human-associated habitat; material: faeces... | reverse complement strand
ACAGCTCCATCACTTATCATAGAATGTCTATTTACAGACTTTATTTCACAGACTCCATTTTCAGTTCTTTTTTTTATTATTAAATTAAATATATGTTGGGTCAAAAACCCCAGTTTGGATACTTACGGATTTTTTGTGTCATGTACACTCACAATCCCAATCTTAAATAATTCAAATTATATTATTCAGCTGCAATAGTATCAAACACATCCATTATATTTGTGCTAACCATATTTTCTCCATCAGGAAGTGCTATATCATCCCATGCAGATGTATTAAAATCACTCTTTACGTCGCTAATATAATTGTCATATACCTTACTAAATGCAGAATTCTTAGTACTTTCAATAATTGCACTCTTATTCTGTGCTGTCTCATCTTTTAAATAACTGTTTTCACAATATACCAGATATAATCCGTCATCCTGAGTAATTATTGAACTCATTTCTTCATTTGCTAAATCAAATGCGGCAATTTCATAATCCTGTGTTGCCTCATTTTTCTTTATTGTTTTTGTTACTAATTCATCATCACTATACTGCTTTGCTTCTTTTGCAAATGTCTGATATCCACCATTAACAAGACTTATTACTTCCTCTAACTGTTTAGTTGCTTTATTTGTTTTCGTCTTTGTAGTATCGATATGAATATACTGAACTTTAATTACTCTGGCTTCTTCATCGCTTATCTCTTCTCCTACATTAGCTGTCAATGTATTATAAGCTTTCTTTGCCTTGTAATAATTTGTAAATAATGTTTCAACTGTCTCTTCTGTTGCCGTTGTATAATCCTTTTCTTCATCTGCAAGACTATTATAATACTCTTTTGCTGCTGCAGCTATTGAAGTCTTTTCTGCATCATCTATTGTTACATTATTCTTATCAGCTAAAGCTGCCATTGTGTATGTGATTGATATATCATTCTTTACTTCGTCTTTTACAAAATCACCAAGTGTAGTCTTCTCAAGTTTCTGGCTCCAGTCAACAATTCCTCCAAAGTCATTTTTGTATTTATTTGCACTGTTAAGTATTATTAATTTTGCTTCCGACACCGAGCATATTAATTTGTCTACTACAAATGCCTCATCACTTTTAAGTCCAAACAAATCTCCGACTACAGGAGTATCGCTTTTTAAACCACATCCACTAAGAACTGTTGTTGCCATTACCATACTAATGCCTAAGGCAATAACTTTTTTCTTTATCATAACTGATACCCTACCTTTCAATTACATTCTCAAAATATCTTCTAATATAGAGTCAACATCAGGAGTTATATGCTTTGCATACTTTCTTATATCTGAAGGAGAATGTTGCATTGCATAACTATAATAAGAACGTTCAAACATTTCAACATCATTATAATTATCTCCAAATGTTACTGTATCTTCTGAAGTAACTTCGAATATATGCTGTACAACTGCAAGTGCATTTCCCTTATTCACATATTCATCAGTTAAATCTACCCAATTATTGCCTGATATGGCGATTTTTATTTTATCACCCCATCTGTCAACTATTGATTCATAAAATTCCTCTGTAAGTCCATATTTTGCATATATGGAGATTTTTGTAATAGGTTCTTTAACTTCCTTAAAGTCCTTTACATTTTCTGTGGAAAATCCATGCTCTGCAAGATATCTTGTAAAATCAGTATCATATGTGCTTACATAAGATCCTGTTTCTCCTGCTAAAAGAACTCTGCAGTCTCTTTTCTTCTGCATTTCATTCATTATTGTTACGCTAAGCATTTTATCTATAGGTGTCTTACATAAGACTTTCCCCTGATACATAACAACTCCACCATTATTAGTGATATAAATAATGTCATTTTTTATCTTTCCAAAAAGGGGTCTGATAGCATCATAGTCTCTCCCTGATGCTACCGCAAACAAAACTCCTTTTTCCTTTAATTCACCCAAAAGAGACAATGTTTTCTCACTTATTCTTGTCTCTCCCGGTTTTATTAATGTTCCATCTACATCGCTTACAACTAACTTTATCATTGTTTTCTCTTTCAATTCCTTTTATTTTATTACTACATATTACTGCTATTTGCTCAAAGATACAACCTTAGAATATTTTCCATATACTTTTTTCCCATAAACTACCTTGTAACTTCTTACTTTGTAATAATATGTATAGCCGGAAACTGCTTTATCATCAGTAAATTTTACAACAGTATTTTTCTTTGTTGTTCTTACTCTTCTATATTTTAACTGGATGTTTGACTTTTTGTATACCTGATATCCTGTAACCCATTTATCTCTCTTCCATCTTACTACAGCACTATTTCCCTGCAACGCCATTGCGGATACAGATTTTACCCTCTTTGGAACTACTTTTGCAGATGCTGCTGCTGAGAATGATGATTTATGTGTTTTTCCACCACTAACAGTATAAGTTCTTATTTTGTAGCTATATGTGTTTCCTGTAACAAGTTTTTTATCTTTATATGATGTTACGGAAGCCGGCACTTTAGCAATCTGTTTATATTTACCTGCACTGTTTCTTCTGTAAATAATATATCCACTTACATTCGTTGCCGCATTCCATGTCAGTTTAATTGTGTTCTGATTATATGAAGCAACTGACTTAAAGCCAATCCGACCTGAAATAACAGTTATCAATGCCGTTGCTGTCTTTTTACCATTGTTAGTGGTAACTGTAATTGTTGCTGTTCCCGGAGCTACTGCTGTTACCACTCCCTTTTTAACTTTAGCTACAGCCGTGTTATCTGATTTCCATTTTACATTTTTATTAGTAGCATCCTCAGGAATCACCGTTGCTTTTAAAGTATATGTTTTTCCCACTCTTAAAGTCTTCTTTGTTTTGTTAAGTTTTACTCCTGTTACCGGACGTATAACTTTAATTTCACAAGTACCTACAGCTCCACCTATAGCTGTTGCAGTCGCAGATATTGTGGCTTTTCCTACTCCAACACCTTTTACTTTTCCTGTTTTTGAAACTTTAGCTACTAACGTGTTACTTGAAGTCCATGTTACTGTCTTATCCGGTGCATCAGCAGGATATACTGTTGCATTTAATTTTACTTTCTTGCCTATACCAATTGTTGCCTTTGTCTTATCTAATACACATCCTTTTGTGAATACTTGTATTGTATATGTTGCAAAATTACCACTTACTGCAAATGCTCTTATTGTAGTTGTTCCATCACCTACAGCGGTAATATTTCCTGCATCATCAACTGTTGCTACAGCAGGATTGTCTGAACGGTAAATTACTTTTTCATTAGGATTTGATGTAGTTGCCTTAACACTTACTGTTGTACCTGTAATCAAATTATTTTCAACTTCAGGTGTAACATATTCTGTTGAAACATATCCTGTATAAGAAACTCCGTTTTTTACTACATCAACTTTGGTCCAATATGGATTACTTAACCAGCTTACTGAATAATTTCTGTCTGTAAGCACGTTTTCTTTTATTGTAACGACATCATCTTTACTTAATTTAGTTAATGAACTATATCCGGTACTTGGGCCCTGTCTAAGATTTACATTTGATGTAATAACACCTGTCTTATCTCCTGATTTGCCCATTGTAACAGTTGTATTATCTCCAGGCATATTGTTGTATACAGGAATTATAAAATGACGCTGATTACTTTTAATTCCCAATGTATCATAAGCTTTTGCTGTAGTTCCTGTCTCTGATGCACAGCCAAATATATTTGTCATGTACTGATGTTTATATGTATTTTTAGCTGTTACATTAAACTTCTGCAAATATGTTGTATTCTGTCCTACATTGATATACTTTTCAGCTATATATTGTGCTCCACCTATTATTGAAGCTCCCGGAGTATTCCAAGGTGTACCATATCCATTCTTTGCGTTTGAAGCCCATTTTAAACCGTTTAAAATGGGCTGTGAACTTGTACTTGCACCTATATTATAGAAATTATAAATTCCTTTATATGATGTTGAATAATTTCCGGATACACTTCCACTTGCTCCCATTCCTGCATAAGTTCCGTTTCTACCTGAACCTACTTCCTGTAATATTTTTGAAGCAATATAATATGCACTTGCACCTGAAGTCTGAGCCGCCTGCAATATCTTTGATGAATAGCTTTCTGCCGTTGGAATATATGTTCCATTTGCATCAAGGTAAGCTATATTTGTATTAGCCATAAATGAACCTGTAAGTATTGCCTCAACGCCTGCCTGTGTCTGATTAGCTGCATCATATGCTAAATTTTCAAACATAAAAACATATGTATCGTTAAGAAAATTTCTTGGATCCATAAAGTATGCTACTGCATTTTTAGAAGCTGTTACCCATGTACTTCCATCTTTTGCAATATATTTTCCTGTAGCTGTATTATAGTCACCTGAAGCATTGCTCTGTAAAAACTCTGAATAGTTTGTATGTGTAAGACTTCTGTCATTAGATGCTTCATTATCTACTGCTGTTCCAAAATCAATTCCTGTATTAAAAGGCTGAAATGTCCAGTTAGGATATGTTGCATGTAACTGTCTTAAATAAGGCTTGTAACTTTCCGGAAATCCACTTATGCTTGCCTCAAATGCTGCATCATCTGCTTTGACTTCCGTAACTCCACTAAACTGTATGCTACTTACGATAATTGCAATTGCTAAAATTGTAACCTGTATATTCTTTGCTATTTTTGTAAAAATTTTACTTTTCAAGTGTATCCCTCTTTTCTCCTAAGTCCTCATTTATATTCGAACTTTAACACCTTTCGTATCTCTTCTTCCTGTTTTAAGTTTTCTAAGTTCAACTTTCTTTCCCTTGTATTCAACAACATCATTGTCTCCTACATCTAACAGATAAACATTACTTACAAAATCATCTGCATTTAATTTAATTCCTCTTACACCAACTGCAGTTTTCTTCTTTTCAGGAATCTCCTTAAGTGGAAATCTTAAAAATACCCCATTTTCCGTCTGGAGAACTAATATTTCCCTTGTATACTGAAGTTCTGTATTATTTCCTGCACTATCCATTTGCGAAGGTGTATCAAAATTCATTTCTAACTGAACATCATCCATAGGCATAAATTCGTCATCTGAACCTCCTGTTAATGCAACCGGCATTTCATACTCTTCATCCTCGACAGGCTTTGAAGTAATTCTTGTAATCTGAACTCCTACAAGACTGTCATCTTCCCCAAGCTTTGTAGCTGCAATTGTATTTCTTGTTGTCTCAAATTCACTGCCATCAACAAGCTTCATCATACCTTTTTTAGTAGTAAACAATAATTTCTTATCTTTAATCATTGAAGCACTAAATAATGCCACAATGCTTTCTCCTGCACTACTGTAATTTCCAAGATTATCTATTGGAACACCTTTATCCCTAAATTTTTTAATCGGCATTTTTATTATCTTTATCTGATGCATGTTTCCATTGTCTGTAAAAATGCACACCTTGTCTGTATTCATGCAATTAAAATAATATTTGTTTTCTTTAATTACCGCTTCTCTGTTTCTGTCAAATGTGGCCTGGTCAATTAATTTGGCATAACCAAATTTATCCATTACAAATACTACTTCCTGCTCAATTATCTTATTATCATCAAATACAGCTTCTTTTCCATCTTCAATAACAGTTCTTCTTGGCTGACCATATTCTTTCTTGATTGCAAGCAAATCTTTCTTGATTACTTTTGTCATGGAACGTCTGCTGTGAAGAATATCCTCGTATTTAGCAATTTTATTTACTAAATCTTCATATTCTTTCTGCAATGCAAGAACTTCTAAACCTATTAATTTAGCAAGTCTTAAATCAAGAATTGCCTGTGCCTGCTTTTCTGTAAAATTAAGATTAGCTGCTAACAGTTCTGATTCAGGATTCTTAAATTTAATGCCTTCAGTATTTCCATTTACAAGACACTCCTTTGCCTGTTTTAACTGCTGACTTCCTCTGATAATTTCAATAATCAAATCAATAATATTTGTTGCTCTTATAAGACCTTCTTTTATTTCTTTTTGTTCTAAAGCCTTATTAAGCATTGTTGTATATTTTCTAGTAGTTATTTCATACTGAAAATCCACATTATACTTAATTATTGATTTAAGCCCCATAACTTCCGGTCTTCCATCAGCTATGGCAAGCATATTTACACCAAATGTATCTTCAAGCCTTGTCTTTTTATATAGCATATTTGTAAGTTTTTCTACATCTGCTCCTTTTTTAAGTTCAAGTACTATTCTTATACCATTTTTATCTGATGCATTTGAAATATCAACAATATCATTTGTTTTTTTATTTTCCACAAGTGAAATAACGTCTGATATAAATTTACTAATATTAGCACCTATCATTGTGTAAGGAATTTCTGTTATTACAAGTTTGTCTTTCTCTTTTCCTTTACCTTTTTCAAATTCAAGCTTTCCACGTAATTTTAATTTACCGTTTCCTGTCTTATAAATGTCTGCCAACTCGGATTTGTTGGCTACAATTCCTCCTGTTGGGAAATCCGGTCCCGGCATTATTTCCAGTAATTCTTCTGTTGAAATGTCATTATTCTCCATATATGCGATAACTGCATCTATTACTTCACCTAAATTATGAGTAGGTATATTTGTTGCCATACCAACGGCAATACCTTCTGCTCCGTTAACTAAAATGTTAGGAACTTTTACCGGAAGAACTACAGGTTCTTTTTCCATTTCATCGAAGTTAGGCATGAAATCAACAACATCTTTATCTAAGTCTGCTAAATATACATCCTGTGTAAATTTCTTTAATTTTGCTTCCGTATAACGCATTGCGGCAGCTCCGTCTCCTTCAATTGAGCCGAAGTTTCCGTGCCCGTCTACTAAAGCCATTCCCTTTTTAAAATCCTGAGACATTACAACTAATGTTTCATAAATTGAGCTATCACCATGTGGATGATATTTACCCATTGCTTCACCAACTATACGTGCTGATTTACGATGTGGTTTATCATAGTTAAGTCCTAACTGTTCCATGGCGTACAAAACTCTTCTCTGTACCGGCTTAAGTCCATCTCTTGCGTCAGGAAGTGCTCTGGCACAAATTACGCTCATAGCATAATCTATGTATGATTTTTGCATTACCTCAGAATATTCTGTTTTCACTATCTGTTCTGACATATGTTACTCCTATATAATATGTATTGTCCCTCTCTACGATGGGGTTGGTAATCGGAAACATCTATAGAAAATAAATTCATTTTGTTTCCTAAATGCTTATATATCTAATTCTGCATCTGTCGCATGTTCGTAAATGAAGTCCCTTCTAGGTCCTACGTTATTTCCCATAAGCATTTCTGTTACTTCTGATGCTAATCTTGCATCTTCTATTTCTACCTGCTTCAAAATTCTCGTTTCAGGATTAAGTGTAGTTTCCCACAACTGGTCTGCATCCATTTCTCCTAAGCCTTTATATCTTTGAAGCGTAAATCCTTTATGATCTTTTCTGTATTTTTCTAAAGCCTTGTCATCATATAAATACTGACCTTTTCCCTTTTTAGGTACAACCTTATATAATGGCGGTGTTGCTAAATAAACATGTCCATGCGTAATTAATTCAGGCATAAATCTATAGAAAAATGTTAATAACAATGTATCGATATGAGCTCCGTCAACATCGGCATCCGTCATTAAAATAATCTTGTTAAACTTTAATTTTTCTATATCAAAATCATTTCCATAACCTTCAGAAAATCCACATCCAAACGCATTAATCATTGTCTTAATTTCTGCATTTGCAAGAACTTTGTCGATAGAAGCTTTCTCAACATTTAAGATTTTTCCTCTTATAGGTAAAATTGCCTGTGTTCTACGCTTTCTTGCGCTTTTTGCTGAACCACCGGCAGAATCTCCTTCGACAATAAATATCTCACATTCTTCTGCTTTTCTGCTTTCACAGTTAGCAAGTTTTCCATTACTGTCTATTGAAAACTTTGTCTTTGTAAGCATATTTGTTTTTGTTTTTTCTTCCTGCTTACGGATTTTTGCTGATTTTTCAGCACATGCAATAACATTTTTAAGCACTTCAACATTTCTGTCAAAATACAATACCAATTCTTCACCTGTAATTTCAGCAGCAACTTTTCCGGCATCAGGATTATCTAATTTTGTCTTTGTCTGTCCTTCAAATCTTGGTTCAGGGTGCTTAACTGCCACAACTGCCGTCATACCGTTTCTAACGTCTGCCCCTGTAAAATTAGCATCCTTTTCCTTTAATATTCCTAATTCCCTTGCATACTGATTTATTACCATTGTAAATTTTGATTTAAATCCTGTAAGATGTGTTCCACCTTCCTGTGTGTAAATATTGTTACAAAATCCTAAAATATTTTCAGAAAATTCATTTACAAACTGAAATGCTACTTCCATTTCAATCCCATCAACAGTCTTTTTGAAATAAATTACATCATGAACCTTTTCTTTTTCTTTATTTAATTCTGCAACATACGCACAAATTCCATCAGGCTCATGGTAAGTAATTACTTCTTCTTCTGCAACTCTTTTATTTTCAAATATAATTGTAAGATTTGGATTTAAATATGCTGTTTCATGTAATCTGCTTTTAATTGCATCTGCTTTAAAATAAGTTTTTTCAAATATTTCGCCATCCGGGTAAAACTGTACTGTTGAACCTGTGTCATTTTTTCTACATGTTCCTACTTCTTTCAAAGGATACATTATTTTCCCACGCTCATATCTTTGATTATAAACTTTTCCGTCTCTTTTAACATTTACCTCTAACCATACTGAAAGCGCATTTACAACTGATGCACCAACACCATGGAGACCACCGGAAATCTTATAACCTCCGTCTCCAAACTTTCCTCCGGCATGAAGTACTGTAAATACTACTTCAACTGCAGGACGCCCTGTCTTATCATTTATATCAACCGGAATGCCTCGACCATTATCACTAATAGTAGCACTACCGTCTTTTTCCAATGTTACTTTTATTTCATTACAATATCCTGCTAAATGTTCATCAACTGAGTTGTCAACAATTTCATAAATCAAATGATTAAGCCCTTTTGTTCCAACACTTCCTATGTACATTCCGGGTCTTCTTCTAACCGCTTCTAACCCTTCTAATACTGCAATACTATTACCGTCGTAATTACTTTTTGCCATTACTAACTCCTTGATTACTTATTTGGATTCAAAAATCCATTGCCAAAATGTTTTCTTAATAATCTGTCTTCATCTTCAAAATGAGCATAATCGTTAAGTCTCTCGATATGATATGTTCCCAAATCTTTATCATACATAATCTCAGATATACTACAATTTTCAAGTTGTCTGCCAAATGTAAGCCACTTAGCATAATCAGCCTTAACTATGCCTGTAAGTAATGCCCTTATAGCACCTCCATGAGTTACTACCACTACATTTTCATAATCTTTATGTGCTATCTCATCTATCGCTTCAAAAACTCTGTTAAATACCATTTCGCAATTTTCACCACCGGGATATGCCATATCCTTTTCCATCTTCGAACGCTCTGCGAGAAAATCCTTATATCTTTCTTTAAGGACACTATTTTCAAGTCCTGTTAAATCACCAAACTCTGCTTCCCTTAATCTTTCATCAACAAATCTTGGTTTCTTAACATATTCATTTATTATATCTGCTGTTTCCTTCGCTCTTATTAAATTACTTGAATACACAGCTTCAATTCCATATTTAGCCAAACGCTTTCCTACCAAGTGCGCCTGCTCTCTACCTTCATCCGACAATTCCACATCAACATTACATAATTTACTGTTCTGTCTTCCATGTCTAATTAAATAAATATTCATATCACACCTGCCTTATCTAAATCTTTCCTTTTTTCTACATATGTATGATACCTTCAGATTGCTTCGTGCTTCGCACTCTCGCAATCTGACCAACATGAGCATATCGTGGGATTTCATCCCACTTTTATGCTCATGTTGAGGCGGGTCATGAATTCCATAAACCACATTTGAGCAAGCTCATGTGTTTTATGGAATTATAACCCTGGTATCACAGGTATTGAATCATTCCAGGACCTAATTTATCCGTTGGTCTTTCTATGAATCCACATTTTTTATAAAAATGTTCTCTTCCCTTTGCACACATTAAATCAAACATCATTTCCGTACCTGGAATCTTTAATTCTAAAACAAATTCTTTTATATTTTGTAATAGTCTGTATCCTATACCACTTCCCTGATATTCCGGTATTACAATCAAATCCTGTACATAGCATATAACTGCTCCATCTCCCACGACTCTTCCCATTCCTACCGGTTTGCCATTTTCATATGCAACAACTATATATAAACTGTTTTCCAATGCTTTTTTAGCCTGTTCTTTAGTCAATGGTTTCCATTTAACTTTTCCCCTTAACATCAAATATGTATCTACATCTAAAACATTTTCTTTAAGTACCATCTTGTTCCTCTATTCAATCACATATTCTGCCCACTTTAACTAATACATTATACTTTATCTGCCAATTCACTTCAAGAAATTTTATTTTTTGCTTTGTTTTTGCTTTATTTTCATGATTATTATTTTTCATTTTGCCCACACTATTTTTATGCAGATTATTTTGTAAACCCATTTTGTAGATTATTTTTGTGGAGGTAATTACAGATATGAAAAACAGATATGCTTTTATAAATTCTTTTAGTTTTTCCCTGATTTTCAAATTATTCGTTTTAGGAATAGCATCATTTTCTTTATATTTACATATTGATATTGATGATTTACCAAATACATTTAGATTTTTTGGATACTTTACCGTACTTTCTAATTTATTCTGTTTTATTATATTACTTTTAAATATTATCAAAATGATTTATAACCGTATTTCTTTTTCGGAAAAATATACTGCTTTAAAAGAATACTCACATTTTTTTGTTTTATTTAAAGGAATGAGCCTTATGTCAATAATCTTAACATTTTTCATATTTCACTATATGGTTGCTAATTACAAATATCCTCTGCTTATAAATAACATCTTAAATCTTCCTATAAAAGATTTATTCGCTCATTATCTGCTTCCGCTTTTTTATGTTATAGACTGGCTTCTTTTCGCCCCTAAGGGATTGCAGAAATTAAATGCTCCCTTCATCTGGACTTTATATCCTTTTGTTTATCTTATTTTTACATTTGTAAGACTCTATCAGGTGCCTGAGTCTTCATATTTTCATTTAAATGAGGCTCCTTATTTTTTTCTTGATATAAATAAACTTGGATATGAGCGGGTAACAATTTTTTCAATAATTATACTTTTTATTATTTTGTCTATTGGATATTTGATTATCGGAATCGAAAAAATTATGTGTATACTTCAAAATCGAAAGTTATAATCCGGCTTTCACTTATTTTGCACGCAAACAAATACCAGGCTGTGAATGTAATTCGCAGACTTGTTATTAACTTGAGTTACCCCCCATTCTTGACAAAGGGCAAAAAATAGTGCTTCACTTTTCCAGCAAAGCACTATTTTTATACTTATTTTCTGAAAGTCGGTTTTCATACCACTTTCGGTTTTCTTATTAAGTTTATTTTTCAATTTCTAACCTAATACAAAGCATCTGATTGCCATGTCAATTCCAACGATAACCAACAATGCTCCACCTGCTATATAAGCCTTTGTTTTTTGTTCAAATCCTGCTCTGTATCCTGTATACATTCCTGTATATGCGGCAACCCATGTTACAACCACTACTAAAATTCCTAAATTCAAAGGATTCGTATTACAAAGTCCTGCTGCAATACCTGTAGTTATTGTATATCCTCCAATTACCACCAATGGAAGAATGTATTTTTTTAATTCCATTTTCTCTTCTAATTTTTCATTGATTATATCATTCTTTAGTGCCTTAATAATTAACCTTATTCCTAGCAATACAAATATAGCAATTGCCAAAATGTGTCCAATAACTACTTCGTCGGCTGTTGTTACTATGTTAATTAAAAGTCTTGAAATTATATATCCTGCTCCAAGCATTACAAGCTGAAGCAACGAAAGAATTACTCCAATTATAGTAAGTCTGCTTTTTTTAATATTTGCCACCATGGAGCCATTACACTCCATGATTGCAAATACTTCAAAGGATATACCAAATATAATCATTACATTTTCAATCCAAGTCACACAACCCCTCCCTTTTATCTGCTTTAATTTGAGGTTGAATATCAATTGATTTTATATCAATTTATTTTCACAACTAACTAAACCTAATGTTATTCACATAACATATTATGTGCTTTATTTTTATTATTTATCAGCTGAAACTCCATCAGTCTTAATAATGAACTTAACGTTGCTGTTTACTCCATCTGCTGTCTTAGTAAATGTTGTATAATCCTGAGCTGCTCTTGAAGTTGCGTTAATTCTATTAACTAACTTCTTAACATCTCCGTTGTATGATGAAATAAGTTTCTGAATTGCTTCATCATTGAATTCTTTCATTCCATCTTTAAGTTCATTTGCACCGTCATCCAACTTGCTTACGCCATCACTAATAGTTGTTGTTGCTTCATTTAACTGTTTTGCACCTTTGTTAAGAGTATCATTGTTTGCAACTAATTTGTCACTACCTGTTTTTAACTTCTTAACACCTGACTTTAATGTTGGCATACTGTCATTTAATGTTCCTACACCTGTGTAAAGTGGAGAAATAGCTTTTTCATATAAAGTTTCAATTCCTGAATCTAATGATTTTGCACCATCTTTTAAATCTGAACTTCCGGATGCGACTGATGATAAACCTGATTTAATCTGGCTTGCACCTTCAGATACAGATTTAGCTCCTGCAGCTAACTGCTTTGTACTAGTTGCAACACTTGTCATTGTTGTGTCTAATGTATTTACACCTGTTGCAGCTTTTCCGGCTCCTGTTGCCAATTCTTTAGCACCATCCTGTAATTCTTTTAAATCTTCTTTCTTAGCTGAAACATTGTCTGCTACTTCATCCATAACTTTCAATGAAGCTACAGCTTCTGATAAAGAATTAACATTTTCTGTTGTTTTTGTAAGAACCTTTGCTGCACTCTTTGCATCTGTAACACCATAAGCATCGAGTCCTGTATAAGTATCTGCTGCAATTGCTGTAAGAATTGCAGTCTGAAGTTTCTTAGCATCTTTTAATGCTTTGTCAGCCTCATCGTATGACTTAACTCCGGCTTTAGCTAATTTTGTATAAATTCCTTTTTCCTGCTCTGCGATTGTGTTTCCAAGTCCGTTAATTGTGTCAGCTACTTCATCAACACCTGCGCTTACTTTCAATGCTCCATTCTTCAAATCTGTCATTGAAGTATTTAATATTGAAACCTGACCTGCAATTGTTGTTACACCATTGCTTAATGTTTCCATGTTAGTGCTTACAGTATTACTTCCTGTAGCTAATGTATCTGCACCTGTTGATAACTTATTAACACCTTCATTTAATGTCTTACTTCCATCTGCAAGTGCTTTAGCACCACCACGGATTGTCTTTGAATTTTCTTTTGTTCCAAAGTTTGTATAAATAGCATCTACAGCTTTTTTAACTGACTTCATGCCTTTTACAAGTTTTCCTGAAGATTTATATAATGTATTAATTCCTGAGCTAACCTGACTTACACCACCTGTATATGTTGCAATACCATTTTTAAGTGTAACCATTCCTGATTTAAATTCAGGCATATTGTTATTTAATGTATCAAGTCCATCTGCCAAATCGCTTGAACCATCCTGTAATTTTCCTGCTGCATCATCAATTTCGTCAACTTTTTCATCTAAATCAGATAAATCAATATCGCTAATGTCAAATCCTTCATTACACAACGCAACTGTCATTGTCATATCAAGACTGAAGTTTTCAACGTCTGCTGTCATCTCAACATAATCAGGAATTTCCACTTCATCATCACTCAAATCAAGATTATCTTTCATTCCCGGCATTGCCATACCAACTACTATCTGATTTTTGCCATCAGAAATTACTTTACCATTTTTAACATCTACATTCTGGAAATCATCATTTAAAATCATTCCCGAAACTGCGATAAACGGTACATAAATTTCTTCTTCTGCTCCATTTATGTCTGCTTTAACTTTTTCGTTATTTGTGTAATCAAATCTTACAGTAACTTTTCCACTCTTTCCGGCGATTTCATCTGCTGTCATTTCTTTTCCGTCTAAATAATATGTTATTTTAACATTAACAGGAGTTTCTTTTTCTGTAGTTCCCTGATAATAAATATCATTTCCTTTTGCTTCCCATTTGATGTTTTCGCCATCTTTTGTAAATGTTTCATCTCCATTTACATTCTTAATATCTTTCAAATCAGATTTATCTACAATAACATCTTCTCCTGCTGCATTTTTCAAATGATCACTTACGATTGTGCTTGTAGCTTTACCTGTGTTATCAGCAATTACATATACTGTTTCATCTTTGCCTATTTCTTTTTCTGAAACTGAGATAACATTGTCAATTGCATCTTCTAACTCGCTCTTGTCATCACTATTTACATCTGTCTGAGTTTCTTCTGTAGAAACATCCTCCGGATTTGCAAATGTTGTATATCCATATGTTGATGCACCTGCAACAACAACTGTCATTGCACATGCGATTGTTCTTATTATAAACTTCTTACTAATTAAATTTGATTTTCTCATAGCGAACCTCCTACTTATTTGAAACTAACTCTTTGTTAATGAAACCTTTACTTGTTTTAATTATTAATTTATCAAATATCATAAATAATGACGGTAAAACAAATATAACTACTATCATACTTATGATTGCTCCTCTTGCCATTAAGTTACACAATGAACTAATCATATCGATGTTAGAATACATACCTACACCAAATGTGGCTGCAAAGAAACTCAAAGCACTAACTATAACTGACTGCATTGATTCTGTAAGAGCCTTTGTAATTGCTTCTTTCTTAGGTAATCCTGAATATCTGCCGTTCTTATATTTTGTTGTCATAAGAATTGCATAGTCAACTGTTGCACCTAACTGAATTGTACCAATTACAATTGATGCGATGAATGGTAATGTTGTTCCTGTGTAATATGAAATTCCCATATTCATACAAATAGCCGCTTCAATAACCGCTACTAAAATAAACGGTAATGAAATTGATTTAAATACAAATAATATAATTACAAATACCATTGCAATTGAAAGCGCATTAACTACTTTAAAATCGGTATCTGTTGTTTCAATTAAGTCTTTAGTACAAGGTGCTTCACCTATTAACATTCCATGCTTGTCATAACTCTTTATTATTTTTTCCAACTGAATACACTGTTCATTTACTTCATCTGAAGCCACCGCATATTCAGAACTAATTAATAAAAGTTCATATTTATCATTAATCAAATCTTCTGAGAGATTCTTCGGAATGATATCTCTTGGTATTGACGGACTTAATATTGAATCAATACCTAATACTGTTTTAACTCCATCTAAGTCTTTCATCTGATTAATCATCTTATTTGCATCTGCCTGTGAAAGACTGCTGTCTACCATTGCGATATGAGTTGCACCCATTGCATACTGTTCATCCATCTTAGTATTTGCTGTAATACTTGGAAGTGTCTTTGGTAATGAACCGACTAAATCGTAGTATACTTTGTTGTTCTTGTAACCAAATGCTGCAGGTACTAATAATATTAAGAAAATAATTATGCAAATAGTTCTTCTCTTAATAACTGTTTTACCAATTCTACCTACATCAGGGATAATTGGTTTATGTCTTGTCTTCTGAACAAATTTATCAAAGATTAAAAGCATTGATGGTAAAATTGTTACACATCCAATTACACCGAATACTACACCTTTTGCCATTACCACACCAAGGTCTAAACCTAATGTAAATGTCATAAAGCATAATGCAATAAATCCGGCAATTGTTGTTATTGAACTTCCTGTTACTGAAGCAAGTGTTTCACTAATTGCATTTGCCATAGCCGTATTATGATCATCCGGCGTTTTTTCACACTGTGCTTCATAACTGTGCCATAGGAAAATTGAGTAGTCCATTGTAACAGCCAACTGAAGTACTGCTGTTAACGCTTCTGTTAAATATGACATTTCACCTTGAATGAAATTTGTACCAAGGTTATAAACAATTGCCATACCAATTCCAAGTAAGAAGAATAATGGTGCTGCTGCTGAATCCATTGTTAACTGTAAAATTATAAGTGAAAGGATTGCTGCGATAATTACATAAATTGGAATTTCATGCATTACCAAATCTTTAATATCTGTAACTACAGACGACATACCACTTATATAACAATCTTTAGATGCAACTTTTCTTAATTCTTTTACTGCATCCATTGTTTCATCTGAAGACATTGATGAATCATATAAAACAATCATTAATGTGCTGTCAGCATCTTTATTATTGAAAAATTCCCGGATATCATTTGGAAGAACATCCATTGGAACTGTAAGGCCTGCAATTGAGTCATACCAGATAACTGATTTTACATGTTCAACTTTCTCCATGTCCTTTCTCATTGCTGATATATCTTTTTCATCCATTCCTTCAACTACACATAAAGAAAAGGCTCCTGTTCCAAATTCATCTAACAGAATATCCTGTCCTTTCATAGTTTCCATATCCTGTGGTAAATAGGATAAAATATCGTAATTAATTCTTGTTGTTATAAAACCAAATGCAGAAGGTATTAATAAAAGTAAACTGATAACAAATATCAATACTCTGTATTTAACAACTTTTTGTCCGAATTTTTTCATTCTTATCACTTCACCTTTCTTATTTTTCTGCACTCAGTATAAAAAAAAAGACCGAATACTTAAATATTCAATCTTTTTGCCATGTCTCTTTTAAATATACAAATCTGTCAATTTGTATATTTGATTTATTCAACTGTAATATCATTGTATTTTACATCTGACACAAAATTTTAACATTAAAAGAAATCTGTCATCTGCTTAGTCATCATATATTCATACGCTGCTGCAATTTCTCTTGGTGGGATATTCATCCCTGACTTTATCCATTCTATAACAATATAACACATTGACTGTGCGTAAAACTGTGCAACCCTCTCATACGTAATCCACGGATGAGCCTTATCCATCTTAGGTCCCTTTTTCTCCATAATTGCAAGTAGTATCTGTCTTACACAATCCTCTGCGATACTCTGCAATGAATTCTGTCCTTCTAACTTTACTGCATTCATATAAAAAGGCTTGTCTTTTTCTAATGATGTAAACATCAAGACAACCGCTTCATTAAACATTCCATTCTCAATTAACGGAGCCGCCGGCCTTATAATCTGCTCCATAACTATCCATTCTATCAGTTCATATTTATCTTGAAAATGATTATAAAATGTTGGTCTGATTACTCCTGCTTTATCCGTAATATCTTTTATGGTTATTTTTTCGATAGGATGTCTACTTGCAAGTTCCTTGAAACTTTCTGCCAACGCTAAATCAATTGCCTGCTTTCCCTGTCCTGTCATATTCTCCTCCTAGTGTTTCACACGCATTCTCTGTTCACTCTCTCCATAATATTCACAACTATGGCTTAGTATAACACGTTTCCACTTTTTTTCAACCTGTGTTATAATTATAAAAATAGTAAAATTATACGATTTAATCATATATTTACGGAGGAATTTAAAATGAATAAAATAACAAGTTTTACAATAAACCACCTGAAATTATTACCGGGTGTCTACGTTTCAAGAAAAGATAAAGTAGGCGATAATGTTCTTACAACATTTGACCTTAGAATTACCCGTCCAAATTATGAACCTGTTATGAATACTGCCGAAATTCATACAATAGAACATCTTGGCGCAACTTACCTTAGAAACAACTTTGAGTGGGGCAATAAAACTATATATTTTGGACCAATGGGATGTAGAACAGGTTTCTATATGATTCTTGCCGGAGACCTCACTTCTAATGATGTATTGCAGCTTGTAAAAGATATGTTCCTATTTATAAAGAACTATGAAGGTGATATTCCGGGTGCAAGTGCAAGAGACTGTGGAAATTATCTTGATTTAAATTTATATATGGCTAAATTTATTGCTGCAAAATATTATGACATTTTATCAAATATTACTCCTGAGCAATTAGTTTATCCTGAATAAAATATATTGTTATATATAACAAATACCCTCTTACTTTATTTAATAAGAGGGTCTTTACTATTACTATTTTAATTTCATTAATTTACAATTTTCTATACCTGCGTCCCAAAATTTGCTTAAAGGAAGGTTTCTAATCTGACACACAATACTTGAATTCATTGCTCCATGCCCTACAATAAGAACATCTTTTCCTTCATTTAAATCAGGCATAACAACTTCTTTAAGGAATTCTCCTGTTCGTTTAAACAACTCATAAAATGTTTCGCCTTCCTTAACTCCTTTGTATTTTTCAGGTTCTTTAAAAAATGTACGAATAGGACTATCTGTCGCTTTCGCCGGATTTTCCATTCCTTCATATATTCCAAAGCTCATCTCTTTTAATCTGTCATCATATATAATAGGAATATTTCTTCCTTCAAGAACCAATTTGGCTGTTTCTTTTGCCCTTACTAAAGGTGAACAATAACATACATCAAAATTAATATCTTTATATTTTTCCCCGGCAATTTTTGCCATCTGTCTTCCTTCTTCATTTAATGGTATATCTGTTCTTCCCTGAAGTTTATGTAATTCATTCCATTCAGTTTTTCCATGTCGCATTATGTAAAGCATTTTTGCCTCCTAAACTATGCTCTTCCTTCCGGTAATTTCTTTATGATTGTATTATAACTCCTTATTAAAAATGTAAGTGATACTGCCAACGAAATAATTTCTGCAATTGGGAATGACCACCATACTGCATGTAATCCGCCTACTTTTGCAAGAATATATGCTGCCGGTACTAAAACAAATAACTGACGCATAATAGAAACTATCATACTAAATACCGCTTTTCCTAAAGCCTGAAATACTGTTCCCGCAACGATACAGAACCATGCAATTAAGAAATGAATTCCTATTATTCTAAGTGCCGGTATACCAATTTCTAACAGCTGTTGTGAAGAATTAAACATTCCAAGAAGTACCTGTGGTATTGCTTCAAATGCTATAAATCCAACAAACGTCAGACAAAATGCTACTGCCATACTTAATTTAATGGTATGAATCATACGTTTTCTCTGCTTTGCTCCATAATTATAAGCAATAATAGGTGTAATTCCGTTGTTCAATCCAAATACAGGCATAAAGAAGAAACTCTGTAATTTGAAGTAAACACCAAAAACAGCCGTTGCCGTCGATGAAAATTCTATTAAAATGCGGTTCATGCAATATGTCATAATTGAACCTATTGACTGCATAATAATAGATGGAACACCTACTGCATATATTGTTCCAATAATTTTTAAGTCCGGTTTAAATCCTTTAAAGCTTAATTTAACATCATGATTATATTTATGATTACATGCGGCTGCCACAATTCCTGCAACACACTGTCCAATAACTGTCGCAATCGCCGCACCTGTAACACCCATTTTTGGTGCCCCAAATAAACCGAATATTAAAATAGGGTCTAAAATAATATTAGTTACTGCACCTGTAAGCTGTGATGTCATGCTGAAAATAGTTCTTCCTGTTGATGTTAATAAACGTTCAAAGAAAAACTGTGTAAATAACCCAAATGAGAAAATCATAACTGTACTCAAATATTCAATTCCCATTTCCATTATTTCAACATCTGCATTGCCAATCTGACTTAAATAAAAAGGTTTAACAACACTAAATCCTAAAATCAAGAATAAAATATAACTTAAAATATATAATACTGCTGCATTTGCCGCCGTGTCATTTGCCTTTTTAAAATTCTTTTCTCCCAATGACTTTGATAATAAAGCGTTCATACCAACTCCGGTACCTGCTCCCACTGCAATTAACAATGTCTGTAATGGAAACGCTAACGAAACTGCTGTCAACGCATTTTCTGACAATTTGGCAACAAATATACTATCCACAATATTGTACAATGCTTGAACAAGCATTGATACCATCATAGGCAATGACATATTAAAAATCAGTTTACCTACAGGCATTGTTCCCATTTTATTTTCTTCTTTTACTTCTGTTGCTATTTCCTGACTCATTTTTCCTCCAAGCTGCTATCTCATGATTATTAAAATATTAAGTATATAACAATCTATAATAATTTTAGTTTAATAATTTTTTAGTTCCAATCGAGTACTATAACACAAACCTTTTTAATAGACAACTATTTTAATTACAGCCAGTACAAACAAGTGAACCGGATAGAAAAGGTAGAAAAACCATTTCCATTTATATTTTCCTCTTTTTCCATTATAAAAGGCAATAGGAATAACACTTAAACTTCCAAGCCATTGAATACCCAAAGAATAAAATCCCATATTAAATACCATATTTCCAATTGCTTTTCCTATATGATATTCTCTAAATGTATAGAAAAAGAATATAAGTAAAATTCCTGTATAACTGTAAGTAACCTTTAGCATATATGCAAGTCCCATAGCGCCAAATACAGCAATTAACTGGGTAATCCAATTTAATGTACCAAAACTAAATACTTTTAATAAGATTTTTGGATATCTTATTCTAAACATTGATATATTATATAAAATCCATATCATTATATAGCCTATAAGCAGTCCTACCATTACGCTCTGACCTAATAGATTTATAAAATGTCCATGTATCATATCGTAAGGTACTTCCGAAACAACAGCAAATAGCAAAAGCCTATATAAATGTTTTTTCTTATCTCTTGTGTGATAAAATCCTTCAACAAGTAAAAAGCAATATATAGGAAAACTCAATCTTCCAATACTTCTCATTACCATATATAAACTACTGCCTTGCGCTAAAAAAGCCATAGCAATATGGTCAATAAGCATAGTCACTACAGCTATAATTTTTAAGGCAAATGAGGATAGTCCATATTTATCCAAATCAATATACATCCCCATTCCTTTTTTATTTAATTCCTGAAAATTCATAGATTATGTATAAGCCAATTACACTAAATTGTAATTGGCTTTTCCTTTCTAGTATTATTTTGCAATTAAAATTGCCACACTCCTTGGTTGGGCAGTAAATATTCTGTCACCATCGTAAGCTGTATTTGAATCAGTTGTGCATAATAATTCCCATTTTTTCTTTTTTCTTGCTGATGGGATTCCAAATTTCTGTGGTTCCCAATGCATATTATAGGCTACATACACATCTGCCTCTTCGTCTCTTCCTGCCTCCATGGCGTATACTCCGCAATACATAGCAGAAAAATGTCTGTTAATATGTGCGAAATCCGGATACCACGCTTTACTTCCATGATATGACATATCCGGAAGTCCATATGATTTATAGTCCATTAATCTTAATTCTTCAGGCATGTGTAAAATCTTATGTTCTTTTCTAAACTTTATCATTGCCTTTGTATATGCAAATATTTCTTTTGCACATGCATTAGTATTCCAGTTTGTCCATGAAATTTCATTGTCAAGACAATAAGGATTGTTGTTTCCCTTCTGAGAATTGCACATCTCATCTCCTGCATAAATCATCGGTACTCCCTGACTAAGTAATACTAATGCCAAAGCATTTTTCATCTGCTTCTTTCTAAGATCCATTACCTTTTTCTTGCGGGTTTCACCTTCAAATCCACAATTCCAGCTATAATTGTATACTGCACCATCATTGTTATTTTCACCATTGTCTTCATTATATTTTCTGTCATATGAAACCATGTCAAACAATGTAAATGTGTTATGATTTGCCACATAATTTACATAGGCTACTCCCGGTGGATTTGCCTTAATCTTATATGAAATGGTATTAAGCATATCCTCATCCCCTTTAAGGAATCTTCTTGCTGTCACCATAAAATCATCATTAAAATTAGCAAGGTTCTTTATTTCAGGTCTGTCATTATAAAAATCAGTATCTGCAGCAAAACTATATGTAAAAATCTTTGTATCTGATAACAAATTATCCGTCTGAATCATCTTCATAACCGCCGGCTCACAATTTGCATGAATTCCATCTATGTGATAACTCATAACCCAATAATGAAGGCAATCTAAAATTAGTGTTGGATTCGTTCCTTCCGGGAAGAAAAATTCCATTGAAACTTCTATTCCGTTCTTATGAAGTTCCTTTACCATATATTTAAATTCATCTACTTCACTGCCTGATTCCTTAGCATAAGCGTAAGAAGCCTTTGGAGAAAAAATATATCCATCGGTATATCCCCAATAATTTAATTTTTCATTAGGAATACTAAAGCTACCTTTCATTGACGTCGGCTGTTTTTCAACATATACTTCATTAAATTCATATGCCGGCATAAGTTCTATCATTGTAATTCCAAGTTCCTTTAAATACGGAATCTTATCTACAATTCCAAGATATGTTCCCGGATGCTTTGACTTTGCACTCTTATGCTTTGTAAACCCTCTTACATGCAAACGATATATTATTGTTTCATCAAACGAATGATGTAACGGGCCATCACCTTCCCAATCATAATCATCATCTATAATTGTTCCTCTTAAATTTTGTGGCTGTACTCCCCATTCTTTCTTTCCTGAAAGCGACTTTGCATATAAATCAGTTACAATATTTCCATCAACAATAAAATTATAGTCGTATTTTCTATAATCCAAACCTTCTACTGACATTGCATGAACATTGCCTATAACCTGAGAAGCCTCAAATGATAATTGTTCTTCTTTTCCTGTCTCTCTGTCATAAAGAATCACTTTACACTGACTTGTATTCTTTGCGGTAATTGCAAAATTAACTTTATTTCCAATTACGCTTGCCCCCATTATTAAAGGGTTTCCTCTTGTGATTTTTATATTAGTTATATCCATGCTGCCTCCTTGATTTGCTGACCATTTTTATCATAAAAATCTGTAAGTAAACTTAAGCTTTTGTTGTTTACGCAATACATTATTGCTTATTACAGACCCTAATACAAATGTAATTATATCATAGTAAAAATATAAGAGAAACCTTGAATTTAATTTTACATCCTTATAATTTTGTTTTTTCATTGTCACAATTGCTATTTTTCAAAATTTTATTTTCCTATTTATATGTATTTTTCACCGTTGCTTTAATACATAAAAACTGATATACTCTAATTTACGGAAAATTTTTGAGTATTATAAATTCATGAGAGGTAATATTAAATGATAAGTACAAGTAATGTTTCATTGAGATTTGGCAAGAAAGCCTTATTTGAAGACGTAAATATTAAATTTACACCGGGTAACTGTTACGGATTAATTGGTGCTAACGGTGCCGGTAAATCAACATTTTTAAAAATTCTCACAGGTGAACTTGAGCCAACAAGCGGTGAAGTTATTATAACTCCGGGTGAGCGTCTTTCATTCTTAAAGCAGGATCACTTCCAGTATGATGAATATACTGTTCTTGATACTGTTATTATGGGTAACCAGAGATTATACGAAATTATGAAAGAAAAAGATGCCATTTATGCAAAGCCTGATTTTAGTGATGAAGATGGAATCCGTGCTTCAGAATTAGAAGGTGAGTTTGCAGAAATGAACGGATGGGAAGCTGAAAGTGATGCCGCTACTCTTTTAAATGGTTTAGGTGTAGATACAGAATACCATTACAGCACAATGAAAGATTTAAACGGTAATTTAAAGGTTAAAGTATTACTTGCCCAGGCATTATTTGGTAACCCTGATATTCTTCTTCTTGACGAACCTACAAACCACTTAGACTTAGATGCTATCGGATGGTTAGAAGAATTCTTAATCAATTTTGACAACACAGTTATTGTTGTATCTCATGACAGATACTTTTTAAATAAAGTCTGCACTCAGATTGCAGACATTGATTATGCTAAGATTCAGCTTTATGCCGGAAACTATGATTTCTGGTATGAATCAAGTCAGTTAATCGTTAAGCAGATGAAAGAAGCTAACAGAAAGAAAGAAGAAAAAATCAAAGAATTGCAGGACTTCATTCAGCGATTCAGTGCTAATGCTTCTAAATCAAAACAGGCAACATCAAGAAAACGTGCTTTGGAAAAAATCGAACTTGACGACATTAAACCATCAAGCCGTAAATATCCATATATTGATTTCCGTCCTGCCCGTGAAATTGGAAATGAAGTATTAACTGTAGAACATTTATCAAAGACAATTGATGGTGTTAAAGTATTAGACGACATCTCATTTGTAGTTGGACATGAAGACAAAATCGCTTTTGTAGGTTCTAACGGACTTGCTAAAACAACATTATTCCAGATTTTAGCAGGCGAAATGGAACCTGATGAAGGTTCATATAAATGGGGAATTACGACTTCACAGTCATATTTCCCTAAGGACAACACAAAAGATTTCGATTGTGACGACATTATTGTTGACTGGTTAACACAGTATTCTGAGATTAAAGATCCTACATATGTAAGAGGATTCCTTGGAAGAATGTTATTTGCCGGCGAAGACGGTGTTAAGAAAGTTAGAGTTTTATCCGGTGGTGAAAAGGTTAGAGTTATGTTATCAAAGCTTATGATTTCAGGTGCTAATGTTTTAATTATTGACGAACCTACTGACCATTTAGACATGGAAAGTATTACAGCACTTAACAACGGATTAATCAAATTCCCTGGCGTATTATTATTCTCTTCAAGAGATCATCAGGTAGTTCAGACAACAGCTAACCGTATCATTGAAATTGTAAACGGTAAATTAATCGATAAAGTTACTACTTATGATGAATATCTTGAAAATGACGAAATGGCAAGAAAGCGTACTGTATATACAATGGACGGTCAGGATTCTGATAACTAATTTAGTATTACTACGATATATTGTTAAATATCATTTTCATTACAATTCATATTACTTTTATGATGTAATAGAATGGAGAATATTATGAGACCTGCAACTATAATGTTGCCTCCCGGAGATATGGAGGCAATAGGAATTATAGAATTTGTTCACGGTATGTGTGAACACCGTAATCGTTACAACCATGTACTTAAATATTTCAGTGATAAAGGATTTATCTGTGCAATTGCAGATATTAAAGGACACGGAGAAAATGTTCTTACTCCTGACGACTATGGATATTTTGGCGAAGATGGTTACAAGGGACTTATTCAGGATATTGACGACTATACTACATTTTTAAAAAGAGAATACCCTAATCTTCCATTAATTTTAATTGGTCACAGTATGGGTTCTCTTCTTGTAAGAGGTTACATTAAGAAACATTCAGAGAAAATTGATGCTTTAGTTGTATGTGGTTCACCATCTGAAAATTCATTTACAGAATTAGGTAAAATTCTGATTCGCGTTATGGAGGTTTTTGTTGGCAACAGATACAGAAGTCCTTTTATTTCAAGGATGTTAAACGGACCATTTGAAAAACCATTTAAAAAAGATGGAATTAAAAACGCCTGGTTATGCAGTGACCTTTATGAGGTTGACAAATATAACAAAGACGAAAGATGTGGATTTGATTTCACACTAAACGGCTACTACTCATTATTTTCTTTAATGCAGTATGTCTACAATAAAGATGGCTATAAAAATAAAAACCGTGATTTAGAAATAATGTTTATCTCCGGTGATGATGATCCTTGCAAAATTAACGATAAAAAATTTAAAGAATCCGTACTTCTTTTAAAGAAAAGAGGATTCCAGAATACTTTTTCAAATACCTATCCCGGTATGAGACATGAATTATTTAATGAACCGGGTAGAGAAGAAGTTTTTGATGATATTTTAAAATTTATAGAAATTAAACTTGGAATTGAAACTTCAAGAGAATAAATATAAAACCTCCTGTGATATTAAGATGTATCACAGGAGGTTTTATATTATTTTAATTACTTTTTTACCTCATTCAACTATTTATATATTCCTTATCCATGCATTTGCCAAATCCATCCAGCATTCACATTCCTTTACTACTCCATATCCGTCAGAACTCATTGTAAGTTCTCCTGCTGTTCCGATTCCATGCGCTCCGCCTGCAAACACATGTAATTCTGTAGGTATATTATGCTGTCTTAATGCTGTTGCAAACATTAATGAATTTTCTACTGGTACTGTCTCATCATCAAAGCAATGCCATATAAAAGTCTGTGGAGTATCATTGTTCACATATTTTTCCATGGACATTTTATAATTAAGTTCATCAAATCTGTCTCCTAAAAGGTTTTCTATTGATTCCTTATGTCCATATTTACCTGATGATATAACCGGATAACACAAAATCTGTGCATTAGGTCTGCATACTTCATTTCCATTTGCCCTGTTATTTGTAAACTGTGCTTTATTCCATGAATTTCCATAACTTGCAACCAAATGACCACCCGCTGAAAATCCACAGATAATTATCTTGTCTGCATCTATGTAATATTTATCTGAGTTTTCCCTAAAATACTTAACAGTTGCTGCTAACTGTAATAATGCTGTTGGATAAACTGCCGGTTTTACCGAATATCTTAATACTGCAGCATGATATCCCATAGCCATGAATTTTAAAGCAATTCCTTCAGCTTCTCTATCAGACGTCATCTCATAACCGCCACCCGGACATATAATAATCAATGGTCTTAATCTTCCATCGTACAATTCTTCTGAATTGCCAATCATATATGTAGTTATCTCAGCTGTTGGATGATGCTCCCCTATCTTTACACTAATCTTTTTGTGTATCATATTCTTTCCTTTCCCTTTGAAAATTCAAAGTATTTTCATCCGTCATAAAGTTATATTTTGATAAATTTATAACGGATTTTATTTTTATTAATAAAACAATATATATAACGTTAAAAGGCAAAAGCCCCGACTTTGATGCCTACTGATTGTTCTGTGCTACGCACTCCCTCAATCTTAATAATTTCCTAAAATCTGCATATTTAACGCCTCTGCATTAATACCACTTAAAGCATTAACAACTCCCGGCTGGTCTGATTTTCCTTCAAATTCAACGTAAAATCTGTATTCCCATTTCTTTCCCGGAACCGGTCTTGATTCAATTCTTGTCATATTCAAATCATTATAAATAATATGTGAAAGCATTGTATACAATGAACCACTTTCATGAGGCATTTCAAAACTTATACATATATTATTTGCTTCACGTCTTGCAATCTTTCTACGACTTACTATTATAAACTTTGTTGTATTTATATTGCTTTGATTTACATCTTCAGCTAAAACTTCTAATCCATATAGCTTAGCTGCATTTTTGCTTGCAATACATGCTCTTGTATTATCTTTTTCCTGAGATATAATCTGTGCCGCAATTGCAGTATTAGCACAATTTACTTTATTCCATCCGTATTCATCAATAAATTTGCTACTTTGCATTAACGCCTGTGGATGAGAATAAACTTCTTTAATTGTTTCTAAAGTTGTTCCTTTTACCGCACTTAAACAATGGCTGATTTTTACATCAAATGAATCAACTATATAATTTTCAAATTCAACCAGCAAATCATATACATCTGTTACAATTCCCGCTGTTGAATTTTCAAATGGAAGTACAGCATAATCTGCAACTCCATCTCTTACTTCTTTCATTGCCTGTTTAAAAGTAAGTACATTGTGGTATGTAGCATTGTCACCAAAATAACTCATTGCTGCCTGCTGACTGTATGCTCCATCAATTCCCTGATATACCACCTTAGCATTTTCCATCGGAAGTTTGCTTATGATATCAAATCCTATATCATTATTTATTCCCTCTTCTGTTAATAGCTTGTACTGTAATTTTCTGCTCATGGACATTATCTGTTCAAATAATTCTTCAATGCTATGAGCATAAAATTCATCTGAAGCCATAGATTTAAGAACTGCGATTTTTTCCAATTCTCTTTTTCTGTCTAATACAGGCTTTCCTGTATAAAGTTTATACTCTGCAACTTCCTTGCAAAGTTCCATTCTCTCTTCAAATAATTCTATAATCTGTTTATCTACGCGATCAATCTCGCCTCTTGTTTCTTTAAGATCTAACATAATAGTACCTGCTTCTCTATGATTTATTTTCTCATTGCACAGCCCTGACATCCTGCACATCCCGAATTAACATTTTCTGACTGTCCTCTTAATTCATCTAAAAGCTGTTCTGCTGTCTTTTTACTTATTGGATTTATTGCATATGGCGCAATCTGTACTAATGGTTCTAACACAAATTCCCTTTTATGCATTTCTCTATGTGGAATAAACAAATTGCTGTCTGCAACTATTTCATCATCATATAAAACAATGTCCACATCTAATGTTCTTGGTCCCCAGTGAATTTCTCTTGTTCTATTAGCTGCTGCCTCGATAGCATTAACAGCCTTCAATAATTCCTGTGGAGAATATAATGTTTCAATTTCAACACATCCGTTTAAGAAATCATCCTGTTCTACCGGACCATAAGGCTTTGTCTGTATAAACTTGGAAATTGCTCCTACTTTGCAGTTTTCATCATCATATAGCATATCTACAGCCTGATTAAGATATCCCTCTTTATCACCTATATTTGAGCCTATGCTAAGATATGCCTTATGCCACTCTCTGCTCACACTTACAGCCACATTTCCAAATGGTAATTTAATAGGGGCATTTGGCTTATTTATAGTAAAATCTACTTTTCTTATTTTCGGAAATTCTTTTAATAATGCCCTTGTTGTCTGCTCAGCAACTGCCTCAATTAAATCAAATCTGTTTTCAGTTAAAAACTTATTTATAAATTTACATGCTTTTGCATAATTAACCGTATCCTCTAAATCATCGCTGAGTCCCGGTGTCATTACATCTGTATACAGATTAGCATCTACATAAAATTTCTGACCATCTCTCTTTTCTTCTTCATTACATCCATGATATGCGAATATCTCAAGTTGCTCTATTCTAATAATGTCCATAAATACTCCATTAATATATTTAAAATTAGATTAATCTTCTATAATAATAGTGACATAAATATAATGCCGGGATCAAAAACCTCAACTTTGATGTCACTTTATTTCTTATTCATTTTCATTAAATATTATCTTATCTTTGTTTGCAAATAGCCTGAGCCATTAAAAGTGCCTGATAATTATCTCTTACATCATGTACTCTGAATATTCTGCAACCTCTTTCATATCCGATAACAGTTGTAGCACATGTTCCAACGCTTCTTTCAGGTGCAGGAATATCTAATGTAAGACCGATAACTGATTTTCTTGAAGTTCCAAGAAGCACAGGGAATCCAAGATTTACTATCTTGTCACATTCATTAATAATCTGAAGATTATGTTCGTATGTTTTACCAAAACCTACTCCCGGATCAAGCACTATCTGGCTGTCATTTACACCGTTTCTTCTTCCTATCTCAATACTTTCTCTTAAATCATTTAACAAATCTTCAACATAGCTATCATATTCTGCCTTAGGTCTGTTATGCATAACGCATGCTGCAACATCTGTTCCGGCTATTGATTTTGCTACTTCCTCATCATATTTAAATCCCCAGATGTCGTTAATCATATCTATTCCGGCTTTCACACCTGCTTTGGCAACATTTCCTTTGTAAGTATCAAGAGATACTGCTACATCAAAATTATTCTTTATTGCTTCGATAATAGGTATAGTTCTTTCTATTTCTTCTTCATCACTTATCTTCGTGTAACCCGGTCTTGTAGATTCTCCACCTACGTCTATTATCTTTGCACCATCTCTTATCATCTCTGCTGTATGCTTTAAAGCTCTGTCTACTGAGTTAAATTTTCCACCATCTGAAAATGAGTCCGGTGTTACATTTAAAATTCCCATAATAACAGGTTCGTTGTCTAAATCAAAATAATATTTTCCTATTTGCATTGTAAAACTCCCATAATTTCTCTTTTCAATTCTTTATCTGCATTAAATTCACCTCTTGAAGCAATTGTAATGGTTTTGCTTCCCGGCTTTTTTATTCCTCTTGCTGACATACACATATGCTCAGCTTCAACTAAAACTAATACACCCTTTGCATCCAAATATTCCATAAGAGCATCTGCTATCTGATTAGTCATCTGTTCCTGAATCTGAAGTCGTCTTGCATACACTTCGACAGTTCTTGCAAGTTTGCTTATTCCTACCACTTTTCCATTTGGAATATACGCTATATGTGCCTTACCGTAAAACGGCATTAAATGGTGTTCGCAAGTTGAATAGAATGTAATGTCTTTTTCAATAACAACATCACTATTATCACACGAAAATGTCCTTGCTAAATGTTCCCCGGGATCCTGATTCATCCCTGAAAGCAGTTCCTCATACATACGTGCCACACGGTTTGGAGTATCCACTAACCCTTCTCTTGTTACATCTTCTCCAATACCCTCTAACAATAATGTAATCGCCTGCTCAATTTTTTTCTTGTCAAACATGTCAATCTCTCCTTCCGGCTTTAACTGTTTGCGTCATTAATAATATTTTTCAAATCACCTAAGTACGATAAGGAACCAAAAGCAAGTATCATATCTATTTCATTATTTCTGTACAATTTTTCTGCTTCCTTTACTGCTTCTTCTAATGTTGGTTCAAATATCACATTCTTATTAGAATCGGCAACCGCCAAAGCTAACGCTTTACCATTAAGTGCTCTTTTATTATCTGGCGTAATTGTAAAAATCTTTTTGGCTAAACCTGCTACAATTTTTATTTCCTTACTGTAGTCCTTATCCGCCAACACTCCCATTATAAAGGCTATTCTTTTATTTGTAAAATACATTTCTATAGATTCTTTAAGCTTAACTGTCGCTCCAGGATTATGAGCACCATCAATTACAATAAGCGGAGACTCATTTATTATCTCCATTCTTCCAGGCCATTTTGCATTCTTCATTCCTTCTATTATATTTTCATCCGAAATATTATACCCTTTATTTCTTAAGACTTCTAACGTTTCAATAGCTGTACAGGCATTAATTAACTGATATGCTCCCATCATTGATATTTTAATAGACAGTTTTGTATCATTTGCCGTTACATAGTCAAATGAAGTTATATACCCATCTATCTTTATGTTGTAAGGTTCATTTGCTACAACAACTTTGCTATTTTTAATTTCTGCCTTAGACTTTATAACATTTATTATGCTTTCATCCTGATTTGCCACTACTACATCACTGTTTTCTTTAATTATTCCAGATTTAACCCTGGCAATCTCTTCTATAGTTTCTCCTAAAAACTGCATATGATCCAGACTAATCGATGTTATAACACTGCATAATGCTTCCTTTTCCACATTGGTTGCGTCTGTCTCTCCACCCATACCTGTTTCTATCAAAACTATGTCACAAGGCTTGTTTGAAAAATATAAATAAGCCAACGCTGTTTCAACCTCAAACGATGTAGGGTGGTGCTTTCCATTTCTTACCATTCTTTCACAAGCCATATTTACCGTTGTTATATATTTTGCAAATTCTTCTTCAGTTATATTTTTCCCATCAAACTGAATTATTTCTCTATACTCAAATACTGCCGGAGAAGCATATCTGCCAACATGATACCCTGCCTGTAAAAGCACATTCTGTACAAATGTAAAAACCGAACCTTTTCCGTTTGTTCCCGCAACATGAACTATTTTCACTTTATCCTGAGGATTTCCAAGTTCACCAAGCAGTGTTTTTATAGTATCTAATCCTAATATGCTTCCATATTTTGTAGTTTCTTCAACAAATTTTCTTGCTTCACTATAATTCATAATCTTCTCTCTTTTATATCTAATCTTATTCTATATTTTGCATTTTTCATAATAAAGGTTTCATAACAAAAATTACATTTTCTATACAATAAAAGTTGCAGCAAATATGCTGCAACTTTTATTATATCATATGATGTTGGGGTCAAAAGGTGTTCTGCCCCTATGATACACGGATTTCTTCGCACTTCGTGTTCCCGAAATCCTAAATACATTCTAAGGTGTAGAAGTTGTTTCTACTGCACTTGTAGTCTCTGCAACTGTGCCTGACTCTCCAGCCTGCTGTGTCGTCTGACTTTCATCAGCCTTAAGATACTCTGCTTTAAGATAGCCCTGCTTATCACCATACTGAACCTGATACCATTCTCCTTCGTTATTTAAAACTGTAACAGCTTTTCCTGAAGGTACCTGTGTTATAATCTCAGCTTCTGTGCTGGCTGACTGTCTCAAATTTAATGTATCTGTAGTGTACATTGTAAGTACCGCCTGTGTTGTTTCTTCAACAGTAGTTGGTTCCTGAGTTGTTGTCTCTACCACAGGTGTTGTAGTAGGTACTTCATTCTTTTTCTTACTTCCTCCGGAAGCAATCTTTGAGATAATTATTATCAGAACAATTAAAACAACTAAAGCTATGCCACCAATCATAAAAATCTGATTTCTCTTTCTGATTTGTTCTTCTCTGGCCTGCTCAGCTCTTTTCTTTCTTTCTAAAATTCTCTGCTGTATCTCATCATCATAAGTTCTTGGCATATTAACTCTGCCTCCTTTTTAAGATGCAATTTATTCTTCTGCATCCTCTTCTTCTGCATAAATCTGTTCAAATACTTCTGCTACCATTTCATATTCTTCATCATCAGGTATAGATTCAATTGAAGGTGTTCCTTCTTCATCTTCATAATGACGATAAAATTCTACTGAAAAATCTGGCTTATCTTCTTCATAATCATCAGATACTGCTACATAATCCTGACCTTCAATCTCAAAAATGCCAATTACTTTGTAATCTACTTCTGAGCCATCATCAAATTCTATTGTTACATACATATCCATGTCATCTTCATCATCTTCAAACTGTTTTCCCATAGTTCACCTCTATTAATTATATTTTTAATACCACTACTTTATCAAAAACCGCCTAAAATTGCAATGCTTCTCCCACAAACTGCGACATTTGCATTGTATTTCCAAGATTTTGCCGCATTCCAAAAATGTGCAGTTTTTTCTTTGTTCTTGTCATTGCAACATAAAATAATCTTCTTTCTTCTTCAACTTCATCCTGTTTTATTGCCCTTGCTGAAGGAATAAGGCCCTGATTTGCATCAACTATAAAAACCACCTCAAACTCAAGCCCCTTAGCACTATGCATTGTAATTATATTTACTCCCTCACACTCTTTTGCCGTCTCATTATCCATTGCATGTTTCATCCACGCTTCAACTGTTTCATATTTCTGAGCATCATACTGAATTATATTTATTATATCTGATAATTTTGAAAATTTTATGCCTTTTTCTTTTGAATACTGTTGCAAATATTTTTCATAATTGCATCCGTTCTTTATATACAAAACACAGGCTGCCGGATTCATTCTTCTTATCATTTTAAAATGAAACTCTAAGTTTCTTATGTTATTCATTATCTCGTCATTATGCCCATATATCTTTTTCAGATTATAAAAATTCATATTATTGTCATTCATAACCTGTCTGCTTATATACCTCACAGGCTTATTCATAATTCTTACTAAATCTTCATTTTCACAAATAGGTTTATTCAAATCTGAATAGGCACATCTTACATACGATAATATGTCTTTTCCCACCGAATTATCGTATATGCTTTGTTTTTTCTTCTTTACGCTGGAATTAATCCTATAATCCGAAAACACATTTTTTATTGAAGGAATCTGGCTGTTATTTCTTACAAGTATTGCAATGTTTTTTAATTCAATTCCTGCCTTTTGATATTGATTTATTTTCTTTGCTATATATTCAAATTCTTCTTTTTGATTGTAAAATATCCTCACATCAGGTTTATTTATATCTTTAAATTTTTTATTTGCAATAATTTTTTTACTAAATCTTTCTTTATTATTTTCAATGAGACTTAACGACATCTGTAAAACTTCCTCCGGACATCTGTAATTGATGTTTAATAAAATTTCTTTGCAATCAGGAAAATCCTTCTTAAAATCAAACATCAGCCTTGGTACAGAACCCCTGAATCCATAAATTGCCTGGTCATCATCCCCTACTATAAAAACATTATTTCTTGGAGTTATTAACATTTTTATATTTTCATACTGCATTTTATTAATATCCTGAAACTCATCTATTAATACATATCTATATTTATCCCGCCATTTTTGTAATGCTTTTTCATCATTTTTAAATATTTCATTACATATAATTACCATGTCATCAAAATCTATTTTATTATTTTCCCGCAATTCGCAATTATACTCAGCATAAATTCTGTCAAATTCTTCCTTTTTGCACACTAATGATTCATATTCATCTAAAGGTATTCCATTTCCCTTAACTTTACTTATTTCTCCGATTATACATCTTGTAAACTCCATCAAATCATTAGTCTGTACTTTTAATCTGGCAACTATCTCCTTGATAATATCTGCCTTATTCTGCTCTGTTAATATCGAACACTTTCTTCCATTACTATCTTGTATAATCCTATAAAATATACTGTGAAATGTTCCAAACGAAACAGGATAAGTTATTATTTCGTTTCTATTACTATCAGATTCATTCATCAGATTCGTAAATCTTTCCTGCATTTCTACTGCTGCTGCCTTCGTAAATGTAACTACAAGAATATTATCAGGACTTACTCCTTCCTCTATAAGTTTCTTTGTTCTTCTGGTAATTACCGTTGTTTTTCCACTGCCAGGACCCGCTAACACTAATGCAGGCCCATCAATATGATTTATTGCCTCTAACTGACTTTCATTAAACATATGTCACCTTTCGCGGCATCTCTCTTTTTAGATAGTATCATATTGTATATGTTCTTTCAACAGTAATTTTGCCTAATTATTTTTTGCCGAACTAAAATCCATATCCAAAAAAGCTACTATCACACCATGCGGTAATGATAATAACTTTTTATTAGTTTTCGACTTTTTTATATTTTAGTATATGCTTTATTATAATAGTCTCATTTGGCCATAAAATATGGGCACACCGCCTCAAAGCGATATACCCATATTTTTATATACTATGCTTTTAACATTTCAATTCCTTTTTTAATTCTTGCTAAGGATTCTTCCTTACCAATAACTTCCATTATTTCAAAAGCTCCGGCAGGTGTCATCTGCTTTCCTGACACTGCTGTTCTAAGTGGCCATAAAGCCTGACCATTCTTGCATTCCTTCTTAGCAATATATTCAAATACTACATCATGAAGATTCTGTACTGAATAATCGTCTGTAGTTTCTAATATTGGTAATAATTCCTCTAATACTTCTAATGAATTTTCAGAATTTGTTTTCATCTTCTTATGTGTGTACATAGCCACATCATATTCAGGTAATTCTTCAAAGAAATCAACCATTTCAGGAATTTCAGGGAACACTTCAATTCTTGTTTTTACCATATCAAGAATCTTCTTTAAATCGTAATCCTTTGTAATTACTTTCTTTATATATGGCATTGCAAGTTCATAATACTTGTCATTATCCATCGCCTTAATATATTCACCGTTCATCCATTTTAATTTAACAATGTCAAATACAGATGGTGATTTATTTACCTTATGATAATCGAATTCTTTAATCAATTCATCTAATGTAAAGATTTCCTTGTTATCTTCAGGGCTCCATCCAAGAAGTGCTATATAATTAACAATTGCCTCTGAAACAAATCCCTGCTCAAGTAAATCTTCATATGAAGAATGTCCGCTTCTCTTGCTTAACTTCTTGTGATTTTCATCTGTAATTAATGGCAAATGAACGTACTTTGGTGATTCCCATCCAAATGCATCATATATTCTCTGATACTTTGGTGATGATGAAATATATTCATTTCCTCTTACTACATGTGTAATCTTCTGAAGATGATCATCAATTACATTTGCAAAGTTATATGTTGGATATCCGTCAGACTTAATTAAAATTATGTCATCTAATTCCTTATTTTCAACTGTTATTTCACCATAAATTTCATCAACAAAAGTTGTTGTTCCTTCTGTTGGCATATTGAATCTGATAACATATGGCTTTCCTGCTGCAAGATTAGCCTCTACTTCTTCTTTTGATAATGAAAGGCAATGCTTGTCATAAACTGTAATTTCCTTATCAGCACCTTCTTCTACCTTTGTCTTTAAAGATTCAAGTCTTTCCTTGTCACAGAAACAATAATATGCATCTCCCTGCTCAATAAGCTGCTTAGCATACTTAAGATAAATTCCTGATGCCTGACGCTCACTCTGAATATAAGGACCATATCCCTTATCTTTATCAGGTCCTTCATCGTGTATAAGACCTGTAGATTTCAATGTTCTATAAATGATGTCTACAGCACCTTCAACATAACGTTCACGGTCTGTATCCTCAATTCTTAAAATAAAATCGCCACCTTCATGTTTTGCGATTAAAAATTCATACAATGCTGTTCTTAAATTTCCTACATGCATTCTGCCTGTTGGGCTTGGTGCAAATCTTGTTCTAACCTTTGACATTTTCTTTCTCCTCGATTTAAGTATCTCTTTTTACACACTAATTTTATTATAGTTTATTTTTTATAGGTTGTCTATTGATTCGTATGACAGGTTAAAGATTTTTCTATTCCTTTATTTATCATATTTTACGTCAAAAAAGATGTCATTACACTCTAAGCTAAAAGCTATCTATGTAATAACATCCTTTTTATCTTTTCTAATTCTTAATATTCTGCAATTATAAATTATTGAAATAATCTACTGCATTCTTTAATGATTCCTTAAATGAGTTATCAGATGAATTGTCAAATTCAAATAAATTCTTAATTCCCTTTGGAATTGAGAAATCAAGTTTCTTAACATATTCATCCCAATGCTCTAATTTCCATGTATCTCTGTCTGAATCTCTCTGAATCATTCTCTGACGACAAACTTCTACGTCACATTTAACCCAAACAACAACTAATTCAGCACCACGTTTTAATAACTGCTGTCTTAAGTTTTCCATATATTCAGGCTGTCTTACTTCTCTTGTAAATGGAGCATTGATAAATACTGTATCATTGTACTCTAATGCTTCATATGCAACTTCCATTATTGCATCATATTCATAATCTCTAATATTTTCTTCAAAGAAATCTGAACTTCTGTTATATTCTTGATTAGCAACTACAAATATCTGTTTTGATAATACAATTAATGTATCCTTATCAAGATATACACAATTAGGCATTGCCTTAGCTAATTTTCTTGTTACAAATGTCTTACCACATGCTGGTGGTGATGTTACCAGAATTAATTTCTTCATAATGATTACAACCTCTTTCTAACATATTATCTTTATTGTAAAATATAGAATTTTCTTTCCTAAAAAAAATCGTTACAAAAAACCCGATTTTCAAATTATTTTACCACTTCTATTCTTTATTAGTCAATAGGAATAGCATAAGAAAGTCGCTCTAATTATTTACTTTATTTTTGTTTAATTTTACTAAATATTATTATGGTGAACTTTTTTGATTTTATCAAGTACTATTATGGTGAACTTTTTTGATTCTATCAAGTACTATTATGGTGAGTTTTTTATTTTTACTAATAGCACTATGGGAATCTTTTTTATAGAATAAACACTTTTTTCAAATTGATTCTACATCAGAAACAGGAAATGGCATCTTAGATGCCTCTAAGATGCCATAAAATTGAAAGGGTTTAGATTATTATATTACCTAAAAATCTAATACTTCTTTAGTTTAATAATTAAAAACGTTTTTTGCAATATTCTTTAAAAATATTATTTTTTTTGTGAATTTTTTCTATGTTTCATCTATTTCTTTATACATAATGCACATTTTTTAGGTCGTTTTTGTAAATTTTTGAAGCTTTTTCTCCTATTTTTACTATTTAACCAATAAAAAAAGGATAAAAATGTTTTTATCCCTTTTTTATCATTATATTTAATTGCAATTGAAGAAAATCCTTTCTTATTTTTTTACTGTTATATTTAATTATAATTAAGAAATTTTTCTTCTCACTTTATTATTATATTGTTATATTTTACTTTAGCTATAGAACTTCTCTTCTTCTTTTTTGTTTCCTGATTCAACTTTGATGTTGTTTTCATCCATCTTAATCTTTGGAATTACAATAGGTGGCATACCTGCTGTTGTCAGTACTGACATTGTTAATGCTCTCATATGTGGATACATTTCATCGTATGCTTTCTTATGTACTTCTTTCTTTTCCATTTCTCCTTCAATATCAAAGCTTGCTCTTACGCTTATTTTGAAATTAAAATCATTTGGTGCATTCTTATTCATCATATCTACTACACAAGTTGCGATACAATGTTTCATATCCTGTGTATATTTAACATTGAAAGATGCTCTCTGTTCAATATCTAACTTTACCTGTCCCTGTAATTCATTTGACATGTCGATTTCATTTACCTGAATGCCTCTAAAAACTAATTCGCCCATTATTCTGTCTCCTTTGCGTCTTTTATTTTATGATATATAATGGTTAATTAACCAATACCTTCATATATCTAAATCGTTACATGACTAGCCGTTCTTACCGACGTCGCCGTTAGTTGCTATTATATCAGATTACATTTTTGATTTCCATAAAATCACACCAACTTTACACGACTTTGTATGACTATACAAAAATACTTAAATTAAATTATCACTTTATACAATAAAAGAGAGCAACTACTGCTCCCTTTTACCTCCCGTTACACTATATAATATTTAAACCCTCTCCTGATTTTCCTTGATGGAAAATCTATATCCGAACAGATAAATAATCTGCTCCCTTTCAATTTTATATTAATTATAATACTTTTTTTCACCGAATAATTAAAGTTCTCATTTTTTATTTTTAGTACACTATTTTATATGTTGAGTGTTTATTTAACTGGTTTTGCGCCATGGTGGTAGTATTTTGACTTATATATTACACTTTCATCGCTTGAAGCGTGTTTGTGCTATACACCGTCAATATAGTCACACCTTTTACTATCTTTCATTCAGTATTAATAATTTAACTATTCTAAAGATTTTGCTAAATTAATAACAAGCTATGTTATACTTTTTTAACAACACCCCTGCTCTTTTTAACTCAACGCAAAATTGAATTCATGTAATAGAGCATTGTTTGTGTAGTCAAATGTTCAATGATATATTTTAATCACGGTACCGATAATCAATTAGGAGGATGCCAGATTATTGGCTAAAAATTTTATGGAATCAATAGGAAATAATATAAAAAAAATACGTAAACAATTAGGTTTAACACAAGAAGAACTTGCTATGCATGTAGGAGTAACACCACAGGCGGTAAGCAGATGGGAAAACGGAACCGGAATGCCGGATATTTCTTTAGTTGTACCACTTGCAAAAACTCTTCGTGTTTCTACGGACTCACTTTTTGGCATTAATGAAGAAAAATATGACAGTCAAATCTATATTAATCTTAAGAGAAACATCGAAAAAATTGAAGCAGATGCAGAAAGCAACGAGGAAGCTGCATTGGCAAAATGCCAGTTCATGTTAAAGAAGGTCTACGAAGATCCTGATAATTATATTTATTCAGTTTATTTCGTAGAGCAGGTTGCAAATTTAAGCCGTTTTGTTCACTATAATCATTTTGCGGAAGATAAATGGTCTGAATTTAGGGAACTTGCAATTAAATATGGTTCAAATGCAATAAGATTTACAGATGATAGAGAATGGAATGAAAGAGCTCATTTCGCACTCGCCTGGATTTATATTCATGATGGAAATTATGCATATGCCAGGGAGCATATCGAACAGCTTCCAACAATAAAATCGAATCGTCTGCAGGAAAGCATACTAGCTCAAATTACTTTATTTGAAAATGGATTTGAAGAAATGAGTAAAGTTTTAACTGTTAATCTTCAAAATTTTGTCAGAGCAATTAACAAAGAGAATTTATATGCAGTACAAAGTTTTGCTTGGGGAAATCCTAAGAAAGCTGTTGAGCATGGCAAATATTCTCTTTCATTAATGGAAACTTTTTGCCAGAAAAAAGAAATGAAATCATATTGTCGAGGCTTTATGAGAGATATTTATAAGTTTATTATTTTTGCAGAAATTCGATTAGACAATATCGATGAGGCAAAAAAATATTTAGATGAATTAAAAGAACAAATGAAAAGCATGTATGAATATCATCAGGAAATTCTTGCATCAGAGACTGAACGTGCCAAATACAATGACCGTGCAATAGGTTATATGGAATCTTATACAAAAGAATTTATGGCACAACAATTGCAGGAAATCATTGACTTTGTAATCGGTTGCAATATGGATAATAATGGTCAAAAATTTGCTAATGCATTGTAAATAAAATATATCAATCAAAGGCATAAATATACATATACAAATCTAATTTAAACTCAAAACGATTTTTAACGCGAGACGGGTTGCGGTCATCCGGTGGATGACTCTGCGAAGCAGAAGCAACGACCGAGCCGGTAGGCGAGACATCGAACCCTAAAGTGAATTGTTCAGAGCCCCCATAAATAAAGGGGTTCTGGCAATTTATCCCGATAAATAAGGTTACTTTTAATTACTTTTAAGTTACCTTGTAGTTACTGTTAGCTAAATAGATAAGGCTTTAATGACTGCTTTATCGGTGTCTGACGCTTCATTAGTGTCAAATGTATAATTTCTTAAAGTTGTTTCTTCGTCGGAGTGTACCATGATTTCACGAACTGTGTTAATATTGATACCTGAATCAATCAGAGTAGAACATACAGTTTTTCTTATCTTATGAACAGACCGATATTTAATATTTCTGTCAATAATGTTAAATTCTTCATCAGAAGCCAAATCAAAAATTTCTCGTAATATCAATGCCATACTGCCAAAGGCTTTAGAGGTTAATTGATAGTCTATAATTTTTGAATAAGCCCAATCCTTGAGGTAACGTTTTGTCATATGGCTGTTTGTCTATTTCCAAGCATTAAAAAAAGAAGAGAAAACCGGATTTTGGCTTTCCCTTCTATTTTTAACTGTTTATAATTTTATTTTTTTATCTCAACCTGCTTTGGCTTTGACCATTTGCCCTGATAAGTTTCCCCTCCTTTGACAACAATGGCTTTTGCTCTTGCATACAATTTTTTAGCCTTTATAAACTTGCTATTTGATACACTATATGTCAATTTCTTAGTTGTTTTTGTCACTATTGTCTTTTTAAACTTCTTATCTTTTGCAATCTGTACTTTGTACTTAGTTGCGCCTTTAACGCTCTTCAATGTAAGACTTATTTTCTTAGCATTTTTCTTTTTAATTGCTTTTTTAACAACTGCCTTTCCAACCTTTACAGATGATTTTTCTGTAGTCTGACTTGGTTGTTTTTTAGTTGTTGTTTGTGCATTTGTATTTGACTCCTGTGGCTTTGTAGTTTTTACTGCTGATGTTGTCTCTACTACTGCAGGTGTAGTTGTTTCTACTGCCACTGGTGTGGTTGTCTCTGCTGTTGCAACTGTAGTTGTTTCTGTCGCTGCAGTTGTAGTTTCTATTTCAGGTGTTGTCTCAACTGATGGTGTTGTCTCAACTGATGGTGTTGTCTCAACTGATGGAGTTGTCTCAACTACTGGTGTTGTTTCATTTTCTGCAGTAGTTGTTGGATTTGTAGTTGGTTCCTCGTATTTTGAATATGCAGGATCTGCAAGTTCTTCAGGTGTTTTTCCTGAGAGTCCAGGGTCTGCCTTAATTGCCACAGTTTTCTTTAATCCAAATGATTCTACATTGTTACTTGTATACTGTGATCTTACTTCTACTTCATATGTACCTGTCGCAAGTCTGTTTTCATAGTAACTTGCCACTTTTCCATTGATTCCTACCTTGATACAAACACCATCTACAAAAAGATTCAATCTCTGACCTGTTAAATCTGCCACATCAGACCATGCAATAGTAAATCCATAGTCTATACCTTCTGTTAAAATTGAAAGTCCAAGTGGTAAATTTGGCTGATTTGGTTTGTCAAATGACTGTGCATTATCTATAACCTGACCTTTAACAGTAACCTTTGATGACTGACCAAATGATGTTGCCGCCAAAGCTGACTCTCTGCCTTCTGCATCCACTGCTGATAAATATGCCAGATATTCACCTGCCGATACACTTTCCAATATAACATTTGACTTGGTAATTCCGTCTACATATACACGTCTGTAAGGTGTACCTGTCTTTGCATCAAATAAATATAAATTGTATCCTACAACTGATGAATCTGCTGATGGAATACTTGCGTTTGATGATGCTGCCCATGCAACACCTAATTTATTGTCTGCCTGCGCCGGATTGTCAGCAGGAACTTCCGGATTTCCTGTAATATAACTTAATCCCGCCGGTGTTTTTGGACCTATGCAATTAACAGGATATGTGTAATTAAGAGTTGCTCCTGTTACTGTAAAACTAACTGTTTCTGATAAGTCTCCTTCTCCCATGCTGTTTACATTTGCAGCCTGTGCTGTATATGAACCTGCTGAAAGTCCACCTACTACACCGCCTTTTGTAGCATTGCCAATCTTTGTAACTTGCTTTCCATCCTTGTAAATATAAATAACTGTTGATGTAACTGTTGGATCATATCCAGCTACATTTGCTGGGTCATCGGCTCCTGCCCATGCAAACATAATTGCATTTTCAATTGTATCCGAACCACTTTTGCTATTAGCAACAAGTCCTATTACTTTCTTAGGTAATGCTGTTGCTGCACTTACATTGCTTGTTGGATAGTATGTAATCGAAGATACTATCATTGCAATGGCACAAATAATTGCACCAAATTTCTTTAACCCTTTCATTTCTTAACCTCTCTTTCATTTGATTAAATATTCATTGCAATTATACACTTTTAAAGAGTTATTTGTTAGTATCCTAATTTTATATATGGGATTAATTTTTTAGGAAAGTGTTTTAATTTTAAGATTTTCCATATATATGTACAAACACAAAAAACTCCTAAAAATGTAAAAAAAAAGCGCGAGACGGGTTGCGGTCATCCGGTGGATGACTCTGCGAAGCAGAAGCAACGACCGAGCCGGCAGGCGAGACATCGAACCCGCGCGGGTTCGATACACGTCGTGGGAACAAAATAACAAAAGAGGTATCCATTGGATACCTCTTAAAAAATAAAAGCGCGAGACGGGGATCGAACCCGCGACCCCCTCCTTGGCAAGGAGGTGCTCCACCACTGAGCCACTCGCGCAAATCTTACGTGCACATCACACGCAAAAAATAATATACTATACTCTTTATATTTTGTAAAGTCCTTTTTTATTTTTTCCGATAGTGCCCCACTAATATCTTTTAAGATGTCATCAGTAATCATCACTCCTTAGAATTCTCTAATTTACTTCTTAAATTTATATTTTCCTTTTCCATAACCAGATACCGGTTCAATAATATCCGCCTGCACCAAATTTGAAATAAGTTTTGAAGCACCTGAACTTTTCATCTCAAGAAGTTCCATAACTGCACTTCTTCCAAAAACTTCATCAAAACCAAACCCATCAAAAAGTCTATGGATATGAACTGTCGTTTTTATCGAGAAATCGCTGCTTTTTTCGGAAAGTATATTTTCAATATTCACCTTTTCGTCTTGAATGTCCACTTTTTTATTTTCAATGTCCACTTTTGCATTTCCAATGTCCACTTTTTCTTCATTCAAAAGTCCACTTATATGAAGATTTCGATTATGAAGTTCATTTTTCTCGTTCAAAAGCAAGTTTCTGAGAAACGCTTCCAAATATTCTGTTGTTTCGTGAATACCTTTTTGCAGATTCGTATAGTTTGCACGAACGAGTGCATTTCGAAAATACCACGCATTTTCTGCAAAAATATCATTGGTTACAGAGAAACCAAGTGTCCTCAAATATTTAATAAAGAACACCGCAGTTGTCCTCGTATTGCCTTCTCCGAAAATATGGATTTGCCATAATCCTGAAATGAATACTGCAAGATGATGGATAATCCCGTCCATTGAAAGCCCTTTATAACTTCATAGTAGCTGTCAATAAGACTCTGTGCTTCTTTCATTGTAATTTTGCCTTAAATATTCTGAATGGCAGTATCAATCAAATATTTAGATGTTTTGAGTCCGTCCACCACCTGAAGTCCGATTGCCGTACTCCAAGCATAACCTTTATAAGCTTTATCCGGTTCAGACTCCCTCAAATATTCCTTAAACGGGTCTTTTTCCATATCCACTACCTCGCTTCATAGCTTTTATAATTCAATCTTACCTATTTGTACCTTCTTTATCGGGTGTTTATTACTATTTTGCATTTCTCTTATACAACTTTTCTTAGGTCTGACAAATATATTTCATAACGATATTGCTTGTCAGTAAAATCATTTTTAATCTTCGTCACACTTATCCGTTTAATATTATAATTATATATTGAATTTTCAAACGTTTCAAGATTTCAACCACTAACTGTCAGTATAGTTATTTATCGTTACCCAAAAAGCGAGACGGGTTGCTGGTGTCCGGTGGACACCTCTGCGTAGCAGAAGCAACGACCGAGTCGGCAGGCGAGACATCGAACCCTCGCGGGTTCGATACACGTCGCGGGAACAAAATAACAAAAGAGGTATCCATTGGATACCTCTTAAAAAATAAAAGCGCGAGACGGGGATCGAACCCGCGACCCCCTCCTTGGCAAGGAGGTGCTCCACCACTGAGCCACTCGCGCGCATTAAATGCAAGAATTACTATACTATAAGACTCAGCTGTTGTCAACAATTTTTTAATTTTCTCAACTTTTTCGACTTTTTTATTCTTATCTCGTCATTTCACTTATCTGTGCAAACAAATCCAAATCTTCCTGTTTTATCTTTACATTTGTAGTTAAATCCTGTCCGTCAGGGTAAGTAATTTTAACTTCAATTATAGTGTCAGGTGTTATTCCTTTTGCATTTGCTGCATTCAAAAACGGTACTAATCTTGGGTGATTATTTGAAAACTTCTGCCAAGCTCCTTTTATTTTAAACAATGCTACCGGATTCATATTCTACCTCCTATATAATATGTATTGCCCCCGCCTTTCGGTCGACGGCTATTCGTCGAAAACATTTATAGAAAATGAACTTCGTTCATTTTGTTTCCTATTTTTACTATTGCTATTGTTCTTAATCATTATTTTAACTATTTAAATTAGTTTCATATTCTATTTTACAAAAAATTTATAAAACTATCTATGTAATAATCACATTCTTTTAATATTTCTTTTTCATCTTCCTTTGAGCGTTCCTCATATACTGCTGCTGTCTTAAAGCCGCCTTTTTTTGCTCCAAGAATTCCTGCAAGTATATCTTCATACACAACCGTATCGCATGGATTTGTGCCAAGCCTTCTGGCCGCCTCCAAATACACATCAGGATGGGATTTGCCTTTGTTCACTTCCTTTACCATTACAACTGCATCTATGAATTTATTCAAGCCTGTACGTTCTAATGTCTTTTCAAATAAAACTTTATCTGATGAAGTGGCAATGGCTATCTTTACGCCCTGATTGTGCAATTTTTCAACGTATTCATACGCTCCCTGTTTGCAAATTACATCATAAGCATATTTATCTTTTGCCATTTCAAACCATTCATTTACAATGTCGTCTATATCTTCATTTAACCCAAATCGGTCTATTGTGTATCTTGCCGTGCGATGTGCATCCATATGTGCTATTGCTTTTGTATAATCGTCAGGCACTTCAAATCCCCTTTTACCTAAGAAATCTAAATCTACCTGATTCCATACCCACATTGAGTCAAATAAAGTTCCATCCAGGTCAAATATAGCGCCCTGCATGTCTAATCTGAATTTTTCTTTGTTCATAAATCTCCTAATTTGTTATTTTCTGAAGTTCCTCTAATAAATTTCCAAATAATTCAAGTGCTGTCTCTATCGGTTCTGAGCTTGTCATATCAACGCCCGCTATCTTTAACAACTCAATCGGATCCTGTGAACTTCCGCCTGTAAGGAATTTCATGTAATCCTCAACTGCCGGCTTTCCTTCCTCTAATATACGCTTTGATAACGCAATTGCTGCTGATAACCCTGTCGCATACTGATATACATAAAATGGATTGTAAAAATGTGGAATCCTTGCCCATTCAAGTTCAATTTCCTTATCTATTACAATGTCATCTCCAAAATATTCTTTATTAAGATTGTAATATATTCCACAAAGTCTGTCTGCTGTTACACCCTCACCATTTTGTACCATGCTATGGGCAATTTTTTCAAATTCAGCAAACATTGTCTGTCTATATAATGTTCCCTTAAACTGTTCAAGAAAATGATTTATCAAATAAGTTTTTTCTTCTTCATCTTCAGTAATTTTAAGCAAATGCTGTATAAGAAGTGATTCGTTACATGTTGATGCAACTTCTGCCACGAAAATCTTATAGCCGGCATTTACATACGGCTGATTTGCGTCTGAATAATAAGAATGTATAGCATGTCCCATTTCATGTGCCAAAGTAAATACATGATCTAATGTTCCATGATAATTCATAAGAACATATGGATGTATTCCGTAAGCACCCCATGAATACGCTCCACTTCTTTTGCCTTCATTTTCATACACGTCAATCCATCTGTTGTCAAATCCTTCTTCTAATACTTTAATATATTCTTCTCCCATAGGAGCTAAGCCTTCTAACACGATATCCTTTGCTGCCTCAAATGAATATTTTGTATCCGGTGCCTTAGCAATCGGAGTATACAAATCATACATATGAAGTTCTGAAACATCCAAAATCTTTTTTCTAAGAGATACATACTTATGCATCTTATCCATATTTTTGTGAACTGTTTCTATTAAATTATCATACACACTTTCAGGAATATTGCTTCCATACAGATACATTTCTCTTGCTGATGAAAAGTTTCTAACCTGTGCATAAAAATTTGCCTGATCCAAATTTGCTGCAAATGTAGCAGCTAATGTATTTCTCATCTTACCATAAGTTTCATATACACCTTCAAATGCTGCTTTTCTCACTTCCCTGTCCACACTTTCCAACAATGGCACAAAATTTCCGTGGGTAATTTCTATCTCTTCCCCTTCCCCCGTTGTAATTGAAGGGAATTTAATATCAGCTCCGTTGTACATTGAAAAAATATTTTCCGCTGCATTTGCCATCTGTCTGCTTTTTGCAAGGATTGTCTCTGTCTTTTTATCAAGAGTATGATTTTTACCTCTTAAAATTTCACTAATGTATCTCTTATAAGTTTCAAGTTCAGGATTTTCATTAAAAAATACATTTATTTTTTCTGTTGTTATTTCTAATATTTCAGGTTCAGCAAATGCACTTGCGCCACTCATCTCCACCATTAATTTCTGTGCTCTGGCAGCAAATTCCTGATACATGCTGTTTGCCATATCCTGATGATATCTCATATTTGCATAAACATATAAACGCTCCATTAGCAAATTTGTTTCATCATTGAATTTAAGATATTCAAGAAGACGGTCTGCACTTTCTCCTAGTGTGCCTTCAAAATCTTCATACTGAAAAATCATTCTCTGGAGTCTTCCAAATTCCTCCTCCCAGAAATCATCACTTTCAAACATATCTTCAAGACACCATGTATCTTCTACTTTTTGCTCTATTCTCTTCATATTCTGTTCCTCCTAAAATATGTATTGCCTCTTCTTTAAGTCGGCAGCTAATCATCAGAAACCTTTATAAAAATAAAATTTGTTCATTGTGTTTTCTTCTACAAATATCCTAATGTACGCAATACAAAAATAATTAATGTTATTGTAAATGCTGACATCATAGTAGTTATTACTACCATACTGCTTGTAAGAGTTCCATCACACTTCATATTTTTTGCCATTATGTAACAACTTGGCGTTGTTGGTGAACCTAACATTATTACTAATGCCATTAACTTAGCATCTCTGTAACCAAACCACACTGCAACAGGTAAAAATACAGCAGCCATAATTACAAGTTTTATGGCTGAACCTGTAACTGCCGGCCCCATTTTCTTTAATGCACTTGAAAATTCAAATGAGCCACCAATCGCAAGCAAAGCTAAAGGTGTTGCCATTTTTGCTATATTCCCAATAGTATTATCTATCATAAGTGGGAAATCTACTCTGAAAATTGAAAGCAGCAATCCTACTACAATACTTATAATAATTGGATTTGTAACAATGCCTTTTATTGTATTTTTGACAGGTGAGCCTTCAATTTCTTCTCTTCTTGGGCTTTCTATTGTAAGCACTATTACAGAATATATGTTATAAAGCGGAACTGCCCCAATAATCATAAGCGGAACCATTCCTGTGTCACCATACATATTTAATACAAATGCCGTTCCAAGCACTGCCGCACTTCCCCTAAATGAACCCTGCACTAATTCCGGAACAAGAGTTTTATCTTTTAGAAAAGCTTTTGCAAGCGCCCATGTTGCGAAAAAGCATAGTGATGTCACTATCATGCAATACAAAATATATTTGCCATCAAATTCCTGTCTAAAATCTGTATTCATTAAATCCTGTACCAAAAGGCATGGCAATGTAACTTTAAAGTTTATTTTATTTGCGACCTTTATAAATTCAGGTGTTATCCAGCCAATTCTTTTCAAAACATATCCTACTACAATTACCAAAAATACAGGAACCGTAGCGTTGAGGCTGTATATCAAATTACTCATTATTTTGTCTCCTTAGTAATCATTTAAGCATTTATGATAAATGGCTGTTATCGTAAGATGCATAGTTGCCTTTGATTTACCTATCATCATATTATCAATCTTATTTATGATAAAAATATGAAATCACTTGCGAAGCATCGCTATTTCTTCCTTGTATGGAGGATATGATTTCTTACTGTCATTTTCATCTTTAATATATGGAGTTTCCAAAATTTTAGGAACGCTCTCAAATTCAGGCAAATGAACTATTTCATGCAATGTTTCAAAGCCAATATAACCTTTGCCGATATTTTCATGTCTGTCTTTACCTGCTCCAAGTTCATTTTTGCTGTCATTTATATGAAATACCGCAATCTGGTCTGTTCCGATTGTCTTATCAAATTTTTCTAAAGTCGCACTTAAATCATTTACCAAATCATATCCGCTGTCATTTACATGGCATGTATCAAAGCACACTCTTAATTTATCATTGTATTTTACGCCATCATAAATTCTTGCTAGTTCTTCAAAATTTCTTCCGATTTCACTGCCCTTTCCTGCCATTGTTTCAAGTGCAATATTTATCTTAGTATCACTCGTAAGTACTTCATTTAAACCTTCGATAATTTTGTTAATTCCTACGTCTACTCCTGCTCCAACGTGAGATCCCGGATGAAGTACCATGCTTTTTGCCCTCATCGCCTGTGCTCTTTCAATCTCTTTTGCGAGAAACTCTACAGCTAATTCATAAGTTTCAGGTTTAACTGTATTTGCCAGATTAATAATATACGGTGCGTGAATTACCACTTCATCTATTCCATGTTCATCCATATATTCCCAGGCTTTATCAATATTTAATTCACTTATTTCTTTTCTTCTTGTATTTTGCGGAGCACCTGTGTAAGCCATAAACACATTTGCACCATATGAAGCTGCTTCCTTTGCAGAACCAAGCATCATTTCTTTACCATTCATTCCAACATGGGATCCAATACGTATCATTTTACTTTCCTCTCATTTTTAATCAGTCCATTTGATATTTTACTACAAACATTCATACTTGACCACATCTGTAATATATTTAATCTCCATTACTTCCAATATTTTATCTCTAAAATTCTCCAAAATGTGATACAATAGTTTTATTGGAAACAGTTGTTGGGAGGATTTTTATGGGTTTAACAATTGAAAAAACTGTCCGTTCTGACCATATGGATGTACTAAAAAATATTGTATCCATTTGTTGTCAGAATGATTCGAAAAAATATTCCTTTTTTTACGAGGAGGATGACTCTTATTTATTTGGTCACCCGGGATTTTTTTATTTTACAGATGATAGCAATAATATACTTGGATTTATTTGTCTTTCCGGAATAGATCGACAAAACTTTGACGTATGTGGTTTTGTTCTGCCTGCCTATCGTAACAACGGAATTTTTTCTCAATTATTAACTGCTGTTAAAGAAGAATATAAAAATATCAATCTTTCATTTCCGCTTCCTGCTCATTGCAAAAATGCAGCTGAAGTTTTGAGAAAAAATAATTTCAGATACTCAGATACAGAATGTAAAATGTCTTTAAATTTGAAAAATTTAATCATTTATCCTTCTGAATTTGACATAGATATAACAGAATCAGGTAAAGGTGCGCAACAATGTGCATTTTTTAAAGACGACTTTTTTGTCGGTTCATGCTCAATAACTTTAATAAATGATTCCTATTGTATTTTAAGTGAAGTTGAAATTATAAAAAAATATCGCGGACTTGGACTTGGTGCACACTTAATTAACTGTCTGTTAGGTTATTTAGACGAAATAAATATTGACAAAATAATTCTTCACGTTACTAAAAGTAATATACCTGCATTTCGCCTTTATCAGTCGATGGGATTTGTTGTCGATTCAAGTCTTGATTACTATTGTCTTAATTTATAATAAAATAAGAAAGCAAGCTTAGTTTTCCCCATTTTTTGAGGAATAAAAAGAGCTTCGTATTTGTATCACTTTCAATTTTCAGATTTTACATCTGTTTTAAACTGATACATACGAAACTCTTTTTATTATTTTTCTGTATTTTTCTAATTATATTCCGCTGATTCTAAAGCATGCATATGATTAAATGGGAAATAAACGCACATTGCTTTTGCAATTATTTTCTCTTTCTTTACATAAGTGTTATTCCAGTATCTTGCATCATTTGAAATATTTCTATTATCTCCCATTAAGAAATAACTTCCCTCCGGCACATTGTATTCGTTCTTTCCATCAGGAAGATTACTTGTATCATTTCCTACTGTCCATTCCTCAGGCAAATAATCTTCTTCTAATGGTTCTTCTGAATCATTTATGTAAATTTTTCCTTCTTTAATTACAACCTTATCACCAGGCAAACCAATTACTCTCTTTACAAATAACTGACTTTCATCATCCGGGAATTTAAAAATTACAATATCTCCTCTCTTTATGTCACCTGTTTTGTATGCCAATCTGTTACCAAGCATTCTATCTTTAGTCATAATTGTTGTTTCCATTGAGCCACTTGGTACATTCGCATTAATTATTACGAAATTATTTACTAAAAATGCAATTACAACTGCTGCAATAAATATTCTAATCCAACTGAAAATTTCTTTTTTCAAATCAAAAGGTTCTAATTCTTCTAATTTTCTTTTTATCTTTTTCTTTTCTTTCTTAGTTAAATTAGGATCATTCAATTGCTCCTGATACTTTTCCCTCTCTAACTCTTTCTTCTTCAGTTCTTCTGCCTTCTTAGCCTCTTTCTCAGTCATATTTTCGTTTATATTATCACTCATGTCATTTCCTTTCCGAAGAAAAAAGTTATTTTCTCTTCCCCTAAATTCTTATTCATTATATCTACAAAAACAATGATGTGCAAGACTTCCTCCTTTAACTCTTTGTAAACTTGCATTAAGTTTTTGTGAACTTGAATATTTCTTATTAACATTTGTGAAAAATTTACATAAAAATAGGGCTGCTTTTTGCAACCCTATTTTTTATAAATTCGTATATCCCATAAGACTTTTATCAACAGCCTTTGCTGCTTCACGACCTTCATGAATTGCCCATACAACTAATGACTGGCCTCTATGCATATCTCCTGCAGTAAATACTTTTTCAACATTTGTCTGATAACTTTCAGGTGCTGTCTTAACATTTGTTCTTTCATTTACAGCAACACCAAATGCCTTTGTTACGTAATCCTGACTACCGAGAAATCCTGCTGCTATTAACACGAGCTGAGCCTTTACTTCATATTCACTTCCCGGTATTTCTACCATGTTAAATCTTCCCGTCTTTTCATCTTTCTTTGACTCTAATTTAACTAAAACAACTTTTTCAAGATTTCCATTTTTGTCTTTCTTGAATTCTTTAACTGTTGTCTGGTAAACTCTTGGGTCATGTCCAAATACAGCAATTGCTTCTTCCTGACCATAGTCTGTCTTGCAGACTTTTGGCCATTCAGGCCATGGGTTATTTGCTGCTCTTTCATCCGGTGCTTTTGGCATCATCTCTAACTGTAATACGCTTTTTGCTCCGTGACGGATACATGTTCCTACACAATCATTTCCTGTATCGCCGCCACCAATAACAATTACATCTTTACCTTTTGCTGAAACGAAAGTTCCTTCTTTAAGTCCATTATCAAGCAAACTCTTTGTTGTTGATTTTAAGAAATCTACTGCAAAATAAATTCCATTTGCATCTCTTCCCGTAGCCTTAATATCTCTTGGATTTGTAGCTCCGCACGCAAGAATTACTCTGTCATATTCTTTCAATATCTTGTCTGCCTTTATATCTTTTCCAATATCTTTGCCTGTTACAAATTCAACGCCCTCTTCTTTCATAATATTGATTTTTCTATCAATAATATGCTTTTCAAGTTTCATATTTGGAATTCCATACATAAGTAATCCACCAACTCTGTCTGCACGTTCAAATACTGTAACATTATGTCCGCGTTTATTAAGCTGGTCAGCTGCTGCAAGTCCTGAAGGACCTGAGCCGATAACTGCAACCTTTTTTCCTGTTCTCATTGATGGAGCCTTTGCTGCCGCAAATCCTTTTGCATATGCATTTTCAATAATTGTATTTTCATTTGCTCTACATGAAACCGGATTTCCATTTAATCCACATGTACATGCCTTTTCACATAAAGCAGGGCATACTCTCGATGTAAATTCAGGGAAATTGTTTGTCTTGTGTAAACGATTATAAGCCTGTTCCATATTTCCATGATATAAAAGGTCATTCCACTCAGGTATAAGGTTATTTAGAGGACAACCTGATGCCATGCCTGCTAACATTTTACCTGACTGACAAAATGGAACTCCGCAATCCATACATCTTGCAGCCTGGCATCTTTGTTTTTCAAATGATAATGGTTCATGAAATTCATTAAAGTTTTTTATTCTTTCTTTTGGTGAATAAGCCGGTGCATCTTCACGTTCATATTCTAAAAATCCTGTTGGTTTTCCCATTTTTCTTTCTCCTCTTCATTTAAATTTCTTCCATACATGCAGTTCGATTCCGCAGCCTTTGCTGCTTCATCTCACTCGCTTTGCTATCCTACCTCTAACCGATAGGACAAGCAGTTCGATTCCGCAGCCTTTGCTGCTTCATCTCACTCGCTTTGCTATCCTACCTCTAACCGATAGGACAAGCAGTTCGATTCCGCAGCCTCCGCTGCTTCATCTCACTCGCTTTGCTACGCAAATAATAAATAATTACTTCCTTCGGCAGTACGTAAACGTCCTGCCGACGTAGTAATTATTTATTGCTTGTCCTATCTTGTTGCCGCATAAAATGCTTCGATTTGTGCCTGTTCCGGATTTAATCCTTTTTCTTCCATTTTTGCAATGGCATTTAATATCTTCTTATAATCGTAAGGAATGATTTTCTTGAATTTTGGAAGATATTCTTCAAAGTTTTCAAGTATTTCTTTTCCTCGTACTGAGTTTGTATATTTAACATGTTCTTCAAGCATTTTCTTTAATTCCTGAACATCATATTTATTTGATAACTCTTCTGTAGATACTAACTCTTTATTTGTCTTCATATATAAGTCGTTATTTTCATCAAGTACATAAGCAACACCGCCACTCATACCTGCTGCGAAGTTCTTGCCCACTTTACCTATAATTACTACTCGACCACCTGTCATATATTCGCATCCATGCTCTCCAACACCTTCTACAACTGCTGTAGCGCCTGAGTTTCTTACACAGAAACGTTCTCCTGCTACACCGTTTATATATGCACTTCCACTTGTAGCACCATATAAAGCAACATTACCGATAATGATATTTTCATCCTGTTTAAACTTAGATTCCTTAGGTGGTTTAACAACAATCTTTCCACCCGATAAACCTTTACCAAGATAATCGTTACTATCACCTGTAAGCTCTATAGTTAATCCCTTAGGAATAAATGCACCAAAGCTCTGTCCACCGGCACCGTTACATTTTACAACGTACATATCGTCATCTAATGTATCATTATATTTCTTTGTAATTTCTGAACCGAATATTGTACCAAACGATCTGTCTAAATTATTTACATCAACTTCAACACTCGCTGTCTTTTTAGCATCTAAAGCCTTACCTAATTTTTTCAATAATACAGTTACATCCTTTGTCTGCTCTAACTTAAAGTCGTATACATTCTTCTTGTTGTACTGAACTCTTTCATTTGCAAAATCAGCATTGATTATCTTATCAAGATTTACTTCAGGTGCATGACCTGCAGTAACATTTTCTTTTACCTTTAACAAATCAGCTCTGCCAACTAATTCATCTACTGTTCTAACACCAAGTTTTGCCATGTATTCTCGCAGTTCCTGAGCTATAAATTTCATAAAGTTAACAACATATTCAGGTTTTCCTTTGAATCTCTTTCTAAGTTCAGGATTCTGTGTTGCCACACCAACAGGACATGTATCAAGGTTACATACTCTCATCATTACGCATCCCATTGTTACTAATGGAGCTGTCGCAAATCCATATTCCTCTGCACCAAGCATTGCAGCAATTGCTACATCACGTCCGCTCATTAACTTACCATCTGTTTCAACAACAACTTTATTTCTAAGACCATTTGCAATCAATGTCTGATGTGCTTCTGCTAATCCAAGTTCCCAAGGAAGTCCTGCATTGTAAATTGAGTTACCCGGAGCTGCACCTGTACCTCCATCAAATCCTGAAATAAGAATTACCTGTGCACCTGCTTTTGCAACACCTGCTGCTACAGTGCCAACACCTGCTTCCGAAACTAATTTAACTGAAATTCTTGAATCTCTGTTTGCATTTTTCAAATCATAAATCAACTGTGCCAAATCCTCAATTGAATAAATATCATGATGAGGTGGTGGTGAAATTAAGCTTACACCCGGTGTTGAATATCTTGTTTTTGCAATCCAAGGATAAACTTTCTTTCCAGGCAAGTGTCCACCTTCACCAGGTTTAGCACCCTGTGCCATTTTAATCTGAATTTCTTCTGCACTTACAAGATATCTTGATGTAACACCAAAACGTCCTGAAGCGACCTGCTTAATCTTTGAACATTTGTTAAGTCCATCTTTTCCAACAACTAAACGTTCAGGAGCTTCTCCACCTTCACCTGAATTTGATTTTCCGCCAATCATATTCATTGCAATTGCCATTGTTTCATGTGCTTCCTGAGAAATTGAACCATATGACATTGCTCCTGTCTTAAATCTCTTAACAATTGAATCAACACTTTCTACTTCATCAATTGGGATTCCACCATTTTCAGGAAATTTAAAGTCAATTAATCCTCTTAAATGTACCGGACTCATTTCCTCGTCAATCATATGCGTATACTGTTTAAATAAATCATAGTTTCCTGTCCACGTTGCCATTTGAAGAGTATGAATTGTCTGTGGATTATATTTATGTTCTTCTTTTCCACTTCTTAATTTATGAGAGCCTGAGCTTTCAAGCGTAAGGTCAACATCAAGTCCTAATGGGTCAAATGCGTTTGAGTGAAGTTCTTCAACATTTTCCTCAATGTCATGCATTGTGATACCTTCTACCCTGCTTACAGTTCCTGTAAAATATTTATCAATTACTTCACTACTAATTCCGATTGCTTCAAAAATCTGTGATCCCTGATATGACTGAATTGTTGAAATACCCATCTTAGATGCTATCTTAACTATTCCATGAAGTATCGCATCGTTATAATCATCAATTGCTGCGTATGGATCTTTATCAATCATATTTTCATCAACCATCTGTTTGATTGTATCATGTGCCAAATAAGGATTGATTGCACTTGCACCATAACCAAGTAATGTTGCAAAATGATGTACATCTCTTGGTTCACCACTTTCAAGAATAAGTGAAAGTGTTGTTCTTTTCTTTGTTTTTACAAGATGCTGATGTACTGCTGATACAGCTAAAAGTGCCGGTATCTGTACATGATATTCATCTACACCTCTGTCTGAAAGTATTATGATATTTGCTCCATCCTTATGCGCTTTATCTACATCTACGAATACCTGTTCAATAGCTTTCTCTAATGCAATTCCTTTGTAATATACGATTGGAACCTTTGCAGCCTTAAATCCATCTACATTCATATTTTCAATCTTAAGTAAATCTGTACTTGTAAGAATTGGATTATGAATTTTTAATACCTTACAGTTTTCAGGTTTTTCTTCTAAGATATTTCCGTCTTTACCTATATAAACAGAAGTTGATGTAACTATTTCTTCTCTGATTGCATCAATAGGTGGATTTGTTACCTGAGCAAATAACTGCTTAAAGTAATTGTATAATGGATTCTTTGCTTCACTAAGTACTGCTATTGGTGTATCTTTACCCATTGCACTAATTCCTTCTGCTCCGTTATTTGCCATTGGAATTATCTTCTTTAAATCTTCATAAGTGTATCCAAAGTTTTTCTGTAATCTCTGTCTTTCTTCCTTTGTATATGATTCAACTTTTTTATTTGGAATCTTTATATCTTTCAAATATACAAGATTGTTATTTAACCATTCACCATATGGTTTTCTTGTTGCATATTCTTCTTTTAATTCATCATCATCAATTAATTTTCCATTTACAGTATCTACAAGAAGCATACGTCCCGGACGAAGTCTATCTTTTACTACTATTTTTGCAGGGTCAATTTCAAGGACACCTACTTCTGATGAAAGAATCAACTGGTCATCATCTGTAATATAATATCTTGATGGTCTTAGTCCGTTTCTATCAAGGATTGCTCCCATGTAATCTCCATCTGAGAAAAGGATAGATGCTGGTCCATCCCATGGTTCCATCATTGTTGCATAATACTGATAGAAGTCTTTTTTGCTCTGTGAAATTGTGTTGTTATTTTCCCATGGTTCAGGAATACACATCATTACTGCAAGAGGCAAATCTACTCCATTCATTACTAAGAATTCTAATGTATTATCAAGCATTGCTGAGTCAGAACCATTTGTATCTACTACAGGCATAACTTTCTGAATAGAATTTTTCATATATTCACTATCCATTGATTCTTCTCTTGCAAGCATGTTATCTGCATTTCCACGAATTGTATTTATTTCTCCATTATGAACAATAAATCTATTTGGATGAGCTCTCTTCCAACTTGGATTTGTGTTAGTTGAGAATCTTGAATGAACCATTGCTATAGCTGATTCAAAATCTTTACTCTGTAAATCATCAAAAAACATTCTAAGTTCTCCAACTAAGAACATACCTTTGTATACTATTGTTCTACTTGACATTGAAACTGTATATGTTCCAACACTGCTGTGTGAAAATACTCTTCTTACAATGTATAATTTTCTATCAAAAGGTAATCCTTTTTCTACATCTTCAGGTTTCTTTATGAAGCACTGCATAATGTATGGCATGCATTCAACTGCCTTAGTTCCTAAAATTTCAGGATGTGTTGGTACTTCTCTCCATCCTAAGAATTCAAGTTCTTCTTTCTCAACTATTATTTCAAGCATTTTCATTTCACGCTTACGGACAAGTTCGTCCTGAGACATAAAGAACATTCCAACTCCGTATTCTCTTTCATTTCCAATGTCAAATCCTAAATTCTTTGTAGCTTTCTTAAAGAACTTATGTGAAATCTGTAACAAAATACCAACTCCGTCACCAGTCTTTCCTTCTGCGTCCTTACCTGCTCTATGCTCAAGATTTTCTACTATCTTTAAAGCATTTTCTACTGTTTCATGAGATTTGATACCTTTAATGTTTACAACTGCACCAATACCACAGTTATCATGTTCAAATCTTTCATCGTATAAGCCATCTTTTTTTGCTTTCTCAAATAATTCGTTTTGATTCATCGTATCCCTCCTGATAGTTAGAATATAAAAAAGGTACAAAGGACTGCCTCAGTTGCATAGCAACACTGAAGTACGCCTTTGTACCTTTATGCTTACTTTTTTATTTACTTAATTTTATAAACTATTTTTATGACAAAATCAAGTAAAATTAAGTAAAAAATACATATTTTTTTATTTTTTTACTTTCTCTATTTTAAGTATGTGTCTTAACTTAGTTTGTCTTAACTAATTTAACCATTTGGTTTACTTTAGAAAGCCTTTTATAAAAAAATTCTTCCATGCAAAAATGCTTTTCTTTATGCACGGAAGAATTTTTATTTATTAACTATTAAGGAAATCCTTAATCTTCTTACTTCTAACAGGATTTCTTAACTTTCTTAATGCCTTAGCTTCAATCTGTCTGATACGCTCTCTTGTAACATTGAATTCCTTTCCAACTTCTTCAAGAGTTCTTGGATGTCCGTCTCTTAAGCCAAATCTTAAGATAATAACTTCCTTTTCACGTTCTTTCAAATCTTCAAGTAATACATCAATGTGTTCTCTAAGCATAACTGATTCAATGTTAGCTTCCGGAGTAACTGTATTGTTGTCTGCAACAAAATCTCCTAAGTTAGAATCATCTTCTTCACCGATAGGTGTTTCTAATGATGCAGGCTCTCTTGCTATCTGCATTATCTCTAAAACTTTTTCTTCTGTTATATCTAATGCATTGGCTAATTCCTGAGTTGATGGCTCGTAACCTAACTCTAAAGTTAATTTACGCTGCATCTTTGACATTCTGTTAATTGTCTCAACCATATGAACAGGTACACGGATTGTTCTTGCGTGGTCCGCAAGTGCTCTTGTTACAGACTGTCTAATCCACCATGTAGCATATGTACTCAGCTTATATCCTTTTTCGTAATCAAATTTTTCAACACCTTTTATGAGTCCTAAATTGCCCTCCTGTACTAAATCAAGGAAACTCATACCTCTTCCTGTGTATCTCTTAGCAATACTAACAACAAGACGTAAATTAGCTTCTATTAATTTGTCTTTAGCAACAGGATCGCCTTCTGATTTACGTTTGGCAAGTTCAAGTTCTTCTTCTGCAGTTAACAATGGAACTGTACCTATTTCTTTTAAGTACATTCTAACAGGGTCTTCTGTTCCGACACCTTCAAGTAAACCAACATTATCTAATTCAACAATTTCTTCTTCATCTTCAAAATCGTCATCTGTAGGTTCTAAATCAATAGGGCCTTCTGCTGCAAGTGTCAAATCTGCTTCTGTTGGTTCTGCATCAGATGCAGTTTCTTCTGCATTATCCACCTCTTCATTATCAGTATCATCTACCGCTTCCACATCAGTTTTCACACTTGTCTTCTTTGTTAATTTCTTTGTTTCTGACTTTCCGTCTGAATCACCTGTTTTAATTGTCAATCCATTTTCAATTATATACTCGGCAATAGCATCTTTACGTTCGCCTGTAAGTGGCATCCCCTGAAACATGTTATCAACATCAGCAGTTGTAACCACTCCACCATTCTTCTTGCCAAGTTCTACTAATTCTGTCAGTTTTTCTGTAAAGTCTTTCTTCTTCACTACAGCAATCCCTTTCTTTGAATTTGAATAACTCCGACTAATCATGAACTCATAAATATATAAAAACTCTCTTCGTCGAGATAGACCTATCCACATTAAGTGTTGGTTATTCAACTTACAATTATACGCATATGTTTAAAATCCGTCAACATTATTTTTAAATATTTTGTAAAAAAATACGCAAATTTGTATCAATGAGTAGATATTGCATAATTACTGTCTACTTATTATGAATATTTGGTAGGATTATTGGAATGCGTAGCACGAAACAATCCGTAAACATCAAAGTTGGTGCTTTTGATTCCAACATATTTTATTCTGAAATAATTTCTCCTCCGCAAAGCACATATCCATCCTGATATACAACTAAAGATTGTCCCGGGGTCACTGCTCTTTGAGGTTTGTCAAATTCACAATACAATTTTTCATCTTCCATCCACACAGTACAGTCTGCCCCTTCATGGTTATATCTTATTTTCGCAAATGCTCTTTGTTTTCCACTAATACTTTCCTTTGCCATCATATTAACATTGTGCGCAACTACTATCTTTTTAAACAGGGATTCATTGTCGCATACCACAATCTGATTCTTATTGGCATTGATTTCGCAAACATACATATTTTTATTTTGCAATTTCAAACCTTTTCGCTGTCCGACTGTATAAAAAATAATTCCTTTATGTTTTCCAACAACTTCTCCATCCATTGTCACAATATCTCCCGGTATTGCCCTTTTTCCTGTTTCTTTGTATATAAAATTTGCATATTTTCCATCGGGAATAAAGCACATATCCTGACTGTCTTTTTTATATGCAACAGGAATTCCTACTCTTTCAGCAATCTTTCGCACTTCATCTTTTTCATAGCTGCCAAGAGGCATAATTGTATGTTCTAACTGTTCCTGAGTCAGTAAATGTAATGCATATGTCTGGTCTTTTTTTGCCGTTTTTGAATTTTTAATTGCGTACCTTCCATTTTCTAATTTTTCTATCTTTGCATAATGACCTGTTGCAATATAATCCGCTCCTAAATTTCCTGCCTTTTCCCTTAAAGCCTGCCATTTTACATATCTGTTGCATACCACACAAGGATTAGGTGTCTTTCCGTCATTATAAGTTTTAACAAAATATTCTATAACATTCTTATGAAATTCTTCATTAAAATTAAGCACATAATGAGGAATACCCAAATACGCCGCCACTTTCCTTGCGTCTTCCACTTCTGCTATTCCTGTTTCTCCACTTTCAGGAATATCTTTCTGCCACACCTGCATTGTAACGCCAATTACATTGTAACCCTGTTTCTTTAATAAATATGCCGTAACCGATGAGTCAACTCCCCCTGATAACCCTACTACAACTGTTTTATTTTTCATTTTTGACCTCTTAAATATTTCTTATTTTTATAGACATCATGTTGTCTTTTTTCTTATCCTCTATTATAATATTTTTGTAAATAACTTCAAGTAAAGGAAAGGCCATTATACCATATGTAATGACTAATATTATACATGAATATTAAAATAGATAAACGTAGTCAGCGCACAAGGGAAGCTTTGAAGAAAACGCTTGCGCAAATGATGATAAAACAGAATATTAATGATATTACAATTAAAAATCTTGTTGTTCTTGCAAATATAAACCGTTCAACTTTTTATCTGCATTATACGGATATATTTGACCTATTACAAGAAATGGAAAACGACATTATTTCCCAGATTCAGAAGGTACTTGATTCCTATCCTTCATTATCGAGAGCTCAAAGTTACAGTTTTGTAACTGACCTGATTTCTGTTTTTGAAGCAAACAGAGATTCATTAAAAGCTTTAATGGGATATCACGGCGATGCATTTTTTATACAACGTATGGAAGACGTAATCGAAAGTAAGGTAAGAAAACAGATTAATCTTATATATTGTTTTAACAAATCAATTGCCCCTGAATATGTTTATTCGTTTTTAAGAAGCGGTTGTATTGGAATGCTTAAAACATGGATTTTTTCTGATTGCGTTACACCACCTGAAGAAATGGCTGTATTTGTATACAACACAGTCCATGATATTATCACAAGACTCATAGAAGATTCTTCTAAGTAATATATGAAAAATTTTTGATAAACATAAAAAATGAACACAAATTCGTTATCACTAAACGTAACTTATTTGTGTTCATCTTTTTTATCTTTTTATCGCAATCAGTTCTTCATCATCTTCTCTGTTGGTATCAGAAAATTCACTTATAAAACCATAAATATAATTTTCTTAAATACACTGAGGCCTAATTAATTTTCCCTTCAAATCATAATTTATTTTCCAGTCCGTAATCTTTCCAGTTTTCATATCACATTCCTTATATCTTGGTTCTACAGAATCTACCTCTGCCTCTGCTTTTTCTATTGTAGACACACCATTTGCGTCTTCTTATCCATACTTTCTACAAACAAAAAGCATTCAGACTTTCGTGTGGTTTATTACACATGAAATCCAAATGCTTTTTATAATTAATTTTATAAAATTCTAAATAAGCTAAATTTTTCACCCCGTATATCCCCACAATTAACTAAAATAATTTAATTTACATCATCAGCCGGTACAATTGGTGACCATCCATCATCCTGTCCCGGATATTCTTCTGAGTCGCCACTTACCTGTTCATCTGCTGTATTTTCGTTATTATCTTCGTTATCAGCTGCATTGCCATCTTCTATCATATCTACTGTATCCCAATAATTCGTTTCGCCTTCAGCTGATTCGTTATCCATTGAATTGTTGTCATCTGTCTCATCTGTCTGATAATTAGTTGTTGTCACTTCCATCTTATTCTCAGCATCTTTTCCGGTGCCTGAAGGATGTAACACAACAATCAAAACTACTGCTAAAATAACTGCCACAATTCCTACTATAATTATACTTTTTTTCTTTGACATAAATACCACCCCTTAGTACAGATAGTTTAATTTAAACATCATCCATACCATATGTCAATATTATTATTCATTTTCAATTTTATCTACATACTGAGACTTGTAATATAAGTAAAGTCCCTTATATTCCTCACTATGTTTGTCCATCATATGTCCATGCATATCATCTAAATGCAATTCTTTATTTACCCTCTTAGTAATATGCAAAGCTATATTTTCACAGTGGCTGGCAATTCTCTCAAAATTAGTAAGTAAATCTAATAAAGTAATACCTGCTTCTATGCTACATTGTCCGTTTTCCAATCTTGAAATATGATTGTCTTTTATCATATTTTTTAATCTTGAAATTATCTTAACCATTGGCTCTACTCTGATAACTGATATTTCATCATCTTCTTTAAATGCCTGGAATGTTGTATTAATAATAGATTCTATTGCATCTACTAAGACCTCAACTTCTTTTAACCCCTTATCAGAAAAATGAGCTTTTCTTTCATTCATTTCTTCCATAAGGAATGAAATATTTATACAGTGATCACCTATTCTTTCCAAATCTCCAACTGAATTTAATAATTCAGATACGACTCTTTTTCCATCTCCAGGAAGCTGTTTTGCATCTATCTTTAAAATGTATGAACTTAAAACGCTTTCACATTTATCAATAAAGTCTTCATTTTTTCTTGCTTCATCTAATAACTTAATATCAAAATGTTTAATGAGATCGCATGCAATCTTATAGTTATTTGATATTGCATCCGTCATTGCCCACATAACTTCTTTACTCTGCTTTAAAGCTACTGTAGGTGTTTTTAATAACATTGGATCAAGTGTTCCAAGTTCCTTATCCATAAGAGACTCTTCTTCATTTCCAACAATCTTTCCTGTCAAATCACCTACTTTATCTGCAAATGGAAGTAAAACTAAACTTGTAACAAGGTTAAATCCTACATGGATAATAGCAATCTTACTTCTGTTTACAGTTTCTCCAAATATTGCTAAACCAAATGCTTCTTTACATACACAGAATATAACCATAAATGAAAATGCACCTATAATATTAAACAATAAATAGCTAAGAGAAACTCTTTTTGCTTTTTTATTTGCACCGATTCCACCTAAAATAATAGCAACACATTTACCAATGTTCTGACCGATAATAATAGGAATTGCAGTTCCATATGTTACTACTCCTGTAGCGGAAAGTGCCTGTAAAATACCTACTGAAGCAGATGAGCTCTGAATAATTGCCGTAAGTACCATACCTATTAAAAATGCAAGTAATGGATTACTTATTGTTCCAAACATATGCTCAATAGCTGCCGTAATCTGTGCATTACCGCTAAACACAGATTCCATTGTTGTCATACCTGTAAAAAGTATGCCAAGACCAACTAAAATTCCCGCTGTATCTTTTAATTTCTTTTTCTTAGAGAAAAGAATAATAAAAGCACCTACAACCAATAACACGCATGCTAAATATTTAGGCTTAACTAATTTTAAAATTAAAAGATTATCACCAACATCTCCTAAACTTAAAATAATAGCTGTCGCTGTACTACCAACATTGGCACCAAATACTACCGGAATAGCCTGTCCTAATTTCATAATTCCGGCATTTACAAATCCGATAAGCATAAGTGTAGTTGCCGCTGAGCTCTGAATAATGGCAGTTACCCCTGTTCCAAGGCCCCAACCTTTAAGCTGTCCTGTTCTTTTGCTCTTTCCTGTTGTCAGCTTTTCCAAAATCTTTTCAAGACTTCCACCTGCTAACTTTTCAAGAGATGAACCCATAAGACTCATTCCATACAAAAACAGTCCTACGCCACCAAGTAACTCTAATACTAAAAGTACATAGTCCATAATTACTTTCTCCTTGCACACTATGTATTGCCCCCTCCCTTTGGTCGGTGGCTAATCGTCGGAAACACTTATATATAATGAACTTTGTCCATTTTGTTTCCTATGGAAAATAGATATTTTACTTCATTTTTTCTTATTTTTTCCTTGATTTTTACATATAATTTACATATCCATAGTCCATAATAACGAATACACATACTTTTTTCAATAAAAATTTTAATGTTATTTAAAGTTGTGAAATTATCTTTGCTATAGCATCCTCAGTGTTTGCAACTGTAATTCTGTCAGCCTTTTCTTTCAATTCTTTTACTGCATTACCTACTGCATATCCAATATCAGAACATTCAATCATATTTATATCATTTTCATTATCTCCAATTCCGATTGTAGTATGAATAGTATTTCCATTTTCTTTTCCTAAATGTTCTTTCAAATATTTTATTGCAATTCCTTTTCCACTGTCTATCGACTGCATTTCTATTCCTTCGGGCCAGCTTAAATCAAATCTGAATTTATCCCCAAATCTTATTTTTAACTGCTCCTGCAATTTTTTTGTTACATCAGCAGGTTGAATAAACAGATTTTTATATAAATAATCCGGAAGCTTTGTTATATATTCTTCCAAACTATTTTCATCATACTTATGTTCTGCCGGCTTATAACCTACACTTTCATATATGTTTCCACTTGTCCATATTTCCCATATTTGTGGCCATTCTTCATTTACATATCTTAAAACTTTAGCAAAACGCTCTTTCTCCATTTTCCATGAATTTAACATTTTCTCTGCGTTAATATCATAGAGTACCGCACCATTTAAGGATACTATTGGTGCATTAACCTTAAATTTATCTTTAAAATTATTTGCGAAATGAGGAAATCTGCCTGTAGCTAATGTAAATAATCCACCCTCTTTTTCAAAATATTTAATAGCCTCTGCATTTGCATCTGATACTTTTCCTTCATTGTCTGTCAATGTTCCATCGCAATCCGTGCAAATAAGATATCCCTTAAACTTATTCATATGTTTCTCTCCATAATTAAATTTTATTAACATTTTTGTAAGTTTTGATTACACTATGATGTTAACATATAACTATATTTATTTACACTATTTTGTTGTATACTCTATTATGAATTTAAATATTTAGGAGAATTAATTGATATGAATATTACAAATACAGATATTATTTTGGCATCTAAATCGCCAAGACGTATGGAACTAATGAAGCAGGCAGGGTATGACTTTAAAATTGTTACTTCTGACACTCCTGAAATCACAACTAAAACTGCTCCTTTTGACGTTTCCATGGAACTTTCATCTGTCAAAGCTTTTGGCGTTGCAAATTCCCTTTCTTTATTGGAGAACGACACTTTAATTATTGGAGCTGATACTGTCGTCTTTTGCGATGATGAAATCATGGGAAAACCATCTGATTATGATGATGCATTTCGTATGTTAAAGAAATTACAGAATAAAACGCATCAGGTTTATACAGGCGTAACCTTACTTCATTACACATCCGGAAATTCATCTCCGAAAGTTAAATCTTTTTATGAAAAAACAGATGTACATGTATGCCCTATGACTGACGATGAAATAAACAGTTATATTAATACAAAAGATTCTTTTGATAAAGCCGGAGCATATGGAATTCAGGGACCTTTTGCAATTCATATTGAGAAAATAAATGGTGATTACAACAACGTAGTAGGTCTTCCTATTTCGCGCTTATATCATGAAATCAATAATTTTTCAGACTTGTGTTAACTTGTTCAACTGATATGTACCTAGAATTCCGGACATTTTTGTCCGGCAAAGAAGGTACATACAGTTTGTGAAGAGTTCTTATTATACTTATTATAAAACCTGATTTATTGAAAAGTCTTCATTAACCAATACAAATCCCGGTTTTTTGCCTATTTCTATAGTTCCAAATTCATCAAGAATTCCTATTGCCTTTGCCGGATTATAAGTTGCTGTTTTAATCGCATCTGCTATAGGGATTCCAAATTCTATGGCCTTAACCATACAGTCGTAAACATTTGTTACGCTTCCTGCCAATTCTCCTGTAACAAGTCTTGCCTCATTTCCTTTCTTTATAACAACCTGGCCACCTAACTCTGATTCACCATCAGGCATTCCACAAGCTCTCATGCTATCACTTATAAGTATTACTCTGTCGCTTCCAAACATTGAAAATGTTGCTCTTACAACTGAAGGATGAATATGTACTCCATCGCAAATCAATTCTGCTGTAACATTTTTGGCATCCCTTGCTGCACCTACAACGCCCGGATTTCTATGATTTAATCCTGTCATTGCATTATATAAATGTGTTGCATGTTTTGCTCCGCTTTCATATGCCAATGTTGCTTCATCATAATTTGCCATTGTATGTCCTACTGAGAATCTGACTTTATCGTGTAATTTTGAAATACACTCTATAGCGCCTTCTCTTTCAGGTGCTATTGTTACAAGCTTTACCATATTACCTGATTCGTCAATAAGTTCTTGTAACATCTCTGCGTCCGGTTTCTGAACATATTCAGGATTCTGAGCTCCTACCCTGTCCGGAGATATAAATGGGCCTTCAAGATTTATCCCTACGAGCTTTGCCTTTAATTTTTCTGAAGTATTTACCTGTTCATTATTTTTTTCCAAAGACTTAGTATTCATTTGAATATCCTTATATTCTTTTGCATTTCTGCAAATTTCCATAAGACGTTGTTTTGGCAATGTCATTGTTGCCGGACAAATGGCAGCTATTCCATGCTCTTTTTCATATTCTGCCATTTTTTCTACAGCTTCAAGTGTTGCATCACAAAAATCACTGCCAACACATCCGTGAAAATGGATGTCTACAAGCCCCGGAATTACCATTAAGCCATTAGCATCGATAATTCTAGTGTAATTATTATCTGATTTATTGTTATTTGCATCTGTACTACCACTAATATCACTTGAATTATTTGTACTGTCACCATTATTTCCAAAATATATAATATCCTTAATTTCACCTTTATCTAATATTATATCTGCCTTTTCAAATGTAAAATTCTTTGTAAAAACCTTACCATTCTTTATAATTTCCATAAAACCCTCACTTTTGCTTTTCTATAAAATTAATCCTTTATTAACACAAAGCAATTACCAAAATACGAAATTTAACCGAAAGTTTAAATAAAGTTATTTTAGTAATTGCTTTTACTTGTTTTAGTATTCTACTTATTTACACATAATTACAGTTACATCGTTATGTAACTGTAATACTGATGCCGGTACTTTTGGAGTTACCGGTCCAAAGAAGGCTTTTTTAGCTATCTCTGCCTTACCTTCACCACTTACTACAACAACAATCTTTTTAGCCTGCATTATGGCTTTAATTCCCATTGTATAAGCTTCCTTAGGTACTTCATCGATAGTATCAAAGAATCTTGAATTTGCCTTAACAGTACTTTCTGTCAATTTAACGCAATGAGTTTCTTTTTCAAATGCTTCACCTGGTTCGTTAAATCCGATATGTCCATTATTTCCAAGACCTAAAAGTTGTAAATCAACCCCTCCTGATTCTCTTATTATTCTATTATAATCTGAGCATGCTTTATCAGAATCCATTTCCAAACCATCAGGCACATATGTATTCTTTTTATCAATATTGATACGATCAAACAAATGCTTGTTCATAAAATATCTATAACTCTGTTCATTATCAGGAGCAATTCCTTTATATTCATCTAAATTAATTGTAGTAACATTAGAAAAGTCTAAATCACCTTTCTCGTACCAGCGAATCAACTGTTCGTAAGTTCCTATTGGTGTAGAACCCGTTGCCAACCCAATGACACTATTTGGCTTAATTATTATCTGAGCTGAAATAATATTTGCTGCAGTTCTGCTCATATGATAATAATCCTGTGTTTCTATAACACGCATTTATTTTCCTTTCCCTCCATAATTTCTGTAATCCGATGGAGATTTTCCTACATAACTTTTGAATATACGGCAAAAGTGTGTTACATCCTGAAAACCTACGCGTTCAGATACATCCTGAATCTTATAATTTTTATTCTCTAACAAATCTTTCGCCTTATCTATTCTTATTGTGTTAACTATTTCAAAAAATCCTCTTCCTGTGTACTGATTAAGTAACTTACTTAAATGCCAGCTACTTATAAAACATTGTTCAGCCACATCTAAAAGACTTAATTTCAATTTGTAATGTTCATATATAAATTTCAATGCGTTTTTAAGTATAAAATTGTTAGCATCAGTACATTTTAATCTATCCTTTTCAGGAGTATCACATTCAGGATGATTTTTTATAAATGTTTCATATATATAATTCTCTTCTTCATCTGAACGGTTCCATATAGAATCAATTTCTGCATTGCTGCTATCATTTCCCTTCTGCTTAAGATTGTTAGTCATTGCACTTATTGCTTCTTCTAACTCATCTATCTTTGACGGTTTTAATAAAAATCTTGTCACTCCAAGCTTTATAGCCTGCTGTGCATATTCAAAGTTTCTAAATCCTGTCAATAAACACACTTCAATATCGGGATACTCAGACTTAATTGCTGCAACCATTGCAAGTCCGTCCATATTATTCATTGATATATCTGAAATTAAAATGTCAGGTTTTATTTTTCTCATAAGTTCTAAACCTGCTAATCCATTGCTGGCTGTACCAGCAATTTCACAATTCCAATTTGCCCATTCAATTCCTAATTTAAGCCCCTCTACTATAATCGGCTCGTCATCCACGATAATTACTTTATACATAAAACTCTCTCCTTATTATCCCTTAACAGCACCTACTGTCATACCTTTAATAATGTATTTCTGTAATGCCATATATACTACTAAAATAGGTATTACAATCAAAGTTACTGATGTGAACAGCATACCATAATTTACACCTTCTTTTGAAGCAATATTATTAAGAAGAATTGTAATTGCCCAGTTATCTTTTGTTCTAAGGAAGAACATCTGAGTAAACAAATCATTGTAGCTCCAAAGGAAACTAAAAATTCCAACTGTTACAAATGATGGCTTTGATAGCGGCATGATTATTCTAAAATAAATCTGGAATATATTACAGCCTTCCATATACGCTGCCTCTTCCAGTTCCACCGGAAGCCCTCTCATGTAACTTCTGAGTACTATTATAGCAAATGACATATTTCCTGCAATCTGCGGAAGTATAACTGATAACAAATTTAATGAAACATGTGGTGTGTTTACAATTCCCCAACCTGTCATCATTCTTAATACAGGAATGATGGTGGAGTAGATAGGGAACATCATTCCTGCATAAAGTAAGGCATCCAAAATTCCCTTGCCCGGGAACTTATACCTCGTTAATATATAAGCTGCCATTCCGGAGAATAGAATAACAACTACTGCAACAGTACCAGATATAATAAAACTGTTCCTGTATGCATTCAAAATGTCATAGTTGGCAAATACTGCTTTATAATTATCTAATGAGAACAGTTTACCAACAGGCAATGCAAATGAATTATTGTATATTGCCTTTTTATTTTTAAACGAATTCATGATGGACCATAGCAGAGGGAAAATTGTCGTAAGAGCCCAAACAATAAGAATTGTATATACAAATACCAAAGATATTTTAAAATTTTTCTTCTTCATGTCTTTTCTCCCTTCTATACATCATAATCGTCATTTGTCTTAAATATTTGATTTACTACAACTGACAATACTACACCTATTATTACAATAACAACTGCTATTGCCGAACTGTAGTCAACATCTACATATACTTTTGAGTACATGTATGTTCCTGTTAACCATGTATTTGACATACCATTTACAAACATTGTCCATGGTAAATCGAATACTTTTAAAGCTCCTGTTACTGCTAATACTACGCATGTACAAATACTATTTCTTAATAATGGAAGCGTTACATATCTAACCTGCTGAAGCTTTGAAGCTCCATCAATTTCTGCTGCTTCATATAAATCTTCCGGTATTCCGCTTAATCCCGTAAGTAAAATTATGAAATAAAATCCAACATATTGCCATATAACCGGAACAAGCATTGTAAACATCGGATGTGTTGCCTTCCAGTCAATCAATTCATTTTTACCTGCATCCAAAACACCAATAAGCTGTAGAAGCTGATTTATCATTCCTTTATCATAAAGGAAAACTAAGTTAAACAATAATCCAAGGGCTGTTGCTGAAATAACAATTGGGAAAAAATATACTACTCTGAAAAATCCTGCACCTTTCTTTATATTGCTTACTAACAATGAAAGAACAATAGCCAGTCCTACTTCTCCAACAATTGTTGCTATAATCATAATTCCTGTATTTTTCAAGGCTATTAACATTTTCGGATCCTTGAAAATTTCAAGATAATTTTTGTAAAACGGAGCATTCCATTTGTCAGCTGCCGTCCCCATATACTTTATATGTTGAAAACTGTTAATTATGTTTTGTATGAATGGGTAGTAAAGAAATATCAACATAAAAACAAATGCCGGTATTAAGAAAAATGCAATATATTTTTTGTTTTGGTATATTTTTGCACCCATATTATATCTCCTTATTTTTTTAAAGCCGGAAGGTTTTTGTTCCTTCCGGCTCTAATTTCTACTTGATTATTTTAATAATTTATTCACCAGAATTAATTGTTAATGCTTCATCTACAGCTGCTGCAACTTTTGTGTTACCCTGAACAATATCTGCCATACCTGCAAAAATAGGATCTTTTGCTGCTGTTGATAAACTATCCTGTACAGCTGGAGAAATTCCAGTTGCTCCTGCACATAATTCTACACCTGCATTTGCAAGACTTGACATTGAATCAGCGTCAACTGTTGCACCATTCTTTAATGCTGTTGCTGAGCTTCCTGCAAATTTTGATACCATTTCATCACTTGTCATGTATTCAATGAAATCTACAGCTGCTGCACGTTTTTCAGGATCATCCCAGCATTTCTTTGTAATATAGTAACCACTTGAAAGACCACCGATAAGGTCTGTTGACTTACGATTTCCTTTTCCAGGAACGTATGTAACTGTGTAATTATCAATATCATCTACTGCTTCTTCAATACCACCAACTTTCCATGAACCATCAATTAAGAAAGCTGCTTTATCAGATGTAAATAACTCAAATGTTTCACTATCTGATGCTGTTAATGTATTGTCTGGGAAATATCCTTTTTCATAAAGGTCTTTGATATCATTGATACCATTTACCCAAGCTTTACCATATTCATCATCTGCTGATTTAGGTAATGTACTATGTGTAGCTACATCCTGGAAGTTGAAAATTGTGTATTCAAACCAATAATGTGGAATTTCCTGTAATGAAGCTGCTATTGGTGTGTAACCTGCTTTCTTTATTGTTTCACACATTGTCATAAATTCATCCCAAGTTGTATCTGCTGTTGGAGCTTCAACTCCTGCTTCTTTAAGTACATCCTTGTTTACAAATAATCCTTCCCAGTATCCATTAACCGGTACTGAATAATTCTTTCCATCTACAGGTGATGCTCCAAGCATGTCATCTTTCATATTTGATGCATAATCAGGATATTCCTGTCTGATTTCATCAATTGAAACTACCTTACCCTGTTCAACGAACTGGTTTGAATCAACTCCGTTGAAGAAGAATAATACATCCGGTTCTGAACCTGTTTCAAAGTCTGTAATAACTCTTGATTTAAATGTTTCATCAGATGTTGCTGAACTATCTTCAATCTTGTTTCCTGTTTCTTTAGTCCATGCAGCACAGGCATCTTTATAATTTCCTGCATTTGTGTCTTCACCTGCATATGTTGTTGTAACCTTTAATGTTACCTTTCCTGAATCTGCTTTGTCTTTGTTGTCGCTGCTGCTTGCGGCATCTCCATTGCTTCCGCATCCAACCATGGATACTGCCATAAGTCCTGCGAGCATAAGTGCTAATGGTTTTCTCATATAACTCCTCCAATCCATTCACTGATACCTTTTCTTTTTTCCTTATAACCATATGCTTTTTTTATTTGGTTATAAGTTTTTTCCGTATCTATTATTTATTACATGTATTATTCTATTCGAATTGCACAAAAAAGTTAATGATTTTGCTTGTTTATTTGTTGAATATAGTTGTTCATTTTTGTATAAAATATTTAATCTTTTTGCAAAAATTTGTATTTTATTGTTTTCAATTTAAAAATTTTGCTATTATTGTCAATTTTCCATTTTGAACCTATCTATTTTCAGTTTACTTTCAGTAAGATTGTCATCAATGTTTTCTATAGATAAACCACTGTTTTCACCATATAAAAGCTTAAGTCTCATGTTTACATTTCTAATTCCGATATTATGTACATTCTCTTCCAGTTTCTGATCCGAAAGTAATATTTCTATCTTCGCTTTATCAGCCTCAGTCATATTTCCATTATTATGAACAACTATATACAAGTTATTGTAATCTGCATATATTTTCAGGCTTCCTATAATATTCCCCTCTTTATCTCCTCCATGCTCTACAGCATTTTCTACAATTGGCTGTACTATAAGTCTTGGAATCTTTAAATTAAGTAAATTTTCATCCACATCTTTATCAAAATGGAATCGGCTTCCAAATCTCTGATGAATGATATACAAATAAGCATCTACGTACTTAAGTTCCTCTTCAATAGTGATGAATTTTTCTTTTTTTCTATTCATTGTCGCTTCCATCATTACTCCAAGAGATTCAATCATTCCACTTACATCATGATTTCCACTCATTCTGGCCTTCCAGTTAATAATCTCCAATGTATTATTTAGAAAATGTGGATTAATCTGTGACTGCAACGCTTGCATATTTGCATCTCTTAATGCTACTTCTTCTGCATATATTCGATTAAAAGATTCTTCAAGTCCTAATGACATATGGTTAAATGTATCTATTAGTTTTCCAAATTCTTTATTTCCTTCAAATGCAGGTAAAGTTATTCCATATTCTCCTTCTTCAATCTTTTCAGACATTTCCATCAAATCTGAAATTGGTTTATTGATATTTCTGTAAAAATAATAAAATGTTAACGCTGCCAATAAAATTGTAATCAAAATGATTAATACATATATATATACATACGTAAACGATTCATTAAGTACTTCCATTCGATTTAATTTAACAATATATGTAAACTGCTGATTATTGCATCTTGTGTACAGATTTACAGTATAATTGTTACTATCATAATTGCTTTCTGTTTCTGTAACTTCTCCATAATTTCTTTTATTATTATCAGCATAAATTTTGAATTTTTCATTATTTATATCATTTTCATAATCAGGTTCACATACCATATCTCCATCTAGAAATATAGCCCCATTTTCTCTCCACACTACATTATCCATGCTTTTAAACATATTTGATTTATTTATTTCCATAACAATAATTGCATAAGGATTGTAATCACTTGTAACCAGATTTCTAACTAAATACAGATGTTCTCCTATCTCTATAAATTTAGTATTAGTTCCCATTCTTTGAGCTACTGACTTTATCTGTGTCATAGCATTATTTTTAAAATCTGAAATACTTGCATAAGTCGCTCCCGCAACATTGCTATACGTATAATATTCCATTGTTGTTTTTTCTTTAAATACAACAATTGTGCTTGAAATCATTGAATTATATTTGTACTTTTCACTAAGATAACTAGATATTTCTCTGTACATTACCGCTTCATTTTTATCTTTTAGGAATTGTAAATAACTTGTTCTTATGACATTGTCATATGAAGCCTGCTTTGATTCCTGTATTACTTTTTCTATATTACTGTTGCAGTTTTCTGCAGCATTTTCCATAGATGTAACTACTGTATTTCTTACCTGATTAGAAGTTTTTGAAGCTGACGAGAAAAAAAGAACAACCGACAATGCTCCAAACGGTACTACAAGGCATATTACCAGCAGTCGAATCATCCCAAAGGTCAGATTTGCCTTTTTCCCTTCTTTATTTAGTGCATTATATCTGTTGTTCTTTTTCATTATTAGTCTCCCTTCAACTTTTACTATTATTTCTGTTGGGAAACTTATTTATTATTCTGTTACTAATATTATATAAATAATTATTATATAAATGACTTATTAAACTTATGTTACTCCAAAATTACTACTTTAATCCTAAGAATTTCTCATATATTTCACAAACTTCAATAGCCTGTTCTTTTGTTGGCATTTCACAGAAAATACGAATCAATGGTTCAGTTCCTGAGAATCTGCCAATTACCCATCCTCCGTTTTCAAAATAAACTTTGCTTCCATCCATATACGAAACATGCTGAATCTTATATGGCAATTCAGGAATCTGTTTATCTTCCATTAATATTTTGTGAATTTCTTCTTTCTTTTCTTTTGTAAATTTGTAGTCACGCTCTTCCATATAAATAGCTCCGCATTCAGCTTCAATGTCTTTATATATTTCAGATAACTTTCTTCCTGTAACTGCTATCATTTCTATAAGTAACATTGCTGCGTAAATACCATCTTTACCATTAATATGTCCACGTACTGTAAGTCCTCCGGAAGATTCCCCGCCAATAACTGCATTTTCTTCAGTCATTTTTGCTGATATATACTTAAAACCTACCGGAACTTCGTAACAAGTTTCCCCAAACTTATTTGCTACCTTATCAAGCATATGTGTTGTAGCTACGTTTCTAACTACTGCACCATGCCATCCTTTATATTTTACAAGATAATAATATAATAACACAAGAATGTCATTTGGATGAAGAAATCTTCCTGTATCATCAATAACTCCAATTCTGTCCGCATCTCCATCTGTAGCAATTCCTATGTCAAATCCATAATCAATTACTCTTGTCATAAGACCTCTAAGAGTTGATGCACTTGGTGATGGAAGTTTTCCACCAAATAAGGTATCATGTCTGTCATGTATTGTTTCTACATCACATCTTGCCGTAAGCAGTAATGTTTTTAAAGGTATTTCAGAAACTCCATACATCGGGTCTAAAGCAACTCTAAGACCTGCATTTCTGATTTTCTGCATATCTACAGCATTAATTATATTATCTAAGTATTCATTTAAAGGATAAATTTCTTTAATCAACTCTTTGCTTACTGCCTCATCATAATCCATTTCTTCTATAGAATCCACATCTATTTTTGAAGCGTAGTCTTCTATTTCTTTTGTCTGATTTTCATCAGCATCTCTGCCACCATAAGTAAATACTTTTACACCATTGTAAATAGCCGGATTATGGCTTGCTGTTACCATCATTCCATATGGCATTTCATGTTTTTCTACATAGAACATAATAAGAGGAGTAGGCGCTGATTTGTTAACGAGCAATGTTGTAATTTCCTGTGCTGCAAATACCTGTCCCATCCATCTCATAGCTTCTTTTGACAAAAATCTCTTGTCATAACCAATTATCATTCCTTTATCAGTCTTGCCTTCTGCTTTCATTTTGTTGCACATAGCCTGAGCTAATAATTGAATGTTTTTCTTAGTAAATTCATCTCCTATGACTGCTCTCCAGCCGCCTGTTCCAAATTTAATCATGTAAGCCTCCTCATTATACCTTATGCTACCCCATGGTGATTTCAACCAGATTATGGCTTCCTTTTTCCATAACCGGAATAAAATCTACTATTTCCCCATTTAATTTTATTTCTTTAACTCCTTTATTAACCTTATTAGGGTTAACTACATTTATATCGTACTCCGCGCCTCTCCATACACGGTGAACTTTAAATTTATCCCATTCCTTTGGAATACATGGATCAATATTTAATTTATCAAAATCAGGTCTGATTCCAAGCATATATCTTGTCGCTGAGAAATATGACCATCCTCCACTTCCTGTCATAAACGGATGTCTCGCTCTTCCGTATGCAGTATGGTCTTTTCCCATGATAAACTGGCAATAAGAATATGGTTCTGCTTCTCTGATTTCAATCATGTCATTCTGATTGTATGGGCACAATGAATTATAATATTCCATTGCCCTGTCGCCTCTTCCGAGTACACATTCCGCTGCCCATGCCCATGGATTTGGATGTGAGAATATAGCACCATTTTCCTTGACACCCGGATATACTCTTGTGATAAATCCTATATCATCATCAGGAACTGTATACGATGGAGCATTTAACATTATTCCATATGGTGTTGCCAAATATTCTTTTACACTGTCCATAGCCTTAATGCCTTTTTCTTCCGATGCCGCCCCCGACAATACTGCCCAGGCATTTGACTCTAAATGAACTTTACCTTCTTTATCTGTACTTGTTCCAATTTTCTTTCCGTTTTTGGTTATTCCTCTTATAAACCAATCTTTATCCCACAATTCATTATTACATACATCTTTTACATGCATGGCCATTTCCTTATATTTCTTAACATCATCATCTCTTCCAAGATACTGTGCTAATTCTATAAAATTGTTTATTGCCCAATAATGTAAAAATGATACTAAAGCACTTTCTCCTCCGCCAAGATTTAAGCAGTCATTCCAATCTGCCCTAAGTCCTAAGCAAATTCCTGTTGCTCCTACTTCTTTTGCTGAAAAATCTAATATTCTCATCATATGTTCATATACAGTACCTTCTCCCTTATCTGCATATGGAACAATCTGATCAGCAAATTCGATTTCTCCTGTTTCTTTTATATATTCCACAATAGATGGTATAAGCCATAAAGCATCATCTGAGCATGCATCTTCAATACCATGTATTATGTCTGACTTATTAATTCCCGGAATTACTGTAGGTGATTTAAAAGGTTTCTTATCATCCTTTTTCTTTTCAAACCATTCCGGTTGGAATAAATGTAATCCATATCCTTTTGAAACTAATCCATTAAGAAGCTGTACTATTCTCTGTTTACACTTTTCCGGATTAGAATGCGGTATAGTCATTGAATCCTGCGCCGTATCTCTATATCCTAATCCCGTTCTTCCACCTACTTCGATGAAAGATGCAAATCTTGAAAACATTACATTAACTTCTGACTGATATAAATTCCATATATTAATCATTGTGTTCATTGCTTCACTTGGAGTTTCAATTGTTAATTTATTAATTTTATCATTCCAATACTTTTCCAAATTTTTGTATGCTTTGTCCACATTTGTAAAATCGCTATACTTTTCTCTTATTCTTCTGCCTTCTGTGTCATCGCCTTCACCTAACATAAAGATAAGTCTGACTTTTTCGCCCGGTTGTATTACAATATTTTTCTGTAAAGAACCGCAGTGATTATTTCCTTTTTCAAATGAACCTGTACATTTTCCATTTATTACTGCCTGTGGATTATCTTCCGTATGATATAAACCCAGGAACTTGTCTCTGAGGCAATCGAAGCCATCTGGAGAAAAATTTGAAGTAAAATACTGATAACCAAATTCTTCATAGAATAAGTCATACAATATAATTCCATCCTTATATGAGGAACCCGCACAATACAAACTCATCTGAAAATTCTGATTATCTATCATAATATGATGGAAGGAAAATTCACAATAAGAAAAAATACTTAAGTTCCTAGGTTTATTGTCTGTATTTTCAATAACTACATCCCAAAGTTCAACATCATCTTCTATTGGAACGCAAAGTTTCTGACTTGCTTTTAATTTATCATATTCGCATTCATAAACAGAATATGATAATCCATGTCTGCACTTATACTTAGCTTTATCAAGTGGCTTTCCTACCGGCTGCCATGAAATGCTAAAGTAATCACCATTATCATTGTCTCTTACATACACATAATGTCCCGGTCTGTCCATTGGCACTGAATTGCCTCTAAACCTTGTTACTCTATGATACTCAGGTGTTTTATAAAACATATAACCACCTGCCGTATGATTAACTACCACACATGTATCTTTCACACCTAAATAATTCGTCCATGATGTAGGAAGATCCACTCTGTCTATTACATACTCTCTTTTTTCATTATCAAAATGTCCGTATCTCATAATCCTCTCCCTGCCTATTTTCTTAGTTAAAATAATGATAGCAAATATAATCTCTTTTTTGAATGAACGTACTTGTTATTACTTTTCTCTTTTTGTCAGATTTGTTTTTATTTTTTGTTATTTGGAACAAATAAATACAAATCAGCAATAATTTACATGTTAATCTATCTAGTCTGGATGGCATAAATATTAGCTAAATAAATTTATTTGATATCGGTGGAGCTAACGCGACTTTAATGCATGCAACTTGTTTCCGTAAATTGTAGATTCATTATGAAAATAAAGAAAATCAATTTAATTTTAGACTTTATTTATGTTTGTTTAGGTGTAAAATATACATATAAATAAACATCAAAGTTGGGAGGTTTATATGAGAGAACGATTACAGGAATTTTTGGACCATATGGAAATGGTCACATCAAAAGAATTGTCAGACAATGAACGTGAAGCAGTTTTTAACGATTTTATGAAACAGATTCAGTTTTTCCAAAATGAAAGACTTATTCATTTAATCGTAACAGTTACATTTGCAATTATTGCAATTTTTACAACTTTGGCAAATTATGTTCTCCAAAGTATATGTGTGTTTGTATTTTTGCTTGCAATATACATTCTTCTTTTATTTTACATAAGGCATTATTTCTTTCTCGAAAGAGGAGTACAAAAACTTTACCTCTACTATGATAAACTTGTCAAAAACACTTATTATAGTGATGATGTGAAGAAAAAATGCAGTTTAGTTTAAAAATAGCGTACTATTTTCAAATAAAATAATTATCGACTTTTTTCGACTATAATTAATTTGTAATGTTAAAATCAAAAAGCCACTTTTAGAAAAACAATGTTTTTCTAATCATGTAAAAATACCAAATTGGGATGTTTTACAAAAAAAGGCTACCACTTTACGTAATTTGTAAAGTGGTAGCTTTTTTAATTAATAGCTTTTAACTTAATAATAAAATTTTATCTATCCCATTTATCACAAAGTGCCTGTATCTGGTCGGCAAATTTTGCAAGATCTTTATTTGCACCGCCTTCATTACGTTTAATAACTGCAAGAAGTCTCTGCCCTGCAGCAAGTAATCTTTCGTATACAGTAGATGGTTTTCTCTGTTTTGAAGAGTTGCTTTGTATTCTGATTGGAACTCCTTCTTTTATTAATTCACCTGTTGCCAGGTCAAACTGTGTTCCACTGTAAGGAGCATATGCATCATATCCATGTTCATCTCTTAAAAGTTTTGCAAAAATATCACATACCTCATCTTCACCATGAACTACAAAGACTTTCTGTGGTCTTTTCTTCATAGCTTCGAGCCATTTTACTAACTCTTTCTGATCTCCATGACCGCTTATACCTTTTAAGGATTCTATTCTTGCCTTAACAGCTATTTCTTCACCAAAAAGTTTTACTGTTGTTGCTCCTTCAAGTATTGCTCTTCCTAACGTACCGACTGCCTGATAACCTACAAATAATATTGTAGAGTTCTCTCTCCACAGATTATGCTTCAAGTGGTGTCGTATTCTTCCGGCTTCACACATACCTGATGCAGACAATATAACTTTTGGCATATTATTCTGGTTAATAGCAACAGATTCATTACTTGTAACTGAAACCTTTAATCCATCGAACTTCAACGGGTTAACTCCCATGTTAATTAATTCCATTGTTTCTTCATCAAAGCAATCAATTACGTTATTATTAAATACATTTGTTGCCTCTATGGCAAGCGGACTATCTACATACACTTCAAAATTAGGATAGTTCTTAACCATATTATCTCTTTTAATAATACGGAGGAAATATAGCATTTCCTGAGTTCTGCCTACGGCAAATGACGGGATAACTACATTTCCACCTCTTGCAAATGTTTCGTTTAATATTCTCGCCAGAGCTTTTACATAATCAGGTCTTTCTTCATGGAATCTGTCACCATATGTAGATTCTATTAAGACATAATCAGCTCCATCCATTGTCTTAGGATCTTTAATTATTGGTTTATTAATATTACCAATATCTCCTGAGAAAATTATCGTCTTAGACACATCACCTTCAGTAACTTTTACCTCGATGCTTGATGAACCAAGCAAATGTCCTGCATCTACAAACTTAATCTGGAATTCATCACATACACTCACAGTTTCATCATAGTTTACCGGAACCATTAATTCACAGGCAGCTACTGCATCTGCCATCGTATAGATTGGTTCATATTCTTCCTTACCGGCTCTCTTTGCCTTTCTGCTTTTCCATTCAGCTTCAAATTCCTGGATATGTGCACTATCACGAAGCATTATGTTACATAATTCGCAAGTTGCTTTCGTTGCAAATACCTGTCCCTTAAAGCCTCTCTTTACCATAAGCGGAATTAATCCTGAATGGTCAATGTGGGCATGAGTTAAAAATATGTAATCTATATCTCCTGCTGCCACCGGCAACTCCTGATTTACATAAATATCCTTTCCCTGTTCCATACCACAATCTACAATAGCTTTTTTATCCCCAACCTGTAAATAGTGGCAACTTCCTGTAACCTCATGGTCTGCTCCAAGAAATGTTATAATCATAAAATCATCCCCTTTATATTAAATTTTAATCCGAACTAATTAATATTTTTATTATATCATTTTATGATTACAGGGTCAAAAATATAAAACGATTTTATTGCTTTATTTTTTTATTTTTTGTTTTTAATCTTCTTTACTTTGCTCCAATTGCCATATACTTTTTTACCATTAACAACTTCATATGCTCTTGCTTTAACATAATAAGTTTTATTTGGTTTAAGTTTTCTTACAACTACATTAACCTTCTTAGAAGTTATCTTAATAACTTTCTTTCCGGCAAATTTGTTATTTCTAGCAACTAAAACTTCATAGCCTTTTGCTTTCTTAACTTTTCTTAACTTAATTGCTACTTTCTTAGCTGATTTTTTCTTTACTGTCTTTTTAATTTTTACTGTCTTAACTGCCTTTGTTGTAGCTTTAGTTGTTGTAGTTACATTTTCTGTTGTTGTCTGATTTGCAGTAGTAGAAACATTTGTCGTGTCTTTTGCAGTTGTGCTTTCTGTTGTTAAATCTTTTGTTATGCTTTCTTTAACTGCTTCTGTTGTTATTTCAGTTGTTGTTTCCTCTTCAATTTCAACTTCAACTGTATAACCATCGGTTTCAAATCCATTAAGTTCTGAAGTAATCTTAATTGTATGCTTTCCTGCTTTGTCAAATGTATATGTTACAGTTGTTGCTGCAGGATATTTGTTATATAACTCTCCATCAACATATACATTGTAAGTCTGTCCTAATCTTATCTGTTCTAAGCTTTGCTGCCACATAACTGATACTTCATTTTTATTCTGTTTTGCAATTGCAACACCTTTTACTTCTAATGGTTTTGCCCACTCTACATTAATTGTTGCCTGCTGCATTAATATTGGAGTGTTGTCTTTATCATCAACATATGCTGTAACAATATATTTTCCTGCCTTATCAATGTTTACTGTTGCATTACCATTTTCGTCAGTAACTGCTCCATCGATTGGTGTAACTTCACCTGTTTTAACATCAACAATTCCAATCTTTGCACCTTTAACAGCATGTGTACTTGCATCAATGACTGACTGTTCACATGCACCATACCATGCATAATTATATCCGCTTACTGATACATTAAATGTTTTATCTGTTGTTGTGCTGTCTGTATCAAGCTTAATTGTTGATAAATCATCTGAATATCCTGCATCCTGAAGGAAATAGAAATCAACTACATCATTGTCTGCTGTTTTAGCCTGGTCTACTGTATATCCTGTGTAATATCCATTTACTAATTCATCATTATGTGGATATTTTCCATTAATTGAATACATAAATGTTGAAGCATCTTTTCCAAATGCCTTTGAAACAAATGTACCATACTGGCTTGTACTAAAATCAATGTAATCTTTTGCTGTTGAAGTTGTGAATTTATCTCCGTATACATATTCATGTGCTGCAACGAGAACATCGAGAGCTGATACTCCATCTTTTACTGCATCTGTATAGCCATATCTTTCAGCTAAATATCCATTAACTTCTACTGTCTTTGAAGCTACGATAAATTTGTTATTATCCTGAGCATTTACCGTAACATTTACATTTTCATTTTCTAATATGCACTTGTCAAAGTTTTCGTTAGAAATATCTGAGATAGCATTTATTTTTTCTTCTGTGCTCTTACTGCTATCCATAAGTAACTGCTCATATTTAGAAGTTATTCCAACGATTTCATTTTTTGCATTTTCATTGCAATCATTTAAATCTTTTCCTGTTGCATATTTGTAAAGTACTTCATTGCAATCATCTGATGCATAGCTATCTGTTACTGTTGCATATGTAGCATTTACTTTACCGCATACAACTTTATCTTTTGAAACACCGTAACAGTTTATTACTTTTCCTCTTGTTATTGAACCTATTATTGAGCCTAATGTATCACCTGTTGCAGCACTTGAAACTGTTCCAAGAGAGATACAGTTATTTACTGATGCATCTGCAGAACCATTTGCATAGCCAACAATTCCACCAATCATTAAACCTGTTTTGCTTTCAATATTTGCTGTATTAATACAGTTTGTAATCGTTGCACTTGTTGTAATTTCACTTGCGATTCCGCCTGCATAACCTGCTGTTGAAACAACATTTCCTTCATTTACACAGTTTTCAACAGTGCCATTTGTAGTACCTACAATACCACCTGTGTATCTGTTTCCTGAAATAGTTCCTTTGTTCTTTGAGTTTTTAATTACTGTTCCTTTTGTATATCCACAAATACCACCAATGTAACTCCAGTTTCCTTTTACGTAGTCTTTAATTTCAACATTTACATCTGCTGTTACATTATTAATTTCTGTATTTGAAGCGTATCCTACAATACCACCTGTATTTGCTTTTGTTACACTCATTGTAGATGGAGCTGTAATTACAACATCACCTTCTACTGTAAGATTGTTTAATTTTGCACCATTTGTATATGCAAATAATCCACCATAAACTGTTGATGCATTAATTGCTGTTTTATCAACTCTTAAGTTGTATATCTTATGATTATCACCATCAAAGGTTCCACCGTAATATACATATGCAGAACTTGAAGTATAATAACTAATCTGTGGGAAATTGTATCCGGCAAGATCAATATCCTTTGTTAATTTTGCATTTAATGCTGATGTTGTCTTTGCTGTTGATGAATTTACTTCGTTAGCAAACCATGCAAGTTCTGAACCTGTTCCAATTAAATATGTACCTTCTTCATCCATCTGTGGTTCTGTGAATGTTTTTCCATCCCATGCATTTTCATCAGCTTTCTTTAACACAATAGTTATTGTTGTTTTTCCATCACTTACCTCTGTCTTTGAACCTAAAGTAAATGTTCCATATTTTGCTACATATCCATTTGCCTTAACACTATAGCTGTATCTTGCATATCCAAGTGCACTGAAATCTTCAACTGTTTCGTTTGTATTTTTATTTACTACAGATAAGTCATAGCCTTTAATTTCATTTCCCTGTTCATCTGTTACATTAACATTAACTCCATAAGTTACTTTTCTATTTACAGGAATAGAGAAATCTGAAATTGTTGAATGCTGTCCAGTAACAATTACTGCATTAAAGTTTGTTCCAATACCTGCATCTGTTAGTGTATACATATATTTCCATGCATCTGCATAACTATACATTGACTGTAAATTTATGTATCCATTTGAAATTGTATAATCTGTCTGTTCCTGTCCATCTTCAAATGTCAAATTAGAAGGTATTGTAACTTCCAATGATCCACTGTCAGCAACCTGATACTGTGAAATCTGACCTGTTAACTTAGTACCATCCGATGTATTTCCTATTATCTGTAATACTACAGGATTGAAAATACCTGAAACCTTTGGAATTGATCTGTACAGCCCATCAAATGTTATTTTAACCTTATCTCCAGGCATAATTTCTTCTCCCGGATTTGATATGTTTTCATAATTCATCTGAACTTTAGCAGCTCTTACAACCTGATATCCTACAGAACCATTCTTTGATGTAACTTTTATAATGTTATTTCCTTCTTTAAGGTTTACATCATATGTTCCATTTTCATTTGATTCAACTGCTATTCCATCTTCAAAACTACTATGTAAGTCATCTGTTGTTTTTACCGGAATAACTTCAACTTTATCTATTCCACTTGAAGCATATGGTGCAATGTTCATATTTCCTTCGTTTCCGTCAAAGAAGAATGTGTCATAATTCCAGCACCAGTCATTTCCATTTACATTTTTTACTCCCATATCAGAAATATCTGATTTTTCATTTCCGACATGGATTATTGCTATACCTGTTCTCTTTGGAGATATTGCCGGGTAAAATCCTCCGTTTGATGTACCATCTACATCTATAGCGTTATAGGTAACTGCAATTACGGCTGTTCCTGCTTTAACCCCTTTAATATCTAACCAGTTTCCTTTTCCGTTAGTTCTATTATCTTCTACTTCTTCTATATCAATATTATCTGCACCTGATAAAATTTCATAATTAAAATCAGGTTCAATCATTATATTTCCTGCATCGCTATTAATAATTTCCCATACTCTGTAAGCTCTGAGTCTGAATGTTTCATCAACGTCAATGTTCTTAACATTCTTATCGCTTACATTCATAATTAAGTTTGCTTCATCTCTTGTTAATACTCTGCTGTCTAAGCCACTGAAATCATGACTTGTAACATCTTTTCTATCCAAATCAACTGAAAATGTTGCTGATTGTTCGCTTCCAAGGCTCATATATCCTGCCTTAGTTACATATCCATCTTTAGATACACGATATGAATAATTTCCATTTGACTTTGGAACATAGAAATACCATGTTACTGTTCCATCTGAATTAGTTTTTTGCTTATAACTTTCAATTTCTTTATCCCTAAAGTTGTTCATCTGGAAATATACCTGTGCTTTCGCTTCATCAGGTACTGTAATAGCTGATGTAATTCTTGAAACAACTGAAGGTGACCATGAAAATGTTGAATAACCTTTTTGTACTGTACCGTTAATTCCATATCCATAAGTAAGATCATATTCTTCTGCTATGTCTTTATTTGGATATGCAAAATAATTGTAAAGGCATGCATTTCCCTGAGCTACAAGCATATATGGATAGTATGTAATGCCTGCATTTACATATGGTGTACCAGGTGTAGCTGTACAACTATAATAAGGGCAAACAACTTCTGTAGTATACTGGTCCGCTGTTAAATAATTATTTCCGTCATACTTTGTTCTTGAACTTACATTTGTACATCTGATATATACTGATTTTGAATCATATCCTGACTGAGTTACATTAGATGACATTGGAACGTTAACGCACATACCGCCTAATGGATTTGTATACTCTTGTGTACTTTCATCATATCCAAATGCTCTGTATGAATATGTTCCACCATTTAATGAAGCTGTGTATACTCTGTACTGTCCACTTGAATCAAGATTTCCACCTTCAAGTTTAATTTCTTCTGATTCATCAAATTCATCGTAACCTGTTTCTTCATTCTGTCCTAATGTCTTATACAATTTTATTTCAGGATTCTTATTTGCCCCTTCATTATCTCTTCCAACATAAAATGTCATGTCATATGTTGTTTCTTCAGGGTCCTGTACAGTTAAATAAACTGTATAAGTTGCTTCTGAAAGTAAGCCTGTTGTTTTACAATATGCTTTCCAGCTATACTTATATTTTCCCGGAGTGCTTTCTGTTACTGCATATTCCGGAAGACTGCTTGCAAAGCCGATAGTGATTTCTTCATATTTTGAAGGTTCTGACCATGTTTCACTTTCTTCATCGTAAACACTTCTGCTTACATAATAAAGCATTCCATGTTTTTCGCTGTCAGTGAATTTGTCCCCTAAATATGGCTTATATCCATTATAGATATAAGTTGTCTCATTCACTTCTTCCTTTACACCATCGCTTAATGTAATGCATGGTGCTTTTTCTTCTGCTCTTGCAATTGTGACATCATTAAGTGTCATACCGGCAATCATTGTTATTGCCAATAAAAATGCAAGAATTTTCTTTCCCACTTGTTTCATCTCTTCTCTCCTTTGTTTTTTTAGTCCCATATTTTTGCTGTGAGACTTGCCATAATTAGTGAAAGTAAAACTTACCTGATAGCTCAAACATTACTTTTTTATTTACACTATGCTCGCAAAATTGCGAAAAACTTCCTATCGTTTGCTACATATAATTATGTTCCATCAAAAAGTCACAAATATTAGCAACGATAAATAAATAACTTTGTATCAGTAATGGTAATTTTTATTTCATTAACTATGGCAAATTTCACAATTTAAATCATAAGTTTTATTTTTATACATCTTTGTCATAGCTGCAAATTCCATACACGTGTAATTTGCAGTTATGGCTACTTATGTATAATTTAACGTTTTATAGATTTTACGGCTGAATATTTTCCGTATATCTTCTTTTTGTCTACTGTTCTGAAACCTCTGATTTTGTAATAATACTTTTTGTTTCTTTTTACTTTTCTGTCTATATATGTTGTCTTCTTATTCGAAGTTATTGTTTTTATTATTTTGAATTTTTTACTCTTTCCTTCTTTTCTGTAGACAACATATCCACTATAGTTTTTATTTCTGTTCCATTTTATTTTTAAGTATTTTTTGCCCTGTTTTTTTACCTTAAGTCCGTTTGCTTTTTCAAGTTCTGATTTTGTCTGTACAATGGATTCATTTCCTAAAATTACCCCATCTGCCTTATTTGAAATTCTGATAAAAGGAATAATTTTATATTGATATGTACTACCAACTATTGCCTGTGTATCTTCGTATCCTGTTTCTTTAAAGTTTGCAATTTCCTTATATTCTCCGGTCTTATCATCCAACTTATAAAGCAGGTATCCGTCTGCATAACTTAAGTTATTCCAACTTAAATTTATTTTCTGGAATCCTTTATTGTTTCCGGTAAATCCAAGTGAATTTGAATCCAAATATTCTTTTGCAATTCTTCTGAATACATTTTCAGCATCAATTAACTTTTGGTAGTTAGTTACAAATTTTTCAAGTGAACTATCAAGCTGGTCATATGCATTTCTTGCATCAATTATTGCCTGCTTTGAATCAAGAGTTATAACATCACCTATACCGTTTATTTTATTTACGACATCTGCTGCTTTTTCTTCACCTTCTTTGTCTGTAACGGTAATGTTTACAGTATCTATTAATGGATCAAATTTGCCGTAAGTAGAAAGTTCATCATTATAAAGTACATAATTAAATGAAACTTCCACATCAGACATCACTGACGTCAGTGCTCTATCATCAACAGTTACATATTTAGTAACATTTCTTGTTTTTCCATTTGAATAAAAAGCTGTAACTTCCATTCCGCTAGGGTCAAATTTTTCGCCTGCTTTATATTCAAGTTTATCCGGCTGTTTTGTTACCTGTATTTTTGTTATTTTGCTTCCAAGTGCCATCATGTATGCTGAGTCGTTTTTAAAATACATTGTTCCATAATCATCCGAAATCAAACTGCAGATTGCATAATTTGCCTGAGCACCTTTTGGTGAAAACAAAACGTTATAATCATTTTCATCCTCGTACTCACTATCTCTTGTAATTATTGCTTTGGTCTGTCCTGGTTTATCTTTAAGTACTCTTATTTTTCCCGGCTCATAATTATCTATAAAGTATACATATGTATATCCGTCTTCTGACTCATAGCCTGTCGTTGCAAGACCACTTGTCTGAGGATAGCCTCTTGTGCTTAAGTTATATGCAACACTCATATCATCCAGATTTACAACTGCAATATGATGTCCTGAATTAACTCCGAACTGTTCTTTTCCTTTAACTCCAACATAAGCCCTTTTATTGCAAATAACAGGAGTTGAAGTGCTTGAACTTCCCATATCAAGTTTTTTCACTTCTTCAATTGTTCCATCTGAATCAATTTTTGCTGAACAGAAATCTCCACCTTTTGATGTGAAATAAAATCTTTCTGTTTCTTTATCAAAACTAACACTACATCTAATATCGCCTCTTACATCATCATATCTTGATATAAGATTGCCTGTTAACGAATCAAGAACTATCAATGAACCTTTACCTTCTTCATCCGCTTTCGCACCATCATCTGTTCCTACTACAAGATATTTGTCACATACATAACTTCCTGCCCAGTAAAATCCACCTTTTGATGTATATGTCCAGCTCGCTGTCTTTTTTTCTGTTTTGTCATTTACATCTTCATCTGTAACTGACAAACAAACATAATTTGCATTTCCTGTCTCACCATTCCAAAATCCTGTATAAATATATCCGTTGTGATAGGTAATCGGTGAATTTGGCTGACCATATAATGGGTCTTCATAAACCCATAAGGATTCTAATGTATCTGCATTAAATGCCTGTATTGCTCCACTTGCAAGTGCAACAAATATCATTCCGTCTGCATATGTTGGAGGTGTAATATTAAAAGCTGAGGTTCTTATCATGTTTCCACTTTTAATTACTTTTCCTGTTATGGTATCTACCTTTACAATCGATGTCGCTGTAGTATATACCAAATCATCTCCAACAAGAATCGGCGAACTTGGCGCCCCGCTTCCAAATCCCGTACCAACTTTTTCTGCCCAATAAAGCATAGAATTTGTATAGTCAGTAGGTGTTAATGCTTTTGTCACACCATTATTTTCATCATTGCCTCTGAAATTACTCCATATAGAAGTAATTCCTTTATTTATTGCATTATTAACATCAGCTTCTTTTAGTGTTGCATCTATATTAGTATTTGCTCCTGCAACAAAGCTTCCACTTACAGATTTATATCCGTATTTAGTAACGACATAAGTATATTTTTCACCTTCAAGCAAGTTTTCTGCCGTAAACTGCGTATCAACAACATTTTTACCTGCTATAATTTCTCCATCACTATTTTTTATCTGAATAATACTTCCGTTCGTTAATTTAAAATCTGTATTAGCAAGATTTGTTTTTGCAATTTTAATTATGTAAGTCGAATAACTGCACTCATCTTTTTTAGCACTAATCTTTATTCCATCTATTTCTGTGCTAATATCAATCTTACTGTTTCCATCAACAGGTTCGTCATTTACATATATGTTGTAATTTTCATCATATGGAACTATCTGTGTTTCTATCTTTTCCAAATTTTTCGGAATGCTTATTTCATATTCGTAAGTATCCCTGTTGAATTCAGGTTGTATGGAAATATTTCTGCCTGTTTTTTCATTTGCAAATGTAATACCTTTTAATGTTGTCTGTCTTTTTATATTGAATGTGTATTTTTCTACAACTTTGCTATAAGCTGCTGTTAATACAAATTTATTATCAACAGTTCCTTTTTCAATGATTTTTCCCAGTTTCTTTCCCAGTTCATCATTCCCACTGATAATTATTTCTTTGCTTTCACCATTTGTATCCGTATAGTTAGCTTTAATTTCTGTTCCATCAGGTACACTTTCTTCTAATCCCGCCTTTACGCATACTGAATCTTCATAATCGGGAACCGTAATTGTATATTCTTTTGTATTTGCATCAAATGGTGCATCAAACTTATAAGATTTTGAATTATCTGAAATGCCATTACTTATTTCAATGTTTTTTATTAATCTGTCGTCATATTCTCCGAGATGATTTTCTGTTGTTTCTTCTGATACGTCTTCTCCGGAAACATTGATTACTGCAATTGGTGGTGCAACGCATGCATTTCCTGAACTCAATTTATAATTTTCATAAGTTGATGTTGATGAAACATAATAAGTTCCGGGTTTGTCAAATGTTAATGTTATCTGTCCATTATCGTCAGTTTCCTGACTTAATTCTTTCCAATTATCATTGTTATAATCCGACACCGCCTGCAAAGCATTACAGTACACTACTTTTTCACCGGGCATCGCTTCACCTACGAAAGATGAATTACCATCATTTGCTGCATTTGTTGCAGTTCCCCTCATTGTCAAAGTTATGTTTTCATTTGTATGTATGTCAAAAATTCCGGGATTTGTACACTTTGTGCTTTCACTTGTAAAAAATGAAAATGCACCCGTGTGATAGAAATCCCAATCAGAAAACATTGCCACATCGATTTCCATTCCATCTTCAAGCAAAATGTAGTCAGATGTTGACCCCCATCCTGCTGCTTGAAGTGGATATTCGTGATTAACATAATACATTAAGTTTTCATCATGTCCCCAAAATCTTGTCATATATAAACTTGTTGCAGAACCGGAAATACTCATTGCATCCTGTAATCTGTCATTTACTACAAATTTTTCTCCTTTTCTAAGATAATACTTTTCAAGCATTTTAATGAAAAGATGAAGTAATGTCGGTCTTTCTACAATTTTATCACTATTGTATCTTCCACCTTCTTCAAATGAATCTGCTTCATATCTGTAGTAATCCTCCATACCATATTCAGCTAAGTCAAAATAACTTATAGTCACAGGAATATGGCACAAAACAGTTTCATTATCATCATTTCCCGTTACAAATTTTCCATCTTCACTCAATGTAAAATAAACTGTAACGGTACCTTTCTCTTCTGTTTCTCCATATACAGTAATTAGACTTCCACAATTAGCAAAACATGTGGTTATTACAATTATTAAACTTAAAATCCATCCATAAATTCTTTTTTTCATTTCGTTCTCACTCATTTTACTTTATATGTTTTTTCATAAACTATTTGCTACTATCTTATATTTCTCTTATTTTGCATTTAAACATTATTTAAGGCTTCCATATTTATAAACAAATTTCCATTTTAATTTCTGCCATTTGCTAAGTTTCAGGAAAATATCTTTTCTAACATTTTCACAGTAATATTTCATTTGATTTACCTGCTCTTTAGTACAGGTCTGATTGCTATATCTTGCCTTTTGATATAATGTCATCATTTCCAAATATCCTTCTTCACACTCACTCTCATAAGCCTTTAGAAATTCTTCATATTTTTCTAAATTCTTAAATCTATTTGTTTTATCAATGATAAAGTATGCATTCATAAGATATGAAAATAAACTCATTATTGCCTTATTTGCATTGGCATTGTTGTTATCCTGTTTTATATTTTTTCTGATAAAATATAATCTTATTTCATAGATAACAGCCGTAATAATTGCAATTACTAATAAACTGCAAATAATCCATATCAGGTAATTTAATTCAGATTCATTTTTATCATTATCATCCTTTTTTTCTTTTTCAGGTTCTTCACCATTATAATTATCTCTGTCTATTTCCTGACTAATCTGCCTGTTATCATTTGTTTCATTCTCCAAGCCCGATGTAAAGCTGTCATTCGTTCCCATCAAATCCATATATGATTTAATAGTTTCAAATGGAATCCATCCAACACCATCCTGATAATATTCTGCCCAACAATGAAAATTATTCTTAGGTATGTTAATAGTGCTGTTATCATCAGCATCTTTCACATCATCCTGCGTAATAAGATATCCTTCAACATACCTTGCCGGTATTCCAAAGTATCTGAACATTAAAACTGTTGCCGTAGCATAATCTTTATCATTTCCTGATTTGCTAACTTCCATAAATTCATTTAAAAAATTTCCATAATCATTTATCCCCTGAAACTTTTTACTATATTTAATATTTTTATTTAAATAATTTAGTATCTCTGATTTCGCGTAACTGTATGAATCATGATTATCATTATCCTTTTTCAAATATGTACCAAGTATTTCCTTTTGCTTTACTGTCAAATCCAAATATGTTTTATATACAAATTCATTATAGTAATTTTCGTTTTTTAAATACTTTGTCGGCTTATCTCCATTATTTTTAAGATTTTCCACAATATCTGAATAATTAGTCACTATGTTATCTGACACATCAAGTTCATATTTTCTTGTGCCATATAAGCCTTTTGACAGAAGCTTTTCATCTCCTATTTCATCTTTATCTGTTAACCCATAATTATCTGAAACATATTCATATGGTGAATAAATGTATTTAGAAGATGCCCCTAAAACATTAATAGTCATCTTGTTTATATCAATTTCACTATTGCCCTCGCTTTTTGCATTAAACAATTGTGTCTGCCCATAAAAATTTTCTTTATGTAACCAGAAGAATAAATCTGCATACTTGTACATTTTCTTTTTATCTGTTTCATTCCAACCGTTTTGCGAAAAATCTCCTGCCACTAAGCCTTTCAAATAATAAGACTGTGGCTTTGACATTTTTACTTTCAATGCAATCTTATTTTTCTCTAAATATCTCAAATCATCTGTTTTATGATTTATATTTTGGTTTAAGTTTTCCAACATCTTATCTGTATTAGTCTCATATGATATTGGAACACATAAAATGCTAATAACAAGCATTGAAAAGACTATTAATACTTTGCTTTTATTATTTTGTTCAAATGCACTGCTTAATCTTTTTTTATTTAGGCAAATTATATTTGCAAATATTAAAACTGCTGCCATAAGGCAACTTTTTTTTCCACCAAACATTCCCTGAATAACTACTGTGACTATTATTCCAATTGCAAATACTGCCTGATTTTCATATTTAATTGCAATATATAAAACAATTGCAATTAAAGCTAATAGTCCTATTAAAAGCAAATCCATTTTAAAGTCAGGATTTAATATGTACTTTTGAGTAATCATTCCATATTTTTTTCCGATTAAATCAGAAATATCATTTAAAATAACTTTCATATTTAATCCAAATGCCGTTATCCTAAACTCTGTCACTTTAAATACAAATCCTGTTATTCCAACCAGAACAATTAATTCCATAATCAAAGTCATCAAAATATCTGTTGATTTTTTATCTTCTTTATTCAGTTTTCTTAAATCAACAGTATTTTGATTTTTCATATTTTAATTGCCCTTCTTTGTTTTAAGTTGTGCGAATTTAATTCATCATCTACAGTAAGCCACGTAACGCCTTTTGCCGCTATATTATGTACATCAGATTTTGTTTCTGCCACAATAACCGTATGTGCTTTTTCAAATGACATTTTTGCTATATAATTCTCATATTCTGATGTCTTGTTTAAGCATTTTCCTGCTGCTAATACTTTAGGTAATCTGCTTACTAAATCCTGTTCACTTCTTATGTTATATGAAATATATTTTTCTTTATCTTCCTGCCACCATCCTATAGTATGAGGAATATTTTCGTTAAAAAGATTCCTACTTAATGATATGAACATTTCTGCTAAAGCATCCGCCATTTCATATTTGGAATTTTCAAATCGGTTGTCAAAAATTAATATGATTGAATCTTCTGCCTCTTTAGCCATTTTTTTAACCATTGGATTTTCATATTTACCTGTTAATTTCCAATGGATATTTTTAATGTTATCTCCAATCTGATATTCCTTAATATCAAATACCTCTCCTGAAACTCCTGCTACATTCTCCATAAATTGCCATGTATCTGACGCTTCCTTTGCATTTGAATTTCCAAGTTCAATGTCCTGTGTAATGGTATATGGCATAACATATACCTGCTGACTTTCATTAAAATTTTTCTTAATAGACGCTATTCCCCAAATATCAAATATCTCGATATTTTTCAGTTCTACCTTTATGCATCCACAATATTTAGATTCAAGTTCAAGTGGCATTTCACTTTTCTTTGTTATACCAAGGAATAAATTCTCTTTAACTTTCTTTGTCTCGCCTGTAAGTATGTTCTTTATTTCAAAATTAAGAACCATCTCATTTAATGGAACAGGGTATTTATTGTTTACTATTATTTTTCCTGTAACATTTTTGCCCTTATCCACTACATTTGTGAATTTAAGCTCTACATTTAAATTCGTAGTTGCTAATTTTGCATAGGCAAATGTAAGTATTCCTGTCAAAATCATAATTATAGGAATTATTAAAAATAATTTCTGCCGCCACACTACTGCTGATATCAGAAATAATAACAGCAGTAAAAAAAATCCTAAGCTCTTTCTATTCATTTTCTACACTTTCTATTATTTCTTTCATTATTTCGTCAATGTTTACTTCATTAATCATTGACCTTGATTCCACGATTATACGGTGACTGCATACGTCTTTAAAAATATATTGAACATCCTGTGGCACTACATAATCTCTTCCACCAAGCATCGCTTTTGCCTTCGCCATTTTGCAAATTGCCAATGCTCCTCTAGGGCTGATTCCTAATTTTATGAGTTCATGTTCTCTCGTTTTTTCTACAAACTTACTTATATATTCATAAATTTCATCCGACACATAAATATTTCCCGCCAATTCCTGCAAATTTATTAATTCATTTTTATTAATAACCGGCTTTACATTGTTTAACGGATTCTCATGATGTCTGTCTTTCATAATTTCTATCAGATTATTCATATCCGGATATCCCATATTAAGTCTAATCATAAATCTGTCTAACTGAGAATTTGGAAGACTTTGTGTTCCAATCCATCCTGTAGGATTTTGAGTTGCAATTACAACAAATGGTTTTTCCACTGTTCTTGTAACTCCATCTACCGTTATCTTTCCTTCTTCCATTACTTCAAGTAACGCAGATTGGGTTTTGCTTGAAGCTCTGTTAATTTCATCTGCAAGCAATAGATTTGTCATTGCACACCCTTCCATATATTGAAATTCGCCACTATTTTTGTTATATACCGAAAATCCTGTTATATCTGATGGAACACTATCGGGTGTAAACTGCATTCTCTTATAATCAAGTCCTAATACTTTACTAAAAGTTAATGCCAATGTAGTTTTTCCTACTCCCGGCACATCTTCTAATAAAATATGTCCTCCGGCTAATATCGCCATTAATACTTTTTCTATGATTTCATCTTTACCTATTACAACCTTTTTAACTTCTGAAACAATATCTTCTATTTTTTTATTCATCTTTAATACCTTTCTTTTGAAAGCCTAGTCGTTTAATATGTAACACTATATTTATCTTTGATACCATAAGAACCGCTTGACGGATTATATCCTCCAATATCCTTTCCATATGCCAAAGTGTATCTAATCTTTATATCATCACCATCTTTTGGCTTATATTCAGACATCCCATACTCTTTATATTCATCATTAACGCTATACGCCCAACCTGAACCCTGACAGAAATCGAGCTGTCCTAAGCTATCCATGTCATATATGTACTCTCCGGTTGAAGGGTCTATATTAAACTGAAGTCCATCCTCAATGATTTCATCTTTTAATTTCTCATCAATCATCCAGCCTCTTAAAATTCCCGGTCTTGATATAGTTTCAAGATAAAATCCTTTATCCACTGTTCCGCTGTTTGTATATGAGAATCCGCTTTTCTCTATAGCACGTTCAAATATATCTGCTGCGTTATCTCCATAATAAATATCTACTGTTTTAGGTCTTAATAGGACTCCTAAATGAATAACCTTCGCATCGATGCTTACTGTTGCCGTACCAATAACGGTTCCTTCATCTATATATGTACATTTTAATTTGTAACTATATTCCTTATACCTTCCATCGCTGTCTGTTATCTTAACTTCAAGACTATTGTCTCCATTTTGCAAATTAAGCAAATATCCAACATAATTAGCAGACCATCTGTACTGAATTTTCTTTCCGTTTAATTTAACTTCAATTCCGTCATAATAAATTTTATTCTTCTTATAATCCATCGCTCCGATGTATAAAGTAAAACTTTCGCCTTTTATCTCCATTCCATCAGTAACATTTATATATGAAATAACCGGTTCAGTGTCCTTTGTAGCTAATGGAACATATTTAACTGTATAAGTTTCATTTAAAGATACGTTTCCTGAATCTGTTGCCTTAAGCCTTATAGTGTTGTTGCCAATTTTTAGACCGGCATTATACGTTCCTTCATTTCCTGCAATTATGTTCCCATTAACAATTACAGATAATTTCGCCTTATCTGTTCCATTTCTTATAACTGCCTGAAATTCAATATTTTCTACATTAACTGTTTTATTTTCCAAATCGGTTTCAATTCCAAAACCATCCTCATATTCAAGAGTTATTTCATACTTTTTTGTAATCGAATATTTATCATATTCAGCTTTTGCGACTATTGTGTTTTTTCCTTTTTTTAAAATTACAGAATATTTGCCATCTTTTCCCGTTATATTTTTACCATTTAACGATACCTTTACATCTGCATCATTTTCACCCATTTTTGCCTGCAAATTAAATTTGAAAAACGGATTGTTTACAGTCTGGTCCTTCAAATCTGTTGATATAAACAAATTGCCTGTATCTACATTTACCGTATATTTTTTCTTTGCAATAATTTCACGACCGTCATCTCTTCTGTAATTAACCACTATTTCTATAGTATTGGTTCCTTCCTTAAGAATAACTCTGCCATCAAAATTATTTATCTGCTCATCATTCACATACACTAACTGTTGTTCTACCGTAAGACTTTCAACTAAATGTGTAATCGTAAATGCATATTCATATGTAGAAATTGTTTCTCCATCTATAATTGAAGTTGTAAAATATAGGGTTTCTGTTTTTTGATTTACTTTATCCACAAAAGATTTACCTTTACTTTTATTGGATTTTCCTTCATCTGCGGATTCTTTTCCATTTCCTGATTTGTTAGAAGTGCCTTTCAGACTTACATTTCTATTGCCATTTGTTTCGTTATTAGTCTCTTCGCTGTTGTCATTATTTTTATTTTCATTATTCTCCTCACTATCCGCATTTTGCAAATTAGAATAGTCATTAAATTCATCTACCTGCAAATCATCATTTTCATACACTTTAGATGCCTTTGCCTCATTATTCATTGGATTTACAGGTGCATCGCCTTTGTGATATAAAATCCCCCATGTTCCTATTATTAAAGCCACGGCTGTTAGTATTACAATTATTCTATTAATAATCCGTTTATTATTTTTCACCATAGCCTCTCCTAATTTTCATTTTTAAAAAATGGCAACAAAAAAAACACATCCTCCTCACCCGGAAAATATATTTAAACCGCATATATGGCAGGTCTCCTGACTCAGCTTCATCCTTAAAAGCGCCTTCCCGGTTTCCCAGTGACATATTGCTTTCTCGTCTGCATTACAGTAGTGGTGACTGCTTCGGGTTCTAACCGAATTCCCTATTAATCGACACGAATATAATTCTGTCAAACCATATACTGATATGAAATTTAAATCGTATTAATGATAGCATTATTATTTATATAATGCAATTCTTTTGTATTGTTAATTAGCAAAAGAGTGACTATTTTGGTCACTCTTTTACTCTTAATATACCGTATAGTCTATAATTGAACCTTTGTAGTTTGCTTTATACACATATACATAATTGTTTATACTTTACCTCAACTCCTTCAAATGGTCTAAATTATTAACTATAGTGTCGTGCTTGAACATTGTACATATTAAAGTATAAACCTTTTTCGTTTTCCATTAATTCCTCATGGCTTCCCTCTTCAACTACTAAACCATTCTCCAAGACTATTATTCTATCGCAGAATCTGCATGATGATAGTCTGTGAGAAATGTAAATTGCTGTTTTCCCATGAACCAGTTTGTCAAAGTTCTTGTAAACTTCGTATTCAGAAATAGGATCAAGTGCTGCCGTAGGTTCGTCAAGAACAACTATAGGTGCATTCTTATACAATGCTCTTGCAATAGCAAGTTTCTGAGCCTGACCGCCTGATGGTTCAACACCGTTTTCCACAAACATTTTATAAATATGTGTGGAATCTTTTTCTTCAAGGCTGTTAATCCAATCCTCAATTCCTGCAATCTTGTATATTTCATCTAAATCAACTTTTTTATCCTCAAAAACTGTTACGTTTTCCTTAATTGTAAAGGCAAAAAGTCTGAAATCCTGAAATACTACAGACAACAATCTTATATATTCCCTAAAGCTGTACTCTCCGGCTTCCCTGCCGTTTATTAATATTTTTCCTTCGTAATTATCGTATAAATGACATAGTAACTTTATGAAGGTTGTCTTTCCGGCACCATTTTGTCCTACAATGGCAACATGTTCTCCTGCCTTAATTGTTGCAGACACGTTTTTAAGAATATACTTTTCTGTGTTTGGATATTTAAAACTTACATCCTTAAATTCAATTTCACACTTATCAAAGTTTGCCAAAATATCTTCTGTTTCTTCTAAAGTTATATTGTCTGACAATCCGTTTTCCGCTGCTGAACTATCAAATTCATTGTCTTCAACAGCTACACTTTCAACAAAATCAATATAGAACTTTAAAACTGAAGATGTATAATTCATTTCAAGATATGAATTAACTATGTTTCTAATTGCACTTGCAAACTCGCCTGTAGCCTGAAATAAACTTGAAAACTCGCCAATGGAAATGGTTTTGTTAAAAATATTTACCACCAGCAATATATAAATGGTCATATCACTTACAGAATAAAATATATTATTTACATTCCAATATTTCAAGAATCCCATGAAATATTTTTTACTTGTATCATATATTCTGTCCACATAGCCGTCATATTTCTTTTCAAATATTTCTGACGCGTCATAAAGACGAATGTCCTTTGCATATCTGCTTTCCTGCAATTCAGTATTAAAATATGTACTGCCTCTTTCCACATTGCTCATTTCTTTGAAGAACTTACGTCTGCCCTTGTTTACTTTCGATGTGGTATAAGAGTTTACCGCAAAAGAAATAATTACAGGAATCATTAACCAAGGAATTCTTGTACAAACAAGAACCACAACTCCAAGTGCTACAAAGAACTTAGTGATAATGTTTGCCAGTGCTGTAATAAGACCATTAACCTGTCCTGTTTCATTTAATGCTCTTTCCGCATTTTTAATAATATCTAAAACATCTGTGTCCTCTGTATTTTTAAACTTCATTTTAATGCAGTTCATACATAAATTGGTTTTAAATATTCTGTCAAACTTTTCGCCAATTCTTGATATGTTTTCTCCTGTCCACTTCTTAAGGTTTGAACAAATAAAACTTCCAATACAAATAAAAGCTACCCAAAACACAATCCAAAACATATTTCTCTTAGATTCATCTGCAATTTCATCAATAAGATACTGGGTTCCAAGAATTGTTACAAAGGGAGACAGTGAATTTACAATTATGTTTAAAATAAGAAAAGCATAATATTTCTTGTCATTCTGCCACGCAAATTTTCCAAAAAACTTAAAGCAACGGATATTATCTTTATTATTTTTCATACTACTGTCCTCCCTCCATTTCAACTTTTAATGCTTCTACACCTTCATTGATTTCTAAATCAGCATCTTCCACATTATCGCTGTTTTTTTGTTTTTCATCATAATATTGTGACTGAATGCCAAACATATAAGCATATTTTCCATTCTTAGCCATTAGTTCTTCGTGAGTTCCTTCCTCAACAATTGTTCCATCTTCAAACATTGCAATCTTGTCGCAGAACCTTGTACTTCCAAGTCTGTGTGAAATAAAAACTGCTGTTTTTCCATAAATCATATTTTCAAATTCACGATACATTCTGTCCTCTGCCAACGCATCAAGTGCTGCTGTAGGTTCGTCCAAAATAACAACTTTTCCATCTTTATACAAAGCCCTTGCCATGGCAAGTCGCTGTTTTTCCCCTCCTGACAAATCAATTCCTTCTTTATCAAAAATTTTTAATAAATTAGTATGTATGCCCTTTTCGTATGAATTGATTTTTTCACTTAAACCACTTTGCTCCAGCACCTCATTTATCTTATTCATATCAGTTTTGTCTTCCTCTGCAAATGAAATATTCTGATAGATTGGCATTGCAAAACATTCCACATTTTGGAATACAGGTGAAAACAGTTTAAAATATTCTTCCCTGTTGTATTCTTTTATGTCAACATCATTTAAAAGGATTCTTCCTTCACTTGGTTCGTACAACTTCATCATAAGTTTTATGAAAGTAGTTTTTCCGGCACCGTTAACGCCAACTACCGCAAGTTTCGCTCCATTCTTAATGGTTAGATTAACATTCTTTAAGACATAATTATCGTGTCCCGGATACTTAAAGCTTACATTTTCAAATCTAAATTCAAACTTATCAAGATTTATTTCTGTAATGTGACCATCTTTTTCATCTGCTGTTTCCCTGTCTTCCTTCCAGTCAACAAAGTTTCTGTAATCATTAATCATAAGACTATTAGTTCTCATATCTGAATAAATCCAGTTAACATATCCTACTGACGCATGGAATGTAGATACAAGTCCAACATAAAGAACAAAATCTGATATCTGATACGCACCTGTAACAACATTGTAAACAAGCCATGTGTACATAAGAATCTTCTGAACAATCAATACTGATCCAAGGCTTACTTCCCACAAAACCATTCTGTTGTGATGCTTCCTGTTTAATTCTTTGTATGTTTCATTTACACCTGATAACTGATTGAAAAATGCATTTGACATATTAAAAAGTCTGATATCTTTTGCAAAATCAAAATTCTTTGTAGTTGACTCTAAGTAATTCATTTTACGCCATGTTGGTGCCATTGCATCTGAAAACTTGATCTTATCTCTTTTTGTAAAGAAAGATGAAATCTTTACTATTCCAAAAGATATTACAATGAAAATTATCATCATTAATAGATTTTGGATTCCTATTAATGCCGCTGACAAAATCATTAATGTTCCCTGGGCAATAAAATTTCTACTTTGGTATAAAACTCCATGAAATCCTTTGCCTCTGTTCAATGCTGTTTTTGCTCTTTGGGCATAATCAAGAAAATCCGGTGATTCCATGTTTTTAAAGTCAGTATGAAATAACTTGTCCATTCTCTTCTTTTCAACATAGCCTTCTGTCTTTCGATATTCAAACTCGAAACTGTTGTAACATGTAGTGCTGATAACATCTAAAATCATCATTATTAAGCAAATAATTACTGTATACATAATTATTGTGTTAAATGGCAAATCATCCTCAATAAATGACAGCACATATTTAGGAGCATATGAATTTAACAAAGTTCCCACTATGTCTCCTATAGGCTTAATTAATGTAATTGCCAGCAGTCTTAAGTTACTCTTTCTCTCAATATTCAGGGCATAAATAAAATTATTTAAAAAGCTATATTCCTTCTGTTTTTTCATATGTCTCCTCTTTACTAATGTTACATCTAATTTAATTTTGCGACTTTCATTTTCACATAAATAAAATCAGAAATAAAAGTATACTTTCCTTTTCCTTTAACTTCTTTAACAAAACCTATTTCTTTTAATTTTTTCATAACATTCTTAGCCGTTGAAGTTGAACATTTCAATACTCTCTATCTCAGGAGCACCAAATATCCGATTAGTTTCAATTTCTTCATATATTTTTAATATGTTTTTTCGTTGGTTCATTATAATTCTGACTCTCAATAGCAAACTTTATATTTTGAAAAGACAACTTTTTACTCTCAATAGTTAACTTTTCAGACAAATAGGCATCTTTTTCAACGTTGAAATTATAAATGACTGCCTGCAACACAAAAGCATTTGTATGATAAACTGAAAGCTATTGGTGTATATACATTCTGGTCATATTTGGTTCTCCATCTCCCTGTACCATGCACAAAAATTCCCAACCGTATCTTTCATAGAAACTGGTATGATCTGTAATCAAATAGACAGGTGTTATGTTTTTTGATTTTAAATCTTCTACAACCATATTAAGCAGATGTCCTGAGATGCCCTGACATCTATATTCCTCTTCTGTGTAGACTGCACAAACATTCGGAGTGAGATCTTTTCGAGCATGGAAATCGTTCTCGATTACTCCCAGCCCACCTACAATTTTATTTTCATCCAAGCAAATATACCAACCATATTCTGTTTTCTTATTCAGATAAGCTTCCATACATTCAAGATAAGCTTCTGTTGGAACTCCCCATTTACTGTGAAACCATTCGGCTGCACAATTTTTTAGTTCTGGCTTTTCTCTTAAAGAAATATACGTGTAATTTTTCATTTTTTCACCATAATCCTTTTTCAAATTTCTTTATCTCTACAAATTTTTATCTATATATTTAAAATAAGGTTTCTTATTAACCTCTGTACTATGTTCCAAATAGCATCTAACACTATCTCTCAATCCGTCTTCTAATGATATGGTTTCTGGGTATATTTTGTTTTGACATGATACATTCTTTTGCAAACTCTATAGCCTCTTTTACACTAATTCTACAACTTACATTTTATTCAAATCAATCCAAAATCTTTGTTCCATAACACCATCAACTACAACTTCGTTTTCTAGTATTCCTCCATTGTTTTCAATACTTTTAGCCGAACCGATATTTCCTTTATCACAAACCATCAGAACTTTATTTATTCCTAGCTTTCTACACTCGTCCAAAGCCAACGATATCATTTTTGTTGCAATCCCTTTTCTTCTCTCTGATGGACGAACACCATCTCCTATGTGTCCACCATTTAATAACAACTCTTCGTTTAAATAATGTCTAATATTTACAGCACCTACAACAATGTTTCGTTCTTCATCTAAGCAAAAAAACGTAGAATCAGGAACTAAGCCCTCACTCGTGTCTTTTACTTCCAGATTGTTACAATAGTAATCAAAATCACTATAATCTAAACGACCAATTACACAGGGTATAATTTCTTCGCCAGTATTATTCCACTCATCCAACATATCTACGATTTGATTACGATATTTATTTGTTGCTTTTACTAACTTAAGTTTCACAATAATACCTCCGTCACTAATCCTTTGTTATTAGAATTTATATATCTCCTCTATAATGCACCAATTCCGCTTTGTATATCAAATTTATTTTCTCACATTATATCATCTTCATCTTCTAAATTCCATTTTTCATCTTGGTATTCCCCCTATTTTGATTATTAAATTAATTATTTCTTTACCAATCTTCTCATTATAGATTTTCCTATTTGTAATGTACCAAATCGTATGGATAGTATTTCATATCTTTTAATATAGTGTCATCTATACCTAATAGTTTTACAATAGCACCAGCCTCAAAACTCCAATATCCACAATATGTATAATCGCTTCTATTATGTGAATCATAGTTTTCTCTCCGCGAATTATACCAACCTTTCTTTAATATTTGCTTTAAATCCGATGGATTTCTTGAATTTTCAATGAAATCTTTAAACTTCTCATAATCTTTTTTGAACAACAATTTTATATTATTATCAAATTCTTCACCTATATAAGTACATGCCAAAAATTCAAGTAACCAATCCTCCTTTTTGCTTTTTTGAAGGAGATTGTGAACTCTTATTATGTTCTTCTTTTCTGTTTCAAGGCATATTCCTATCGAAAGCATTCTCAATACCTGATTGTAATTATCCGCTTCAAATACATATATCCATTTCTCAAAAATATTCTCGTACATTTCTTTTATTTCACAAATGCTATCCCCACGCGAATATCTCGCAATTAACATATACTCTTCAATTAAGCTCATTGAATATTTTACAGGTTTTACTCTTTCTTCTTTAACTTTTCCGAGTTGAAAAGCTTCATCATATTGACGCAACATCCCAATAGATATATTAATATACTTATCAAAATATTGTTTAGGCATTATTTTATCTCTCATATTTTACTCCAATACTGTTTTAATAATTTAGTAGTTTACTTCTTCTCCCTGATATCATGCATTCCATATATATTTAAGTTAAACTTACTATATCAGTACTTCTTCTTGGTTTATATTGGCATATTTGTCTATTTCTTTCTGCCATCCTTCAATTGTTTTTTCAGTGATTTTGCTCCAATTTCCTGCCGCTATTACTGCTTTTTTCCGCTCCTCTATCGTTCGTACATGACCTATTTTTTCACTTTTGCACATTGAAAAAAACTCTATTATTGAATCAGCGATTTTCATATCTTTATAGCCTTTCTCATGGTCGCAGAAGAATATTTGCCCCTTATTATCTTCCTTAACTCCAATAGCATAATAATTGCCCCACGTATCTTCTCCTATTGGCATACAACTTTTACTTTCAAAATTTTTCATATGTTCCTCTATGCTATTTTTAGTGTTAATTCCATATAAACATCTAACTATTTCTTTTCTTTTTCCCTTTATTAAAATTGTCTTAGGAGTATCCCCTCCGTTATATTTAAGCAAAAAATTTTTATAGTTCTCTTCCAATAAAATTTTATTTCTGATTTCAAATTCTTCTATTTGCTCAATAGAGCCATTACCATATTTTGCTATTAACATTTATTTTCCCCTTACTCCTGCAATATCATCATTATTGCTATGGTTAATTAGTAAAAGAGTAGCTATTTTGGTCACTCTTTTACTCCTAGTATACCGTATAATCTATAATTGAACCTTTGTAGTTCACCTTATACACATATACATAATTGGTCACTTTATCATTTTTATACTTTACTTTAACTAGTTTAAATGGTCTTATTCTGTAAAAAAACTTATTTCCCGTCCAACCGATACAATCAATCTTTGATTATCATCTATATCTTTCAAATCATTTTTCAACTCACTCACATCGAACATGCCCTTTTTTTCTGCATCTTTACTCCAATTGATTAATGATTCTTTTGTCCAACACCTAAATGTGGGTTTATTTATTATGTGATTACATTCAAATCTTGTTATTTCTTTAATTCTAATAAAATGAAACATCCCACTTATTACGAGAATTATAAGGATTAAACCAATAATAAGTCCTTTTTTAATTTTTTCATATCCTTCTCCAATTACTCTATTATTCAGTATTCTAAAGTATTTTAACCTTTTCTCCTAATATAATGTATAGTCTATAATTGAATCTTTATAATTCACTTTATACACATATACATCATTGGTCACTTTATCATTTTTATACTTTACCTCAACCAATATAATTAGGTGAATTATTGTTTTTATATTATTTTGCAAGTTCCATCATTTTTTCCAGAGACAATCCATCTACGATTATAGACTTTCCCTTTTTGCATGCATCCACTTTGATTTTTTTAATAGCAGCATAATAATCAACTTCTCCTATTATTTTATCTAACGTTGTACTTACTAATACCATCTTCCACTCATCAACTTTTTTTCCATCAACTTTATATTCCTCTTTAGGATTAAGCGGAAGAATAGTACAATTTCCCTCCGTTAATGCAATAGCACCAAATACTCTTTTGTCTGCGTTTGCATAAAACTGTGGTGTTGCCACAAATGCATTATCCATGTTTTTTTCTTCTTTATTTCCATTTAGTTTATTGAATAATCCCATCTCTTTCCTCCTTGTAATGTACCAAATCATATGGATAGTATTTCATATCTTTTAATTCATAATCATCTAATTTAAGTATTTTAGCTATAGCTCCTGATTCAAAGCTCCAATATCCATAATAACAGTTAGTACTTAAGTTGTGCGTATTATACCAAAAAGCTTGTCTATGTTCTTTATACCAGAATCTTTTGACATATTCTTTGAGTTTGTCCACCTTGTCTTCACTGTTTATTATGTCTTTTAATCTTTCATACGGATTTCCATAACTAATTTTTCCTTCCATGCATACCAAATTATCATTAACATATTTTGTATAGAATTCCGTTAAGCCGTCATTTCTTTTGCACCCTAAAACTAGATTATTCAACATATTAATTGCATCTTTTCCTTCATCAAATAGAACAGTCAAAGCCATCATATCATACATATAAAATATACTAGTCCTTTCATCCCAAAAAAAAGACATATCGCCTAAGAAAGATTTATACAATTGATAAACCTCATCAATAGAATCTCCTCTGGAATACTTTGCTTTTATTAAATTGTATTTTTCTCTTGCCAAAGCATTTTTTATCCTTTTTTCTTTTTCTTGATCATCGCCTATTCTTTTAAGCATAATCACTAATTTTTCTGATACTATTTTGCTTTCGTCTATACATCTATTAAAATAGATTTCATTTCTTATGCTATCTCTCACATTAAAATCCTCTCTAGATTATATTTGCAGCTGAATCTAAAAAATAAATATTCACTTTTCCATCTGTACTAATTTTTGTTAGTGTTTGGTAGTAAGACTATGATTTAAGCCTGCCGGTGGGGAGGCTTAGTTGTGATGCTCATTTATTGAAACACTCCATTTTTCTCTTAGTATATCTTCTATATTTGGATATTCTATTTCTCCATATTTATTTCTTGTTCCATTGATACCTTTTAATGCATCCTCTGGATTATCCCACTCTGCTTCACATTCATCACAACATATAAATATTTTTTTAGTTAATTTATCTTTTGCAATTTCAAGTAAGCCTTGCTTACATATCTTACAGTAACCAATATTATACATTTTAGACCCCTCCCATCACTTATGATAATCTCCAAAAGACGGAAATGCGGTAATTAAATCAGTACTTTCATCCAGAGTTACTATTGTTATATAATCCATTTGAGCACCAGTATTAATATATCCACTTTCATAGCCTGCATTTTTGTACGGAATGTTATAAATTGTTCCTCCCATTCCATCCGATACTTCTTTAATAACACTATCCACTTCAATTCCAGATGAAAACATACTTATTTTGTATTGAACATTTCCAATTAAGTCTGACTTAATAGGCAATATATTAGTATACACTCCATCAGCCCTGATTTCATCATTGTTATTAATCAAATCTCCCGAATCATACAATTCTCCAACCAAACTCCAGTAATTATTTACTTTAACATAGAGTTTTATTTCATCATTAACGTCTTCTAATTTTTCTTTTCATAATCATCTTCCATTAATATAATTTGAAATCTCTGTCATTCCATATTGACTTCAATCAAATACATTACAAGTATTACTTTTTTATAAATTCATTCTTCTAAAATAGGCACTTAATTCAATATAATTTTCTTCATCATCTAAACTATGACACTTAGAGACTATAGATTCAATTTTTTTCTCTATTAAACTCTCATCATAGATTTTTGAAATCATCCAGCCTCTACTTAACATAACCGCATTTTCTTCAAAACTAGAATACAATCTTTTTATACTAATAACATTAAATTCAAAAACTTCATAAACAAAATCTTCATTTTCAGGTCCAATATATATTTCCCCAGAAACTACAAAATCATCATCATCATCAATTTCTTTTTTTAAATAATTAATTGTTTTAACTTCCATATAAAGAATACCTCTTTTTTAATCTATTATATCAATATGTACATTTTTTAATGTAGATGAATGTTGGCCTGGATTTGGATATGGATTATTTACCATTATATTTTCTTGGAAATTAGCTCTCCAAATACCTTCTTTGGGTTTATATTGAATGCGAAAAGCTCGCATACCATCTTCACTAGAATACCCTAATACATTCCCTTTTTTGTCAATTATTGTATTATAATTTTCTCCTACCCAAGTCTTTCCAGCAGACATAGCATTTTCTCTTGTTGAACTTCCTAATGTAGACATTCCCTTTTCAGATTGCTTTACACCCAATAAAATTTGTGTATCAGATAAATCGTCTACATATCCTTCATGCCACCACTTGGATTTTCCACCACTCTTTAACGCTTTTGTTGTACTAGCAACATCTTTACCGTCTTTAAATAACTTTACCGCATCATCACCATACTCTTTAACTAACTGTATCGCAAGTTTTGTATCATCTTCTGATAATTGCTTAATAATATCAACTAATTCATCCCCATACTGTTCAATTAGCCTTTTTCCATCATCTCCAAAAGGTCTAAGCTTATCTACAATATCCTGACCATATTTTTCTGCAATTTTTTCCCAATAGTCACCTAATGGTCTTTTATTTGGATTTGTATCCGGATCTGCGTCTGGATTTAAATCCGGGTCTGTGTCTGGTTTCACAGGTGGTGTTTTTATTGTTTTTCCGCCCCACTTCTTAGTGACAAATTTATAAAATCCTGATTCATCAAAATTTATTTTTGCACTAACAGAAGATATTAATCGTGGCATTGCAACTTCAAATATTAAAAACATCGCCCCGGCTTCTACAGCTTTTCGAAGTATATCGCTGCCATTCTCAACACTTGGATCAATTATGTATTCATAAGCATCAATTCCAACATTTCCTGCCTCTGTTATTGAAAATATTGCACCCGCCATGCTCAATAGAATTATACAGGTATCCAAAATGCTGATTCCTTCACTTATTGTGAGCGCAACTCCAATCATTGCCGCAATCGCACTCCATGCAAAGTATGCAAATACTGCAATTGCAAATATCGCTGCCACTGCAACTATAATTGTGAAAAGAGTCATTGCCAAATCCTGTGATGATTCACCGCCACACAATCCGCCACTAATCATGTAAGCTGCTTCCCCTGTTTCAGGATTTAGTGTTATATAGCCTGTCCCATTCCAATCATAATACTGTATGCTTTTTTCTGGAACTATTACCGTTTTTCCATTATTTAAGGCTTTTTCGATTTCATTTTTCGCTGTTTTGTCAATTGATAACGTATTTAAAATAGCCTTATTTTCTTCTGAAAGAGCAACAATATTAATACCTCTCTCTTTAGATTCCTTAATGATGGAAACAGAAGAAACTCCTTTTGTATTTGTGGCTTCACCCACAACATATCCTTCAAGGTATGACCCCATCAACCCACTTGCCATCATAAAATTCTTTATGTTGGCATTGTTTCTAACAATTTCTTCTGTTTTTTGGGGTTTATTTTCTTCCTGATTATATGCTAATCCAACAGTATCCGTATCAACATCTATATATAAAGTACCATCACTTATTGCAACGGGTACTCCCATAATGTTATTAACTTTTGGAACATAACCTACAATACATTCACCAATACTTCTAGCCCATTGAACGTCTGATGCCTTTGCTATGAGTTGATTATAGTGAACACGCCACTAAAAACGTTTCAATTTTTATACGCATTTATTTTATTACTTATACCCTTAGCATCATGTGAAATACCCTCCTGAAAAATTATAGAAAAATGAAGCCGGATTAAACTGTACTTCCTACAATCCATCCAGCTTCTTATATATGAATCTCAATTTTTTCCCCCTATTTATTAGAGTCAGATATATTTTACCAAAAAAAATGCTTCAAAACATTTTTTTGCGTAACTTGTATCATTTTTTGCGTAACTTGTCATTTTTTGCCTGGGGAAAGGCAATTTTTTGCAGTTTTATATATTATGTGATGTCGAATTTTGTCGAATATAAAATAGTTTTGGCTATACATTTAGCAATAATGCTGTAGCTTCAACCTCTTTTTCTTTAAACTCAAGTTCAAATTCTCCCTGATATTTTTCTACTATACGCTTTATACTTTTCAAACCAATTCCGTGGTATTCTTTATCTTTCTTAGTTGTTTGTAATTCATTATTTTTATTTCCATCATAAGAATTTTTTACTTTTATTATTATAAATTTCTTCTGTGGTTTTATTACAATACTTACGTTTCCATTTTCGACTTTTTCAGCAGCTTCAATTGCATTATCTAGGAGATTTCCAATTATATTTGTAAAATCAATTTCATCAACAATACATTTATCAGGAATGTTTCCATCTGCATAAAAATTAATTCCCTTATGCTCTGCCGAGTTTTTCTTTGTTGCTAAAACAGCATCAATAACTTTATTTCCTGTCATTGCGTAATGTGTCTTTATTCCTAGTTGTTGTATTTCATTATTTAAATATTTTTTTATCTCCGCTGTACTTTCCTCTTCAACAAGCTGTGCCAATGTAATAATATTATTTTTATAATTATGAATACTTTCTCTCCACAAATCAAATGCTCTCTCTGTGTCTTCAAGTGATTTGCTAAGCATTCTATTTTGCATTTCAACTAATTCTATGTTTTTCTGTTTTTCATAACTGTCGGCCAGTTTAAGTATGAAATACAAAAGAAGCACTCCCAATATCATATCTGCCACAAAAAATATAGTGCTTATTAATGCAACATTTGAATCCTGCTGTTTTAATCCTAAATATATAATTGAAAAATTTGATGCGAAAATAAAGAATGCAACACATCCTATAATTGCTGCATATTTTCCTGAAATAATCCTTCTTTTGCTAACAATTTTATCAATAATCATTATTACCATAACTAAAAGTACTTTGCTAATTACCATACATACATATCTTGTAGGACTTTTATCTTCAATAGAAGATTGATTTGTCAGGAATAAGGTTACATATACAACTACAAACTCTACTGCTGTTATGATTACACCATATAAAAATACCAATAATATGGCGAACTTCTGTTTTTGTCTGTATATAACCCATTGAATGATAATATACATAATCATAAAAGAAAATGATAAAATAAATGAAACCGTCTTTATGGTATTTAAACCTGTTATTATCGCTGCCCCTATCAAAGAATACAAAAATATTTTCTTTCTGTATTCATCATTTTTTTCGCCTATAAATATTCCACAAAATATACAACACATTAATGTGTCAATAAAACTCCCCAAATACTCTACTACCCAATAAAAAGCTATCATACTTTCTCTCTCCAATACTTTAATAATGTCTTTTTAACATCACTCATCCTCGTTCTGCTAACCGGCAGTTTTTCGTTATTATCCAGTGTGATTTCTACTTTAGAAAACTCACTTACATATTTAATATTTACTGCACATCCACTATAGATTTGAATGAAGTTATTATCATCCAGTTCCTCTAAAAAATTTTTTAAACTTTTTCCAATATACATTACTCTTCCATCATACATGCATATTTTTAATTTTCTTTTATCCACTTCTATATGCATTATTTCAGAATTTTTTATTTTTTTATTTCCTTCATCTGTTTTAATTATTGTATATTTATCATCTTTATCCTTTAAAAGTTCAAAAACATCTTCTAATACCTGAGGCAGTTCCTCATCTAACCGTGTCTTTCTCATATATCTAAATGGTTGATATTGTATGGCATCAAACACCATCTCATCATGTGCCGATACAAATATTAGAGTAATGTTTAATTTTCTTTTTCTAATTTCATTCGCAATCTGTAACCCTGATATATGAGGCATATCGATGTCTAACATTAGAACATCTATGCTTTCTTTTTCTTCACAGATTTCATTTAGCAAAATATTACCATCCGTATAAATAAATATCTCAGTATTGTATTTCATATTCTTTGATATTTTTATGATTTTTGTCTTCATATTATCAATAAATATTTTATTGTCATCGCATATTGCAATATTAATATTCATTATATTTACCTTCTCCGTTAATCTTTATCTTTATTTGTATTTTTCATTATATCATAATTCGTAGCTTTGCTGCTTCCGTGTCTATCATTATCGCAATTTGCCGTTCGCTGTAAAGCTACAAGTAGCTTTTCGCTCTCCCCGCTCATTATATCACATATTCTAATCGATTTTGTTTCAATTTTCTTTCTAAAGGTGTTGAAATTCTTTATCAAATGGTTTATTCTAAATTTAGATTCCATACGACTGGCGGATAAGTGAGAGCACTCACAGGGAGTATGGAGATGTATCGAAGCCGACCGCCTGGGCAACCATTTAGGTTTCCCAGGTGGTTTTTTTATACCCATTTGGCAGGATTTGCGTAGGCTATGTCTTATAAGGCACCTTGCTTACCTTTCTATATTTGGAAACCAAAGAAAAAATTTTTTATAAAGGAGAAACACTATGCAGATGTTATCACTTGAAAATGAATTAAAAGAAAATGCGTACCCTGGAAGAGGAATCGTAATCGGTAAAACTCCTAATGGCAAATACGCAGTAACAGCTTATTTCATCATGGGAAGAAGCGAAAACAGCAGAAACAGAGTTTTTGTCGAAGATGGCGAAGGAATCCGTACTCAGGCATTTGACCCTTCTAAATTAGTAGACCCAAGTCTTATTATCTATGCTCCTGTTCGTGTTCTTGGTAACAAAACTATCGTTACAAATGGTGACCAGACAGATACTGTTTACGAATTAATGGATAAAGGTCAGACTTTTGAACAGTCATTAAGAACAAGAGAATTTGAACCTGACGGTCCTAACTATACTCCTAGAATTTCAGGAATTATGCAGGTTGAAGACGGTTCTTATAACTATGCAATGTCTATTTTAAAGAGCAACAACGGTAACCCTGATGCATGCAACAGATACACATTTACATATGAAAATCCTGTAAATGGAGAAGGTCATTTTATTCACACATATATGCATGATGGAAATCCACTTCCGAGTTTTGAAGGCGAACCTAAACTCGTTGCAATTAAAGATGATATGAACGAATTTACAGATATGCTTTGGAACAGTTTAAATGAAGATAACAAAGTTTCTTTATTTGTAAGATATATCGATATTGAAACAGGAAAATACGAAACTAAGATTATTAACAAGAATAAATAATTTAAAGATTGGAGATTTATAATGAAAGAATTAGAATTAAAATATGGTTGTAATCCAAATCAGAAGCCATCAAGAATATTTATGAATGAAGGTGAACTTCCTATCGAAGTTCTTAACGGAAAACCGGGATACATCAATTTCCTTGATGCTTTCAATGGTTGGCAGTTAGTTAGAGAATTAAAGAAAGCTACAGGACTTCCTGCTGCTACTTCTTTTAAGCATGTATCACCTGCCGGAGCTGCTGTTGGTCTTCCTTTAAGTGAAATCGAATCAAAGATTTACTGGGTTGATGATTTAGGAGAATTATCACCACTTGCCAGCGCTTATGCAAGAGCCAGAGGTGCTGACAGAATGTCTTCATATGGTGACTTCATTGCTCTTTCTGATGTTTGTGATGTTTCTACAGCAGCAATCATTAAGAGAGAATTCTCAGATGGAATTATCGCTCCGGGTTATGAACCTGAAGCTTTAGAAATGTTAAAAGGAAAGAAAAAAGGAAGTTACGCAATTATTCAGATTGACCCTAATTATGAACCTGCTCCAATCGAACATAAAGAAGTATTTGGTGTTACATTTGAACAGGGACGTAACGATTTAAATATTGATGAACATTTCTTTGACAATATTGTTACTGAAAACAAAGACCTTCCTGAAAACGCTAAAATTGATATGGCAATTGCTATGATTACATTAAAATATACTCAGTCTAACTCAGTATGTTTTGTTAAAAACGGTCAGGCAATCGGTGTAGGTGCAGGACAGCAGTCAAGAATTCACTGTGTAAGATTAGCCGGACAGAAGGCTGATAACTGGTTACTTCGTCAGGCACCACAGGTACTTAACCTTCCATTTATTGAAGGTATGAAACGTGCTAACAGAGATAATGCAATCGACCTTTACATTGGTGAAGATTATATGGATGTTCTTGCAGATGGTAAATGGGAAAGTATCTTCACAGAAAAACCACCTGTATTTACAAAAGAAGAAAAACAGGCATGGTTAGCTCAGGCTTCAGATATTACACTTGGTTCTGATGCATTCTTCCCATTCGATGACAATATCGAAAGAGCTGCTAAGAGCGGTGTTAAATATGTTGCACAGCCTGGTGGTTCAATTCGTGATCAAGATGTTATCGATGCTTGTAACAGACATAATATGGTAATGAGCTTTACAGGAATCCGTTTATTCCATCACTAAAATATTATTTCTGTAATGAAATTTAATGACAGATTACTATTATTTAATTATAAAATTTTGTAATTTGAATAAATCATTTCAACTAAATAAATATATAAAAGCAAAGAAATCCGGCAGCACTTGATATGATACCTGTCAAGTAGACAGATGAAATATCTAAAAATAAGTACAGATTATACCTACATT